>Ga0326728_10016663_pt1 | contig 14925 bp, 10 predicted proteins | sample MB3enrmetagenome_FD_207602 | JGI IMG/M metagenome (GOLD analysis project Ga0326728, IMG submission 207602) | Lab enriched peat soil microbial communities from McLean, Ithaca, NY, United States - MB31MN | ecosystem: Environmental > Terrestrial > Soil > Wetlands > Peat | place: USA: New York...
GGTCGGAGGCGCGGCTGGTGAAGACCTGCGTCTTGCCCGCCAGGCGGCGAAAGGCGCGCGCCTGCACAATGCGCTCGCGGTCGCGCTGAAACGCGCTGCGGTTCGGGCGCCACGGTGCGGCATAGATGCGCTGCGTGAGCACATCATTCGCGTCTCCGCAGACCGCGCAAAGATGCAGGCCGGAGTTCTTCGCATCGATCCAATTCACAGTGAGTTAAGTGTACCGTGCGCGACCCGGTGGGTTCGTTTGCGCGACCGTTACTTCGCGTCTCTGTCCGGTACGGGGTTCAGCTTGGCCAGTTTGACGCGCGCATTCTCCAGTTTGCGCTGCACTTTCTGCACGTCCTCGGGGTCGGCATCGGCTGGCAAGGAGTGGGCGTACTCGGTCAGCGAACGCTCCCACTGCGCAACCGCCATCTTCAGGTTGCCGGTCTTTTCGTACACCTCGCCCAGATGATCGTGGACCGTGGGATCGCTGTTCATGCGCTCATTGGCTTTGCGCAGGTACTCTTCCGCCTCGGAATATTGGCCCAATTTGAAGTAGACCCAGCCGAGCGAGTCCAGGTAGGCGCCGCTCTGCGGCTCCAAGTCGACCGCCTGGCGTATCAATTTGAGCGCCTCAGGCAGCTTCTGGCCCTGGTCGGCCATCATGTATCCCAGATAGTTCAGTACCGCTGCATTCTGCGGGTCGAGCACCAGCGCCTTGCGAAACTGCGCTTCGGCCTGGTCGTACATCTTCTGCCTGTCGTAGAATTCTCCGCGCAGAAACAACACATAGAGCTTCTCTTCCGGCTTGCTGGCCAGCGCGTCGGCCTTGTCGAGTTGCTCACTCGCATCCGTGAACTGTTTCAGGCCAATGTAGGTCTGAGCGAGGTCCTCGTCCACGTCGCGGTCGTCCGCACCTCCTGTCAACTGGGCCTTGGCAAGCGCAAGTCCCTCATTCACCTGTCCCGTATCGACAAGCTGGTTGGCGTATGTCAGTTGAATCAGGTGGTCCTTGGGAAGCGCCTTCGCAGCCTCGGCAGCGATGGCTGCTGCATCCTTCCACTGGTGTGCATCGCGATAGGCTTGGACCTCGCCATCGTAGCCGCGCTGCGCGTAATCGCCACCAAAGTCGACAATCTGCTTGTACGCCGCCACGGCCTCCGCCGTCTTGTTCTCTTCACGGTCGATGATGCCAAGCCGGTCCAGAAAGATGGCGCGGTTCTGCTTCTCCTGCTCGGAGTACTTGCCATCGGGATGCGACGACGCATCAAGAATCCCCGTCAGAACACTGGTTGCTTGGTCGAATTTCCCCAGCGCATCGTAGTTGAGGGCTTCGTTGTACTTCAGTTCCAGCTCTTCTGTCGAGCCCTCTTGCACCTGCGACTTTGCCTTTTCCAGGGTCGCCATAGCCTCGTCATAATGGCCTTGGCGGCGTTGTACCTCGGAGATACGAATCTGCGACTGGGAGTCCGTGGGGTCCGCGGCAATCAGCGTATTGAGTACCTTAAGCGCCTCGTCAAACTGTTCGTCGGCAAGCAGAGCGCTGGCCAGACCGCGCTCGGCATCGCTGTTGTCCGGCTCGAGATCCAGTGAGCGGCGATAGGCCGCGGCTGCCTCCTTCGGCTTTTTAAGCTGGTCGTAACTCTCCCCGAGAGCGAACTCGATGCGCGCCGTCCGGTCCTCCACCGGCACTGCAGAGAGCGTGTCAGCCGCGCGCTGAGCGTCGCCCTCCTCGCTATACAGGGCCGCCATCCGCAGCACCACCTCCTCGGAGTCGGCATCGATCTTCAGTGCGGCTTTGAACTCCGCCTCCGCTTTAGCGTGGTCGTTGTTGAGCGCGTAAAGTTGACCCAGAATCAGTTTGCTCTCCAGGTCGTTCGGCTTCAAGCGCGCGATGGTCTCGTACTCGGTGATCGCAAGCTGCAGCATCTCACCCGCCTGCGCGCCCTGCATGTCGCCCAGGGTACGCAGATAAACCTGTCCCAGCAGGGTGTGGGCATCCACATCGTCCGGGTTCTTCTTCACCTGCTCCTGGGCCGCGCTGACCGCGTCCTTGATGCGCCCTATCCTGAAGTAGAGATCGGCCAGTCCGTCCTGAAGCAGGACAGAGTTGGGATCGGCGTCCAACGCCAGCTTGTACTCCTCCACCGCCTGGGTCGCGTACCCCGGTTGACCGGAGTTGACCGCCATCTCCTCGTAGAGATGCGCCAGGCCGTAGTGGTAGTAGGCGCTGGAGCGGTTGGAATCTGTCTGGCTCTGATTTGCGGCAGGCTGTGAACCACCAGCTCCCTGCCTCCGCTGCAGGCCCTGCTGCATCAGAGGGTCCATCTGCATCAGGCCGTTCTGCGGCTTCGAGCTAACTGGATGGGCAGTCTGTTGCGCAGCGGCAAGTAGTTGTTGCGTTGCAATCAGCATGACTGCAACCCAGACCAGCCGGGAGGAGTGAATCCGTGAAGCTCGAGAGAGAAATACCATGGGCATAGATTCCTATCCGGCGGGGGCGAGCACGCAACATTGGATTAGACGTTGCAAGACTGCCCTTGGATGCTGTTGGCGGCGACGAACGTGCCATTGCAGCAGAATACGATCATTATAGCTGGTGATCGGACGCTCCAGAGCGGCTTTGGCTCTTCTTATCCGTGACGGAAGTGCCGAATCCCGGTGAAGACCATGGCGATACCAAGCCGGTCTGCGGCCTCGATCACCTCGGCATCGCGCACCGACCCACCCGGCTGAATGATGGCCGTCGAGCCCGCTTCGACGATCGCCTCCAGCCCGTCCGCGAAGGGGAAAAACGCGTCCGACGCGGCAACTGTTCCCGCCAGCGGCAGGACCGCCTTCATCGCTCCGAAGCGCGCCGCGTCCACCCGGCTCATCTGTCCGGCGCCGATGCCGACCGTCTGTCCGTGGCCCTCGTTGCAGCGTGCATAGACGATCGCATTCGACTTCACATGCTTGCAGACGATCCACGCAAACAGCAGAGCGCGCATCTCCTCCGACGTGGGTCTGCGCTTGGTCACGACGCTCAGATCGGCCTCACGGATGCGGCCGCAGTCGGTGTCCTGCATCAGGAACCCGCCGGAAACCTGCTTCAGCACACGCACCGGCCTGCCCGCGTCCGAACGGCTGTCTGCAATCTCCAGCAACCGCAAATTCTTCTTCGATGCGAAGCGCGCGACCGCCTCCGGCGTGAACGACGGCGCAATGATCGCCTCCACAAACAGCTTTGCAATCTCCTCCGCCGCCTCCGCTTCCACCGCGCGGTTGATGCCGATCACGCTGCCGAATGCCGATACGGGATCGCATTCGAGAGCGCGCTTGTACGCGTCCAGAACGCTGCTTCCCGTCGCCGCGCCGCATGGATTCGTATGTTTGATGATGGCGACTGCGGCGTCCTCGGCAGCATCGAACTCGCCCACCAGCTCCCAACATGCGTCCACATCCACCAGGTTGTTGTAGCTCAGCTCCTTGCCCTGCAACTGCTTTGCCGAGGCCACTCCATGACCGCTCCTGTCCACGTATAACGCCGCCTTCTGGTGCGGGTTTTCGCCGTAGCGCAGCACCGTCTTCAGCGGTTCGATCACGCGCACAGCCTGCGGCATCGCCTCCAGGTCGAAGACCGCCGGCTCGCCATGCGCGGCTGGCGCGGCAATGCTCTCCAGCGTCGTTGCAATCCCCGCGTCATAGGCCGCCGTCACCGCAAAGGCCGCCTTCGCCAGTCGCCAGCGCGTCGCGCGAGTCAGCGAGCCGGCGTTTGCCGCAAGCTCCTCCGCAATCGCCGCATAGTCCGCCACCGATGTGACAATCGCCACGTCCTCGAAGTTCTTCGCCGCCGAGCGCACCATCGACGGCCCGCCGATGTCGATGTTTTCGATGATCTCGGAGAACGCCACACCCGGCTTGTTTGCCGTCTTCTCAAACGCGTAGAGGTTGACCACCACCATGTCGATCGGCTCGATCCCGTGCTCCTTCACCACGGCCATGTGGTCCTTGTTCTCGCGAATATGCAGAATGCCGCCGTGGACCTTGGGATGCAGCGTCTTCACGCGGCCGTCCAGCATCTCCGGAAAGCCGGTCAGGTCGCTGATGTCGCGCACATGGAGGCCTGCCTCGCGCAGCGCGCGCGCGGTCCCGCCGGTCGAGACCAGCTCGATGTTCTGCGCGGCCAGGGCGCGAGCAAACTCGACCAGGCCGGTCTTGTCGGTAACAGATAGTAGGGCGCGACGGACGCGGCGAAGGCCGCTCAAGGTTTCAGGGCTGGCGGGGGGGACCGATTCAGTGCTCACGCCCCCATTTTATGCCGAAGCCACATCCTGTCTGCGAAGAACAGTGAGTGGAGAAGTTTCCCCCTGAGGAAAAAACGTCTTTATCGCACCATTGCCCCGGTCAGGTCGCTCACCCGCGCCACGTCGTGGCTGGCGCACCAGCGGCGCAGTCCGTTGGCGATGTTCTCCACCGCGCGCGGATCGGCAAAGGTGGCCGTGCCCACCTCGACCGCAGTCGCGCCCGCCAACATAAACTCCACCGCGTCCTCGGCGCGCACAATGCCGCCCATTCCGACCACGGGGATCGAGACCGCCAGCGAGGCCTCATGCACCATGCGCACCGCGATGGGCCGGATAGCCGGCCCCGACAACCCGCCCGTCACGTTGGCGATGCGAGGCCTGCGCGTCTCCACATCGATGGCCAGCGCCAGAAAAGTGTTGACCAGTGAGATCGCCTGCGCTCCCGCATCCTCGCAAATCTTTGCCATTAACCCTATGCTGGTGACGTTGGGCGATAGCTTCACCATCAGCGGACGCTGCGCGGCCTGGCGGCAGCGCAACGCGAGTTGATAAAGCGAGTCACCGTCGGTGCCGAATACCATGCCGCCGTGGCTGGTGTTGGGGCAGCTCGCGTTCAGCTCGTAGATCGCGATGCCGGGCGCATCGTTGAGCACCCGGATCACCTCCACGCAGTCTTCGATGGTGGTGCCGAAGACGTTGGCGATGATGACCACGCCGGGAATCTTGCGCAGCTTGGGCAGTTTCTCTTCCACAAAGGCATGCACGCCGATGTTCTGCAGGCCGATGGCGTTCATCATTCCGGCCGGTGTCTCGATGATGCGCGGGCTGAGGTTGCCTGCCATCGGTTCGCGCGAGAGGCCCTTGGCGACGAAGGCGCCAATCCTGTCCAGCGAGACAATCTCCTCGAACTCCAAGCCGTAGCCGAAGGTCCCGCTGGCCGCGATAATCGGCGAGCGCAGCACCACCCCGGCTACCGTTACATGCATGTCGGGCTTGCTCAGCTTGTCACCGCCGTTCACATCCCTCCCAGTGTAACGGCCAACGGCATGCAAACGCATCCACTTTACGCGGAAGGGTAGAATTGTAGGGATGCTTGACCTTGGCTATGTGCGCGCGAATCTGCCGGTTGTGGAAGAGAAGCTGCGCGCGCGCGGCATGGACCCGATTGCTGTTCTAGGAGACTTCAAATCAAACGATGAGTTCAGGCGGAGCGCAATAACTGAAGTCGAGAAACTCCAGGCAACGCGCAATGATCTCTCCACCCAGGTAGGCCATAACAAGAAACATGGATTGCCGGTTGACGCACTACTCGCCGATCTGGTCGGAATAAAGGCAACGATCGCAGAGCGAGAGGGACACGCAGCCGAGCTGGACGCTCGAATGAGAAGCGCGCTCGAGGGTATCCCTAATTTGCCGCAAGATTCAGTTCCACCAGGCAAATCCGAGCTCGACAACCGCGTCGAGAAGGTCTGGGATAGCGAAGAAAAACACGCCGCCGACGGACAACCCGACACAGCTTACATCCCCGCCGCGCCCGCCTTCCCCGCCATGCCGCACTGGGAGATCGGCGAGCGCCTCGGCATCCTCGACTTCGAGCGCGCCGCCAAGATCTCCGGCTCACGCTTCGTCGTCCACTACGGTCAGGGAGCGCGGCTAGAGCGCGCACTCGCCAACTTCATGCTCGACCTGCACACCGGCGAGCATGGCTACACCGAGGTCCTGCCGCCCTACATGGTCAACTCGAAGTCGCTCTTCGGCACCGGCCAGCTCCCCAAGTTCGCCGAAGACCTCTTCCGATGCACGGACAAGGAGTACACCCCCGGCCAGTACCAGGACTCCGACCACTGGCTCATCCCCACCGCCGAGGTCCCGGTTACCAACCTCTTCCGCGACGAGACGCTGGACGAGTCGCAACTGACCACCAGCTTCTGCGCCTACACCCCCTGCTTCCGCAGTGAGGCGGGGAGCTACGGCAAGGACGTTCGCGGAATGATCCGCCAGCACCAGTTCCAGAAGGTCGAGCTGGTCAAGTTCTGCCGCCCGGAAGACTCCAACGCGGAACACGAGCGCCTCACCCGCGACGCCGAGCGCGTGCTCGAACTCCTTGGCCTTCCCTATCGCCGCGTCCTGCTTTGCACCGGCGACATGGGTTTCGCCTCGGCCAAAACGTACGACCTTGAGGTCTGGCTTCCCGGCCAGGGGCTCTATCGCGAGATTTCATCTTGTTCGAACTTCGAGGCCTTCCAGTCCCGCCGCGCGAACATCCGCTACAAACCCTCCGGCAGCGCGCAGGGCAAGTCCAAAAAGTCCGAGTTTGTGCATACACTGAATGGCAGCGGGCTGGCCGTGGGACGCACCTACCTGGCGGTGCTGGAGAACTATCAGCAGGCCGATGGCACGGTTCGCATTCCAGAGGCACTGCAGCCCTATATGAACGGCGAGACCGTGATCGCGCCGCAGCGCCACACGGGCGGCGGGAAGGCGAGGAAGGACTGAGCGATGGGCAAACTTCTTCACGATTATTTTTTCTGGACCTACGAGCGGGGCAGCTTTCAGTTCGACGTGATGGTGACCCTGATCCTGATCTTTCTGTTTGTGTCGCCGCATGTGATCGACTTCAAGGACCGTCCGGTGGAGACGGTGGCTCTGCACGGCAGCGAGGTGCTGGTGAAGGAGGCGGGACGCGAGGGTGCGAGCAGCCGCTTCATCTTTCAGATCCGCAGCGACCAGGCGGGCGGGCCGACTGCCAAGCAGACGGACGACGAGCGACGGGCGGCAATTCTGCGGATCGTCGAGCCGATCTCCGGCGAAGTCACCCTGGAGCGCTACGAGTCGGTGCTGGACGCGCACGGCAAAGTCGTGGCCTACAACGCATGGGTGGTACGCTGATGCGGCTTCTGGTTCTTTTATCCGTGCTGGGCTGCGCACTCGTTCTCGCCGGGACCGCAGGTGTGCGCGCGACGGCGCAGGCCACACCCGACCGGTTAAAGACCGTTCTGGCCCAGATGGACGCGAGCAGCAAGTCGTTTCGCTCCGCCGAAGCTTCGGTCCAGAAGCAGCAGTTCGAGAAGATCGTGAACGACACGACGACCGAATCAGGCGCGATCTACTTCCTGCGCAGCGGCAACTCCACCCAGGTGGGCGCCAGGTTCGATCCGCCCAACGCGCAGACGATCGAATACAAGAACGGAACCTTGACCATATACACAGCAGGCACCAATCAACTCAAGACCTACTCTGCCGGGCAGAACCAGGCGCTGGCTCAGACCATCCTCTCGCTTGGCGCCGGCGGCAGCGGCAGCGACCTCGCCGCAAACTGGGACATTGACGACCTTGGACGGGAACAGATGAGCGACGGCTCCCGGATGGTGGAGGTGGAGAAGCTCGACCTGCATTCGAAGGACGCCCGTGTGCGTAATTCATACACCCACATCACCATGTGGATCGATCTAATGCGCGACATATCCCTCAAGCAGGTGGCTTTTGCGCCGTCTGGCGACACCGACACTACGATCTACACCCACATCAAGCTGAACCAGCCGCTCGACCTGAAGGCGTATGCCATCAAATGCAAGGGCAAGTGCAGTTAGAACTCGCTGGGCTTTATTGGGTGCTGAAAACTCCAGTTTTTCCCTTTCGGAAGGAGCAGACACTTCAGCCCCCTGAATAAGGCCAGTGGATTCAAAGGGATTTAGAGCATTTTCGGAATACACGTAAACTTTTCGAAGATCATACAAGGTGGATTTTCTTGAGGAAAATCCACTGGAATGCGGTGGCTTCGGTCTATACCAATTCCGAAAATGCTTTAGCTGGAGCCGCAAAGAGCGCGCCAATCCAGACAAAGAACACTGGGAAGAACTCCAGCGTATAGCGGGGCTCTGAGTTGTCGATGAAGAGCAGCAGTGCCGCGCGCAGGATCAGGCTGGCGGTCATGGCCATGGCAAGTTGGCGATCGTCGCGCTGGCCGGGGTTGGGAGGGTTGAACGAGACCCAGGCGTGCCGCCTCCAGACGGTCAATCCCTTGAAGGCAAGCGCAAAGAAGGCGAGATTGAGCGCGGCGTACAAAGCGGCGAAGGCGGTCTGCGCGCGGTGTTCTCTCCACCTCCACCATTCATCGGCGACTGGCATCATCTCGGTGCGCGGTCTCAGTGCCATGTCCAGCATGCGGGCAACGTGCAGGCCAAAGTAGTATTGCACCGGGTGGGCGTGGATGAGTTCGTCGGCGAGCGCCCCGAAGCGGTTGTCGAGCTCCGGAGTGAGGACCAGGCCTGCGTTGTAGTCATCCAGCAGGGCAGCGGTGCGGCGGCGCATCTCTTGCGAAGCCGCGGGTGTGCCGGCGGCGAAGGCGCGCGCGGGCAGGTTGGAGAACTCAATGCGCTCGCCGTCCATGGGCCAGCAAACCTCGTCGGTGGAGGCGAAGTCGATGGCCCAACTGTCGTACCAGCGGCCGAAACCGTGCAACTCCATATAGCCCGGATCACTGGCGTCTCGCGGTGAGAGCGGCTGAAAGACGTGTAAGATGCGTTCGTTGCGGGCCGTCCATAACAGCAGCGGAAGAGCGACACAGAGCGCGGCTGCCAGTACCGGTAGGACCGAGCGGAGCCGGCGAAGGCGCGTACCGCGGACTGTCAGCGCTCCCCAGAGCATCGCCGGCAGCACAGCCGCTGCCAGCAGGCACTGTTCCGGCCTCAGCAGAATGGAGGTGGACAGCGCGGCGGCGACGGTCCACAGCCAGCGGTTGTAGCCAAAGCCGGCGTCCTGCCAGCGCGCAAAAGCGTAAAAGGCCAACCCAATCGTGGCCAAGACGAGTGTCTCGGCAAGTACCGTGGAGGTGTAGTTTGCGGTGAACGGACAGAGGGTCGCGAGCCACAAGACGGGCAGCCGTGCGCGTCGGCCGAAGAGGCGGCCAGCCAGTGCGCTGACCAGGCAGCAGGTAACCAGATCGGCGGCAACCTGCACATTCAGCACGGCGCGGTAGTTCTCCATGCCAAAGAGACGAAAGCAGGCAGCGAGAAAGAAGGGGTAGCCGGGAAGGCGAGCCAGGGTGGGGCGGACCACAACGGAGCCGGGGATTGGGCCGGCATCTGTAACGCCGTAGACTCCATGCTGTAGCCAGGTCTTCGCGATTTCACCATAGAATAGGCTGTCGCCGGCGACTCGCCCCATATGGGCAACGAACCAGAGGCGCAGCAGCAGACCGGCCAGCATCGCCGCGCCCGCCCAAAGCCAGAACCTGACTCGCTCTCTGTTCATCTACCAGCATCATACTGTGTTGCCTGGACAGCATTCGGCAGGTCGCGTTGACTATGTTTGAAGGGCTGATACGATTGCGCAGGGGCAGCTGTACGGAGGTGTCAAAGGCGTCGGGAATGCGATTCTTCACCATGCGGCCTTTTCAACCCAGACCGAGATGCGCTCCACGGTGCGTGACCCGGCGCCAGGGACGGCAGTCCGCTGGCAAGCACTAGCGTTCCAGCAGCTTCAGTCAGGAATTGGCGACTAAGGAAACATGAGCCAGCAAGTCTTTTACGATCCTCAACGCAAGCGTTGGAAGCGGTTGCGGCGAATCTTCGACAGCATGGCGCTGTTCGGCGTGATCGTTGGGGTTTCGTTCGTCATCGGCCTGCTTCACATGACGACGCTGCCCGAACTGCTGTTGGCGCCGCCTAAACACAACTTCAGTGCCCTGAAGGTCGAACCCGTCAATCCTGGGCAGAAGCTGCGTCACTCTCCGCATCGCAAGACCGACCTCAAGCCCTCCGAGGTGATCCTAAACTCGGGCGAAGGTCTGCGCGCTGCCTACTACGTGGAGGACGATCCGGCCAGCTACTCCTCGCTGAAGCAGCACATCCACCAGATTGACTTGCTCTTTCCGGCGTGGCTCCATGTGGTCACGCAAGACGGCGCGCTCACCTCCTACAGTCTGGACAATCGCGCCTTCGCCGTGGTGGACACAGCCGGAGTGCATGGCGTGGACCACAACCGAAGAGTTGCCCACGTCATCGCCGCGGCGGGGGAAGACACGGAAATATTTCCTCTGGTCAACAACTTCGATTCGATCAAGGGCCAATGGCTCTCTTCCGTCGGCGATTTCCTCTTGAGCCCCGCCTCCCGTGCCCATTTTTTGCAGCAAACGGACCAGTTTCTGGCCGCAAATCCAAGCTACCGAGGTCTATCGCTGGACTTCGAGGACATCCCCACCGAGGCACAGCCGGGTTACAAGGCGCTGCTGGCCGCGCTTTACCAGGATTTTCACTCGCGCAACCTCAAGCTGTATGTCAACACGCCGGTGGAAGACGACAGCTACGACCTCAAGTACATTGCGGACCACTCCGACGGCATTCTGCTGATGAACTACGACCAGCACCAGGAGGGCAGCGGTCCGGGACCGATCGCCGCGCAGGACTGGTTCCTCGACAACCTGAAGGATGCCTTGAAAGTGGTTCCCAAACAGAAGATCATCTGCGCCATCGGCAGCTACGGGTACGACTGGACCATGTCGCTTCCGCCCGCTCCGGCGAAGCATGGCCACAGGCCGGCCAAACGGTTCGTTCCTAAAAAGCTGGCGGCGCTCGAGATGGCGACCCAGGACGCATGGCAGGCCGCCGAAGATGCGGACGCGCAGATTGAACTGGATCCCGACTCGCTGAATGTCCACTTTGCCTATGATGACGACGACGCGCATGTTCGTCACCAGGTGTGGTTCCTCGACGCAGTGACGGTGTTGAACCAGATGCGCGCGGCGCGAGCGCTGGGCATCGAGACCTTCGCGCTGTGGCGGCTGGGCCAGGAGGACAACTCACTGTGGAAGATATGGGACAGGCCGATCCATGCCGATCCCGTCATCGATCTGACCCATGTAGAGCCCGGCTACGACGTCGACACCGAAGGCGAGGGCGACATCTTGCGCATCACGCGCAAGCTACAGTCCGGCCGCCGCGTCTTGACCATGGACGACGACGATTCGATCCCGCTACAGTACCGCTCCGTCACAGCCGAGTCGATGACCTCTTACCCGCTCTCCTACACCATCGAGCAGACCGGCTATTACGCCAAAGAGGTCGCCCTCAGCTTCGACGACGGGCCAGACCCGAAGTGGACTCCGATCATCCTCGACATCCTGAAGAAGTATCACGTGGTCGGGGCGTTCTTCATGATTGGCGAGGAGGCGCAGAACAACGTCAGCGTCATGCGGCGCGTCTACAACGAAGGCCACGAGATCGGCAACCACACCTTCACCCACCCCGACATCAGCGATATCTCCAACGAAAGCATGGACCTGGAGTTGAACCTCACGGAACGGCTCTTCGCGGCGGAACTCGGAGTGCAGCCGCTCTACTTCCGGCCTCCTTACTCCATCGACCAGGAGCCGGACACCAACGACCAGGCCGCACCCGCCGACCGCATTCAGGACCTCGGCTACGTCATCGTCGGCGACAAGATCGACACCAGTGACTGGGATGAGCACCCGCGCAAGACGCCGCAGGAGATCACCGACAGCGTCTTTCAACAGATGCACGACATGCAGACCCGCCCCTGGATGCAGGGTTCCATCATCCTGCTGCACGACGGCGGGGGCGACCGCGCCGCTACCGTGGCCGCGCTACCCGTGCTTATCCAGACCCTGCGCGACCGCGGTTACCAGATCGTCCCCGTCTCCCAGCTCATGGGCAAGACCCGCGCCCAGGTGATGCCGCCGCTCAACCAGCATCAGCTCTGGCAGGCGCGGGTGGACATGGTCGCGTTCTTCGTCTGGGCCTTCTTCAACCATTTCGTGGTTGCGATCTTCTTCGTCGGCGATATCCTGATGAGCGCGCGGCTGATCATCATCGGCGTCTTTGCTGTTATCGACCGCTTCCGCAAACGCAGGAACTTTGCCGGCTCGGAGTACGCGCCACGCGTCGCCGTGCTCATTCCCGCATTCAACGAAGAGAAGGTGATCGTGCGCACCGTCCGCTCGGTGTTACTTTCGAACTACAGGAACATCCGCGTCATCGTCATCGACGACGGTTCCAAGGACAATACCTATCGGGCGGTCCTCGACGCCTATCCAACCGAGATCGCGTCGGGCAAATTGACCGTCCTCACCAAGCCCAACGGCGGCAAGGCCGATGCGCTCAACTACGCGCTAGCAACGACCAGCGAGGAAATTTACATCGGCATCGACGCCGACGGCGTCATCGCGCGCGATGCCATCACCAATCTGGTTCCCCACTTCGCCAATCCCAGGGTCGGCGCAGTGGCCGGCAACGCCAAGGTGGGGAACCGAGTCAACCTGTGGACCCGCTGGCAGGCGCTGGAGTACGTCACCAGCCAGAACTTCGAGCGCCGCGCCCTGGACCTCTTCGACGTGGTCATAGTGGTCCCGGGGGCCATCGGCGCGTGGCGCACCGCGGCGGTCAAGACCGGCGGCGGATATCACACCAACACCGTTGCCGAAGATGCCGACCTCACCATGAACCTCCTCGAACAGGGCTACGAAGTCATCTACGAGGACCAGGCCCTCGCCTTCACCGAGGCCCCCGTCAACCTCGACGGCCTCATGCGCCAGCGCTTCCGCTGGTCCTTCGGCATCCTGCAGGCCGTCTTCAAGCACCGCGGCGCATTCCGCAAACGCCGCGCCATGGGCATCTTCGCCCTGCCCAACATCCTCCTCTTCCAGATCCTGCTCCCGCTCTTCTCGCCGTTTATCGACCTGATGTTCTTCGCCGGCGTCGCCAATTATTTCTACAACAAGCACTTCCATCCCGAGGCCGCCTCGCCCGCCAGCTTCGAGAAGCTGTTGGCCTTCTTCCTTGCCTTCCTCATCATCGATTTCATAGCCTCTGCGCTGGCCTTCTCGCTGGAACGCAAGCACCCGGCCAGCAAGGGCGACGCCTGGCTCCTCTTCCACATCTGGATTCAGCGCTTCACCTACCGTCAAGTATTCTCCATCGTCCTCTTCAAGACGATGAAGCGCGCCATCGATGGCAAGCCCTTCAACTGGGACAAGCTCGACCGCACCGCCACCATGTCCCGCGAAACCGAAAAACTCACCGAGCTGGGCTGACCATTCACCACAGCTGATGCACACCATGTATAACGATGTACATGGGATTTCAGGCGAACGTATTGAACGTGTTGATTGCTTCTCCTGGCGATGTCGCTACTAAACGCGAGATCGTGACCGAAGAGTTGTTTAGGTGGAATGCGGCTAACGGGTTGGCTCGGCGGTTACTGACGATGGTTGGTTGGGCTATGACGGCCTGGTCGATATCGGTTACGCGCGGCATCATCGCGTCCATCACGGCAACCATGAGTTTGCTCTTGGCCCCAACCACATCAATGGCATCGAGAGCTTCTGGGGATACGTCAAGCATCGGTTGATGCAAACTTCACGGCGTCAACCAAAACACTTTTCCTCTCCATCTGAAAGAAACAGGATTTCGCTTCAACCACAGGAATGCGGACCTTTACAAAGGCCTGCTATCCATGCTCAAAAAGTGCCGCCCTGACGGCTTTTGCTTCCTAAGCGCCTTCCCTGATACAGGGAATCGGATCCCTGGACCTCATCGGAAGGTTAATAATGAAGATCCACCGGTTCACTTGGCTAGTGAAGGCTATTTACAAACAAACCAATTTCTACTTGACCATGTGGTAGGTAACGCCGAAGGCGATGCGCAGATCGTTCTGGGTGTTGGAGGCGTTGTTGGGGAGGCTGGTGCGGATGTAGTCCACCTGCAGCGCGCGCACGCCGAAGCCCCGGCTCAGAGTCACATCCAGGCCACCGCCCAATTGCAGGGCGAAGGAGTTGGCGGAGGGGACGACGCCGCCGGGCGAGGGGAAGGAGCTGCTGAAGGCATGGGTACCGCCGAACAATGCCTCGCCGAAGAGATGCGTGCTGTGCCCGCGCGTGGAGATGCCGCTATAGTGCGAGATGTCGTAGGTGTAGCGCGGCCCGAATACGTATGTGAACTTGCTTAGGTCCACGCCCGGAGTGATATTGGAGGCGGACGCTCCGCCGAAGCTGCCGGTTGCGCTGAAGCTGCGATAGACCGGCACAGCAACCTCCGCGCTTGCGCCGTTCATCCAGAAACAGCCGCAGTTGCTGGAGGCGATCTTGGCCCGCTCCAGGTTGTAGGTGAGGGCGACATCCGCCGAGGCGATCCCGGGCATTAGGTTGGGATGCGACTGTTGCGCGCACGCGGCAGCCGTCGTCATCAACACTCCACACAGGAGCACACTTCCACAAATCGAACGATGCATCTCTCTCTCCTTTTTATTCAACCGTCAGGGTGACTGAAGTGGAGTGCACCAGCGCGCCGGAGGTCCCGGTCACAGTCACGGTGTAGGTCTGCTGCTCCTGACCGAAGAAGCCGGTGGAGTAGCCGCAGCCGGTGAGTCCAAACATTGCGCCTAGACCAACCAGCAGCAGCGCAAGCGATAGGCGACGCCCCAGCTTCTTACTTGCCCGACGCATGCGACCGGTGAATGGCATTAGCAGCAGGGCAATCGTGAACGGTGCGAGTCCGCGACCGAAGTGGTTCACCGGTTGCAGCCTTGAGGTAGTCGCAGGCAGTTGGATGGTCAGCGTCACATTGGTCGATGCACTGCCTGCAGCCAATGTTGCGGGAGAAAATGTTGCCGTCGCGCCGGTTGGCAAGCCGCTGGCCGA
>Ga0326728_10016664_pt1 | contig 14925 bp, 19 predicted proteins | sample MB3enrmetagenome_FD_207602 | JGI IMG/M metagenome (GOLD analysis project Ga0326728, IMG submission 207602) | Lab enriched peat soil microbial communities from McLean, Ithaca, NY, United States - MB31MN | ecosystem: Environmental > Terrestrial > Soil > Wetlands > Peat | place: USA: New York...
AGCCACAGCAGCGCGCACAGAAAGCCCAGCCAGAGCAGCGCGCTCAGCAAGCGAAGCAGTCCGGAAGACAGCGGCCACAGGCCGTTGCTAACAACCGTGGCGGCGGCCACTATGGCCGCATTTCTGACGCCAGTTACCGTTCCCATTTCGGTCGGGGCCACTCGTTCCACATGGGGCGTCCCCAGATGATCGAAGGGTATAACCGCTTCCAGTACGGCGGCTATTGGTTCGGGTTCAATGAAGGATGGCCAGTAGGCTGGGACTACGACGACGACTTTTATGTCGAATACATTGATGGCGTCTATTATATGTTCAACCTGAGGCATCCCGGCTTCCGCCTTACCCTCAACATATTCTAACGATTGATCCAGCACACCTTCGGGGGAGGATTCAATCGGCACGGGCCGGGTGGGTCGCCCCGAGAGTGGTGTGAAAGGCAGTTAAATCCTTCTGCTTTCGAGACCCACCGAAGTGGCAGGCGAATGCAAGGTAACTAAGGAAGTGGAAACTAAACCCGAGGAAAGGAATCTTAGGACCAAAGGAGAGTGCAACATGGCAGAAAAAATAGCGGTGTTGGGCATTTACCCCAATTACTCGAGCGTGGAGAACGGCGTGGACGTCTTGAAGGAGGCCGGCTTTCGAAACACGGATATTTCTGTGCTATTTCCGGAAAAAGTAGTCTCCAAGGACTTCGCCCACAAGAAACACACGAAGGCTCCAAAGGGCGCTGCGGCTGGCGCAGGAACCGGTGCGATCCTCGGCGGCACATTGGGATGGTTGGTGGGCATTGGCGCTCTGGCCATACCGGGTTTGGGTCCGTTTATCGCCGCCGGTCCTATCATGGCGGCCCTGGCGGGGGTCGGCGTGGGCGGTACAGTAGGCGGGATAACGGGCGCGCTGATTGGCATGGGGATTCCCGAGCACGAGGCCAAGCGCTATGAAGTGCGGGTTAAAGAGGGTGGAATCCTCCTCTCGGTGCATACGGACAATGCGGATTGGACGAAGCGCGCCAAGGAGATTCTGGAGCGGACAGGAGCGCAGGATATCTCGGTAACCGGAGAGGGCGGCGCCGACTACGTCAGAGCCGACAGGCCGGTCGCGCGCAAGGCTACGGGTGGTGAGACGAAATAGCAGTCCCGGAGAGGCGCTTCCATCCCCTGATTTGGTGAGTTGTAGATACTTTGACTCTCATGAGTGAGGTGATACAAAGGAGGCAACGTGATGAAGCGAAGTACTAAGAATAAGGCAAGGGGCAAGTTTCACGAAATAAAGGGCAAGGTCAAGGAGAAGGCTGGACAACTGACGAACAATCCCAGTCTGGAAGCCGAGGGTACAGTTGAAAAGGCGACCGGGAAGGTCCAAAAGAAAATCGGCCAGGTAGAGGAAGCCCTCGAGAAATCGTTACGCAGGCTCGTAGTCCGACAGTCCTGAACGTAAACAGCGGACACGCCGGTCAGTGGGAGTAAGTACAAAAAAAGAGCTTCAAATGAAAAGGGTTATTTTGGTTTTTCTGTTTCTAGCCTTCTGTGCGCCGGCATTCGCAGGCGAGAGCTGACTGCAAAAAGCAACCCGCGTTCTCAACGAGAGACATTCTGATCAACGGCACGGCGCCCACCCCCCAGGCGGCTCGGGGCCTGGACAACACGTTGGCGAAATACTCTCCCAAGGGTGGACAAGCGTTCAATTGAGTGCATCGGTCCATCGGGCACGAAAGCCGCTCGAGCGAGGCAGCCCCCTATGAAAACTGCGACGCTGGTTGGGATCTTACTCATTGTGCTGGGGATTATCTCTCTGGCTTTCCAGGGCATCACGTACACGCGGCAAAGGAAGGTCGTGGACCTGGGCCCGATTCAGGCAACTGCGGAAACGAAAGAGCGGATTCCCTTGCCTCTGATTCTGGGTGGAATCGCCCTGGTTGGAGGCATAGGCTTGGTGATCGCTGGAACGAGACGGAAGGTGTAGGTACCTTTTGGCCTCCCATTTTTCTGGCCTCACGGGAGGCAGGGATTGTCCTTCGAGAAATGTCATTGAGTTGCCGGAATCTCTCGCACCTCCCCCAAGACGCAAGTGGCCAAAGAGGGACACGGGGCAATCCCAGCCACCGAGGCACCCGCAGTGACGTATGCCCCGCAAGGCATGAGGTGTTAGGGGCTGGGCCGGCCGCGCCGCAGTCCTGCACACCTCGGCTCCTAAGAGGCGCCGCGAGAGAGGGCTCTCCGCCAGGAGCAGCCAATAACATCGGGCGTGTTTGATCAAACGTTCGCCGGTTTTCAACAGCCGCTGCTGCGAGCTGGTCAGCGACCCAAGAGCCCAAGCAGCCCAAACAGGATTAGGTAAAAGCCTACGATATATCTGAGGAGCCGGGGGAAAATCAAAATCAAGATGCCTGCGACCAGAGAAACAATCGGCGAAAACGAAGTGTAGCGCAGCGTGAAGGAACCGCCCCTGGTCTGCGCGAGAGCCGTGGTGGTCAACAAGCTGAATAGCACTATAGAGACAACGCCTTCTTTGAGTTTCAATCCACACCTCCTGTTATGAAGAGAGCGTCCTAAACTGAGATTTGTTTTTTCGATTCTCGACCGACCAATAAGATATACGTTACCGGCACTGAATACAACTCTACTGATGCGCCACCAAGCAGTAACTTCGACCGGCGCACACTGTTGTTGGCCCTCATTAGCTGGGATGAGCAATACTGGCCAAACGTGCGAGCAGTACTGAACAGACAGGCGAATCACCCAAGGGTATAACAAGTGTATCTCAAGCTGCCAGACGGGATCTGGCGGGAGGCGAATAGCAGAGGAGAACGACGTGTTTACACGAGCGGTTTTGATCAATGTGAAACTTGGTTGCGAGGTCGAGCTTACCCGCACCCTTGAGCGGGAGGTTATCCCGCGGTTCCGAAAGGAAAAGGATTTTCGGGGCCTTATCGCCTTCGTCCTGCCAGATGAAACGGAAGCGCTGTCCTTAAGCCTTTGGGATCAAAAGGAGGGCGCGAGAGGAATCTGGGCTAGATGCTTTGGCGCACTGATGGCTCTGGCGAGAGTGGTCCTGGGAATTCCCTCGGTCCAAATCTATGAGGTCTCAAATTCCACATTCCACACCATGGAACAAACAATAGACCAAGGGGAAATAGTCGAGGCGACTCCGGATCTTGAAATCTATCAATCTGCGCTTCGGCCTTTCAAAGTGTCGCCCACACGGCGAACGCTGGGACGAGTTTTCCCGCTGGTATGGTGTCTCATAAATTCATTTCATTTATAGATCCGACCCAAGAACGACGGGGCAGAATAGACCACCCCAAGAAAGATTGAGGTAACTTCAATGAAAAAAATGGATCGATTCAGATTAGTAGTGACCATCTTCTGCTTGTCCCTGGTAGCTCTAGCGTTTCTACCCAGTGCGAAGGCAGACGAGTGGAACAGGAGAACTACTGTGACATTCAGTGCGCCGGTCGAAGTTCCAGGTGTGGGCGCCCAAACCTTGCCGGCGGGCACGTATGTTTTCAAAATCTTGGATTCGGCGGGCAACCGGCACGTTGTCCAGATCTTCAACCAAGCCGAAGACCATGTGTTCACCACCATCCTCGCCATCCCCAATTACCGTTTGAAGGCAACCGACAAAACGGTGATGACGTTTAGGGAGAGGGCGGAGGGACAGCCGGAAGCCATCCGGGCGTGGTTTTACCCCGGACATGAATGGGGCGAGGAATTTGTGTACCCCAAGTCAAGGGCGATCGAGCTAGCGAAGGTGACCAACGAGGTCGTTCTCGCGACGCCTGTCGAACTGGCAACCCTGCCCGTCGAGGAGTTGAAGACAGCGCCGGTCATAGCCGTTAAACCTACGGGAGAAGAGGTAGCAGTAACGGAAGTGGTTCAGACTCCGCCGACCGAGGTCGCCGCCGCGGAGACGCCCGCTCCAGCAGCGACCCTGCCTCAAACGGCCAGCACATTGCCACTTGTGGGATTGATTGGGCTACTGTCGCTGGGTGCAGGCCTTACTCTTTGGAGTTTTTCGAAGCGAGCTGCCTGAGCCAAGTGAGTGTGTTGCGGGCCCTGCGTGGACCACCCACGTAGAGGGCCTAATGAGGACGCCCCAGGCGCCAATTTGCTGGCCCGGGCGAAGTTGACTGAGCGTCGGGTTGTGAAGGGGGGTGGTATGCGAGTATCACCTCCCCTTCACGGTCGCGCGTGAAACCTCAAGAAGATCGCCCTTCTGTCGACGCGCCGGAATCGACTGGCGGGCGATGGGTAGGTTGGACTAAGGTTGATATGTTCATTATCTACGATTGTGCCGCTTGCTTCCTCGCGGCTTTGATCGGTGGGACGCTGCTGTTTACGGCTGGCGTGATGTGCGTCATGCTCATGGAGGCAGGCGGTATCGCGTCGCGGAGGTGGCCGGAACTAACACAGCGCGCCACGTGGCTGGTGGGAAGACGGACGGCTAAACACCGCTAGCCGTAGTCACGTTAGCCTTTGCCTTAGGGGAGGCGGAGGTTGTTGCAGGCTGCGGAGTCACTCAGCATGGGAGTACGCACGGGGAAGGCACGCGTCACCACGAGCCGATGTCTGGTCGCGCTTGTGTTCTTGTTCACTCTGCCCAGTGTTGCCCGCCCTCAAGAAGCTTCGACTTCCGAGCTTCGCCCGGTTGACCCCTATAAAATCAGTGTGAGTGTTTCGAGCGTGGTCTTGCACGCGACCGTGGAGAACCACAAAGGCGCTCCTGTTTCGGGGCTCAGCAAGGATGACTTTCAGGTCTACGAGGACGGCGCGCTTCAACAGATTGATTATTACAGTCATGAAGATATTCCGGTCACGGTGGGCTTGGTTTTGGACAACAGTGGAAGCATGGGACCCAAGCGTGATGAGGTTATTGCCGCTGCCATGGCGTTTGCCCGCTCCAGCAATCCGCAGGACCAGATGTTCGTGGTCAATTTCAACGAGCATGTTTCGTTTGGCCTTCCCGCCGACATGCCCTTTACGGACCAAGCGGCACAATTGCAGATTGCCCTGTCGAGATTTAAGACGAACGGCGAGACGGCGCTCTACGACGCTCTGGCGGCTGCGCTCGAGCACCTGAAAAAGGGCAACCGGGACAAGAAAGTGCTGATCGTGGTGAGCGACGGGGGCGACAATGCCAGCAAATACAAGTTGGGCCAGATCCTGGCCATGGCGGGGCAGTCCGACGCCATCATCTATACCATTGGTATCTATACGGAAGAAGATCCCGACCAGAACCCCAACGCGCTCCGGCAGCTTTCCAGGGCCACGGGAGGCGAGGCTTTCTTTCCGCAGTCCGTACCGGAGGTCGTCCCTCTTTGTGAACGAATCGCTCATGATATTCGTGAACAGTACACCATCGCTTATGCACCCGCGAACAGAAAGCAAGACGGGGCCTATCGGGTCATCCAAGTGAAGGCGATGGCCCCGGGTCACGGACGCTTGTCCGTCCGCACCCGTGCCGGTTACTACGCACCTTCGAAACCTCAGCCCTCGGCCCCCCTTGCTGGCAGCCAGAGCAACCGGCCATGAATTTAAGAATTAAACGCCAGAGCGCTCATCCGACGCGAATCGCCTTGGTTCTCCGTTGGAGCCAATACTTCTTTTTTCTCGTGGGGGTCCTGGCGATGAGTTACTGCGCCACCGTGCTGCTCGACAGGTGGCTCTTCCAGGCCTATCAAACCTGGCGATTTGAGCGCGCCTTGAAGGATGCGCAGACGCCTGCCCGTGCCATTCAACAGCCTGCTTCGTCTCCTCTTCCCGCCCAGGCGGAAGCGGACCGTGCGCGCGCTGAGAGTTTTGGCATCGATGGCCTCGCGGGCTCTCCGTTGGCGCGCATCGAGATCAGTTCCATCGGCCTTGCGGCGATGATTATGGAAGGCATAGACGGAAGAACTTTGCGACACGCGGTCGGGCATGTTCCAGGCACCCCCCTGCCAGGTCAGCAAGGGAACGTCGTGATCACAGGGCACAGGGACACGTTCTTCCGCGGGCTACGCAATATTCACAAGGACGATGAAATCACCTTGACGACATTGAACGGAACCTACCGCTATCGCGTGGACTCGACCCAAGTGGTCGAGCCCGAGGACACTAAGGTGCTGGACGCTACGGCGGACGACTTCCTCACCCTGGTGACCTGTTACCCATTCTATTTTGTGGGCTCGGCGCCCAAGAGATTCATCGTCCGCGCCCACAGGATTCCTGGATGAGGGGAGGCTGCATCCGCTTCCGCAGACCAGACTCTAGAGGTGCGGTCGATTGCATCATGAACCGGCTCCCATTGAAGGGCGTTTGAGCTATGAGCTACGGACCATACGTGGGTTTGATAACGGTACCAATCCATGCCTTGCTGCGCCGAAAATAGCCATCCGTGCCTGATTGTTGTATAAGTTACGATCGACCGCCGCCCTTTCACGGCGGTAACGCGGGTTCAAATCCCGCCGGGGACGCCAACCTTTTTCAAGTACTTACGATTTCCTCACCCTCGCAAATTTCTTTGGTAGCGCTGGGGTAGCGCGTGGCGTCGAAAATCGTGTCCAGAGCCACGACCGCACCCTGCACCTGGGTGTCGGTAAGGTGGGCGCAACGGGCGGTCATTCTCAGGTCACGGTGGAATGGATTTCTGACGATATGCCTAACGACCAGTCTGGAGGTATGGTCGAGGGTCTCGTTTCCAGTGAGAACCTTGGGATCGAAGGTTTTGGGCCGCATCCACAAACGAACGGCCACAGCGAGCTACCAGCGGGATTGTGACCACTGGCCAGCCCCACAGAAATATTGTCACGTGAAAAAATGTCCCTGGCTGTTCAATACTTGTGGTAGGATGCTGACTGGGCTGGAGGAAACCAAAACCACTTCTCGTCTCAGCGGTAGGTGGCTGATTCTTCTCTGAGCCTCGCACGTTTTCAGGGCTCCTCGGGAAAGCGGACTTGGTAGCACCTAGCGGGAGGTGGATGACCTTCATGCGCGACGGGGCGGCCGCCGAGAACCGCGATGGAGGCTGGCGAAGAATGCAGTGAGCGCGGGCCATGAGGTCGCGCGGGGGCACCATCGCCAACATTATTAACGAGCAAGGAGATCGGGCGTTCGTCTTCAGCATCAGAACAGTGCTGTAACATGGTGGACCAGGAAAGGTTACCAAAAGTGCGGGTGAAGCTGAGGGCAGTCGCGGTAGTTCCATGAACCTTCTTCGGAACATCTGGGATTATGTCCGGGAACACTTTGTCGGCTGGGTTCCTGAGGATGATGCCCTCTGTGAGTTCGACTGCCGCAAACCGCAGTGCAACGAAGGGGAATGGGAGAACTGTACACGCCGCTTGCAGCGTGCGGCAGGGGAATTGATGCCTACGAAGGAACCAGCTTCAGAGGCGGTGGCGGAATCGACACCTGCGAATAATGTCGTTTGCCAAAATTCCGACCGCCTTTGAAATCAACAACATTGGACGCCAGCTTCACCCACTGCCAAGCCCATAATTGTGTTATGGAAGGCGTGCACTGTCTATTCTTGGCATTATCCAGTTTAATGACTTTTCATGGCGGTAACGCGGGTTCAAATCCCGCCGGGGACGTCAATAGTCCAATTTCTGACATTCAACTGATAGACCACCACCTAATGCTTGTTAACTAGTTGAAGTGGGGAAACAATTCCGAATCGTTATCAGACTTCTTCGATTTCCTGGTTGACAAACACCGTATATCGACGCCGAGACTGGGATCGGCAAGGCGAATCTTTGCCAGGAGGAAAACAACCGTGAAAGTGAGAGCCAATTCAGAAGCGGAAGGGCTTGCCGATCTCAGGTTGTACAAGAAGGACCAACCTAGGTCGGATGGGGTGGAAGGAGAAGCGCGAGGGCTTGCTGCACTCAAAAGAGGCCCACGCAGTTTCAGAAAGTTAGGAGTGAGATCTTAACCCAGATTTCCGAGATCAACTTTTTCCTCCCAACCTACGGGCACCATTTTTCATCTGTATTTATGCGTGTCTAAAGAGGCCGTGGAGGTACGGGATCATGTGGTTGCCTCTTTGCCCAGAGTTTCAGATTCAATAGGCCCGGAGCCGTCCCTCGCGGTCAAGATAAACACCTCCGCTTCCGTTGGGTGCTTGCGACGCTCTCCTTCAAATAGCCTGGGGTCCGTTTGAGGGAAGCGAGCCTTCCCAAGTAGGTAAAAACCGTAGGAGTATTCGGGCAACGCCCTGCGTACTTCGAAGTCGCAGAACCCGGCATTCAGTGCTGTGCGCAAATTCCTAATTGCAATCTTCATCTTACAGGTTAGGCCGTTATAGCCGCCAAACGCAGCTATGACCATGCTTTCTTCGTCGCTTTCTTTGTCTTTAAGGATGGCTTCTGCGCTCCCCTCAGACAGCGAAATGGAAACCCAACCCTGGTCGAATCTGCGCAATTGGGGTTCAACATCAGTGGCGCGAACACGCAAAAACCCCATTGGTTGGCCTGTTACATTCAACTCATTGAGGCGGTCCTCGATGGGGCGAATCTCACAATAGGCTCTCAAGCCTGCCTGCTCAAGCCTGGCCGTCTTATCCTTTATGTCTATCTTTATAGAACTGGGGGCTGCCCATCCCGAGTACTTCGGGAATTGGAATGCGAAAGCGGATAGGTCTGACTTGAGAAGGTGTTGAGGAATCCCAAACGAAAAATACGGTCCCCCACCACTGAGGAGCACTCTGTGATGCATAGGGAGCACGACTGCCGCGCGTCGAGCGATAAGGCCTCCTCCTATCGCCATTTCTGCGCGCCTCAGAACGAATGACCATGCGGCTGGATTCTCAAAGAGGCGCTCCTGAATTTCGGTATAGGGAAACACCACTACTCCGTAAGGGCAGCTTAGCCGAAATGGGAAGCTCGCCGGGCCAGCCTCAATCGTTATACTGCGATGGTCGGGATTTCTAGTAATTTGCACGATTCCGCCGTCCCCCACTCCAAATCCCCCTATATGGTGACACAGGGCGGCAATAGCATAGGGAAACACCACTATTTCATCAAAGTCGCATTCCTCCTCGATTTGTTGAAGTATCCGAACGGTCGGGTTGAAGGGGATCTTCTTACCCTGGGGCCGGGCTAACGAGGCCAGCGCGTGAGCTCCGCGAGCTTTCAGGCATATCCCGTACCCCCAGCCTGGACTTTGAAGTGTCAATTCGGCGCCCAGCTCGTCTTCGATCTGATGCCAGAGGCCGACGATGTCTTCCGCTTTCAGCTTCATCGAGAACACCCAAACGAGAATAATTCTCCTCGATTCCTGAAGATTACGCGTAACAGTTTCAACCGGGATTCCCTGTTTCGATTTCGAGCCAACCGATAACATACACCCGACCGCCTCTGAATGGAACTTCCAGTCGCCTTTTCAGTGCTCGGTGCCTCCAGCGACCACCGCAGGAGCCAGTTTTGCTTGGCCGAAATTCCCAAAGCCCGAAGCTGCCGCTCTTCCGAGCGATTCCTCCGAAACCTTTCCCCGTGGCGCGTCGGTAGCGCATGGCATGAAAAATCGGGCCAAGGTGAGGCAAGGTCAGGCAATGGCAAAATCCTCTTAGACTCGCATAATCACTAGCGCGAGCAAGGTTCAGCAAAGCTGGCCGAACCTCATCAGAGGCCATTTCCCGGCGGTAACGCGGGTTCAAATCCCGCCGGGGACGCGATTCAGCCTGCGACACTCAGACTCCTGGCCCATTGACATTGGTCTTCCGCCGCAACGCTAACATGTCAGCACACTCCGACCGTGACGAAACGACGCGCCACCCCTAAAGTTGATTCCCATGTCGAGTTACGAGACGTTCAGGACGGGAGGCCGTCGCATGAAGTTCATCGTGACGATGTTTCAGGCGAAGCTTTTCTGGAAGCGCTGAATAAGTAACCTGAAAGTCTCCAGGATTGTGGGGCGACCGCCAGCGGTGCGCGAGGAATTCTATCCCAGCGCGCAACGTAAAAGGCTAGGGCGTTACAGTCCGAGTTTCTTCGCTGCCAATTCGGTGCCAGCCACTCGAGCACGGATCTTTTCGAACGCTGTCTCGCGCGCCGTCGATGTGTCGTCGCTGAAGGGAGCGAATCCGCAATCATCCGTGGTCCCAAGTCGCTCGACAGGCACGAACTCGGCAGCCTCCAAAACTCGATCCCGCACCTCCTCCGGCGATTCGATCCGGGGATTGATGGTATCGATGACGCCGACGAATATCTTCTGATCCGGTCGCGCGTACTCCCTGATCAGCCCCAGAACCCGGCGACAATCTTTCTCGCTCGCCAACTGGACGTAAAAGTTCCCGGCGTCTAGCGTGAATAGATCGGGCAATAAACCGGCATAATCAACGTCCGCGCTGTGAGTGGAATCCTGGTCGCCCCCCGGGCAAGTATGCACTCCGATGCGCGGCCTCTCCTCTGGGGAGAAGCGACTCAGTACCCGATTGTTGAGGCTGATGAACTGCCGTAAGAGCCGGCGGGAAGGATCGATCTTGACCGACAGGCGGCCCTCGGTAAAGTCGATCTGCACTTTGTAGGCGCCTTGCTCCAAGCAGGTGCGGATATCGACCTCAGCTTCATGAACAAGGTCATCCAGAAACTCCTCTCTGGAATACCCCTCAATGCCTTCTGGAGGGTACAAAAGGCTCAGAGCTGAGGCGGAAATGACCGCCTGTTTCAGAGCGGTCCGAGTGTATCGTTTCGCCACCTCCAGATAGGAGGCTGCATGAGTCTTGTAATGGAAAGGGCCTGAGACCAACCGGGGAAGTTGGCGCACGTGGCCATCGGCAAAAGGAATTGATATACCGTCCGGCGCCAGGTTCGTGAGGCCCTGAATGGGGTAGGTAGCGAAGCTCGGCTTGGTCTGCTCCCCGTCGGTGATCACCGGCGACCCCGTGGCTTCGAACCTCTGGATCGTATCGCGGAGCGCTTCCGCATAGAGGGCGTCGAGCCTCTCTCGCGTGGCGCGACCTTCCTGAAAATCCCTGATCGCTTCGATCAGGTAACTTGGCCTGGGAATGCTACCAATCGGTTCAGTGGGAATTGTCATGGGCTAAGTGTATCTGACCAATTGTCCCTTGTCAAAAGTCCGCGTCATAATGACCAGGAACTGTTATCCTCGGAGAGGTTATCTGGCGGTCGCTTGGCTTTGGCGAGGAGAGGAACTGCGGCTTGAATTGAGAACTTCAAATCTGCTTGAACAGAGGTGAAACGAGAATGACCAAGGTACAGGTACGGTTCACGGATTACTTTGCCCAGACGGTCCAGCGCATGCGAGAGGACGGCTTGTTGCTGGCCAGCGTGGGCGCGGACGGAAAAGCAAACGTCATGACGATTGGCTGGGGAACGATGGGCTGCATTTGGTCGCGCCCTGTCTTCATCGTGCTCGTGAGGCCCTCTCGCCACACCTACGGCCGGCTCGAGCAAGTCAGCGATTTCACCGTCAATGTACCTCCGAGAGAACTATCAGCAGCCGTGAGCTATTGCGGGTCAGTTTCCGGGAGAGATCACGACAAGTTTCAAGAGGCGCAATTAACGCCGATTCCAAGCCGAGAGGTGCGCTCGCCCATTATCAAGGAGTGCGTCGTTCACTACGAGTGCCGGACGCTGCATCGTAATGATCTGGCGCCCGAGGCGCTGGCGCAGGCGGTGCGCGAGGAATTCTATCCCAGCGGAGATTTCCACCGCGTCTACTTTGGGGAGATCGTAGCTGCCTATGCCGACGAAGATGCCGGCACACGCTTGAGCACCCGCCAAGAAGGCGCCGGCAAGTCTCTCCGCTAGGCGCCCAGGATGGCTCATCGAATTCGGGGGCGTAGATGGAAGTAAGAGAGGCTTTGTAGCAGAGGCGCTCGAAATGCAGCGACGGCGCCAGAGATCACTGGCCGCGAGCGAGCCGATCCCCTCCTCAGTGGCTATCGCGCCGTCATTGGCGCGGTGGAAGGCTTTAATGAGGGCTTGCCTAGACTCGTTGCCGAACTTATCAGACACACCACTCCGGAAGGGCCGGGACGACAGCCCGGCCACCTCCCAGTGCTGTGCTTGATTCGAGACCCTCTTCTCCCGAAGCTTAGCGGGTGGAAAACTTATAAACCGTCGTGGAGTGGTAGGTCTGGCCCGGTCTCAGAATCGTTGACGGGAAACTCGGCTCGTTGGGCGAATCCGGATAATGCTGGGTCTCCAGGCAGAAGCCGTAGCGCAGCTTATAGACATGGCCCTGCTTGCCGGTGAGGGTGCCGTCCAGGAAATTGCCTGAATAGAACTGCACGCCCGGCTCCGTCGTGTAGACCTCCATGACACGACCGCTGGCAGGTTCATAGACCCGCGCTGCGAGTGTCAAACCTTTGTCTTTTCGGTTCAGTACGAAGTTGTGATCGTAACCGCGCCCGAAAATCAGTTGCTCATCTTTCCGGTCGATCCGGGCTCCGATCACCGTAGGCTTAGTGAAATCGAGGGGCATCCCTTTCACGCTGACGATTTTGCCCGTGGGGATGAGCGTCTTGTTCACCGGGGTGAAGGTGTCGGCGTTCAGCAGGAGTTCGTGGCCGAGGATGTCGCGCTGCCCATCTCCTGCCAGGTTGAAATAAGTGTGGTTCGTGAGGTTGACCGGGGTGGCCTTGTCCGTCGTGGCGTGATACTCGAAGATGAGTTCGTTCTTGTCGTTCAGCGTATACGTGACCGTCACCTTCAGGTTGCCGGGGTAACCTTCGTCCCCGTCCGGGCTCGTGTGCTTGAAGATCACTCCCACCTCATCAGGTTTCTCAAAGGGTTCGGCTTCCCATACGACTTTGTCGAAGCCCTTGTTGCCCCCGTGCAAGCTGTTCGGGCCGTCGTTTATTGGCAGCGTGTATTCCTTGCCGTCGAGGGTGAACTTGCCCTTGGCGATCCGGTTCCCGTAACGGCCGATGATGGCCCCGAAATAGGGAACCTTGGCGGTGTAGTCGTCCGCTTTGTCGAATCCAAGAACTACATCATCAAAGTGGCCTTTCTTATCGGGGACTCGTATTGAAACGATAGCGCCACCATAGGTCATGGCGCGGACTTCCATGCCGTGCTTGTTCTTCAGAGTGTACAACTCGACGGGTTTCCCGTCGGGTGTTTTTCCAAAGGCTTCTTTCTTGATCATGTGTGTCACCTGTGGAGAAGATGGGACCGCCGAGCCGGTCCAGAAGGGAAATAACGTCAGGCACAACGAGAGCAGGATAGAAATGCGGTGAATCATGGTCGCTCCGTAGAGGTTTGAATCACGAGGGATAGGTTGGCGAGAATGCCTTGTCATGTCTCTGCGGGTTCGGTAGTGCTCAAAACAACTAACCCAAAGGATTGTTACAGGACTGGGGGCGAGAGTCAAGTATCCTGTGTGATGGTTGCTGTCCTAATTTGAACGTAGCGCCGCCATCTTGGCGGCTCTTTGCCGGCTGGAAGCCGGCGCTACTCTCGAAATTAGGACAGCACTGTCTGATGGTTGTGTCAAGCATTTGCCAGTTGAGTTCCGCGAGAATACGCGGGGACTTGTTTCACTCGCAATCCCCTTTCTGCAGGGCCTAGTGTATAGTCTGGCGAGTGACGGCCAGGGTGCAATCCTTCACGGCCTTCTGCGCCTCGTCATCAGCCGGCTCCAGGGCCAGAATCTGGTTGGCGTAGGAAAGCGCCGCCTGCCAATCGGATTTCTGTAACGCGGTGCGCATCCGCTGGCGGTTTTGCTTCAGCGCGCAGTCTGCGAAGGCCTTCTTGACTTCGGCATCGTCGGGCGCCACGGCAAGAATCTTATTGCCGTAAGCAGTAGCGGCGTCGCAATCCGACTTCTGCATGGCGGCGCGGAACTGCTCGCGATAATAGAACTCAATTCCGAAATTGCTCTGGGCCTCGCTGAAGTTGGGATCGATCTCCTGCACCTTCTGCAAGTGCGTCATCCCCTCGGCGAGGTTTCCTTGCCACTCCCACGCGACCCCGAGGTTGCTGTGGGCCTTGGCGTTGCGAGGATCCAGTTCCAGGACCTTCTTCCATACCCCGATGGCCGCTTCAAGCTGGCCCTTGGCCGTCAGGTCCGACGCAAGGTCGAAAAGCCGGTACGACTCGGCCGCGGGCACGTCGATCTTCATCATGTCCTTTCCTGGGTTCAATGCCGCACAATAAGTGGGTTTTTGGCCACTTTTTTGGCTCTGATTTGGATGCTGTCCTAATTTCGGGTGTAGCGCCGGCTTCCAGCCGGCAAAGTGCCGCCAGGATGAGGGCGCTACGTTCAAATTAGGACAGCACCTTGATTTGAGTTCGTTTGCCGTCAAGAACCAGTTCGTTTTTAGCCCCTGAAAACGCTAACTCCTGTGTTTTCAACACATTCTTAGGTTCGTTCCCACTATTTAGTATCTTTTTTCTGTTTTCTGCGCATTTTCCTCTGCCGCCGCGCTGATCTCGAACCTCCTTCGCGCGCTCGCTGGCAAGTCTTCTCATGCGGCCACTCACATAGGCTACCATGGGTCAGTTCTCCTGTCAAGAGCAAAGTGCAGGTTTCAGGTTTCAGGTTACAGGGGCCGGGTGCTGGGGGAGCATAAGCGCTAAGGTAAGCCGTGCTCAAATGGCCCCGGCAGGGGCCAACGGTGAATAGCCGCAGGTTTTAACCTGCGGATAACGGAACGCACAGAACTACGCAACCCCAACGGGGTTGATCCCGCCGGCGCGGGACCCCTCCAGGGCGGGAATGCTTTCTGGGCTTCTGTTTCCGTAGGTTTCATCCCGCGTGGCGGGACTACTCACCGTGTCCCGTTTCGCGGGACGGGAATGGCGCCGGAACGATAGAAATAGTTCTTATCTTAGCGCCTATGGGACGAAGCCCCCAGCTCGAATCCCCTCTCCCTCCTTCATCCCCCTTTCATAAAGCTTTTGACGGAACCTGGCTTCCCTTTGAGGCTTGCACGATCAAAACCAAGTCGCCGGGTTTAACGGCTTTGTTGCGGGTGCAA
>Ga0326728_10016665_pt1 | contig 14923 bp, 12 predicted proteins | sample MB3enrmetagenome_FD_207602 | JGI IMG/M metagenome (GOLD analysis project Ga0326728, IMG submission 207602) | Lab enriched peat soil microbial communities from McLean, Ithaca, NY, United States - MB31MN | ecosystem: Environmental > Terrestrial > Soil > Wetlands > Peat | place: USA: New York...
TTGACATTATCAGCCTCCAATCTTAAACCGGTTTAAGATTCGTGGCATAAACCCTAGCATTTCACGACGACAGCCGCTCAAAAACTTTCAACACTTTTTGACCTTTATGCCCCATTTTTTTCCGCGCACATGCCAAGGCAATACCAGGCGAAAGGTTCTTCGTCGTGGCGTTTGAGATAATCCGAAAACAGTGTTGCTGCGCGCCTGAAATCCTTGCGGTCCATAGTGAGCCATGCTTTGGCGAATTCAATGTTTTTAAGCGGCAACACTCCGCGCGGCGCGAAATCCTTTAAACTTGCCGGCAGCGTGCATACCACCACCTGCGCGCCGCCGTGCCTTGCCACGCGGATCATGCGCCGCAAATCATCTTCCAGCAGGCGCAGCGAAACGGCGCCTTCCACCTGCCGCTCGGTATAAGATGGGTGCAACAACCGTTCCTTTAACGTATAGGAACGGATGGTTATTTTCCTTTCGGCCCCGCACTGGAATTGCCTGAAAGAGTCGCCATTGTTGCCTACCAGAATTATGACAACGTCCGGCGAGTAGCCGCTTAGCTCTTCCACAATGGGCGTTATTTCGTGGCTGCCGTAACCGCCTAGACCGCAGTTTATATGTTCGGCAGAGGCTGCAAGAGTCAGTTTAAGGTATCTGGCGAGCGGACTTTCGCTGCCGGAGGAATTGATGGCCGCTGCGGATTCTCCCACGGTAAAAACGCGTATCATGCCATGCGGTTTTGGCATGGTAAAATAGGATTGGTCGGCGCGGTTCCGGGCTGAGACCATGGTAGTGACATCGGTTCTGGCCGATTGTACGGTAAAGAACTTGGTTTGAGCTTCTGCGCAGCGATCATCCTGCGCGTCGGCCGGGCAATGGCACAAAAGCATGGCAGAAACAATGAACGTCTTGCACGGGGGATTCATCAGATGTATTGTAGCACATGCGGATTAGCTTACAGTATTTGAATGAAACATGCGGTCGTCCAGAAAAAACATCTGCAAATGTCTGTAACTATTTTAAACGATAGTCGCCAGAATGCTAAATCCACGTAAATATCAAATTATGATTCCTATTTGATCAAAATCTCATCAGATCTACAGCAAAGAGGTCTTCGTTTAGGACCAGGTTCAGGGATGACTCGGTGCTGTCGCCTATCACGGTGTTGGTTTCCTGCACGGCGGCGGCCCAGCGCTTGAACTCGCCCCCCCATGCTCTGAAGATTACATATAAAAAGTCATTGCCGTTGATGTCAATCAGCCGGTTCCTGCCCGATATGATTTTTCCGGGCGTTAACTGCGCGTTGCTGTTCCTCCAGCCGCTTGACCAGATGTTCCGGTCTGGCTAACAAAAATTCCAAAAACCGTATTGAATTGTTCTGTTCGGGATTAGGGCATTGCGTCATTCTGGCTAGAAATTCCGGTTCAATATCGCGGAAAACCTCATGAATAATACTTTCAATCTGAGCGCGTTGAGGATGGGTGAAGAAGGCATTAACTGAGGAAATATTAATAATACCATCCATTAGTCTGATTTTGTTGGCCTCGCGATGTTCTTGCGGAACCCCGTGCTTGTCAAGCAATTTATGGACGATAAGATTAATAATCAGTATATTGCGAAAATCCTGCGCGGAGATGTTTGCCGAGAATTCGTTAAATCTTTCCAGAACGGCCGCTATATCTCTTGGCGTCAACGATGTCAGCCAAGGCATTGAGTTAAAGGGAATGGAAAGACTGTTCCTCTCCATAAGGCCGCGTGTAAACGCGTTGGCGGCGGGGAGCGCCACTATCTGCGCGTTTATTTTATGCACGGTGTCATGCCAGTCCGCCGCGGATTTGCCCATGCGCCCGCCTACGGGGATTATATATTGCACATGGTGTTTCCACAAACATAAAAGAAAACGCCATTGATCCTCGGAGGAAAGACCGCTGCGCTCCAGATCGTCCAATATAATCGTGCGCGTAGATGTTATGGGAGCGCAAAGCCAGGCGGCAATGGTGTAAAGGATTTTCCATTTACTCGGGATAAGCCATATCGTAACGGTTATCGGCACCACCAATGCGAAACCGTCCGTTAGCAGCTCCGGCGACCATACGTGCTGTATCGCTGCCGGCATGAATCCCAGCGCATATTGCCCAAGCACTATCATGAAAGTGGCGGCTATCGCGGCTATGAACAACAGAAATAACGACGTGCAAAGCCTGTACCATGGCGGTATGGTGTGAAACAACGCCTCCTCCACGCTGTCTATTCCCCAGAAAGAGCAATAGCCTATATTTACGCCTTCGCGGGCTTTTTTGCGGCGATAACACAAAAGTTGAAATGTTTTTCCTGTGCCCCATCCTCCAAGAACAAATACGATTCTGTTCTCCAGTATGCTGCCCGAGTCCGCAGTATTGAGATGGTAGGTGAGGCGTTTTTCAAAATCAGGATTTAAATGCGCGGCATCGGCCATTTCAATGATTTCTCCCACATAACCCGGAGGGACGAAATCAAGCAATGACATCGCATGGATACAAGGCAAAAGCTTTATGTTGATGGCAGAGCGAATGCGGTCAAACCGGTTCTGTGTATTGTCAGGGGTGATTTCCATGCCGTCTCCGTTTCTTCTTTCGAGTCAACTAAACATATGAGCACCCGCATCCATTCTATCCCAATAACCACATGCCGTCAAACCCGGTCGAAAAATATTTTAGCCGATTAAAATCCCAGCAAATCTATAGCAAAGAGTTCTTCGTTGAGGACTAAATTTAAGGACGACTCTGTGCTGTCGCCGATTACGGTGTTGGTTTCCTGCACGGCGGCGGCCCAGCGCTTGAACTCGCCCTTGGGCCAGGCCAGCACTTCTATTTCGTCGGCGCGGGGGATTTCGTCGTTAAGTACGCCGCGCAATCTTTTGCCTTCCTCCGGCGTTTCGCGCAGCAGCACCAGCCGCGCGCCCGGTTCCAGCCTGCGCGCAACTTTGGTCAGTTTGTTCAGTGCGGTGTTGCCGCATTCTATCCATACGCCCACGCCGCCAGCTTCGTTTATAGCAAGCAAGTCGGGGAAAAAGCCGTAATCCGTTACCGCCGGATGAGCGGGGCCTATTTCCAGCGCGGGCTCCTTGTGAAAAAATAAGATCGCCGCCGCAAGCCGCAGCGCGATATGCTCGTGCCTCTCCTCGGCTTTTGCGACCAGGAGTATGCGTCTGGTGTGCTCGTTTATGTTTATCTCGCAACGGACATTCATTTAAAGGTTGTCCCCGTATCTTAATTTAAGTTCGGCGTCGTAGTTTTTTTGCGGGTCATAGCTTTTTTCAAAATAGCGGCGCAGCGCGCCAAGCGTTTTTTTGCCGAAGAAAATCCTGCCGTAAACTTCCGCCTCCAGACGGTTTGGCGTGGCAAGCGCAATCATGCCGTCTTCATCTTTAAGCACGTTAGCGCGGGACAGCGAGTCCAGTTCCCATTTGAAGGTCGCGGCAAAATCCCTGCCGAATTTTTTGCGGAACTCTTGCTTCGATACGCCGCCCCAGATATGCTGCACGGCGTATTTGCGCATTTCGTCCAGCGGGGAAAGTTTCTGCGCGAAGTATTTTATTTGTCTGCCGGAGTAATGCTCGAAACCTGAAAAGTATGAAAGCGTGCCGCTTATATGGCTGCGCGCCGGATAGCCGAATGCCATGTAGGAGGCGTTGTTAAATCCCCTGTCGTACTCCTGCAAATTAACAGCGCTGTCGCGCAGTCCGTAGGAGTCGCCCAGACGATGCCGGTAGCCGGCTTTTTCCAATATATACTTGCCCGCGCGCACCATCTCGGCGCAAAGCGCGCGGTCGCTGTCCGTGTATTTGCCGCCGGTTTTATAGTACAGCGTATCCTCGCGGTTCTGGAAGGCGTAGATATGCACCATCTCCGGGCGCTGGCGCAGTATGCGCGCAAGGCCGAGGCAGAAGCTCTCTTTTGTCTCGCCGGGCAATCCGGCCACAAAATCCACGTTCAAATCGCGTATCCCGGCGGCGCGCACCATGCCGATTGCTTTTTCCACCATCTGCGCATCCTGTTTGCGCGCTATTATTTTCAGCGCGGCGGGGGATATTGTCTGTATGCCCAGCGTCACGCGGTTTGCGCCGTGGCGCTTTAGTATAGCCAGTTTTTCGGGCGTTATATTTTGCGGCATCGCCTCGAAATTGAACTGCTCCAGCGCGGAAAGATTGAACGAAACGTTAAGGCTTTCAAGAATGTCTTCAAGCTGTTTTGCATTTAATATCGACGGGCTGCCTCCGCCGAAATAGAGTGTGCGTATGCGCAGCCCTTCCAGCGCGGGGGCAAGCAGTTGCATTTCGCGCTTTAAGCCTGCGCAATGCGCGTCCAGCTCTGCCGAGGATTTTGGCTTCCACGAGCCGCAGCAGCAGTAAGTGCATTTCTGGGCGCAAAAGGGGATGTGTACGTATACACCGGCCATGCCGCCGGACTTTTTAGCCTTGCGCGCCCATTTGCGCCAGAAGCCCGCCACGGTTTGCGCGGTCATGGGCGCGGCTGTCTCCTGCGGCGGAAAGATGTTGTCCGCAGTCATTTTGAGCGCCAGAAAGCGCAGAAAACCGGTATCGGGTGTAGTCATCGGGGTAACGGCCAGCTTTTATTCTAATAAAAAAGCCGCCGGTTTGTGCCGGCGGCTTTTTTGGTTGCATTAAAACACTAGAACGAATTGGGCATCACGGTCTTGTCCGGAATGTCTAGGTCAAGCGCCTGTCCTACGGACTTGAATGCGTGGTAATAACCGTTGAAATACGAGGAGTGCCATGCGCTGAGGCTGTCTATCGTGAAAGCGTCCACCGTGGCCGCTACGTAAAGCAGCGGGTCCAGCAGCGCTATGGTTATAAGCTGCTCCACCGGGTTGGCGGCGGCGTCCACCTGATAGTTCCTGTCGGCATAGGACAGCGTGTTGGAGAACATGTCGCGCGTCGCCCAGAAGTTTATCCAGGTGCCCACATTCGCCGGCTTTACCGCCTGCGAGGCGAAATTGTCGTTTGGCTTTTCGATATTCTCGAACTCCTTGACTATGGCGTTGCTGGGCACTATCGGCGAACCCATTGTGATGAGTTTGTCCACGTGTACCGGCGAGCCCTGCGCTGCCAGCGCCATGAGCACGTCATGCGTAAGCACGGTGCCCCAGCTGTGCGCGAAAATATAAAGCGGCTTGTGGTTCGCGGCGGCTGCGGCGGCAACCTTCGGCAGCCAGACCATGAAGTTTGCCTCGGCCTGCGCGGTCTTGTCCGGGTTGCGGGTCCAGCGCAGAGGGACTATCATGAATTTCTTGTTCGCCCGTGCGGCCATGCCTGTAAACGCATCTTCAAGATAGGTGTCGGCGGGTGCGGCGGCGGCGAGGTCGGCAGCGCCTGATGGCGGCTGCGACTTGCTTTGCAACTGGGCCAGCGCCTTGGTTTGAGAGGCGCTGTCCGAGAACAGTCTCGCCGCCATAACCTTTTCCAGTTCCTCAAAGGAAAGGCCGCAAATGGTTACCACTACGGCGTCGTAATTGGGCACTGCGGCGGCGTTAAAATCGAAGTAGACGGGCGCTTCCGTCTGGAGCTTGACGCTCTTTGACTGCGCGGACGTTGCTGACGACTGTACCGGCGTAGGCACGTTAAATGCAGAGGCCTTGGCCGCGCCCAGCGATATGTCTTCGGCATTTGCCGCGACAAAAGCGCCGGTCAGCAGTACTGCCGCTCCGGCGGTGGTTGCTGCAAATCTGGCTAGGGAGTTCTTGATATTTATTGTGTTCATGTGTTCTCCGTTGGCAATATTTTAGTGCGGGATTCCTTATAATTCATGGGTCCAAGGTCCTAGGTCTTTTTGGGACCGTTCCTCGTCTGGATTAATAGGAAACCAGCGGATTTTTAACGGGAATTCCCGGGTTTCCCCGGTTTTGGTTGCGGTGCGCGAAAAGAAGCGATGCCTTTTCCCGCTTAAAACGCTACAATATCCTATCTATGAAATCCCTTTGCCTTTTCCTTTCTCTATTGACCGGCGCATGCGCGTTTGCAGCGGACGCGCCCCAACGCTTAAACATAAAAGGCGTGGCCGTGCCGCCGACGGTGGAAATCGGCGGCAAACAACTGGTTCTTAACGGCGCGGGGCTGCGCACCAAGCTGGTGTTTAAGGTTTACGTAGGCGCGCTGTATCTGGAGGCTAAAACCGCCAGACCGGAGGAGATAATAACGCGCGATCAGGTCCGCCGCATGGAACTCACCTTCCTGCGCAATGTCGACGGCGCGGCTATAGCCGAGGCGGTGGACAATGGGTTTGCGCTCAACGCAAAATTCCGGAAAGGCGAGGGCGCGCAGCGGCTGGCCGCTTTCCGCAAGATGATACCGGATCTCAAAAAAGGCGATGTGCTGGCCTTCACTTACCTGCCGGGCAGGGGGCTGGAGGCGTCGCGTAACAACAAATCGCTGGGCACGGTGGCGGGCAAGGATTTCGCGGACGCTTTGTACTCCGTCTGGGTGGGCGCAAATCCCGCCGACAAAAAGCTGCGCGCCGCGCTGCTGGGAGGCTCCAATGACTAATGCCGCAAACGGCGCGGAATCCGCGCTGGAACTGGTCTGCTTCATGCTGGCCGGCGAGGAATACGCTGTGGACATAAACCGCGTGCAGGAAGTTATAAAGGTGCCAAAGATAACGCCCGTGCCGCAGATGCCGGACTTCGTGCTGGGCGCGATAAACATACGCGGCAGCATAGTGTCGGTGTTCGACCTGCGCAAGCGCTTCAATCTGGCCGAAAAGGCCGCCGACGCGCAGAGCAAGCTGCTGGTGCTAAACACCGGCGGCGCGCTTTTCGCCGTCATAGTGGACAGCGTGCGCGAGAATATAAAACTGGACGCCGACGCGGTTGACCCCGCTCCCGAAGTCAAAATGAACATGTCCCGCGCATGCATACGCGGACTGGGGCAGCTCGGTTCGCGCATGCTTATAATACTGGATGCCGGCGCGGTGAACGAATCTATACGAACAGGCATAGGCCTTGCCTAGGAGGAAATAATGGCTGCATCAACCGGGGAATCGCAGGTTAACATGGACTCGCGCAAGCTGGACGGGCTTATGAATCTTTCGGGCGAACTGGCTATAGTGCGCGCGCGTTATTCGCAACTTGTCGGGGCGCTGGTGGCAGAGGCCGCGCGCCTTAAAGGGCTGGAAAACAAGGCGGCGCAGGCGCGCTCCAGAAACGATGCGCTATCCAAGGAGCTGCGCGCGGGCGGCGTCAAAAAAAGCGCTACCGCCTGTGCCGAGATGGACGCGTTGCTGGCGGAGATAGCCTCCGGCCTGTCGCGCGGGGACTCCTCCACGCTGCTGCACTCGCTGGACGAGCTTACCGGGACGCTAGGCAAGATATCCGGCGACATACAGACCTGGGTTATGCTCTCCCGGCTGGTGCCGGCGGCGGAGATGCTATCTTCCGTGCGGGCTCAGGCGGTGGCGTTCCGCCGCGACGCCGAGGTGACGGTGGAAGACAATGACGGCGCCTCGCTGGACAAGCGCATAGCCGAGGGGCTCTCGCGCCAGACGGCGGAAGCCTGCATAGCGCTTTCCGAGCGCTGCGGCGGCAAAATAAAACTTTCCGCAGCCAACCGCGACAACAACATTTTCCTGGACCTGTCCGTCTCGGGCGGGGATTTCGCGCCGGAGCAGGTTGTCCGCCAGATGGCCGAGGCCGGCATGGCGCAGCCGGGCGGCAATTCCGCAAGGCAGACAATGGCGCTGCTTTTGCATGATGATTTCCCGGCGGGGACTACGATATCCACGATGTCAGCCAAGCTGCGGGCGTTGCGCGACGCCACCGCCGCTCTCAACGGTTCCGTGGAACTGGATTTCGTGTCCGGTGCCGCGACTGTTTCGCTTAAAATACCGCTGACGCTGGTGATAATACAGGCGCTGCTTGTTTCCCTTGGCGGGGAGAGCTATGCCTTCCCGCTAAGCGCGGTGGTGGAGATAGTCAAAACCGCCGACGGCGACATCTATTCCGTGGACGGCAACAACACGATAAAGCTGCGCGACCATGCGCTGAGCCTTGTCGATCCGGGGCGCATAATAGGCATAACCTGCGCTTCCGGAGAGAAACGCTCCGGCAAGGTGGTGGTCATCACCGACGGCAGGGAGAAAATCGGCGTATCGGTGGATTCGCTGATAGGCGAGACCGAGATAGTCATAAAGAGCCTGCCCGAGCATTTCGCCGCCGTGAAAGGCATAAACGGCGCATCCATACTTGGCGACGGCTCGGTGGCGCTGATACTTGACCCTGCCGCCATCATAGCGATGGCGCGCTGAGGCGCGTGCGGACCCGGGCATGATACGCAAAACGGCAATCTTCCTTATTGCGCTGCTTTTTTGCGTTCTTTGTGTCCGGGCTTTGAAGGCCGACCGCTGGAGCGACTGGGATTTCGGCGACGCGCAAACCCTGCTGACGCTTAACCAATGGCGGCATCGCGGCGCGGTTGCGGATAAATTCCTGTTCGCGCCTCAGGGTTATGCGCCGTTCATCGCCGCGCTGGACTCGCCGGAACTGCGCCATCATGCGCACGGGACATCCCCTAAAGCTTCCATAGCCGGACCCCGGCTTTTGTACACGCACTATCCCCCCGGATATCTTTTGCCGCTGTATGCCGTCTATTCCTGCGGTATTGAAAATCCGGGATTCCTGCGTGTGCTGGAACTGCTGTTTTCCTGTGCCGGGCTGCTGTTTTTTTATCTGGCTGTGGAGATGTTTGCCCCTCCTGTAGCCGCGTTTTGCTCCGTGGCGTTCTACGCGCTTTCGCCTTCCTTTCTGGGTTTTGCGGATTCGCTGGCCAACCAGCCTATAGACGATTTGCTGCGGTTTCTGTTTATGTGGCTGACGCTGCGCGCGGCCAAAGACGGGAGCAAAAAAACGCTGTATGCGGCATGGCTGGCTTCCTTTGCTCTTTCGCTGTGTTCCCTCGATTCCGTGATGTTTTGCTTTGCATGGCTGGTATGCGCGGACATCATCCGCTCCAGAACTTTCGACTGGAAGAAATATATCGTTTTCGCCGTAGCCCCGCTCTCGGCGCACGGCATAGCGTTTTTGCAGAATGCGTGGTATCTGGGTCTCGGCGGAGCGCTTGCCGACGCTCACTCCGCGTTTGCGATTCGCAGCCTCAACCAGATGTCGCTTGCGGTCAAGATTACCAACGCATCCGCTCCGTATTATTTCATCTGGGGCAAATGCGTGTTCGCGGCATTGCTGGGCGGGCTGGTCTGCCTGTGCGGGCTTGTTTATAAAGGGGAATGGGCGCTTTTGAAAGCCGCCGCCGCGCTTTTACTGTGCGGCTCGCTGTTTATGATAGTGCTGCCGTCCGGCGGTTCGCTTGCCTATCAGTCCCGCCAGTTGATGCCGTTTTTCGCACTGTGTTTCGGCATATGCTGCGCGTATGCGTTCAGTGACGGCGCGCGCGCGTTCTTTATCCCCGCGCTGATATGTTTTGCGACGCTTTTCTGCTTTTCGCTGCACGATTTGCGCGACCAGTTCGCCGTTTCGCAGGTCAGGCGTGATGTTAACGTCTCTTTGGCTTCCGGACTGGCCGCGATAAAAACAACATATGACCCGGCTTTTTTTGAAATAAACGCATTCTCTTCCTATTGGGACAAAAATTATATCCCCGGTTTCCCGCAAATACATCCGCTTATGGAGTATTACGCGGGCAAAAGGCTTATCCTGAGTTTCGATTTGCCGCAGGACATAGCGCCCGATATAAAAAAAATCATGGCGCTCTCCACTGCAAAATTTTCCGCCGTTATAGTGGCTGGAGATGCCGAAAGGCTTGCCGCCGCGCTTGCCGGGCTTCGCGCCGCAAATCTGCTGCCCGCAAACTACAAACCGCAGCCATTTGCATTGCGCCACAGGGAAATAGCCGTAATCGATTTTGCCGGACAATAGGCCCTTGACAAGATTTGGTACCCGCGTTATCCTCTGGCTATAGTTCTTCTCCAAGGAGATTGTTTTCGCAATGATGAAAGATACCCGGTTTTTTGTACTGACTGCTGCGATCTTTATGCTTTCCTGCGGAATCGTTTTCGCCGCGGGAGATTCTGTTTTGTCCGCCACTCTCGAACAGGCAGGGCAAATAGATATCGGAGCGACAGCGCCGTCCCAGTCCAAAATAAAGGACTGGACCGTGATGGCTTTCCTCAACGGCAACTCCAATCTGGAAGACACGATACAAAGCTACGACATCGCGGGCCTTGAAGGCGTGGGCACAACGGACAAGGTAAACGTGGTGGCCGAAATGGCGTACATGTCCAAAAAAATAAATCAGCGCCTGGTTATAGAAAAAGACACCTCCACGGTTGTTGAGCAGATGGCAAGCCAGAACATGGGCGATTACAAGCATCTGGCCGATTTTATAACATGGGTTAAAACCAATTATCCCGCCAAGCGTTATATGCTGCTTATCGACGGCCACGGCAGCGGCTGGGCGGACTACAATAACGGCGACGCGCCGGTGCCCACCAAAGGCATGTCCTACGATTCGCTCTTCAACTCGGATATAACCACCACGCAATTCCCCAAGGCTTTCGATATCGCGGGGAAAGTGGACGTGCTGGTGCTTAAATCATGTCTGATGGGCGCGGCGGAAGCGCTTTACGAAGCGCGCAATGCCTCCGACATGACTATAGCATCCGAGGAGATTTTAAACGTCGCCACTTTCGATTATCCGGGGCTGCTGGATTATCTTAATCAGACTCCGGATACCACGCTTTCCGCATTGGGAAAATACTTCATACAGTCATACTCCGACCAGTTCAAGGACAGCATGAGTTATGCTCAGATGGGGCAGACGCTTGTGTCCGTAAACATGGGCGCGCTGGCGCAGCTTCCGGCGCAGCTTAACGCTTTTACCGCCGTGCTGGAAAAAAGCAACGAGGGCGATGCGGTGCTTTACGCGCAAAAAAACGCGCTTAATTTCCAGCCTTCGTACGGGGATCTGGGAGATTTTGCTGCGCTGGTGGCTTCCAGGAGTTCCAACGCCGAAACCAAGGCGGCTTGCGCCAAACTTATAACGTTCATAAAAAACGATCTGGCCTACGGCGCTATAGGTTTCCACAAGGATTTCAACGGCCAGGATTATACGCGCGCGACCGGATTTTCGATAGAGATAGAGCCTCCGTCCGCCGCGCAGTCCGTAAATCCGTATACCGATCTGGCGCTGGTAAAGGCCACGGATTGGGCGCAGTTTATACAGAAGTACTACAAATAGCAATTATCACGCGCGGCCAATTAAACAGCGTCGGCAACGCGCTATCCCTTATATCGCGGTCAGTTTCAACAGAAACTGACCGCTTTCCTTCTCTGTTTTATTAAAATTTTGGAATATAGGGTAATCGGCGTTGCGTTTTAGAGAACGATTTTATGAGATTTAGACGAGCATTCATTGAGATAACAAACATTTGCAATTTGTCATGCCCGTTCTGCGCGGCGTCTTCGCGCGCAAGCGGGTTTATGCCGCTGGCGGATTTCGAGAGTCTTGCCGCGCAGGTGAAACCGCTGGCGGGCGTAATGTCGCTGCACGTCACCGGCGAGCCGATGACTCATCCGCAATTTAAGGAGATAGTTTCCGGCTGCTCAAGGATGGGGATAGAACTGAATCTTGTGACAAACGGCACGCTGGCCGGAAAATACCGGGATTTGCTGTTGTCGGAAAAAAGCATGGGGCAGATTTCTTTTTCGCTGCACGCGCTGCAATATGCGGGTGAAGATATGCGTTCGCGCACTCTGGCGGCTCTTGCCGAAATCGCAAAAGCGAAACGGGAAGATATGATAATAGCCTTCCGGCTGCGCGGGCAGCGCGGCACGGAGTTTGAAAAAGGGGTTTCCGCTTTTTTGCGGGAGTCTTTCGGCGGCGGGGAAAAATTGAAAAACGGCGCAACAAAATTGGCTGACCGCGTATTTTTGCATCACGGCGATTTTTTCGGCTGGCCCGGCGAAAACGCGGGCGGCGGGCACAAAGGCTGCCTTGGCCTCAAACATCATTTTGCCGTTCTTTGCGGCGGCGATGTCGTGCCCTGCTGTATGGATTACGACGGGAATATGGCGCTGGGAAACGTTAAAACCGCGCCGCTGAAAGACATACTGGGCGGAACAAATGCGGCGGCAATGCGCCGCGCCGTAGCCGAAGGGGAACCGTCCTACTGCAAGTCCTGTGGTTTCAGTTCGCCATGAGCATTATGCAGAACGCTGGAAATCCGGTCCGCTGATATCTAACCACCGAGCCCATCTTATTTAAAAAACAAATAGCGCAGGACGAATATTATTGCCACGATCCATGCGCTGACGCTCACTTCTTTTGCGCGGCCGGTGGCTGTTTTGCCGAGCGGGTAGGCTATGAAACCCGCGGCTATGCCGTCGGCGATATTGCCGGTGAACGGTATCATCGCAAGGGTCAGGAATGCGGGGAAGTATTCGGTCACGTCGTCCCAGTGTATCAGCCGCACCGTGTTCATCATCAGCGCGCCGACTATTATAAGCGCGGGCGCGGTTATCGGGTGCAGCTGCATGCTGCCTGCGGCGGCGCTTACGTCTATTGCGCCGAGCAGCGGCGATAGGAAAAGACTCAGCAAAAACAAAATGCCTACCGTCACCGCGGCAAGCCCGGTGCGCGCGCCCTGAGCGACGCCGGTGGCGCTTTCTATATAGCTTGATACCGTGGATGTGCCAAGGCATGCGCCTACGGCGGTGGCAACCGAGTCGGATATCATCGCGCGTTCCACGCCCTCGAATTTGCCGTCTTTTACAAAGCCGCCCTGTATGCCCACGCCGACCAGGGTGCCCAGCGTATCAAACACCGCCAGAAACAAAAACATCACCACCGGCGAGATCATGTCCGGATGAAAAAGCCCGTGCAGGTCAAGCTGCATGAAAGTGGGCGCAAGCGAAGGCGGCATGCTTACCGCTCCGTCAAAATGCATAAGCCCGCCGCACCATGCTATCAGCGCGCAGACCGCCATGCCGGCCAGTATCGCGCCGCTTTTTTTGCGCGCCATGAATATCCACATCACCAGCAGGCCGATTATGGTTATCAGCACCGGGAAACTGGTCACCGGGCCGAGTTTTACTATCGTGCCGTCGGCGGGGACTATAAGTCCGCCGTCCTTCATGCCCAGAAAGGTTATGAAAAGCCCTATGCCCGCCGATATGGCATACTTAAGCGAATCCGGTATGGAGTTAACCAGCAACGCGCGTATTTTTGTAAGGTTGAGCAGCAAAAACACTATGCCGGACAGAAACACCAGCCCCAGCGCGCGCTGCCAGCTTATCCCCATGCCGAGCACTACGGCGTAGACGAAGAAAAAATTCTCGCCCATCAGCGGCGCCTGCGCTATCGGGAAATTGGCGGCAATGCCCATTATGAAACATGCCAGCGCGGAGGCAAGGCAGGTCGCGGTGAACACCGCGCCGGTGTCCATCCCCGCCGCCTTCATCACCTGCGGCTGCACGAAGATGATGTAGGCCATCGTCATGAAAGTGGCCAGTCCGCCGGTTATTTCCCGGCGCAGCGTGGAGCCGCGTTTTGTTATGCTGAAAAAATCGTCAAGCCTGTTCATGATGCCTCCGTAAAAATGCGCGGCAGAAAACACCGTCAATAAATTTTACAAAGAATGCAGTCCGCCGTGTCTTGCCCGGATTGTTTTGCGCCGCTTCGATGGACACTTGTATGGACACCGGACGCATGACAGACTTGCCGCAAATGTGTTAAAATAAAAATACACAAGCCCAGTTGGCGCAGCGGTAGCGCGTTCCCTTGACATGGGAAAATCGGCTTTTTAGCAGGTCTTACCAAAATTTAGCTGTATTGCCAAAATCAAAAAATAACCCCGCTTAGGATTAGCGGGGTTTATTCGTTTTTAGCGGGCAATGGACACCTATATGGACACCAAAATGGACACCAAAAAACGGGCGGGATTTTATCGCTAAACCGCTATGTATTTTCCGGTCCTGTAGCCGCCGGTGCGCCTGATTAATCCGGCCTCAAGAAGCGGTTTTAGCACATAATGAGCGCCGGGTTTGGTAAGTTTCAGCAAGGTCAGGATTTCCTGTATGCCGCGTGGCGTGTCGCGCAGGAGCGCCAGCAGCCTTTCCTGTTTCGGCGTAAGTGTAAGGGGTTTGCCCGCCGTTGTTGCTCTGATGGCCTCTATGCGCTTCCAGGTGCGTCCCAGCGCCTCATTGACGCATTCCGCCACATACTCAACCCAACCGGAAATATCCTGTCCCTCAACCTGTACACGGTGCAATGCGCGGTAATAGCTTTGCCGGTCCTCTAAAAAGACTTCATCCACGGCAAAAATGTGGTGGGTATCAAAATTTTTGCGGTACAGTTCCCATGTAGCCAGCGCACGGCCTACACGCCCGTTTCCGTCTCCAAACGGGTGTATGCACTCAAATTGATAATGCAGGATTGCGGAACTTACGGCGGCGGGCCATGCCTTGCCGGGGCCGTTCAGCCAGTCCAGCAGTTCATTAATCTGCTTTGCAACATCTTTTGCCTGTGTGGGTATGTACATCCCTACTTTGACCTGATAATTCCTGAACTTGCCGACAGGTCCACGGTCCAGCGCGTTTTGCTGGCCCATGATTGCATGGAGCTTTAAAACATCCTGCTGGCGGAGTTGCGCCGCCCCGGCGTGTTTTTCTATAAAGCGCAGGGCGGCAAGATAATTCATGATTTCCTGAACGGAGCGCGGCTTGGCTGACGGCAATTCCCCGCCGTCCGCCAGTATCTTGATTTCCGGCAGGGTAAGCGGGTTGCCTTCAATGGCGGTGGAGCCGTGCGTCTGGCGGGCGGCGCTGTCCTTTTGGATATTGGGAATCCAGCTTACATCCACGGCGGCGCTTTGAATGCGCGTCTTGAGGGATGTTATTTCCTCAAGCACTTTGAGAAGGTGCGCCG
>Ga0326728_10016666_pt1 | contig 14923 bp, 11 predicted proteins | sample MB3enrmetagenome_FD_207602 | JGI IMG/M metagenome (GOLD analysis project Ga0326728, IMG submission 207602) | Lab enriched peat soil microbial communities from McLean, Ithaca, NY, United States - MB31MN | ecosystem: Environmental > Terrestrial > Soil > Wetlands > Peat | place: USA: New York...
GTCGAGCGCGCGGACGGCGGCGACGAAATCGTCGCGATCGCGCGCGGCGACGACGGCGCCGATCATCGCGTCGATCGCCGGCGAGGCCGCGCCGCAGATATTGTAGGAGCCCTCCATCGTCGCCGCCGCCGAACTCCAACGGCCGCGCTGTTCGTTGCCCGGCGAGGGCGAGGCGATCCACGAGCCGATCATCATGTCGAAGTCGAAGCGCGTGCGGCGGCGCTGAAATTGCACTTCGTCGACCAGGCGCACGTTCGCCTGGACGCCGATGCGGGAAAGGTTGCGGGAAAAGGCGAGGGCGAGGCGCTCCTCCTGGCGGGTCTTGACCAGGATCTCGAAGGCGAGCCTCTCGCCGCGCGGGTTCGACAACGCGCCGCCGTCTAGGGAATAGCCGGCTTGCGCCAGGAGATCGAGGGCGCGACGCGCCAGCCCGCGGTCGCGTCCCGAACCGTCGGAGGCCGGCGGCGCCCACCGCCCCTCCATGACGTCGGCGCGCACGGCACCGGGAAAGGGCGCCAGCAGCGCGCGCTCTCTCGCCGAAGCCGGCCGCCCGGCCGAGGAGAGTTCGCTGTCGTCGAAGAAGCTCAGCGAGCGCTTGTAGACGCCGCCGTAGAGATTGGCGTTGATCCACTCGAAATCGAACATCGTCGCCAGGCCCTCGCGCACGCGCGGGTCGGAAAAAATCGCCCGGCGGGCGTTGAAGGCGAAGCCGGAAACGCCTTTGGGCAGACCGTAGGGAAGCGTCAGCCTGACGACGCGCCCGTCGCGCGCGGCGGGAAAATCATAGCCGCCGAGCCAGCGCGTCGGATCATCCTCGATGCGGAAATCGTAGAGCCCGGCCTTGAAGGCTTCGAACATCGCCGACGCGTCGCGGTAATAGTCGATGCGGATTTCGTCGAAATTGTAGAGCCCGCGCATGATCGGCAGATCGCGCGCCCAGTAGTTCGGGTCGCGCCGCAGCGTCAGGCGCCGGCCGGGCTCGACCTCCGCGACGCGATAGGGGCCGGAGGCGACGGGGATCTGCAGCGTCTGATCCTCGAAATGCTCGGCGTCGGTGTGCTGGCGCGAAAGCACCGGCATGATCGCGAGGATCAGCGGCAGTTCGCGATCGTCGGCGCCGGACAGATCGAAGCGAACCGTCAGATCGTCGGGAGTCTCCACGTTCTTGACCAGCGCGTAGGCGGCGCGCTGCGAGGGGAGCCCCTTCGTCTTCAGCAGGTTGAAGGAAAAGACGACGTCGGCCGCGGCGATCCTCTCGCCGTCGGAAAAATGCGCCGCCGGGTCGATGTGAAAGACGACGAAATCGCGCGCATCGTCGGTCTCGATCGAGCGCGCGATCAGGCCATAGAGCGTGAACGGCTCGTCGGCCGAGCGCATCATCAGCGACTGATAGACGTTGCCGACGAGGCCTTGCGCCGTCGACAACGCCTTGACGTTGTACGGATTGAGGCTGTCGAACGCGCCGAGATAGGCCAGCGTCAGGCGCCCGCTCTTGGGCGCGTCGGGATTGGCGTAAGGCAGATGCGCGAAATCCGGTCCCAGCGCCGGCGCGCCGTGCATGGCGATCGCGTGAGTCGGCGGCGGCTGGTCGGCCAGCGCCGCTCCGGACGGCGAGGCCGCCGCGACGACGGCGCCCAGGAAAAGGAGAATCGGCGGGACTCTCATCGGCCTATCTTAGAGGAGGGGCGCCGGCGGGTCACGGTCATGGGCGCTTCGGGCGCCGTCGGGGGAGGCGCTCGGCGACCACGCGATGTGGCCCCCCGGCCTCTCTCGCCGGCCAAGATGGCGCGGAAGCGAAATTCTTGTTGGATTATGCCCGCGAATATGGAAAGAGGTCGCCGGCGACGCAAGCGCGGGACGCGCCCCTTTGTGGCCGTATTGTCGCGACAAGGGTCGTCGGCGGCGCGTTCGGCGTGGCGAGAGTTTCTGATCACCGATCGAAAGGACGATTCATGACTTCCCCGTTCGTGCGCTTTGGCGCGTTGACTGTGGCCGCCGGGCTCGCCCTCTCGGCGAGCGGCGCCTTCGCGCAGGCGACGAAGCCCGCCGCTCCGGCGACGCCGGCGCCGGCGGCGCCGGCGGCGCCGGCGACTCCGGCGACTCCGGCCCCGGCTGCGCCGACCGCCGCCGCGCCGCCCAGCGGCCCGGTGAAGCTCGAGTTGATTCCCATGCAGGCGCCATGGACGAAGATTTGCGGCAAGGACCAGGGCTCGGGCAAGGAGGTCTGCTACACCACGCGCGATTTCGGCCAGGCGGCCGACCAGCCGCCGACCCTCGCCATCGCCGTCTATCAGATGGCGAGCGAGGATCGGCGCATCGCCCGTTTCCTTCTCCCCGTCGGCCTGTTGCTGAAGCCCGGCTTTCGGCTGGTGATCGACAAGGGCGAGCCGATCGACGGCAAGTTCGCGATCTGCTTCCCCAACGGCTGCTTCGCCGAGGCGGAACTCAACGGCGCGACCCTCGGCGCGTTGAAGAAGGCGCAGACCGCCAGCGTCACCGTGCGCAACCAGGCCAATATCGAAGTCACCTTCGATTTGCCGATGAAGGATTTCGCCACGGCGTTCGACGGCCCGGCGGTCGATCCGAAGACGCTGGAGCAGCAGAGCCAGGAAGCGCAGAAGCAGAGCCAGGAATTGCAGAAGCAGCTCGAGGAGAAGGCGCGCCAGCAGCGCGAGAAGCTCGAGCAGCAGCAGTCCGGCGCGCCGGCGCCCGCCGCGCCGGCCCCCGCCGCGCCCACTCCCGCGCCTTCGGCGCCGGCAAAATAACCCGCCGCGCGCGGCTTCGCAGCGTCACGCTCGTCCCCGGATCCGATCCGGGGACGGAGAGGCGGCGGCGGACGGCGCGCGACGGCGCTTTGTCCGGCGGGACGAACCGGGCCCGCTCAGCTCGCCATCCACTTGCCACGCATACGGTAATCGCCGTTTTCGCAACGCACGAACAGTTCCTCGACTTGCGGATGGCGCACCGGTTCGCCGGACTTGTCGGGCAAGAGATTCTGCTCCGACACGTAAGCGACGTACTGGCTGTCGGCGTTTTCGGCGTAGAGGTGGTAGAAGGGCTGGTTCTTGATCGGGCGCGCTTCCTCGGGGATCGAGCGCCACCATTCCTCGGTGTTCGCGAACTCCGGGTCGACGTTATAAATGACGCCTCGGAACGGGTGAAAGCGGTGCCTGACGACTTGACCGATGCCGAATTTTGCGACGCGGGCTTGCATGGAACTGGGAACGTTACTGGGAACGTTATTGGCGCGGGCTTGGTTACGACGCTCGCCCGTCGCTGTCAATTTTCCGCCCGGCTTCCCACGCGTCGGCGCGCTGCGCCGCTTCATCCGCCGCCGGGGATCGCGGCGACGGACGGCGCCGACCAGGGTCCGGCGATCACGATCGTCAGCCGTGCGGCGTCGGCCGAAGGCGCGCCCTCGGCGTCGACCTGGGTCGCCGCCAACCGCGCGTCCAATTCGCGCGCGGCGATGGCGATCGAGCCTTCGATGGCGAGCGCGGACCCCGGCCCCTCGACCCGAGCCTCGCGGATTTGAGCGGTTCCGTTGACGACGACGAATTGCGCGCGCGCGCGGGTGAACGTCGTCTGCCCGGCGGCCATGTCGCGGGCGACGTCGATCGGCCGCCGCTGGCCTCGGCGCATCGCTTCCTCGATGTTCACGCCGTCGATGACGCCGGACTGCAGGTCGAGCGAAGCGACGCCGGCGAGCGAAGCGACGGAATCGGCCGGCGCCAAGCCGGTCGACCGCAGCGAAAAGTCGAAGCCGCCGCGTCCGCGGTAGCCGCTCCAGCCGAAGTCGGCGAGAGCGGCGCCGATGTCGGCGTCGGCGAGCGAGCCGGCCAATCGCGTCGCCAGCGCGTCGTTCTCGCGCGCCAGCGTGATCTCGCCCTTCAAGACGCCTTGGTAGGCGGCGGCTTGGAGAAGCTTGACGGAGAGCTCGCCGTCCTTGCAGATGAGCGAGCCGGCCGCGTCGTCGATGCGATGGCCGCGCCAATCGGCGTGCGCGGCGGAAATCCGCAGGTCGAGGTCGAGGCCGCGCGGCGGCGCGAAGCCGAACTTTTCAGCGCTCCAGACGCCCTCAGCGTTCACGAACGTCGGCGGCGCGCCGATCAACGGCTCGATTTTCAGCGAGTCAGCCGCGAGCGTGCCGGAAATCGTCGCCCGCGCGTTTTCGCGCGAAAGGGTCAGCGCGCCGTCGAACCGCTGCCCGGCGAACTCGAACCGCGCTTCGCTGAGGGCGAGCGAAGCGCCGTTGGTCTGCGCCTTGCCCGCGAAAGAAAGCGCGTCGCCGACGAACAGCGGCGCAGGACCGGCGCCGAAAAAGCCCTCCAGCGCGGCGAGCGAGCGGATTTCGCCGGAGACATCGCCGGCGAACCCCGAGACGGCGTCGCCGCCCCATGTCCCGTTCAGGGCGAAGGCGAGGGGGCGCGAGGCGATCGACAGCCGCACGCCGGTCGAGCGTTTTCTCAAGCCTTCCCGCGGGTCGTCGATCCTGCCTTCGATCCGCACGCTTTCGTCGCGCCAGGCGCCGGCGAGCGTGAAGTTCATCGGCGCGTCGGCGCCCGGCCAATCGAACGTTCCCTCGAAGTTCTCGATCAGAGCGTCGAATCGATGGGCGGCGCTGACGACATGCAGCGCGCCCCCTTGAAGGCGCACGCGCGGCCAGGGGAGGAAAAGCTCGTCGTTCCCGGCGCCGGACGAGAAGCGCGCGGCGGCGGCGGCGAGCGGCGCCGCGTCGAGATCGATGAACGCGGTCGGACCGCGCAAGGTCGCGCCGGTGGGCACGAAGCGGCCGCCGAGCAGTCCCTGCAGCGACAGCGAGAACAGCGCGCTCGACGCGCTGAGCGCGTTTCTGCCGTCGGCGGAGACCAGCTCCACGCCGCGGACGCGAAGCGTCGGCCAAGGCAGCAACGCCAGCGTCGCGCGCGCCGGTCCGCGCCAATGCAGCCCGAAGCGCGGCGAGATCGCGGCGTCGATTTCGGCGCTCGCCTTGGCCGAGTCGACCGGCCAACGATAGGCGCCGCCGGCCACGACCGCCAGGGCGAAAAGCAAGCCGACCGCCCATTTCACGCCGAGGCGCATTCCTTCTGCTCCGACCGTCGTGACGAGGGCGCGTTCGCCCCCCGCGTCGCGGACTAGCTATAGCGCTTTTTGGCGTCGCGCGACGGGCGAGCCCCGCCGCCTTGCGCTTGTCGACAAGTCCGCAAATTTCGACATGCGCCGATCGGTTAATTGGTCGCCGAGAACAACGGCGCGGCGAAGCGAATCTCGTTAGCGCCGCGCGACTTGTCGCTGGGCCGCGTCGCCGCTGCGGCGATCCGGAACCGGCCGGCGCCGATTGCGGCCCGCGCGCTGGCGCGCTCGATCGCCGTCAACGCCGCGCGTCGATCGCCGGGCATCGCGGCGGCGGCCAGGGCGACGAAATCGCCGCGCCTGTCGGGCGAACGGCCGGCGCCGGCGAACACCAGGAATCCGTCCGGGGTCATCACGGCGTCGCCCTTGCGCAGCGTCGGATCCTGCCAATACGGCGGATTTTGCCCGATGGCGCGCCGGCACGCGCACATTTTGTCCAGCGCGGTTCGGTAGCGCAAGGAGACCGGCAAAGCCGCGTAGCGCTGGCCGCTCGCCGAGACCGCGTCCTCGATCCTGTCCGACCCGGCGGGGAGGAAATAGAGGGCGGCGGGCGCGTCCGGGCACAGGGCGGCGCAGCTCGCTTTCTCGCTCGCGATCGGGCTCAGCCCCGAGAACGAATTGACGGGGAAAAAGAAGCCGTCGCAGAGCCGCACGCACACCGGACGGCGCGACGCGAAGCCGCGCGCGGCGGCCGGCGCGCGTTTGACGGGTTGGGCCGCATCGGCCGGAATTTCCGCCGGCGGCGGAGCGAAGGCTGCGGAAAGAAAGGAGAAAAAGCCGCCCCCTCCGGGCGACGCGCCGGCGAAATCGGATTGCAGCGCGACGCCGCTCGCCGCGAAGAGGGCCGCGCCGGTCATGAAGGCGGCGAGCGTCCGCCGCCGGCGCCGGCTTCCCGCCGCTTCGAACGAAACGCGGCAGACGTCGAGGGACTTAGGCGATCCCGCCATCGAACGGCCAGCCATGAGACGCTCCCTAACACGCAACAACGACAGGAATAAAACGCGCAACAACGACAGCAATAAAGGCCGACATCTGTATGTCCCGACAAAATTCTAGCGTCATTCGGCAGTTTCGCGCAATCGAAAAACGTTGCGGTCGGCCGCGGCCGGGGCGCCGCCGGCCGGGCGGAAGCCGCCGTTGCGAAACGCAAGTCAGCCCGGCCAGCTCGCGCCGCGCGCGTTGACGTAGACCGCGTAGAGCGACGTCGTCGCGCAGATATAGAGTCGATTGCGCTTCGGACCGCCGAAACAGACGTTGGCGACGACCTCGGGAACCTTGATCTTGCCGATCAGAGCCCCATCGGGCGCGTAGACGTGGACGCCGTCCGCCGCCGAAGTCCAGATGTTTCCCTTCGCGTCGAGCCGGAAGCCATCGAACAGCCCGGCGGTGCTTGTCGCGAACAACTTCGCCGGGCCGAGCGAGCGGCCGTCGGCGGCGACTTCCGCCACGCGGATATGGCGCGGACCGTTCTTCACGTGGGTGGCGCCGGTGTCGGCGATGAAGAGCCGCTTCTCGTCGAGCGAGAAGGCGAGGCCGTTCGGCTTGACGAAGTCGGTCGCGACCGCCGTGACCTCGCCGCTCGCCGCATCGAGCCGATAGACGTTGCTGGCGCCGATCTCCTCGGCCGCTGCGTCGCCTTCATAATCGGAATCGATGCCGTAGGTCGGATCGCTGAACCAGATCGAGCCGTCCGATTTCACCACGACGTCGTTGGGCGAGTTGAAGCGCTTGCCCTCGAAGCGATCGGCCAGGACGCGGCGCGAGCCGTCGTGCTCGATGCGCGAGATGCAGCGGCCGCGCTGCTCGCAGCAGACCAGCCGGCCCTGACGGTCGACGCTGTGGCCGTTGTGGTTGTTGGCGGGCGACAGGAACACCGAGGTCGCGCCGTTCGTCTCGTCGTAGCGCAGGACGCGGTCATTGGAGACGTCCGACCAGACGAGGTGCTTGCCAGCGGGCAGATAGGCCGGACCCTCCGCCCAGCGGCAGCCGGCATAGAGCTTCTCCAGATGAACGTTGCCGATCGCGAGCTTCTCGAAACGCTCGTCGAGAATTTCGAACTCCGGCGTGTGCATACGCCCCCTCCCCCGGCCGCGGATCGCGCGCCGAAGCGATCCCCTCGCGCTTCGGCGACGCCTTGCTACGCTATTGCGCCGGCGCGGGCAACGATTTCGGCTCGGCCGTCGGCGCGCCGGGCGGCGAAGCATGGGTTCGCCGCGCCCGCGGCGATGGGCTCGATCGGGACGCGACGACGCGCTTCGCCGCAGCGATCAGGCTTGGCTGCGCAGGCGCTGATACGCGAACTGCACCGCGTCGGCCCCATGGGCGCGCTCGAGCCGGCGCACGATGAAATGGCCGCGCGCGAGAGTCTGGAAATGCTCGGCGAAGGCGACGTTGACCGCCGCGCCGCCGATCGCGCCGAGAACGGGAACCGCCTGGGCCGCGAGCTTCTCGCCGACGACGACGCCGAACCGCGCGGCGACTTGCGCGATCAGCCGGACGAGAGCCGGCGCCGATCCGTCGATCAGGCCGCGCTGCGCCAGGAATCGCGCGCTCTCGCTGACCGACTTGGCGAGCGCGCCGCGCACGGCGAAATAGCCCCCTTCGATCGCCGCTTCGCCGGCGGCCTCGCCGCCGAGCGCGAACACCTCGATGCAGGCCAGAGCCGCTTCCGGGCGCGCGAGGTCCTCGCCCTCTTCGCGCGCGATTTCGGCGATCGAGCGCAACAGGATCGTGGTCGAAATCGGCAGTTCGATCGCCGCGGAGGCGAGCCCGAAGGCGCCGCCGAGAGCGCCGGAAGCCGCCGCCGCCGCCTTGTGCGCGCCTTTGGCCGCCTTGGCCGGCTTGTTCTCGTCGATCGTCCGCACGGCCAGACGCAGCGCCGCCTTCAGCGCGCGCTCGGCGGCGCGCGCGATTCGTCGGCGCGCCGGCGAAGGCAGCGCGCGGCCCAGCGCCTCGACTTGGCGCCCGAGCAGGGCGGTCAGGCGCGCGGCGAAGCCGTGGCCGTCGAGGCAGCGCGCGGCGAATCGCAGCTCGCCGAGCTCCTCGGACGACAGCAACGCGGGCGCCAGGACATCGCTCATCGCTTCGCCTCGCCATCGGCTTCGCCCGCAACGGCGCCCACGCCGGCAAGGCGCGCGGCCGTAAGGGCCTCTCTAAGCGTCCGCCGCAATATGGGGCGCTTCGCCGAACCGCCAAGGGGCTTCGTTCAGGCGAAGATCATGATCGCCAGGCTCGCCAGCCCCGCCGCCGCGCAATAATAGGAGAACGGCCGCATCGCGGCGAATTCGTGCTTGTGGAAATAGCGCATGAGAAAAGCGAGGCTTGCGTAGGCGACGAGCCCGGCGACGACGCCGGAGAGGACCGCCGCGCCGCCTAGCGTCGCGCCCTGGCGCAACAGTTTGGGCGCTTCCAGGGCCGTGGCGGCGAGAATGATCGGCGTCGCCATCAGGAACGAAAAGCGCGCGGAATCCTCGTGCCGCAGCCCCGCCGCGACGCCCGCCGCGATCGTCAGGCCCGAACGCGAGAAGCCGGGGATCAACGCCAGGCATTGCGCGAGGCCGATCGCCAAGGCGCCCTTCCAGTTCAGTTGCTCGAGGACGCCGACCGCCTCGCCGCCGATCTGATCGCCGAAATAGAGGACGAAGCCATTGGCGATGAGAAAGAACGCCGCCAGCGGCGGCGAGCCGAAGGCGTCCCCGAGCCATTTGCGGAAACCGAAACCGACGACGACGGCCGGAATCGTCGCCAGAACGACAAAGACGAAAATGCGGCGGTCGACGCGCGAGCGCGCGCTCGTCCGGCTCAGCAGCGATCCGCCGAACGCGAACCAGTCGCGCCAGAAATAGAGCAGCAGCGCGGTCGCCGTGCCCAGATGCATGACGACGAGATAGGGCAGGAAATCGGGCGCCTTCTGGTCGATCGACCAGTGGAGCAGGCGCGGCAGAATCACCGCGTGGCCGAGGCTGCTGATCGGGAAAAGCTCGGTGACGCCCTGGAGGACGGCCATGACGATAGCTTGGAGCGCGGTCAAGAGAACGCCTCTTCAGGAAAGGAGAAATCGGCGACCCCGGGCGGGACGCCCTGCCATAACCCAATCGGCGATTCGTGTCTCGCGGAAGGCGCCGATCGCGCGCGAAGGCCTCGCGCTTCTGCGCTCGACGCGCGGCGAAGGAGACGAAGGAGACAAAGAAACGCCGGCGAGGGGGTCCTCGCCGGCGCTTTGGAAAAGGCTGTCGAGCCTTGGTCGGCTTAGAAGGCTGTCGAGCCTTGATCGGCTTAGTTGAGTTTGCTGCCGACTTCGACGAACTCGCTGCTGATCTTGGTGCCGAGGGCCGACAGCGCGCCGACGATGAAGACGGCGATCAGCGAAGCGATCAGCGCGTATTCGATTGCGGTGGCGCCGGACTCGTTGGCGACGAAACTCTTGAGGGACTTGATCATTCTATTGCTCCTGCTCGAGACACGAACTGTCGTCCGGCGAGTTGACATGGTCGCTCGGAGTGGACGGAATCTATGGGAGGGCCGTTTCGGTCCGGTTAATGCGATCGTAGAGAAACGGCGCCGGCGCCGCGCCCTTGGCGATTGGTAAACGCTCTCTAAACTTCGATCCCCGCCTTTTGCGCCGCCGGCGCGCGGCGGCGACAACCGCAGGGCTGCCCTCGAGCTCTCGGAACCCATTGATAAAGAACGATTTTATCGGCGCGCCGGCGTCCGCTTCGGCTGCAATCCCGGTCAGCAGACGCTGTGGCCGCACTTGTGGACGGCGTCGATCTTCTCTTTGAGAGGATCGTAACCGACGGCGCCGACGACCACCTCCTGGCCGACGACGAAGGACGGCGTGCCGTTGATTTGCAGTGCGTCGGCCATTCCCATGACCTCTTCCAGGCCGGCCGCCACCTCCGGGCTCTCCATGTCCTTGGCCAGGCGATCCATGTCGAGGCCGAGTTCGCGCGCCACCGCCAGCGCCTCGGCCTTGCCGATCGACCCGCGCATGCCCAACAGCTTGCTGTGGAACGCCCAGAACCGGTCGCCGGGCAATTGATTGCGCGCGGCGCTCGCCACTTTGGCGGCTTCGAGCGAACCCGGGCCCAGCACCGGGTAGTCCTTGAGGACCAGCTTGAGATTGGGGTCGTCCTTGATCAGGCGCGTCACGTCGGGCAGGGCGCCCTTGCAGAAGTGGCAGTTGTAGTCGAAGAACTCGACCAACGTCGCCGTTCCCTTGGGATTGCCGACGGTCGCTTGAAAGTTCGACGAAAACAGCGCCGCGGCCTGATCGGTCACGATTTTTTGCCGCTCGGCCTCGGCGACCTGCTTGTCGTGCTTGTCGAGCGCATCGATCGCGGCGCGCAAGACGTCGGGATTGGCGACCAGATAATCCCTGATGAAGGCGCCGAGCTCCTGCTTCTGCGCGGGCGTGAATTCGTCGGCCGCCGCCGTGCCGATCGGCGCGACGAGGCTGGCCAGGGCGAGCGCCCCCGTCAGACAGGCGGCAAAACTCCATCTCATCGCGATCTCCTGCGCTTGGCTCCCGGCGCCCCTTCTGACCCGAAGCCGATGGCGGATTCAAGGCGGCGCGGCGGCTCGACGGCGCGAGTCGCCGCGAGGCGCTTGCTCGATCGAGCCGGGGTGCCGGGGCTCTCCAATCCGGGATGACGCGACGGAAGCGGCGCCGCGCCGCCGCTAAAGCCCTTGACAGGCCCCGACAGTCGGAATTCTTGCCTGCGAGGGGCAAGACGCGCATGGTGTCGACGATTCGGAGCAATCGTCGGTCCGACCTCGGCGCCCCGGCTCTGCGCCGCCGAGGTTGACAGACGAGTGCGCGCCGACGTAGGCGCGGCGCCAACCCAGAAGTGGTCAAGGAGAGGGAAATGGCTGACGGATTCTTCGGCGATATCGCACCGGTGCGCTACCAAGGGCCGAATAGCGACAATCCCCTTTGTTATCGCCATTACGAGGCCTCGCGCCTCGTTCACGGCAAGACCATGGCCGAGCACCTGCGCCCCACCGTCTGCTATTGGCACAGTTTCGTCTACGACGGCTTGGACATGTTCGGCGCGCCGACGTTCGAGCGTCCCTGGGCGGCCGCGACGATGGCGGCCGCGCGCGTCAAGGCCGACGCGGCTTTCGACATGTTTAGGCTGCTCGGCGTCCCCTTCTTCACCTTTCATGACCGCGACGTCGTTCCCGACGGCGCGAACCTCGCGGAATTCGGCGCCAATCTCGCGCGCATGGTCGACGTCCTCGCCGAGAAGATGCAAGCCTCCGGGGTCAAGCTGTTGTGGGGCACCGCCAATCTCTTCTCCCATCCGCGCTACATGGCGGGCGCGGCGACCAATCCCGATCCGGACGTCTTCGCCTACGCGGCGGCGCAAGTGAAGAACGCGATCGACGCGACCCATAAGCTCGGCGGCGCCAATTACGTGCTGTGGGGCGGACGCGAGGGCTACGAGACCCTGCTCAACACCGATCTCAAGCGCGAGCAGGAGCAGCTCGGCCGCTTCCTGTCGATGGTCGTCGATTACAAGCACAAGATCGGCTTCAAGGGCCTGGTGCTGGTCGAGCCCAAGCCGCAAGAGCCGACCAAGCACCAGTACGATTTCGACGTGTCGACGGTCTACGGCTTCCTCAAGCGCTTCGGTCTGGAAAAGGAGGTCAAGGTCAACATCGAAGTCGGCCATGCGGTGCTGGCGCACCACAGTTTCGAGCACGAAATCGCGACCGCCGCGGCGCTCGGCATTCTTGGTTCGGTCGACGCCAACCGCAACGACTACCAGTCGGGCTGGGACACCGACCAGTTCCCCAACAACGCCGCCGAGTTGGTCCCGGCGCTCTATCACATCCTCAAGGCCGGCGGCATTGCGCCGGGCGGTTTCAATTTCGACGCCAGGGTTCGCCGCCAGTCGTTCGAACCCGTCGACCTGCTCTACGGCCACATCGGCGGCCTGGACACGTTGGCGCTGGCGCTCGAAGCGGCGGCGCGGCTGATCGAGGACGGCAAGTACGACGCCTTTCTCGCCGAGCGCTACAAGGGCTGGGACGCGCCGGCGGCCAAGGCGATGCTCGCCCCGGGCGCCTCGCTGGAGAGAATCGCGGCGCGCGTCGCCGCCGAGAAGATCGAGCCGAAGCCGCGCCCCGGCCGGCAGGAATTCGTCGAGAATCTGCTCAACCGCTATCTCTGAGGGCGCCGGGCGCCAGCGCTGCGAGGTGACCGGCGACTCTGCGCGCCGCCGGCCCGCTCGCGCCCGCTTGTCGGTCGAAACCGGTCTCGAGGGAACAAAAGGCCGGGCGTTGCGCGTGAAAAAAAGGGGGGAAAGGCGCGCGGAATGCCATTTCAAGTTACAATAATTGTCACTTTCTAAATCAAGTTTCGCTCTCCCGACCTCGTCGCCGCGCCGCTCGCGCCCTTGCAACGTCCTGATATTGCGTGATAGTTTTGATTGCGCGGGCGATCGTCGCGGCGCTTCCGACGCCGCTTGGCCAAAAGTTCGGCTTGATCGCGCAACGCGAGTGGGCCATACGACCGCACTTTTCTCGGCCGCGCGCTTTCGCCGTCGCGGCGAACTCGCAAGACGGATGAATTCCATGGCGCGTAAGAAGATCGCCTTGATCGGGGCGGGCCAGATCGGCGGCACGCTCGCCCACCTGGCCGCGCTCAAGGAGCTCGGCGACATCGTCCTTTTCGACATCGTCGACGGCGTGCCCCAGGGCAAGGCGCTGGACTTGGCCGAATCTGCGCCGATCGCCGGCTTCAACGCGCGCCTGACCGGCGTCGGCTCTTACGCCGAAATCGCCGGCGCCGACGTCGTCATCGTCACCGCCGGCGTGCCGCGCAAGCCGGGAATGAGCCGCGACGATCTGCTCGGCATCAATCTCAAGGTGATGGAATCGGTCGGCGCGGGCCTCAAGGCGAACGCCCCGAACGCTTTCGTCATCTGCATCACCAACCCGCTCGACGCGATGGTGTGGGCGCTGCAGAAGTTCTCCGGCCTGCCCGCGCACAAGGTCGTCGGCATGGCGGGGGCGCTCGACTCGGCGCGCTTCCGCTACTTCCTCGCCGAGGAGTTCGCCGTCTCGGTCGAGGACGTCAGCGCCTTCGTGCTCGGCGGCCACGGCGACGACATGGCGCCCTCGCTGCGCTATTCCACGCTCGCCGGCATTCCCTTGCCCGATCTCGTCAAGATGGGCTGGACGACGCAACAGCGGCTCGACGCGATCGTCGAGCGCACCCGCCAAGGGGGCGGCGAGATCGTCAACCTGCTCAAGACCGGCTCCGCCTTCTACGCCCCCGCCGCTTCGGCGATCGCGATGGCCGAATCCTTCCTTAGGGATCAGCGCCGCGTGCTGCCCTGCGCGGCGCGGCTCGACGGCCAATACGGCGTCCGCGACGCGTATGTCGGCGTGCCGGTGGTGATCGGCGCCGGCGGCCTCGAGCGGATCGTTGAAATCGCGCTCGACGAGAAGGAAAAGGCGATGTTCGCCAAGTCCGTCGCGTCGGTGCGCACGCTCATCGAAGCCTGCAAGGCGATCCATCCGGCGCTGGCCGCTTGACGTTTTTGGGCGCCGATCGCGCCGGCCCGGTCCCCTCGAGAGAACGAGCGTCGACCCCATGAACATTCACGAATACCAAGCCAAAGCGGTCCTCGCCGCGTTCGGCGCGCCGGTGTCGGCGGGCAAGCCGGCGTTCACGCCGGACGAAGCGGTCGCCGCGGCCAGGGAGCTTCCCGGCCCGCTCTGGGTCGTCAAGAGCCAGATTCACGCCGGCGGGCGCGGCAAGGGCCGCTTCAAGGAGCCTTCGGCCGGCGACAAAGGCGGCGTGCGCCTCGCCCGCTCGATCGAGGAAGTCGGCAAATTCGCCAGGCAGATGCTCGGCGCGACTTTGGTGACCCAGCAGACCGGGCCGGCGGGAAAACAAGTCGGCCGGCTCTACGTCGAAGACGGCTCCTCGATCGACAAGGAGTTCTATCTCTCCGCGCTGATCGACCGCGTCGCCGGCCGCGTCGCCTTCGTCCTGTCGACCGCGGGCGGCGTCGACATCGAGGACGTCGCGCGCGAGACGCCCGAAAAGATTCATTCCTTCTCCATCGATCCGGCGACCGGCGCGATGCCGCACCACGGCCGCGCCGCGGCGCGCGCGCTGGGGCTGACCGGCGATCTCGCCAAACAGGCGGAGGCCTTGATCGCCACGCTCTACGCCGCGTTCGTCGCCAAGGACATGGCGATGCTGGAGATCAACCCGCTGATCGTCACCGCCGACGGCCAGCTCAGGGCGCTCGACGCCAAGGTCTCGTTCGACGACAACGCGCTCTATCGGCGCCCCGAGATCGCGGCGCTGCGCGACGAGAGCGAGGAGGACGCCAAGGAGATCGAGGCCTCCAAGCACGACCTCAGTTACATCGCGCTCGACGGAACGATCGGCTGCATGGTCAACGGCGCCGGCCTCGCGATGGCGACGATGGACATCATCAAGCTCTACGGCGAAAGCCCCGCCAACTTCCTCGATGTCGGCGGCGGCGCCTCCAAGGACAAGGTGACGGCGGCGTTCAAGATCATCACCGCCGATCCCAACGTGAAGGGCATTCTGGTCAACATTTTCGGCGGCATCATGCGCTGCGACGTGATCGCCGGCGGCGTCATCGCCGCGGTCAAGGAGATGGGGCTGAAAGTCCCGCTGGTGGTGCGGCTCGAAGGCACCAACGTCGATCTGGGCAAGCAGATCATCCGCGAGTCGGGGCTGAACGTCATCTCCGCCGACGATCTCGACGACGCCGCGCAGAAGATCGTGGCGGCGGTG
>Ga0326728_10016667_pt1 | contig 14922 bp, 13 predicted proteins | sample MB3enrmetagenome_FD_207602 | JGI IMG/M metagenome (GOLD analysis project Ga0326728, IMG submission 207602) | Lab enriched peat soil microbial communities from McLean, Ithaca, NY, United States - MB31MN | ecosystem: Environmental > Terrestrial > Soil > Wetlands > Peat | place: USA: New York...
AGAGTCGGCTGACGGCGGCGGGCGTCTTTTCCAGCGGGGCCAGCGCCTTCGGGCTCTTTAATTCCCGCGGCCTTTCCGCGTTCCATGAGGAAACATTGGCGGAATTCTCCGTTACCATGTTGGGCCGGGAAGGTTCGGGCTGGGCCAAGAAGACTTCTCCCTACTGGCCCGAGCTGGAACCGCAGGAGTTGGCCGAGCGCGCGGCTCAGAAAGCTCTCAACAGCAGGAAGCCGCAGGAGATTGCGCCTGGAAAATACACCGTCATCCTCGAGCCGGCGGCCGTTCTCGACCTTCTGGGCTTCTTGGTTCTCGATTTCAGCGGGCTGGCGGTGCATGAGAAGCGGAGTTGCCTTACCGGCAGGGTAGGGAAAAGGGTCTTTGGCGAAAACATCAGTCTCCGCGACGATGTCTTTCACCCCTCCCAAACGGGAGCTCCCTTTGACGGCGAAGGCGTTCCACGCCAGCGCGTGACCATCCTGGAACACGGCGTGGTGAAGAATCTGGTTTACGCGCGCCAGACCGCCCACATAATGGACACGCAGCCCACGGGTCATGGTTTCCCCCTTCCCAATGAGCTTGGCGAAGCTCCGTTAAACATTGTCATGGAGGGCGAGCGCTCTAGCCTCGAGGACATGGTCAGGTCCACTCCAAAGGGTTTGCTGGTCACCCGCTTCTGGTATATCCGCGAGGTGGACCCGTATCAGAAAATACTGACCGGCATGACGCGTGACGGAACCTTTTGGATCGAGGATGGCCAGGTGCGGCACGGAATCAAGAACCTGAGATTCAATCAGAGTGTCGTAGAAATGCTCCGTCAGGTGGAAATGATGGGCCAACCGCAGAGGACGGCGGGGGAAGAGTCCTTCGAAATGGTCGTACCGGCCATGAAGATTCGCGAGTTCAATTTTTCATCCCTGACCAAGTACTAGTGTCCTGAGCCGGAAGTTCGTTGAATAAGTCAGCCCGTCAGGTGACGGGCGAAAGAATGTAGCCCCGACATGTCGGGGTCAGCGAGCCCTCCCTCTTGCCCGTCGCCTTGGCCCCCTGCTCGACGTCGGGGTAGAGCGAGATCTCCCGGCGGCGGGAGCGGGACGCTCCCGCCACTGCGGGCGAGACGCCCGCGCTACAAAGGTGACCTTCTGGTGCCTGGCGCTAGGGTCGCTGGGCGCTTGACAAGTCTTGCAAGCGGATGCTAGAAAAGTTCGGTGGCCTCTTTGGCGCTATCGTCTAGGGGTTAGGACGTCAGATTCTCAATCTGAAAACCCGGGTTCGATTCCCGGTAGCGCTACCAAATCTTCCCCTGATACGGATCGTTCCTCATTCGTAGAGCAGAATGCCACCGCCGGTCATTCTGAGGGAGGATTTGTCTACTGCGCGCGCCGCCAAGTCGGCGCCGCTGGCTCCTTTCCTCGAACAGCAGCATTGATCGCGCGCAACCAATGAGGTACCATCCTCTGTGACTTCCAGGAGAAAACATGACTCGATACTTTCGCAGTGTTCTGCTGGGCGCTGGGGTGTTGATTTTCGTCTGTGGAGCTTTGGTTCGAGCCGCAGTCCCGGAAAAGCAGCTTGACGGGATCTTGCTACCCATCGGCAAGGGGTTCCTCAAATTACAGGTCCGCGCGGACAACATCATTCGAGTGGCATACTCCAACGACAGGTCCTTCTTCGACCGCCAGAGCCTGGCTGTCTTACCGCGCCAAGGTCCGATCCCTGCTTGGCGCCTGTCCACCACGGGGAGTCTGGCAACCATAACCACAGCGAAACTCACCGTGCGCCTGAATCTCGCCTCGGGCGCGGTAACGTTCCTGGATACATCGGCTAAGCCCATTCTGGCTGAAAAGACCGCTGGCCGTTCTATCACGCCGGCTGAGGTGCTGGGAGAAAGAACCAGCCATGTGCAGCAGCAATGGGAGCCCAACGCGGACGAGTCGCTTTACGGCCTGGGCGAGAACCAGCTTGGGCTTCTGGACATCAAGGGCTACGATCTCGATCTGTGGCAACACAATGGAACGGACGCTGTGCCCTTGTTGGTTTCGAGCCGCGGTTACGGCATCCTCTGGGACAATACCTCGTTAACGCGCTTTGGCGATTTGCGCCCGTTTGAGGCAATTCCCGCCGCTCAGCTTTTCGATGGCGAAGGCAAACCCGGGGGCCTGACCGGTTCCTATTACGCTGGAGCGCAGTTCGAACGGCTCATCGCTCAACGCAGTGACGCCAAAATCGACGTCTACATTCCCGACGGCAATCCGCACCCCAATCGGATCATCCACCCCGATCTGCCTGACGGCGACATCAGCGTCCGATGGGAAGGCGAGCTCGAGCCTGCGGTCACGGGGGACTATCTTTTCCAGACTTTCTCGAACAACGGCATCAAACTTTGGATCGACGATCACCTCGTCGCGAACCACTGGCGCCAGTTCTGGCTGCCTTGGAAGGATTTGGCGCGAGTCCACTTGCAGGCCAAACGCCGCTACCACGTCCGCCTCGAGTGGACAAAGGACCAGGGCGCACTGACCGCGGTGAATCTAGCGTGGAAAACTCCCGCGCCTGAAGCCGCAACCTCGCTCTGGGCCGAGGTGGGCGATGGCGTTGACTATTACTTCCTGTACGGGCCGGAAGTCGACCAAGTGATCGCAGGATATCGGCAAATCACGGGAGCGGCGCCCATGATGCCGGTGTGGGCTTTCGGCCTGTGGCAGAGCCGGCAAAGGTACAAGACGGCGCAGGAAAGCTTGGACGTCATCGACGACTTCCGGTCGCGCGCAATTCCTTTCGACAACATTGTGCAGGACTGGTTTTATTGGAAAGAGAATGCCTGGGGCTCGCACCAGTTCGATCCCGCCCGCTTTCCTGATCCGGAAGGCTGGATTCGCAGCATTCACCAGAAGCATGCGCAGTTGATGATTTCGGTTTGGGGAAAGTTCTATCCCGGCACCGAGAACTTTGACGCCATGCACTCGCGCGGCTTTCTTTACGAACCGAACTTGCGCGAGGGGATACGCGACTGGGTCGGCTATCCGGATACGTTTTACGATGCCTTCAATCCGGAGGCCCGCAAGTTGTTCTGGTCCCAGATCAATCGCGAACTGTTCGAGAAGAAGGTCGACGCTTGGTGGATGGATGCGACAGAGCCGGACATGCTTCCCACGCCCACCCTCGAGGGCCAGCAGACCCACATGAATCCTACGGCTCTCGGCACCGGCGCACGCGTGCTGAACGCCTATGCCTTGATGAACAGCGAAGGCGTCTACAATGGGCAGCGTGAAGCCGCGCCGCAGCAGCGGGTGTTCATACTCACGCGCTCGGCGTTTGCCGGCGCGCAGCGCTACGCGGCGGCCACCTGGTCGGGTGACACCTCCTCCACTTGGACCGCCATGCGGGCGCAGATCCCCGCCGCATTGGGCTTTTGCCTCTCGGGAATTCCCTATTGGACGATGGACGTGGGAGGGTTCTCCGTGCCCGCGCGTTTCTCGGCCGAACATCCGAAACCCGAGGATGTGGAAGGATGGCGCGAACTCTACACACGCTGGTTCGAGTTTGGCGCGTTTGCGCCGCTGCTGCGCTCCCATGGCGAATACCCGAACCGCGAGATGTGGCTTTTTGGAGGCGAATCGGATCCCGCCTATCAGGCTCAGCTCAAGTTCGACCGCTTGCGCTATCGTCTGCTGCCTTATGTTTACTCCCTGGCCGGAGAGGTAACGCAAAACGCCGGCACCATGATGCGCGCGCTGGTGATGGATTTCCGCGCCGATCGAAAGGCCCGCGAGACGCCCGACGAGTACATGTTCGGGCCGGCGTTTCTGGTGAGCCCGGTCGCCGCCTACAAGGCTCGAAGCCGGGCGGTTTACCTGCCCGCCGCAGCGAACTGGTACGACTTCTGGAATGGCGCTTTCCATTCGGGAGGCCAGACGATCGAAGCGCCGGCGCCTTACGACTCCCTGCCGCTCTACATTCGGGCAGGTTCGATTGTTCCTTTTGGCCCGGAGATTCAGTACACCACCGAGAAGAAATCGGACCCCATCACCTTGTTCATTTACGAGGGCGCGGATGGCGCCTTCACTCTCTATGAGGATGACGGGCTTACGTACAATTACGAGAGAGACATGTTCAGCCGTATCCCGCTCCACTGGGACGACGCCGCGCGGACACTCTCGATCGGCAAACGGCAGGGCTCGTTCGAAGGCGCGTTGTCCGAGCGCACTTTCAATCTCGTGCTTGTCTCGAAACAGAAGCCTGTCTCATTTTCGTTCAGCCCCCGGGTCGATCGCACGGTGCATTACAGCGGAGACAAGGTCGTCGTGAAGCTCCAATGAGCGGCCTGTCCGGTCGAGGAACCCCGATGAAGCGGAATCCACGAGTGATTCTGGCACTCATACTGTCGGCGTTCGCTCTGCACCTCAGGGCAGCGGCGCAACCTCCCCGAGGCCTGCCTCAGTGGGTGCCGTACACATGGAAGAGCGTGCGAATTGTGGGTGGCGGGTTCGTCGACGGGATCGTTTTTCATCCCACCGAGAAAGGCCGTCGCACACGGACGTGGATTCGTCTATGGCGATCCTCTGGGACCACCGAACTGAGGGTGACAGACCATATGTGGTAGGGAGTAGGTGGCATGTGGGGGGAGAGTCCACCTACTGCCTGCCACTTAGGACATGTCATCTAAGTCATTTGTTTTCACAGATATTCCAGTATTATAAGGCTAAGTTGTTTATTTTCATAGACATTGCTGCTTTAGCTTGAGTTTTCCACAGCGGTCCTTTGTTTTCATAGACATTCCAGCATAGTTCGTTCAAAAAAGAATTCTCTTCGCGGTGGATTCTCCAGGACGCGGTCGGCCCGCTGCGGAGGGAAGAGCGGAAGGCTGGTTCTGGTTGATTTTCGGCCGAAACACATTAACCTTCCTGTTTTCAGACATATTCCCACTTTGAGCGGATAACTACCTTTATTTTCATAAGCATTCCCGGTTTGTCGCGAGTTTTCCACAGCGGTCCTTTATTTGGCAACAATATACTTGACTGACCATGTGCTCCGATCAGTCATTTTGGGGTTAGCAGTTTTCGTTTCAGTCCATGGAGTTGCCCTTCTCGCAAAAAACCATTTCCTTGCTGTCGCTGTCGTAAAAGAGGCAAAAGCTGGTGGTGTGCAATTTGGAGCCATATATGTCGTGGTATCTAAACTTACCGAAAAAGTACATCCACAGTTTCTTTCCAGTGATAGCTTCAAAGTGCTCTGGCACCCCACGGTTCGTGATTCTTGTTACGTACTTGCCTTGTGGAGGAATTGCGCTGCCGTGATCGAAATTGTAAGCATGCGATGGAGGACCGGTCAAATACGTATCCGAAAAAATATAAGCGACAGCTTGTTCCGTTTCGATTGCTGGTGTCTTACCGCTGTTAACCCACGGCAGAGCCAATTTGAAAGGCTCCCTATCGCTGATAGTTTCTATTCTATACTCTCCCAATCCTACCCATGCTCGCTGATCCAGATGAAAATTATCAATAGTGGCCTTGAGAGAATTTTGCGCAGTAGTGGCTTGTGTCAACGCCGCTCCGGCAGCAGTCTTGGAAGCATCAGCGGCGGTTTGCTGGGCTCTGGTTTGGGACTGCATCTGGCACAGGGTTTTAGCGAACGAATCACTGGCAGTTTTGTTCGCGTCTCTCATTGCGCGGAGTATCTTGTAATTGACGATGGTATATCCCAAGAGAACGAGCACCCCAGCCACAGACACAATGAGATTCCTATTCTGGTAGCGGTCTTGGCTATGGTGTCCGGTGCTCTGCTCAGCCTCTATTCCTTGAAGTGTGTCCAAGATGGACCGCATTTCTGGCGTTGGGTCTGGCCTTTCATTGGCGGTTTGATGCTCTTTGGCTATGGTCTCAATCTGTTTTTGGGTTCCCAAGAAGCCTGCACTGACAGACTTGCTCAGCCCCTTCAATTCTCGCAAGATGCGCTTGGCAATCAAAATGAACTTAGAAGATATATCCATAGTTCGCCTGTTCTCTCGTCAGTTTTCGCAGTAGCCGCCAAACTTCAGTTCAAGACTCCCAGTAAGTGGGGAATCAGCGCAGGAGAACACGTTCTGTCCGTTAGGCATAATAAAACTGTATGTTGCGCAAGTTCCGTGAGGGTCTCCAGCCTCGTCAAGATAATAGATACAATCAAGCACATCAAGGTGAAACCTTTCATTGGGAGCGAAGGGAGGATCAGAGGGATCCGAGATGATTGCTTCCGCGACCTGTTCCGCGTCTACGGATATTCCCTGTCCAGCATTCAATGGAAACACGCTTCCTTTGGGATTTGGCCGAACCTTGCAACTTTCATCGGTGATCGACGGAATAAACTTGTCAATCCGTGCGATACCGATCTTCCTCTCGGTTACAAGTTTGAACATTGGGGGGACCATAAATACTCCAATCGCATCCCCGTTTCTTATGTTTTTGAACCAAAATCGAATCTTCCCACTATGCACGTCGATTCTTTTGTCGGTAACGTTGCAAGTAATTGTCCCCAACAATTCTGGTGGCCGGCTGAATACTACACGCGGCCTGTGCTCGGCCTCAAAATGCCATTTAGTTTGCAGGTTTCCCCAAATGTATACCCCAAGAATCAGAATGCCAGTTATGACGATGAGTCCTTCCGCACTCCACTTGATTTGCTTTGCACGGCTTGCCGATTTCCAATGCTGCCAAAGGCTGCGTTTCTTCTGTTTTTTGGCTTTCTTATTGGGTTCGGCGGTTTTTGCTGCTTCTTCATTTGTCTTGATTTTCGAAGTACTAGAGCTCAGATTGCTGGCAGTCTGACGGTTGGGATTCTCGGCGTCATCATTTTCCATGTTGGCCTCTTCTATCTATTCACATGAAGAGCCTGTAACCGCTTGAGAAACAAGGAAATAAAGTACTTGACAGACCAAGTTATTTAAGGTACTATGCTGACCATGATGAACACTAATGATACTCCCAAAACGTTGCTAGAGGCGGTTAAGTTTTTCAGCGATTTCGAGCACTGCCGCAAGTTCATGGTCGAGGCCCGCTGGCCGGACGGAATCGTGCGTTGCCCGACGTGTAACTCTGAACATGTTACGTATCTTGCAAATGCACGAGTCTGGAAATGCTACGGGAAGCATGATCGTTCTAAGTTCTCGCTCAAGGTTGGAACAATCTTTGAGGACTCTGCAATCCCGCTTGAGAAGTGGCTTGCGACGGTGTGGTTGCTGGCGAACTGCAAGAACGGCATCAGTTCTTATGAAGTCGCCCGAGCTTTGGGAGTCACGCAGAAAACGGCGTGGTTCATGCTCCACCGCATCAGGCTCGCTATGCGGTCTAGCGCGAGCGGGAAGCTTGGCGGGGAAATCGAGGTTGACGAAACCTTCATCGGCGGCAAAGCTCGGAACATGCATCCTGACAAGAGGGAGAGAGAAATTACCGGAAGAGGTGGGAAAGATAAAACTGCGGTTCTCGGGTTCTTGCGGCGTGGTGGAAGGGTGATAGCCGAAGTTATTCCCAATCGCAAGAAGCATACCCTCCACAGCATGGTGCGGGGGCATGTATCCCCTAACTCGATTCTCTACACTGACGCGCTCCCCTCTTATGATGACCTTGACGCGGAATTCATACATCAGGTGGTAGACCATGCCGTTGAGTACGTTCGCGGGAGGGTCCACACCAACGGGCTTGAGAACTTCTGGAGCCTTTTGAAGCGCGGCATCAAGGGTACCTACGTAAGCGTTGAGCCGTTCCACCTTGCCCGCTACCTTGATGAAGAAACATTCCGCTACAACTACCGGGACAAGGAAATTGGCGACGAGGGAAGATTCGCTCTTGCATTGGGGGAGATCGTAGGCAAGCGGCTGACCTATGATGAACTGACGGGCAAGGCCGCAATGGAGAAACAAAGGCACATGGTTAACTAACCTGAAACGTCCGAGACGAGGGAAACGAGTGAATTGATGGGAATGAAAGCGGAAGAGTTTGAGGTTGACGACCCGCGCAAGGCAATGGCTAGGTTCCAGTCGGTCCTGGCAAAGGTTGTGAAAGCTCCCAAGACCGTATTCAAAACCAAGCATAAGCACACTGCGCGTCGCCCAAAAAGAACTCGGAAAAGGTAGCGAATAAGCTATGCGGGGAGCAATCCAAACCCCTTTGCCTATTTGGTCAGTCAAATATATTGTTGCCCTTTATTTTCATAGACATTCGCGCATTGTCCGTTCACTTTTTAAACTTACTTCGCTTGTCGTGGCAAAGGAAGGCATTGACATGCTGTCGGTTCGGAGAGAAGGGCGAGGAAGTCATTCGTGCGGTTTCTGCGACCATGGCACTAGGGCCAGACATCATTGGCTAGGCTATCATATTAAGCATAGCGTGTCAAATTGAATCGCTTGGATTCTCGTTCGGCGGGTGTCGCTGATCCGCCGCGGCGGACCTTTTATGTCAAGAACGGTTGAGAAGCCAGGACCGGCGATGGATAGGCAGCGGTGACGCAGGCGGACGGGACTCGATAATGGAAATTGCGGAAGAAATGTTATATACAGATGTTGCTAACCGATACGGTTGGGAAGAGGAACAGCCACGGTGAAAAGACACATGATCCACATTTCTCCCGCCATGCTGCTCGTAAGTGTGATGATTGCCCCAGCAGTGGTGGCTCAGAAAACATACGATCCGGGCGCGACCGACAATGAGATCAAGATTGGCAACATCATGGCGTACACCGGCTCGGCTCAGGAATACGGCGCGGTAGGCCGCGCCGAGGCCGCCTACTTTCAGATGGTCAACGATCGCGGCGGCGTCAACGGCCGCAAGATCAACTTTATAAGCGTTGATAACGGCTCGGACGCCGCACAATCTGTCGCTTTGGCGCGACAACTGGTCGAGCAGAATGGGGTCCTCTTAATCTTTGGTTCGTTCGGTACGGACACCAACCTGGCGATTCGCGCCTACCTGAACGAGAAGAGGGTGCCGCAGCTTTTTGTTGAATCCAGTTCAGCGGTATTCGACGATCCCGCGCATTTCCCCTGGACCATGGGGTTTTTCGCGACCTACCGCACGGAGGGATCGGCCTACGCGAAGTACATTTTGCAAAACAAACCCGGCGCGAAGATCGCGGTGCTGTATGCGAATGACGACGCCGGAAAAGAGTATCTTGCGGGCGTGCGCGACGGGCTGGGCGACAAGGCGTCTGCCATGATCGTCAAGGAAGCGTCCTACCAGGCGTCGGATGTGGCGCTCGATTCGCAGATTATGACGCTCAAGACCTCGGGGGCCGACGTCTTCCTTAACCTGTCGTTCGGCGCGTTTGCGACCCAGGCCATTCGCACGGCGTACGACATCAACTGGCGCCCGTTGCAGTTCATTCCCAACGCCTCGCTGTCGATCGCCGCGTTCCTCGATCCCGTGGGACTCGAGAAGGCAACAGGAATCATCGCGAATGCGCGCTCCAAGGGCTGGCGCGACCCGCAAATGCGAAGCGACCCGGCGGTGCGCGAGTTTTTGGAATGGATGAGCAAATACAATCCGCAGGCGAGCCTTCGAGATCAAAACAACGTGGCTGGCTACGAACGCGCGCAGGCTTTGGTCGAGGTTCTCAGGAAATGCGGTGACGATCTGACGCGTGCGAACGTGATGAAACAGGCCGCCAACCTCGACCTGGAACTCGGCATGCTCCGTCCCGGGATCAGAATCAGAACGACCCCGAGCGACTATCAACCCATCAAGCAGTTGTTTCTGATCAGGTTCAACGGCAAAGGCTGGGTTCCCATCGGCCCTGTGATGAGTGACTGATCGCAGACGCGGATGGCGCCCCGATGCATCGAGGCGCCCCGCCAACGCGCACAACATCCCTGTCACCGCGTCCTATCCGTGGCCTGTCCTGGCTTCTTGACGATCGGCGACATAAGAGGTCCGCCGCGGCGGATCGGCGCCGCCCGCGAGTTTTTGCAACACATCCGTTAATACGGCTACCGCGGCTTGATGTGGCACTCTTCGAGTATCAGGATTGCGCTCGGCAGAAGACGTAGAAGAAGACCAACACACTGAGGCTCGCGAACACATGAACCAGCGACCTCAACAGCGCCATCGCCGGAATCAGACCACGCATAACCCCCAGTGCGGTGGAAATGAAACCTACCACCACCAAAACCGTTAGCAGGACTATCCCGATCAATGCCAGAAGTGCCGCATTCTTGAGGCTCATGGTGGGAGTATGAATGCTCGCAGCGTCATTTGCAAGCGGGAACCACTCCTTCCACTTCTTCGAAGTACGACCCGTCGCGCTGTTTTGTTGACAGCGTCGCGCGTGGCGCCCCGATGCATCGGGGCGCTCCACGAACACGGGCAACATCTCTGTCACCACGTCCAATCCATGGCCCGTTCTGACTTCTTCACGGTCGCCGACATAAAAGGTCCGCCGCGGCAGAGCATTTGAATTGAGAAACGCATTCGAGATGTGGTAAATCGCATTACTTCATTGCCGGCGAATGAGTATCGATGCCCGCCAGACCTCCGATAACATTGACCAGTGAAGAACCTGTGGGCACAACGATTTTGGAATTGTTGGTGAGCGATGTTTCTACCGCCTGTAGTTGCCGAAGCAGTTGCGCATTACCTTTGAAATAAAGGTCGGCCGCTTCGTTCACGAGCTTAATTGCCTGAGCTTCACCATCAGCCACCAGTACCTTGGCCTGCTTCTGACCTTCAGCTTGCAGGATTGCGGCCTGCCTTTGTCCCTCAGCCACCTTGATAGCAGCGCGTCTTTCGCCGTCTGCCTGAGTTTCACGAGCCGTCGCAAAGTCAATCGCAGCAATCTTTTCGTTACTGGCTTTAACCACTTTGTTCATTGTCTCTTGGACGTCAGGAGGAGGATTGATTTCCTTGAGTTCGGTGCGGACAATCTCAAGCCCCCAGCTCTTGGTCTCTGTGGAAAGGTTATTATACAGTGCGCTATTGATTTTACCGCGCTCGCTATTGGCATCTTTTAATGTCATAGTACCGATGATGTTTCTTAGTGTTGTTCGCGCCAGAGCCACGATCTGCACCATATAGTTGAACACATTATACTGGGATGCTTTAACGTCCTCTTCATCAGAACGTACTTTGAAGTAAACCTGGGCATCAACCTGGGCATTCAGACTATCGCTGGTGATGATCTCTTGCAGTCCGGCATCTATCATATTTTCTGTAATATTTACGCGAACCAGGTGCTCGATAAACGGGATCAGAAAGATAATACCCGGGTTAGCAAACCGGTTGTATTTGCCAAGCCGTTCGATTAAACCTCGACTGGTCGGCCTGACGGTACGAATGGATTGCCCTAGCAGCCAGATCACAAGGATTACAGCAACGACTATGATAACGATAACGCTACCTGACATGGTAAACTCCCTCCCATTGAAATATTTCTTTTGCCTCTATTGATCGCTGTTTATCAGGATTTCCATTTTGGCATCCTGAACCCCAGCAGTATACACTCACCAAAGCGGCTCTGCTCCGCCGCGGCGGAGCAGAGCCGCTTTTCCCGGGACTTTGACGCGACCCTATGACATCGGGGCACTGTGCTGAATCCACGTGCTTACTTCCGGTAGATCACGCCACCCTTCATGACAAAGCTGACGCGCTGGAGCACGCTGATGTCGCTGAGCGGATCACCTGGAACGGCGATAATGTCGGCCCAATAGCCCGGCTTCAGCGCGCCAATCCGATCCTGCCAGCCGAGTAACTTCGAGCCGTTGAGCAAGCCGGCTTGCAGCGCGGCCAGCGGCGACATGCCGTACTTCACCATCAGCACATACTCCTGCGCCTGAGTGCCGTGGGGAAAAGGACCAACATCCGATCCCACGGCCATCGGTACACCGGCTGCAATCTGCTTATGAAACTCCTCCACATGAAACTCGAGCATCTGTCGCTCCCGCTCGGCTTGCGCGGGCGATGCCGCATGATCCGCGAAGTACTCGATGATCGTAAACGTGGGCACGGCGAAAATTTGTTTCTCCTGCATCAAGCGCATGGTTTCATCGCTCAACTGAAAAGCGTGCTCGATCGAGACGACGCCCGCCTGTGCCGCATACAGCGTGCCCGGCTCGCCCGTCGCATGAACCGCGACGCGCTTGCCGGTGCGGGCGGCCTCGCGCACCGCGGCCCTCAGTTCGGCCTGGGTGTACTGGTAGGGCGTGGAAAAGTGACCCGCACGAAGTGAGTCCGGACCAGTTTCGTAAATCTTAATGAAGTCGGCTCCCTCCTTTAGTTGCTGGCGGATCACCGTCACCAGTTCGGCTGCACTGTTCGCGTAAGTGGCGTTGGAGAATATGCGCTGTTCGGGGTTGTACCTGATGGCATCTTCGTGTCCGCCCAGAATGTCCACCGCATTGCCACTGATGCGCAAGCGTGGTCCGGGAATTGAGCCCTGATCGATCGCATTGCGCACCGCGGTGTCGGCCGAGCCTGCCCCTTCGGTCCCCATGTCGCGCTCTGCCGTAAAGCCCGCCATCAGGTCGTCCCGTGCCGCGAGAAGCGCGGAAATCGTGCGTTGCGGCACCGACTCTTGGACGGTCTGCAAATCTTCAGCGCCCGGATGCAAAAACAAATGCACGTGAGCATCAATCAATCCCGGCAATAGCGTACGATCACCCAAGTCGATGACCTCCGCTCCTGCCGGACGATTGACCGCCGAACCCACCTCGGCGATTCGGTCCCCTTGCACCAGCACTTCGCCGGGGGTGATTATTTTCCCGCTCTCGATATCCAGCAGCCGCGCGGCATGCAACACCACCGCGTGCCCCGATGCAGGCGGCGGAGATTGAGCCGATACACGGGAGAAAAGAATGCAACATACGAAGAACCCAAACAGCATTGCGGAGATGCAAGATTGTGTTTTCATAATGCCCACGATAATACCACTAGCGAACGAAAAGCGCCCTTCGCTGAAACTGGGCGAGAGGACGACGACCTGCGGCTCCGCCGCCTGCTGCGCGGAAAGGCTTCGCCTTTCCGCGGGGCGTGTGTCCTGAAGAACCTCCTCCCCGCAGGCTGGAAGGCTGAGCCTTCCAGCCTGCGGGGAGGACCACGAAGGATCCAGCAGTGGCCGGAAAGCCGGAGGCTTTCCGCACAGCGGAGCGGCAGAGCCGCGTTGGCCACTCGAACAGTTCTCTAAATTGGACAGCCGTGCAGCGCTGTGCCCCTCCAAAATGCACATCGCACCCACGCTGACTTCCGAGTTCGGGTTCAATTTGGGTTGGCCCGCTGCCGGGGTCTGCGTCAGCCCGGGGGTTAGAACGGAACTGTGCACCCTGGCTCCCGAACTCATGCTAAGATAGCCGAGCAATGAGCATGTGAGGCGCATTGTCGAGTGTCTTCGTGCCCCGATCGAATTACGGCCAGGGACAGGCGACAAAGGGGGCTAGCTTGCTCGCGGGAATGACCGGCGTTTCGAAAGGGACCACATCCCAAACGACCCCACCACCCAAGCTCCATCGAGTTGCTTTCCTGTTAGAAAGACCGGATAATCTGTGCGGTCCGACCCAAGACAACTGAATTCAAGAGGAGGAGCGCCATGTCTGCAAGCAGTGAAGCAAGCACGGGGAATGCTTACAAGAGGTTATTGCAAAGGATAATGCTTTTTCTAGCCTTGCTGGTTATTGCCCGCTTCGTGCTGGAAGTTACCGGTACGCCCGCGGCAGTGACTCGCTACCTTTCGAGCACCGCGGGCTTGGTTCTCGCGGCCATATACCTTGCCGCTATAGCGCCATTGAAAAGAGGGATGCTGAAGTTCTCCCAACTCTTTGTGTCCGCCTTGGTGTTGTCCGCCTGGACGGTAGCTTGGGTGATTCTGTTCACCTTGATTTCCGGAGCGTTTCGCCTGGAGCGAAGCCATTTTGCGGGACGCGCAGATTACGGGAACTGGGGGCACTTGGGCCATCACATCTTTGAGCACGTACTGGAGATTGGTGTTCTTTTCGTCGTGGTGCTCGTCCTCATGGCTTTGGTTCACCTCCTGTGGCGCTGGCCAGTGACGGTTGGGCCAGGAGTGATCTTAGGCGGGTTGGTAATCATCCGTTACTGGTTAGAGGCGATGGGTTTGCCCTGGTCGAGCACGGCCGCTTGGAGCTCCACGGTGGGGATTCTGATTGCCGCTTTCTATTTGGGGGGTGTTGGACCCCTCCTGGGGCTGGCCGGGGCTCGTCAGCTTCTCGTCCCGGCGCTGGTGCTTGGTTGGACATGGAGGTTGTGGGTCTTCATCGCTACAGTGGTGAGCGCCCTCCTGCCCTTTTATAAGACCCACTTCTTCGATCCGTCTCGGGGCCACGTGCCGGTGCGACTGGCGGAAGCCTTGGCCGGGACCGTAGTGGAAGGCTTTATTGCGGGGTTAATCGTCTGGGGAATTGCAGCCTGGATCGCTTGTGCCACTCGTGAGGCTACAGAATAGAAATTCCGGCTGGAAATTAAATGGAGTATGAACTAGCAGACGCATCCGGCAGTGCGACGGCTCTGCGCAACGGGCCGCCGACTACTGGCACCTGCGTGTTGTTCAAGCTGCGCTGGGCCAATTCAGAGTAGTGGAATCAATTTCAGCTTTGCGTACTCCGCCTTGGCTTCCTTCAGGATAGGGGTGTCGGGGTCGGCGTCCTTCCAGAGCGTGAGGAAGTCCTGATAGGCGGCGCGCACCTTGGCGGTGTCGCCCTGCATGGCGTAAGCGCGTGCGAGGCCGAGCCGGGCCAGCGCACCCCAGGGAAAGTTCACCACCAGTCCTCGGTGGTCGATGAATTTCTGAAATTCCGCTGCCGCCGCGTTGCCGTTGCGCAGCATGACATAGGCTTCCCCACGCACATAAGCGGGGCACATTATTATCGCGAGGTTCGTTGGTCCGCCAAGTTCGACCGTGCTCGCCGCCTTCAACAGCTCGATTGCCCGGTCTGGGTCCTTGCGTTCCAGGGCG
>Ga0326728_10016668_pt1 | contig 14922 bp, 13 predicted proteins | sample MB3enrmetagenome_FD_207602 | JGI IMG/M metagenome (GOLD analysis project Ga0326728, IMG submission 207602) | Lab enriched peat soil microbial communities from McLean, Ithaca, NY, United States - MB31MN | ecosystem: Environmental > Terrestrial > Soil > Wetlands > Peat | place: USA: New York...
CCTTCAAAGCGCTCTGGAAGAACGACGGCAACGGCTTGGTTGCCTGGGAGCCTTCGCGCTGCATCGGATGCCGTTATTGCGAGATCGCGTGTCCGTACCATGTGCCGAAGTTCGAGTGGGACAGGATTAACCCGAAGATCGTGAAATGCGAGCTGTGCCGGCCGCGGCTTGCCAAAGGGTACGAACCGGCTTGCACGTCGGTATGTCCGACGCATGCCGTGATCTTCGGCCCGAGGGAAGGTCTGTTGACCCAGGCCAAAGACCGGATTGCACAGTCGCCCGACAAGTACTTCGAGAACCGAGTATATGGCGAACGCGAGGCCGGCGGGACGCAGGTGCTGTATCTCTCCCACGTGCCGTTCGAGGACCTGGGTTTGCCCAACCTGGGGCCGGAGCCGATTCCCGCCAGGCTGAAATGGCAGAAGCGCGTCTACAAGTTCCTTGCCGTGCCGTTGCTGCTCTACGCTGGGTTGGCCAGCTTGATGAAGAAGAACTGGATCGATCACCGCAAAGAGATGGTGGAAGAAGAAAGACGAACGGGATTGAGGCCGCAACTGTGAAGAACCACATTATTGTTCGTTGGCAGCGGGGCGTGCCTGTCTACGCCATAGCCAAGATCACCCCGTTTTTCATATTCCTTTGTGCGATGGGTGCGTTGGCGATCGTGCTGAGCATCTATCGCGAGCTGACCGGTTTGGGCCGTGTCAGCGGCCTGAACGACATCTACGCATGGGGAATCTGGAAAACCTTCAACACTATGGTCCTGACTGGTCTGGGATCCGGCGGATTCTCGATCGGCATCGCGGCGTGGATCTTCTTTCGCAGGAAGCTGCACTCGGTAATGCGGACGGCGGTCCTCACCAGCTTCGTGGCTTACTTTAGCGGCCTGATCGCACTGGGCGTTGATGTCGGGCGACCCTGGAACTTCTACCAGGTGCTGATGCCATGGAGATGGAACGGGCATTCGCCATTGTTGGAAGTGTGCTTCTGCATGCCGCTTTATGCATGTTTCCCGCTATTCCTGGAGAACACCCCGCCCCTTTTCGAGCGCTGGTTCTACACTTGGCCAAAGTTTCGGCCGATTCTGATGAAGTACGTCGTTCCATTGACTCGCGTGACTTACCCTTATGTAATCGCCCTGGCTTACGCGCTGCCGATGATGCACCAATCGTCGCTCGGCGCTCTGATGTTGCTTGCGGGATCGCGCGTCCACGTCCTCTGGCAGACGCCGTTCCTGCCGCTTCTGTACGTCTGGGCCGCGGCATTTCTCGGCTACTCCTGTGTGCTCGGTGTGCTGATGGTGTCTTGCCTTTCCTGGAAGCGCCCCTTGGACACGTCGATTCTCGGGGAACTGGCGCGCATCATGTGCTGGCTGGTTCTGAGTTGGAACATTTTCCGTTTTCTGGACATACTCGCGCGCGGCCAGATCGGCGCAGCGTTCGCATTCGACCGTTTCAGCCTGTTGTTTTGGCTGGAAACTCTGCTACTGGTTGTTCCCTCCGTCTATTTAATTGCGGGTAGCCATTGGCGGGTTCCGAGCCGCTTATTCCTGGCCGACGTGCTGATTGCCGTGGGTGGAATGCTTTACCGGTTCGATCCAACCAGCTTTGCCTTTGCTGCCCGGTCCGGAGCGGTGTATTTCCCGTCCGCAATCGAAGCCCTCATCGGCGCCGGCGCCGTCTGCCTCGCGCTTGCGACTTTTATCGTCGCGGTAAAGTACTTGCCGATCTTGCCAGCACCGGTTACGGCCTGGCATGACCTGCAGGAATATGCAGGAGCGGTCCACCAGAATTGGAGACTCAAGACTCATGACTTCTCGCATCAAAATCGACCCAATCTCGCGGATTGAAGGACATCTTCGCATTGACGCCGAGGTAGACGGCGGCCTTGTCTCCAAGGCGTGGGCATCCTGCACCATGTGGCGCGGCATCGAGAACATCCTGATTGGCCGCGACCCGCGCGAGGCATGGCTGTTCGCGCAGCGCTTTTGCGGAGTATGCACTACCGTTCACGCGCTGGCCAGCGTGCGCGCCGTCGAAGACGCGTTGGAGCTGCCAATACCGCCGAACGCGCAATACATTCGCAATCTCATTCTGATCCATCACGCGCTCCACGACCACATTGTGCACTTCTACCATCTTTCGGCGCTGGATTGGATCGATGTGATGCAGATCCCCAAGGCCGATCCCGTTAAGACCGCCTCCCTGGCGCAGAGCCTGTCCTCGTGGACGCGAAACTCGCCCCAGGAATTCAAGTCGGCTCAGGACAAGGTGAAAGCTCTCGCCGCCAGCGGGCAGCTTGGAATCTTCGCCAATGGCTATTGGGGCCATCCAGCCATGCACCTGTCACCGGAGGTAAACCTCCTCGGCTTCACTCATTATCTGCAGGCGCTGGAATTTCAGCGCAAGTCGAACCAGGTGGTCGCAATCCTCGGCGGGAAGACACCGCACATCCAGAACCTGACGGTGGGCGGCGTCGCCAATGCCATCGATCTGGACAGCCTTGGCACACTCACGATGGATCGACTCACCATGATCCGCTCCCTCATCGACGAGGTCATTCCGTTCGTTCATGATGTCTACTTCCCGGACGTGTGCGCGATTGCTGGAATGTACCCGGAGTGGTTCGATGTCGGCGGTGGCGCCAGAAACTACCTCGCCGTGCCGGATCTTCCGAACGAATCCGGCTTCGATCTCCCCGGAGGAGTCATCTTCTCCGGCGATCTGAGCGCTGCTAAGAAGTTTGAGACTGCGGCCGATCCGGACTTCCGCAGGGCCGTAACGGAAGACTCGACGCGCGCCTGGTACAAGGGCGGCGCGCTCCATCCGTGGAAGGGCAAGACCCGACCGGAGTACACCGATTTCCAGGACAACGGCAAGTACACCTGGGTGAAGGCGCCGCGCTACGACGGGCGCCCGATGGAGGTGGGTCCGCTCGCCAACGTTCTGGTGGGGTACGCTCAAGGACATCCGCTCACGCGGAAGTGGACGGATGAGGCAATCGCCCGAGTCTCCGCGGTGGCCAAGCGCAAGGCGACGGTCGACAAACTGGAATCGACCATGGGCCGCTATGCTGCACGCGCTATCCGCTCGGCTATGCTGGCCGACCTCGCGGTGAAGCATTGCGAACTGCTGACCAACAACATCCTGAATGGCGATGTGGCCACGCACAACCCGCCGCAGTTCCCAAAGGGCGAGGTCGAGGGCGTCGGTACCCACGAGGCGCCGCGCGGCACGCTTTCGCACTGGGTCGTGGTCAGGGACGGGAAGCTCGCCAACTACCAGGCGGTGGTCCCCACGACGTGGAACGCGAGCCCGCGCGACAGCCAGGGACAGGTCGGCCCCTATGAGGCGGCCCTCCTGCGCAACCCGGTGGCTGACCCGGAGCGGCCGCTTGAATTGCTGCGCACGGTCCATTCCTTCGATCCGTGCATGGCGTGCGCGTGCCACACCTTCGATACGGACGGCAGAGAAATTGCGCAGGTGAAGGTCCTGTGAGGAGGCTGCTGATCGCGGGCATCGGGAACGTGTTGCTGGGAGACGATGGCGTTGGGCCATTCGTCATCAAGGTGCTGGAGTCTCAGTACGACTTCGCGGAGAGTGTGGAACTCGCGGATCTCGGCACTCCGGGGTTTGACCTGCTGGTCCACCTCTCTGGCGCGGATGCAGTGATACTCGTGGATTCCGCGAAATTTGGCGGTAGAGCGGGTGACATTCGACTGTTCCGGAAGGAGGAAATCCTGCGGATTCCAGCGGTGGCCCGCCTCGATCCGCATTCGCCCGCGCTGAGAGAGTCGCTTTCCCAGTTGGAGTTGATGGGAACGATGCCGGGCGAACTGCTGCTGGTCGGCATCCAGGGCAGCCATTTCGAGCCCGGGTCGCCGCTGTCGACGCCCGTACGAGAGTGCGTTCCGGTGATCATCGACGCGGTACGGAGAGAACTTCACCGCCTGGATACCTGGTGCGAACCGAAGGCCAGTGCCGGGATTCCAGCCGTTTGGTGGGATCAAAATTTCAAACAACGAGAGGAAAGAATATGCGCCTGCTACACATCGGATTGAGTCTGGCATATGTGCTCGCTGCCATGGCGGCGGACACGGTTACCTTGAGAAACGGTCGAGTGGTCACCGGTACCTACCTGGGAGGTTCCTCACGAGAGGTGAAACTGGATGTCGGCGATCACCTGCAAACTCTGGACGTTGAGGAAATCGCCTCGATACAATTCGGCTCCGCCCCGGATGCCGCCACGCCCGCAGCCCCGCGCACCGTGCTTCCCGCCGGCACGAGGTTTGTGATCCGCATGATCGACGGCGTGGATTCGGAACGTAATACCATCGGCCAGACATTCGCGGCGAGTCTGGACGAACCCGTCATGATCAACGGTGAGGCCGTAATTCCCCGTGGTGCCGACGTGGTTGTGAAGCTCGTGGATGACAAGGAATCGGGTAAGCTCACCGGCCGGACTACTCTGACGCTTGATCTGATGAGCGTGAAGGTGAATGGCCGAATGGTGGATGTCAATACCGAAACTGTGACTGAAGAGAGTTCGTCGCGCGGCGCCCGCACCGCCAAGATGGCGGGTGGCGGGGCGCTGCTGGGTACGATTATCGGGGCGGTCGCAGGCGGCGGAAAGGGAGCCGCGATTGGCCTCGGCGCCGGTGCCGGAGCAGGCGCCGGAGCCGAGATCCTGACCAAGGGACAGCGCGTCCATATTCCATCGGAAACACGGCTGACGTTCGCGCTGGACAATGCAGTCCGGCTCTATTGAGTAATTCGCCATGTGTCTCGCCATTCCGGGCAAAATCGTTGAGCTGGAGGAGGAGGGTTCCATGCGTATGGGCAGCATCGACTACGGCGGCATCACGCGCCAGGCCTGCCTGGCGTACATTTCCGACCCGCAGATCGGCGAATACGTCATGGTGCATGTCGGGTTCGCCATCAGCAAGGTGGACGCCGAAGAAGCGGCGCGGACCTACCAGTATCTGGCCGAAATGAACCAACTCGAAGAGATCGCGGCGCCGGACTTCCCGCCGGGAGCAATGCCATGAAGTACGTCGACGAATACCGCGATCGAAAGTTGGCGGAAAAGCTCGCCGCTGAAATCCGGCGCGCGGCGACCCGGCCATGGGCCATTATGGAAGTCTGCGGCGGCCAGACGCACTCGATCGTAAAGTACGGAATCGACTACCTCCTGCCGCAAGAAGTGGAGTTGGTGCACGGCCCCGGGTGCCCGGTCTGCGTGACTCCGCTAGAGATGATTGACCGCGCTCACGCCATCGCGCGCCAGCCGGGCGTCATCTTCTGTTCATTCGGCGACATGCTGCGTGTCCCGGGCTCGCACGCCGATTTGTTTCAGGTGAAAGCCGCCGGCGCCGATGTGCGGATCGTTTATTCGCCGCTCGATTGCCTTCGCATCGCGGCGGCCAATCCCACCAGGAAGGTTGTGTTCTTCGCCATCGGTTTCGAGACCACGGCGCCGGCGAACGCTATGGCGGTGTGGCATGCCAGGCGGCAAGGAATCCAGAACTTCTCCGTGCTGGTGTCGCACGTTCTGGTCCCACCGGCGATGACCGGCATTCTGGAATCGCCCGACAACCGAGTGCAGGCATTCCTGGGGCCGGGACATGTGTGCGCGGTCATGGGCTATCGGGAATACGAACCCATTCCGCCGCGCTACGGGACGCCGATCGTCATCACGGGCTTTGAGCCGATCGACCTGCTCGAAGGAACGCTTATGGCGGTGCGCCAGCTCGAACAAGGCCGCGCGGAAGTTGAAAATCAGTACGTGCGCGCCGTTGACGCCGACGGAAATACGGACGCTCAGAAGATGATCCACCGCGTGTTCGAGGTTTGCGATCGTGCTTGGCGTGGAATCGGCATTATCCCGCGGAGTGGCTACCGCCTGAAGGACGAGTTTCGCGATTACGACGCCGAGCAGATTTTCGAACTGGGACCGATCCACGCGCCGGAGCCGGCGATCTGCATCAGCGGGCAGGTGTTGACGGGCCTGAAGAAACCGCACGATTGCCCTGCGTTCGGCAAGGAATGCACACCGCAGACCCCCCTGGGGGCCACGATGGTATCGGCCGAAGGAGCTTGCGCCGCTTACTACAGCTATGGACGGCATCTGGTGGCGCTGCCGTCCGCGATGGGGAAGGTCTGATGTCACTTTCATTCACGCTCACGTGTCCCGTACCCGTTACTCAGCACAAGGCAATCGTGCTCGGCCACGGAAGCGGTGGCCGGCTCACGGCGCAACTGGTGCGCGAGCTCTTCCTGCCGGCGTTCGACAACCCGGCGCTGCGCAAGCTGGACGACCAGGCGGTGTTAGAGGTCGCGCCCGGGCGGATCGCCATGACCACGGATGCCTACGTGGTGACACCTCTCTTCTTTCCGGGCGGCGACATCGGACGTCTGGCGGTCAACGGAACCGTTAACGACCTGGCCATGAGCGGCGCCCGCCCCCTGTATCTGACAGCCGCCTTCATTATTGAGGAGGGGCTTCCCCTAGAGGACCTGGAGCGGGTGGTGCGCTCCATGGCGCAGGCCGCCGCAGACGCTGGTGTGGCGATCGTGACCGGCGACACGAAGGTGGTCAATCGCGGTTGCGCCGATAAGCTTTTTATTACAACCGCCGGCGTCGGGTTGGTTCCCGATGGGACTTCGATCTCCGCCTCGAACGCCAGGCCCGGCGACGTGGTGATCGTCAGCGGCCCCATCGGCGATCATGGCATCACGATCTGGTCCACGCGCGAGGGCATTGACTTCACCGGCAGCCTGCAATCCGATACCGCTCCGCTGCATGCGCTCGTCGAAGCCATGATCGCGGCGGGCGATGTTCACGTGCTGCGCGATCCGACCCGCGGCGGTCTGGGCACCTCGCTGTGCGAGATTGCCGCCTCCTCCTCGGTCGGCGTCGAATTGGAAGCAAGCGCCGTGCCTGTACGCGAGGAGGTGAAGGCCGCTTGCGAGATCCTCGGGATGGATCCTTTGTTCGTCGCTAACGAAGGACGGCTGGTGGCGATGGTCGCGGAATCGAGCGCCGACGCGGTGCTGCAGGCCATGCGGAGGATTCCTGAAGGCCGCGACGCTTGCCGGATTGGGCGGATTGTGGCAGAACACGCAGGCATGGTGCTCGTGAAGACCGAGGTCGGCGGCTCGCGCATTCTCGACGTCCCGTTTGCGGAGCAGTTGCCCCGGATCTGCTGACCATGGATGCGAGTGCGCGGGATAGTCAAAACAACGTGGCGCTTACGAAGCCTACCTGAAGCGCAATCCGGTGACTGATCGGAGGAGCGATACGGGCATTTCGGGAGACACCTCGTTTACTTTGACGAAGGCGCGGCGCGACCAGCCAGGGGCATCGCAGCCGGCGTCGAATTCGCTCGAAGCTGGCTACTGAGATTCTCCAGGTCTCGGAAGCCCAGTGTTCACCGGAGCGCTGTCCCAAAGTCTGGGCCCGCCCTGCGGCACACAGGCATTGTGGACTGTCCGGCATGAGGGCGCGCGCAAAAAACGGCAACCCCGCCGTGACTATCCAAGGGCGGTCCTTCGAGGCTAGCCCGGGCGTCCAGGCAGACTGGTGATTTTCCACCCGCCTCGCCTTTGCTCGGGCCCACAGTACTGAAGCAGCCACCTTTCGGGGCCTTGTTTTCCGCTTGTGGCAGTCGGACAAAGAAAATCACGGCTGGTGAAGGCCGCCGCGTACGCGTCGTGGTTGAGTCTTTATCTGAGGACCGGCCTTCACACAGTGCCGCCAGCGTCCGCCAGTCGCACAACTGCCGCAACCCGGCATCTACGCGCGGGTGATCGATCAGAGCGCGGGTGGTCGGCAGATTCAGAATCGCTTTGGCATTAAAGGTGGGGGCCAAGGCACCACGATGTTCCGGCGGCCGACCGGTGCGAACTCGGCGAGCCGCCAGCTCAGGCCAACCAGATACTGTCAAGGGCTGTTGTCGGGAGTTTTGCAAGTCGTTCTGAAATTTCTTGCAAAAATATAATCATGGAAATACCGAGGGCTGTCTGGTTCGGTATCAGGCGGCCGGGCATTTCCCCGATCAATTGACCGCGAACATTCACGCTGCCAATTTGGCCACGAGATCTGATTCCGTGGTTGCCGGCATACACCTATACGATCCGGCCGCAGCCGTGATGCCCTTTTGTAGATTATAATATTAGGTCCAAATACCTGAAGTTAAGGAAGATGACCCTATGCGGTTCGGGGCGCTGAGGGCCAAGCGGCTCGGTGCGGAAGCCGTAGCTTTGCAGCCGCTGTTGGCGGATCTCACCCAGTACGGGCTCGCACTGCTTTCCGTAGGGCTCGCGGTTGGAGCATCGCTACTTCTTCAGCGTTTCCACTTCCTGGTTCCCGCCGCTCCTTTACTGCTGTTTGCGGTGGCTGTGACTTCCTGGTATAGCGGGCCAGGGCCTGCGGTGCTGGCGGCCATCCTGTCCATCGGCGCCTTCTACTGGTACTTCGTTGAGCCGGTCCGCACGATTCGCATCTACCCGTCGGAAATCCCGAATTTCCTCGTTTATGTAGCATTCGCTTCGCTGTTGTCCTGGTTCGGCACGACCCAGCGGCGTGCCGAGGCGGTTCTACGGGAGTGGGCAAACCTGCTCGACCTCACGCACGACACGGTTTTTGTGATGGATATGGAGGGGGTGATCCAGTACTGGAACCGCGGCGCCGAGGAACGGTACGGCTGGACGGCGGAGCAAGCGATTGGCAGAGTGGTTCACGACCTGCTGAAAACAGTTGCCCCGGCGCCGATTGAGCTAATAAAAGGTGAAGTTACGCGTAACGGTCGCTGGGAAGGCGAGCTTGTGCACACCAGGAAGGACGGAACCCCGATAGTCGTGGCCAGCCGGTGGTCTTTGGAGCGGGACGAGCGAGGCGCTCCGGTTGCAATCCTGGAGACCAACAACGACATCACAGAGCGCAAGCAGGCGGCCGAAGCGTTGCACCGTTTGAATCGCGAATTGCGCGCGATCAGCCACTGCAGCCAGGGCCTGCTGCGCGCCACCGACGAGCAGAGCCTGCTTGAAGAAGTCTGCCGCATCGTCTGCGAGGAGGCTGGCTACCGGATGGCCTGGGTGTGCTGGGTCGAACACGATGAAGCTAAGAGCGTGCGCCCTGTTGCCTGGGCCGGCACCGATGAGGCGTACTTGGATAATGCCGGAATCAGTTGGTCGGAGGAGACGGAGCGCGGGCGCGGCCTCATCGGAACATGCATCCGGAGCGGCAAGACTTGTTCCATCGAGGATTTCGCAACCGATCCCCGAGTCGCACCCTGGCGGGAACTTCTTTTGCAGGGCGGTTTTCGTTCCGCCATCGCCCTGCCGCTCAGAGACGAACACGCCAACGTCTGCGGCGTCCTTACGATCCTTTCCGAGCGCCCCAACGCGTTTACGCCGGACGAGGTTCGCCTTCTCGATGGACTGGCTGCCGACCTGGCGTTCGGGATTGTCACCCTACGCTCGCAGGCCGCACGCAAACAGGCAGAGCAAGCGAACGCTCTCTTGACGTTCGCCTTGGACAATACACGCGACGCTGCCTTCCTGACCGATGACGAAGGCCATTTTCAGTACGTCAACGAAGAGGCCTGCCGGCTTCTGGGCTATACCCGAGCGGACCTGCTCGGCATGGCCGTTCCCGATTTTGACCTCGAAATCCCGGCTGAGCGTTGGCCGGAGCGTTGGCTCGAGTTGAAGGCGCGGCGGACGCTGAATTCCGAAAGCCGGTACCGAACGCGAGACGGCCGAATTTTCCCCGTCGAGATCAGCGTCACTTATTTCGAACATACAGGGCGGCCTTATTGCTTAGCTTTCGCGAGAGACATCACTGAGCGCAAGCAGGCCGAGGAAGCGCTGCGTAAGAGCGAAGCGTATCTGGCGGACGCGCAACGGCTGAGCCATTCGGGTGGCTTTGCTTTCGATGTTGCCACGAACAAGGCCGTCTACGTTTCCGAGGAATTGTGCCGAATTTTCGAACTCGACCCGAAAGCGGGGATATGGGAACCGGTCTCCCGCTACGTCCACCCGGAGGATCGGGACGGAGTGCAGTGTAACCTTGAGAAGACGCTCCGGGAAAAAGTGGATACCTCGACCGAGTTCAGGGTCGTTCTGCCCAGCGGAGTGAGGAAACATATTCAGGCGATCCGGCACCCTGTCCTGAATGAGACGGGAGATGTCGTTACAGTCATAGGCACCGCGATCGACATCACGGAACGCAAGCGGGCCGAAGAGGAGCACGAGAAGCTGCGGCAGCTCGAGGCGGAGCTGGCGCACATCGACCGGGTAAGCATCCTGGGAGAACTGACGGCCTCGATCGCGCATGAAGTTAACCAGCCGCTGTCGGGCATCGTGAGTAATGCCAGCGCGGGCCTGCGCTGGCTGGCCGGAGAGCCGCCTAACATGGAGGAATTGCGGGAAGGTCTTCGTCGCATCGTGCGCGACGGTAAGCGGGCCGGTGAAGTGATTGCCCGGATCCGGGCGCTTACAAGACGGACCGCGGCGGCTCCAGAGAAGCTGGACCCGAATGAGATCATCCACGAGGTGCTGGCCCTGGTCGGGGACGAAGCGGAAAAGAAGAGAGTGACCATCCAAACTCGGTTTGCCGATGACCTTGCGCCGATCGCAGGGGATCGGGTCCAGTTGCAGCAGGTGGTGTTAAACCTGGTGATCAATGCCATGGAAGCGATGAGCACTATGAATGAGCGCGCCCGGGAACTGGTTATCACCACCAGCAAGATTGAACCGGACCGGGTTCAGGTCACGGTTGAAGACTCGGGAATCGGCATTGACCCGGAAAAGCTGGAAAAGATCTTCGATTCGTTCTACACTACGAAGCCCGGCGGCATGGGTATGGGACTCTCGATCAGCCGTTCTATCCTGCAGGCGCACGGGGGCCGTGTTTGGGCGGCCCGCAAGGACGGCTGCGGCACAATGTTCCATTTTACGCTTCCGAAGTACAAGGAAGAAGAGCTGAATGCTGAAGCCGCGCGACTCTGACGCCATCATTGCGATCATAGACGACGACCTCTCGGTTTGCGAAGGTCTCGATAGTCTGATCCGGTCCGTGGGCTGGAGAGCCGAAAGCTTTGCCTCCGCGCAAGAATTCCTGGCCCGCGCCGCCGCCGAACCGCCCAGTTGCCTGATCCTGGACCTGCAACTGCCGGGACTGAGCGGGCTTGACTTGCAGCGGCGGATGGCCGAGATCGGGCTGGAGATCCCTATCGTTTTCCTTACAGGCCATGGCAGTATTCCAACATCGGTGCAGGCCATGAAAGCGGGTGCGACTGAGTTTCTGACCAAGCCGGTCGATGAAGAGGAACTCCTGCGGGCAATTCACGAGGCCATCGAACGCGATCGGCGTGTCCGCGAGCAGAAGGCCGAGATGCGCGAGTTGCAAAACCGATATGAGTCACTCACGCCACGCGAGCAGCAGATCATGCAACACGTGATCTCCGGCCGCCTGAATAAGCAGATTGCCACTGAACTGAAGATAAGCGAGTTCACGGTCAAGATCCATCGCGGGCACGTGATGCGCAAGATGCACGCCGGCTCTCTGGCGGATCTGGTGCGGATGGCGGACCACTTGGGAACCGGGTCTCGCAAACAGTCACCTCCAAGGTAAATCAAGAACTTACGTTCTTTCGCGGACTCCGCGAGAGCTTCCCGCGAGCAGGGCTCAAAGCTGCGAATGTAGCACTAAGGTGTTATTGATTTCTTTCTCACGCCCAGCTATTAAAGAATTTAAGACCCCAAAATATGCCCCTTGTTGCAGTGGTCGACGATGACATCTCCGTGCGCGAATCGCTGGAGAGCCTGATCAAGTCCGTCGGCCTGGAGGTGACCGTGTTCGCTTCTGCGGAGGAGTTCTTGAGCTCGTGCCATGCTCGCGAGGCGGACTGTCTCATATTAGATCTGCGCCTGCCGGGGATGAGCGGGATCGAACTCCACCGTCATCTGCTGGCCCGCGGACGGCATGTGCCGGCTGCTTTCATTACGGCACACGCATCGGATGACCGTACGGTCAGAAGCTGCCTCGGCTTGGACGGTTGCTTACTTGACGAAACCGTTCAGCGAGGATGAACTGCTCGACGCCGTCTACACCGGGTTGAAATGGAAACCGGGCCCTTAAAGGCCAAAACCGAAGGAACTGTGGGCGTCTGACGCAAAGATGCTGGAATGGCTCTCAAATATCGGCAGGAAACGAGGGCGGCTGCATGAAGAAGCCGGCAAGAATAGAAACTGACGCCGCCGAAAATGTGGTCGTGTTGTCGATCAGTCCAACTGAAGAAGACCACACTGCGCTGAAACGCATCTTGGGCCGTCCGGAATTCACCCCTTCGACCCAATCGAAGTGGACGATCTGCCCGGCTTTTGCTCTTGAATCGGCGCTTCCGGTACTGCGAGTGAATCCGATTGCAATCGTTCTCTCCGAACGCGACCTGGTTCCCGGCACATGGAAAGACGTGCTGGCGGAAACGCTGAACTTGCCCGATCCGCCGCCGCTGATCGTGGCTTCCCGCCTTGCCGATGAATACCTTTGGGCGGAAGCCCTCAACCTGGGAGCCTACGACGTGCTCGCGAAGCCGTTTGATGCCGAGGAAGTGATTCGAATCGTTAGGTCGGCCTGGTTTCACAAATGCATGAACCGAGAGATCCGAAATCGAACAAATATGAAAATGGCGGCGGCAGGCTGAAAGTGACCGCAGGTGTTGCCGCCGGAGCGAGTGCCGTTATGCCAAGGAAGAATGGGAGAAGCAAGCTCGTAGAGGAATCGGCTGCCATTGCCGAAAACCCCAATAAGCCGGCCGAATCGGCTGTGCAAACCGTCGGCGCGGAAATGAGTTGCAACGAAGACGGAATTGCCGCCCTTGCATACAAGCTCTGGCAAGAGCGGGGTTGCCCACTAGGGTCGGACCAGGAAGATTGGTTTCGCGCCGAAAGCGAACTCAAGAACCGGAAAGTATTGGCCGAAGGTGCGTCTTAAGCGACTGGGCCGGTTGGGGACCGGTTCTGGCTGTCTGACCGCCTGGCGCCAATGCGGCGCTCAAATGGAAGCCGCCGCCTAACGGAAGGAGGTTAAGCCGAGGAGGACCCATGAGTGATGAAGGAGCTCTGGTTTACGTGGTGGACGACGATAGGTCCGCGCGCGAAGGCATGGCCGGGCTGATTCGCTCCACCGGTATTGTTACGAAGACGTTCGCATCAGGGGAAGAGTTTCTGGCGGCGCCGCGGCCCAACACGCCGAGCTGTTTGGTGCTGGACGTAAATCTGCCGGGAATCAGCGGCCTCGATGTGCAACAGGAGCTTGTCAGATCGGGCGAGCAGCTGCCCATCATATTCCTCACAGGGTACGGGGACATCCCGACGACCGTACGCGCGGTCAGAGCAGGTGCCACCGACTTTTTGACCAAGCCGGTCGATGATGAGACCTTGTTGCGGGCTATCCGGCGGTGCTTCACCTCAGATCTGGAGCAACAGACCCGGGCCGGCCAGAGCGGCGCTAGCAACGGGCGTTTCGATCACAAGCAGAGACTCAAGCTGGAAAAGCCGGACCTCGAAGACGAGCTCCGAAGCGAGTTGGGATTTGAAGAGATCGTAGGCGGCAGCCAGGCGCTCCGCCGCGTGCTGGAGCGGGTCCGGGTGGTTGCGCCGACCGACTGCACGGTCCTGATCTGCGGAGAGACGGGGACCGGCAAGGAATTGATCGCGCGCGCCGTCCACAAGCTCAGCGCGCGCAATTCGGGCCCGTTCGTCAAAGTGAACTGCGCGGCGATCCCCGACAGCCTGCTGGAGAGCGAAATGTTCGGCCACGAGAAGGGCTCGTTCACGGGAGCGGTGGCGCGGAGAGTCGGCCGCTTCGAGATGGCGCATCATGGGACGCTCTTCCTCGACGAGATAGGCGAGATGCCGCTGGAACTCCAGCCGAAGCTCCTGCGCGCGATTCAGGACCTGGAATTCGAGCGGGTTGGAGGCAATCGCACGATCCGGACCGACGCCCGGTTCGTGGTCGCCACCAACCGGGACTTGAAGACAATGGTGGAACAGAAGAAGTTTCGAGCCGACCTGTACTATCGGCTGAATGTTTTTCCATTGAATCTTCCGCCCTTGCGGGAACGCCGTGAAGACATACCGCTGCTCACGCGCTATCTCGTCCAGAAGCATGCGCAGCGCATGTGCCGTGGTATCGATAGGATTTCGGACCCTGTCCTGGAGGCACTCACGAACTACGACTGGCCGGGCAACATCCGCGAGCTGCAGAACGTGCTTGAGCGGTCCGTCATTCTGACCACCGGCAGCGTACTTCAGGTGCCGGCGCTCGAAGCAATGGGCACCGCCTGTCCGGTCACCCTGCAAGCAGCGTCCCAGCCCGGATCGCCCAGCGCGGAACGGGCGAGGATCTTGAGAGCGCTGGAACAAGCAAGAGGCCAGATCGGAGGTCCGGACGGCGCGGCGGCGCTGCTCGGCCTGAAGCGCACGACGCTGCAATCCCGCTTGCGGAAATACAACATCTCACGCCGGTTCTGTTGAGTCGAGGAGTTGCCGCGTCGGCCGTCGGTTGCTTGTGATTTTCAGTTAATGAGGATTGGTGCCGGCCGTCGCCGGTGGGTTGTGACGGTCTTTGGCTTTAAAAGATGAACTTCAGCTCGAATTGAAAGATGCGCGGGTCGGCGGTTCGTCTGCCGAAGTTGCCAGTGCCCACAACATTTCCCGCGGCGGACTCATTCGGACTGGCCGAACCCAGGCCCTGCACCGTGAAGTTCACGTTATTGGCTGCGTGTTACTCAATCAGTGCCCCGCCTGCCAGCGGAAAACCGGCTGGGAGCGACCCGCCGTATACAAGTGCAGGTGCGGTTTCGACCTTCGAGAGGTCAGTCCGGAGCCTGCCGATCCCGACATGCTTGCGGTC
>Ga0326728_10016670_pt1 | contig 14921 bp, 15 predicted proteins | sample MB3enrmetagenome_FD_207602 | JGI IMG/M metagenome (GOLD analysis project Ga0326728, IMG submission 207602) | Lab enriched peat soil microbial communities from McLean, Ithaca, NY, United States - MB31MN | ecosystem: Environmental > Terrestrial > Soil > Wetlands > Peat | place: USA: New York...
GTATAAATATGGGACCTCCTTTAGGGGCCCGTAGAAGCTATGAAGACTACTACCCCCGCCCCCTCGGACCATCGTCCCCGTTCGACGTCCGTCAAGGCCCCGAGCCGGACCGTTTCTGCGGAGCCCGCCGCGCCGGCGAACTCCCCTCCTCCCTCGGACGCCTGTCCGAACTGCGGCTCCTCGCACCTGATCCGAGACGAGATCCGGGGCGAGATCGTCTGCGCCGACTGCGGTCTCGTGGTCGACCAGAGCGCCCTCGTGAGCGACCGCGGCCAGCGGGGCTCGAAGGAGGACACCGGACGCGAGGCCCGCGGCTGGGGGCCCGTGATCTCGCCGCTGATGCCCGACAAGGGTCTGTTCAGCGAGATCGGCGTCCCCACGCGGGACTTCCAGGGGAACTCGCTCTCCCGGAACACCTCGCTGAAGTTCTATCACCTGCGTAAGCTGAACCACCGTCTCCGTGCGGCCCGGACGCACCAGCGCAACCTGGTCGTCGCACTCGGGGAGCTGAACCGCCTCGCGGGGGTCCTCGGGCTCTCGCGCGAGGTCAAGGAGTCGGCGACGTACATCTACCGTCGCGCGCTCGAGCACAAGGCGACCCGCGGCAAGAAGATCGTCGCGCTGGTCGCGGCGAGCGTCTACGCGGCCTGCCGCCAGTGTCACGTGCCGCGGACGATGAAGGAGATCATCGCCCACTCGAAGGCGACGAAGATCGAGGTCGGCCGTGCGTACACGCTGCTCGCACGGGAGCTGAAGCTCGGGCTGAAGCCGGTCGAGCCCCGGGACTACCTCGTCCGCTTCACGCAGGACCTGAACCTCTCGAAGGAGGTCCGCCAGAAGGTCCTCTCGCTCCTGGAACAGGTGGAGCAGGTCTACTCCACGAGCGGAGTGCTTCCCAACGGGATCCTCGCGACGATCATCTACATCGCGTCGAACCTGATGGGGGAGCCGCGCAGCCAGGACCGGATCGCGGCGGTCGCGAACGTCACGCCCGTGACGATCCGCAACCACTACAAGGAGCTCCTCGACCTCCTCGGCCTGCCGAAGAACCTGACGAACCCCCAGGCCCGCGGCACGCTGCCGACCGAGGCCCCCGAGCCGGGCGAGAAGGTGGCGGTCGACGCGGCCGCCGCCGGCCACTAGGCCGGGCGCCCCGGGGCCGGGGGCCTTCGCCTCCGGAAACGAAATGAACCCGCGCGCGGCTCGGCCCCCGTGACCCAGGTACCGGCGCTCAGCTACTCGTCGTACCACACGTACCTCGAGTGCCCGCAGCGCTGGAAGTTCCTCTACCTCGACCGCCGGCCCGAGACCCCCCGCGGGTACTTCACGTTCGGACGGGTGGTCCACTCCGTCCTCGAGGAGCTCCTCCGGCCGCTCGTGGTCCCGACCGCGCGTCGCGCCGGCAACGGCGATTCGCAGCGGACGCTCGATGAGTGGCATGCCCCCGCGCCGGTCCCGGCGGGCGAGCCGTGGATGACGCCGGAACAGCTGCTCGCCCTCTACGACCGTTCCTGGACCGGCGAGGGATACGTTTCCCCCGAGGAGGAGGGCCGCTACCGCGTCCTCGGGCGGGACCTCCTCCTGCGGTACTACGAGCAGCTGCTCCGCGAGCCGCCCCACCCGGTCGCGGTCGAGGAGCATCTGGAGGCTCGCTGGAACGGGATCCCGGTCCACGGCTACATCGACCGGATCGACCGGACCCCGGGGGGCGGGCTCGAGATCGTCGACTACAAAACGTCGCGCGAGCTCTCGACCGAGGACGCGCAGGACTCCGACCAGCTCTCGCTCTACCAGGTCCTGGTCGAGAACAACTACCCCGAGCCGGTCGAGCGACTGACGCTCTACCATCTGCGCTCGCAGACGCCGCTGAAGACGCAGCCCCGGGACCGGGAGGCTCTCCTGACGCTCCACGACCGGCTCGGGACCGTCAGCGACGGGATCCGGGCCGACGCCTTCGAACCGAACCCCGGTCGCCAGTGCTCGCGCTGCGATTTCCGGACGATCTGTCCGGAGTTCCGCACCGTCCCGCCCGAGGACGAGGTCCGACTGCGGGAGCTCGTCGACCGGTTCGACGCGCTGCGGAACGAGGAGCAGCGGCTCGAGTCGGAGCTGCGACGCACGGCGGAAGCGTTGCACCGAGCGGCCGAGGACCTCGGCGTCCACCGCGTTCCCGGGTCGAAGACGGTGGCGATCCGCCGGAAAGAGGTCGCCTGGCAGTACGCGCTCGACCCCGTGCGGCCGCTGCTCGAACGCTCGGGGGTCTCGGACCGGGTCGCCGGCGGCACGGTCGAGGAGGTCCGCCGTCTGGTCCGCGACCCGTCGGTCGACCCCGAGGTCCGCCGCCGGGTAGCCGAGACCGGGGCCCGACGGGTCAAGTGGTACTGGGACCTCGAGAAGGACGACGGCACGTAGGCCCGCGGCCGCGGCGGGCCGCCGGCACCGCGCCCCCCACCCGCGACGGGGCTATGAGCGCCCGCCGACCTGTGCGCCCGGGGCGCCGTGACGATGGCGAACGCGGCCGGGCCGTTCCGATGGACCGACTCGGACATCCGGGAGGTCGAAGCGAACTACCGCGACGAACGGTCGAGCCGCTGGATGTACCGGTCCCTCGCCGAGGCCGACCGCAATCCCGCCCGGGCCGTCCTCCTCCAGGAGCTGGCGGGCTACGAGGAGCGGCACGCCGCCCTGTGGGGCGCGCTTCTCGACAAGCTCGGTCGGCCGCGTCCGCGGGAGACCCACTTCCTCAACTACCGCATCCTGGTCGGCATGGCCCGGATCCTCGGCGTCGGCCTGGTCCTCCCGATCGTCCACCGCGAGGAGGTCGACGGCATCGAGAAGTACCGGGACCAGGCGCGCCGATGGCAGGATCCGAACGCCGAAGCGGTCTTCCGGACGCTCCTTCCCGACGAGGTCGCGCACGAGATCGAGACCTCGGGCGCCGCGCGCGACGCGGGGTCGAAGGGCAGCGGTTCGCTGCGCAGCCTCCTGCTCGGGGCGATCGACGGGTTCGCGAGCGTCGTGGCCCTCTCTGCCGGGGTCGCCGCGGTCACGCGGTCGGACCTCGCGGTCCTGATCGCCGGCTCCGCGTCCCTGGCCGCGGGGGCCCTGTCGATGGCAGCCTCGGAGTACGTCTCGGTGAAGGCCGAGCACGACGCGCGGGCGGCCCAGACGCGAATGGAGGCGGAGGCGCTCTCCGTGGCTCCCGATTCCAAACGGGACCAGCTGGTGGCGGCCTACGAAGCGAAAGGCCTCTCCCCGGAGGAGGCGACGAAGGTCGTCGCGCGCCTGGAGGATGACCCGAAGCGGTTCCTCCACGCCCTGGTCGAGGAACGCTACGGGGCGGACGCCGGCCTTGACGAGCGTCCCGGCCGACAGGGGTTCCTGACGGGGATCTCGTTCGCCCTCGCCGGCGCCGTGCCGCTCCTCCCGTTCCTCATCCTGGGGATCCCGATCGCGATCGTCGCGTCCGTCGCCGTGACGGCCGTCGCGCTGTTCCTCGCCGGTCTCTTTCGCGCGCTCTCCTCCCTGCACCCGTTCGTGCGGAGCGGGCTCGAGATGGTGGCGGTCGGTATGGGCGCGGCGGCCGGGACCTACCTGATCGGTCTTCTCATCGGTGGGGTCGTCGGGTAGCGGGCCCGTCTCCGCGGCCCGCCGCGCTCGGCCCGCGTAAACGCTAAGAGAGCCTCCCAATACTTCCCCATATGGGGATTCCTCTCGCTTCGGAGAGCCGACTCGCTCCCCTCCGGGACCGGGTACCGACCGTCGCCACCCTCTGCTCCCATTCCTCCCTTCAGATCTTCCACGGGGCCCGCGCGGAGGGGCTCCCGACGCTCGGGATCTGTGTCGGCCCTCCGCCCCGATTCTACGACGCGTTCCCGCTCGGCCGGCCGGACCGGTTCCTCTCGGTCGCGAAGGTGAAGGACCTTCCGGACGTCGCCCAGCGCCTGCGCGCCGAGGGCGCGATCGTGATCCCGCACGGGTCGTTCGTCGAGTACCTTGGGGCCGAGACGTTCGCCGCGCTCGAGGTCCCGGTCTTCGGGAACCGGGCGGTGCTGGCCTGGGAATCCGACCGCCGCAAGGAACGGGAGTGGCTCGACCAGGCCGGGGTCTCCATGCCGCGGCGGTACGACGACCCGTCGGAGGTCGACGGCCCGGTGATCGTGAAGTACTACGGGGCGAAGGGAGGGAAGGGGTTCTTCCTCGCGAAGAACCGCGAGGCGCTCGAGGAATTCACCCCGACCGGCCCGCACGTCATCCAGGAGTACGTCCTCGGGACGCGGTACTACATGCACTTCTTCTACTCGCCGCTCTCGGACAGCGGCTACCGGGTGGGGCACGGGTCGCTCGAGCTGCTCGGGATGGACCGCCGGGACGAGGCGAACATCGACGAGCTCTACAAGCTCGGAGCCCAGGAAGAGCTCCTGAAGGCCGGCATCCGACCGACGTTCGTCGTGACCGGGAACGTCCCGGTGATCCTGCGCGAGTCGCTCCTTCCCCGGGCGTTCGAAGTGGGTGCGCGGATCATCGAGAAGTCGATCGAGCTCTTCGGCGGCATGGTCGGCCCGTTCTGCGTCGAGGGGATCATGACCGAGGAGCTCGACTTCAAGGTCTTCGAGATCTCCACGCGGATCGTCGCCGGGACGAACCTCTTCATCTCGGGAAGCCCGTACTCCGACCTGGTCGCCCCGGGCCTCTCCACCGGTCGGCGGATCGCCCAGGAAATCCGTCGCGGGCGGGCGGAGGGTCGGCTCTCCGAGGTCCTGAGCTAGCGGGCGCGCGACCGCCGCGGCCGCATCGTTAAGAACGTCCCCGGTCCTCGGCCGCCTCCCATGCCGGTCGCCATCCGGGCCGACCATCTCTGCAAGGTCTATCCGAGGTCGCCGCCCGGCACGGCCGCCCTCGAAGACCTCACGCTCGAAGTACCGACGGGCGGCGTCTACGGCCTCATCGGAAGGAACGGGGCCGGCAAAACGACGTTCGTGCGCATCGCCGCGACCCAGCTCGAGCTGACCTCGGGGACGGTCTCGGTGCTCGGCTACGACGTGCAGCGGGAGGACCGTGCGGTCCGGACCCGCATCGCCTGCATTCCCCAGGAATCGCGACCGCTCTACTTCCTGAACGTCGAGGAGGTCGTCTATCTCTACCTGAAGCTGCGGGGGCTCGACCGCGTCGAGGCGCGCCGGCGCACCCGGGACGCGCTCGAAGAGCTCTCGCTGACCGAGTACCGCCGGCGGTCGGTCCAGCGGCTCTCGGGGGGGCTCCGCCGCCGGACCCTCTGCGCGATGGTCCTCGCCTCGGACGCGGATGTCCTGTTCCTGGACGAGCCCACGACCGGGCTCGACCCGATCGCCCGCCGTCAGGTCTGGGAGGCGATCCGACGGACGATCCGGGAGCACCGGACGATCGTGCTCACCACCCACTACCTCGACGAGGCCGAAGCGCTGTCGACGCGACTCGCCCTGGTCGAACGCGGCCGTCTCATGCTCGAGGGGACGCCGGCCGACCTTCGCGCGCGCGTGCGCTATCCGTACCGGGTGACGCTCGAGGGCTCGTTCCCGAGGTCCGAGCTCGAGTCGTACGGCCACGTCTCCGGGATCGAGGGGGGCTGGATCGTGTTCACCCGGGAGCCGGAGGCCCGAGAGATCGCTCGGCGGGCGCTCGAGCGCGGGGTCCGCCTCTCGATGGGCCCCGTGAGCCTCGAGGACATCTTCCTCGAGATCGTCGGGCGCTCCATCGAGGCCGAGACCCCGGCGGAGGAGGCCGAGGCATGAGCCAGCGCAACCGGCTCCGCTCCCTGTTCACGCTCGTCCTCCTGAACGGCGTGATCCCGATCCGCACCCAGCCGCTCTACCTCATCAACCTGCTCGCGTCGCCGCTCTCCTTCCTCTTCTTCATCACGATCGTCTCGCGGGGCGCCTACCTCGCCTACGGCGTCACCGGGGGGATGATCCTGACGATGCTCAGCGTCGGGACCAGCCTGCAGTCCGACCTCACGCACTACCGTCACGACCTCAAGTTCCAGGACATCGTCGTCGCCTCGCCGGTGGAAGCGCCCGTGTACGTCGCCGGCATGGCGCTCAGCGAGCTCGTCTACTCGCTGCCGGCCCTGGCGGTCTTCGTCGCGATCTTCGTCCTCGAGGGGTTCGCCACCGTGACGAGCGTGACCGTCCTCGCGGGGACGCTGCTCCTCGTCTGGGGGTTCGCGAGCGCGCTCGCGTTCACGCTCGCGACGTACTTCCAGGACGTGCGCGAGACGTTCCTCTTCAGCCCGCTGATCTCGCTCGTCCTGACGGTGCTCCCGCCCGTCTACTATCCGCTCCGGGCCCTCCCCGCCTGGGCCCAGTTCGCGGCCCGGTTCTCCCCGACGACGTACGCGGCCGGCCTCGTGCAGGGGGCGGTCGGGCTCGCCCCGCTGTCGTTCACCGGGGCCGTGATCGACTGGGGCGTCCTCTCGGCGTTCACCGCCGCCCTGTTCCTCATCGCCGCCGTCAAGGCCCGGTGGAAAGAGCCCTGAGCGTTCCGAAGCGCGTCCGGCACCCGCCGGACTCGTCCGACGCGCGAGGGCTTATGTATCCGGCAAAGGGTGGAGCCGCCCGATGCTTTCGTTCGCAGATGCACGCAGCTTCGAAGGCTCTGACGAACGGTTCTCCCACTGTCTGTTCTGCGGCAAGCTCCTCGTCATCCTCCCCGAGGACCGGCGGGGCGGAAGCTGTTTCGATTGTCTCACCCTCTCGGTCGCCGACCCGACCCCCTGCCCCGACTGCGGGGAGATGATCCCTCCCGAGGAACGCGGCACCGGCTGCTCGAACTGCCGCTGGTACCCGCCCGGCGACTGAGGGCGAGCGGCGGCCTCGGCCGCTAAGCTTATCGCTCAAGGCCCGTCCTTCGTCGGAGGGCGTGCCGAGGTGGCTCAGTCCGGTACGGCGCGAGTCTGGAAAGCTCGTGGCGGAATACGCCTCGGGAGTTCAAACGCCGCGGACGGACGACCCGTCCGGGCGGAAATTCTCCCCCTCGGCGCTTCCCCTCCCACCGGCCGCCGCCCGGAGGACGGCGAGCGTCCCCCATGACGGTCCCGCCCCGTCAGGCCACGCCCGCCCTGCTGCAGATCGACGCGATCCTCTCCCGCCTCCAAGGCCGGCAAGCGCTCGCGGAGGTCTGCCGTTTCCTCCGGAGTTCGTTCCGCCACTACCGATGGGTCGGGGTCTACCGGCTCGAGGGCGCGACGCTCGTGCTCGACGCGTGGGACGGGGCGCAGGCGACCGAGCATACCCGGATCCCGCTCGACCGGGGCGTGTGCGGACGCGCGGCTCGGGAAGGACGGACGGTGATCGTCGACGACGTCCGCTCCGACCCGGGGTACCTCGCCTGTTTCCTCGAGACCCGGGCCGAGATCGTCGTGCCGGTGCGGCGCGACGACCGCGTCCTCGGGGAGATCGACATCGACGGCGAGACCGTCGCCGCCTACGACGCCTCCGACGAGCGATTCCTTGAGGCGGTCGCCGACCGGATCAGCGGCGCTCTGGAACGCTCCGCGAGCGAGCCGCCGCCCGCGTGAGCTCCCGCCGGATCGTCCGGAGCGCGGCGGCGCGGGCTCCCTCGGCATCGAAGGGTCGGAACCGGGGCGGGGTCGCGCCGGCCCCGAGCCGCTCGAGGTCTTCGGCGATGTGACCGAGCGCGCGGACGAGCTCGTCCACGATCGGCAGGTCGGCGGTCCGGCTCGTGCGCGAGAGCGGGTTCAGGTCGACCGAGATCACTTTCTGTCCCCGGGCGCGCAGCGCTTCGGCCCGGTCCCCGTCCTCGAGGGGGACCAGGCAGACGTCCGCGGCCCAGATCCCGCGCCGGTCGACCCGGGCCCGGTCGGACGGCAGTCCGGGGATCGTCGCGGTCGGGCGCACCCCGAGCACGTCAGGGACGCCGGCGCGAACGAGGGTCTGGGCGACCAGGCGGGCGCGGGCCGGGGTCCGGTGGAACAGATTGACCTCGACCCGGACCTTCGGCGCGGCGCGCGCGATCCGTGCGACCTCGCGGGCAGCGAGGGCGGCGACGTTGCCGTTCACGCTGACGACCGGGAGGCGGGCCGCGAGGAGCCACTCGGCCGCCGTCCGCTCGGCGCGACGTGCGCTCGGGGAGGTCCGCTCGCCGAGGAGGTAGTCGAACGCCTCGCCGCGTCCCTGCGCGATCAGCCCCTCCGAAACGACGAGGCCCCTTCTGTGCGCACGCGCCAGTCCGGCCCGCACCCGAAGGCTGCGATAGCGTGGGTGGCGGGGGGAAAGTCGCATCGAAGCGGACGCGGTCAGCCGCCGTCCGGCGGGTCGGCGGTGGCGCGGGCGCCGTTCGGGTCCTCGGAGGGGGCCAGCCGGCTCTCGAGTGCGGCGATACGGTCCTCGAGCGGCTGGAGGCCGTCCTCGAGCACCTTCGTCAGCGCGAGCTTGAGGCTCTCCTCGAGCGCGACGATGTCCCGACCGAGGTCGATGATCCGTCGCGCGTTCTCGTTGAGCAGGAGCCGATTCTGGGTCGCGACGCGGTAGGTGTCGGAGAGGTCCTTGGAGAGCTGGTGGGACGACTGGGCGAACGCCTCGATCGACCCTCCGACCGGCTTCCACTTCGTGTCGAGGTTCTCGGAAAGGCCGGTCGTGATGCGGGCCGCGGTCGCCTCCATACCGACCGCGAGCTCCTTCGAGACCCGGTCGGTGAGCGTGCTCTCGAGGCCCTCCAGGCGCTGCTTGGTGTTCTCCCCGAGGCTCTGCTCGACCGACTCGATCTTCTGAAGACGGTCCTCGACGGCCTGCAGTCGGGCGAGCAGATTCGAGTACGCGCTCCCGATGAGCATGTCGGTGTGGGCCTGCGTGGACTCCTGGGCCCGAAGCAACAGGTGGAGCACCCAGTGCTCCCGCCCCTTGGTCTCGGCCAAGGGCCCCCGGTCGAGCCGGTCTCGCACCTCTCGGTCGTCCAGGAGCGTCTGGAGCTCCTTGAGTACCTCGAGCCGCAGGGATGACGCGGTACCCGGGCTCGACGACGGCCGGCCCGCCATGATTCTCCGGTGGAAGGCCCGATGCTATATACGTTGCCGAGGACCCGCCTTTCCCGAGGGCCCGGACGCTCCGGGCCCGCCGAAACGCCGCTCCGCCCTTCCGATGTCGTATCGGGCGGCCTCGGGTCGTGCCGTGCCATTCCCCGACGGGGCGTACGGTAATTCGGGTTCGGCGGGGTCCCACCGTGAACCGCAGTTTACCGAGAGCTTTTAATTCTCTAATGGGAGGGAACCCCCGACGAGGGTCCCTGGGAACTGTTTCCCGGGGTGAAACTCCGGACACGAGGAACAAGATGCCGCGACCGCCGAAGAGCAAGGCGAAGCGCCGGGTGGGACTGGCCGTATATCTCGAGCCCGCGATCTTGAAAGAGCTCAAGCTCGCGGCCGAGCGGGACCGCCGATCGACATCGACCCAGGCCGCCCTCTACATCGAGGAAGGGCTGGGACTGCGCAAGGCTCCGGCCCGGTAGGTCGCACCCGGGGCCGCGGCCCCGCGTCTCTTCCCGGTCACTCCTCGAATCCGGGCCCGAGCAGCTCCCGGGCCACGATCAGCCGACGGATCTCGGAGGTGCCGGCGCCGATCTCGAGCAGTTTTGCGTCGCGGGCGAGGCGCTCGAGCGGCAGCGAGCGCATGTACCCGTATCCCCCGTGGATCTGGACCGCTTCGAGCGCCGCCCGTGTGGAGGCCTCCGAAGCGAAGGTGAGGGTCGCGGCCGCCGCCCGTCGGCTTCGGGGGTCCCGACCCACCGACTCCAGGGCGGCCGCCAGCAGACGTCGGGATGCCTCGAGGTCCGTATAGAGGTTCGCGATCTTCTCCTGGATCAGCTGGAACCGTCCGATCTTCTGTCCGAACTGCTCGCGTTCCCGGGCGTACGCGACCGACCGCTCGAGGCACTCGGCCATGATGCCGACCGGGATCGCCGAGAGCACCGCCCGTTCGACGTTGAGCCCGTTCATCATCAGGCGGGCCCCGTCGTTCTCCTTCCCGACCCGGTCCTCGACCGGCACCCGGACGTCCTGGAACACGAGCTCGCCCGTCGGCGACCCCCGCATGCCCATCTTGTCGAGGCTGCGCGCGACGGAGAATCCCGGTGTCTCGCGCCGGACCAGGAAGGCGCTGATGCCGTGCGCCCCTTTCTCGGGCGCGGTCTTGGCGTAGACGAGCAGGGAGTCGGCCACGGGTCCGTTCGTGATGAACTGCTTGGTTCCGTTGAGGATGTACGAGTTCCCGTGACGCTCGGCCCGGGTCCGCAGCGAGACCGCGTCGGAGCCGGCGTTCGGTTCGGTCAGGGCGAGCGCTCCGATCGCCTCCCCGGTAGCCGCGGCCGGCAGGAACCGTTCTCGCTGGTCGTCGGAGGCGTTCCGCGCGACATTGTCGGCGAAGAGGTTCGAGTGGGCGCCGACGCTGAGCGCGAGCGCCGGGCTGATGCGGGCGATCTCCTCCAGGACGGCCGCCTGGGCGACGTAGGAGAGTCCGAGGCCGCCCCACCCGGTCGGGACCGTGAGGCCGAGGAATCCGTGTTCGCCGAGACGCCGGAAGACGTCCCGGGGGAACCAGTCCTCCCGGTCCATGCGGTCCGCGATGGGAGCGATCTCTTTGCGGGCGAACTTTCGAGCGGCCTCTCGGAGCTCCCGCTCCTCGTCGGAGAGCGCTAGGTCCATGGGCTCCCGGACGACCCTCGGGCCATAACGGTTATCGGCCGCCCGAGCGGGGCCGAACGGGGCGGGCGGCGCGGCGGAGCCCGATGTGTCGGCGCCACTCCGGCCGGCGTCGGGGATGGTCCGAGCGATAGTGCGCTCCCCGGCTCTCGGTCCGGACCAGTGCGGCCCGCGCGATGAGCGACGCGGTGAGGCCCGCGTTGGCCAAGAGGCCCGGCAGGTCGTCCGCGCGGGCGGGTTCCGACTCGCGGGCGATGCGGTCGAACTCCTCCAGGGCCGACGTGAGACCGTCGGCGGTGCGGACGATCCCCACGTCGTTCCAGAGGAGGTCCCGCACCTCCTCCACGAGCGAGGGCTCGTCACGCCGGCCGGCGCCCGGGGGCAGCGGCACCTCGACGAGCTTCGCGGGGACCGAGGGGGCATGGACCACGGGGTGGCCCAGCTGGCGCGCGACCCGCTCTCCGAACACGAGCCCTTCGAGCAGCGAGTTGCTCGCGAGGCGGTTCGCCCCGTGGACCCCGGTCGAGGCGACCTCGCCGGCCGCGTAGAGGCCCCGGAGGGTCGTGCGACCGTCCAGGTCGGTGGTCACGCCGCCGATCATGTAGTGCGCCGCGGGGGTCACCGGGATCAGGTCCCGGGCCGGGTCGAGGCCGTAGGTCGACAAGAAACGGCAGATCGTGGGGAACCGGACGAGCAGCCGCTCCCGCGGTACGGCGGTCGCGTCCAGGTAGACGCAGGGATGCCCGGTCCGGGACATCTCCCGGTCGATCGCGCGGGCGACGACGTCGCGCGGCGCGAGCTCCGCGTCCCGGTGCTGCCCGACCATGAACCGCTCGCCCGCCGCGTTGCGGAGCACCGCGCCCTCCCCCCGGAACGCCTCGGTGATCAGGAACCGGGGCGCTCCCTCCTTCCAAAAGACCGTGGGATGGAACTGGATGAACTCCATGTCGGTGAGCATCGCCCCCGCCCGGAACGCGATCGCGACCCCTTCCCCGGTGGCGATGGACGGGTTCGAGCTCTGGCGGTAGAGGCTGCCGGCGCCGCCGGTCGCCAGCACGATCGGCCGGGGCTCGAGGATCTCGAGGCGATGGCCGTCCTGGTCCGTCAGGTACGCCGTCGGGCCGTTCCGGTCGCCGGCCTCGAGCCGCCGCAGGACCGTGCGCTCGCGGACGTCGATGCCGGCGTCCAGCGCATGACGCTTCAGGGCCTCCTCGATCGAGAGCCCGGTGGCATCGCCCCCGGCGTGGAGGATCCGCGAGCGCGAGTGCGCCGCTTCTCGACCGAGCGCGATCTGGCCTTCCACCGTGTCGAAGGGAACGCCGTAGCGCACGAGGTCGGCGATGCGGGCGGGCGCCTCGGACGTCAGGACCCGGGCGGCCTCCCGGGTGACGAGCCCGTCCCCCGCCCGGATCGTGTCCTTGAGGTGGAGGGCCGGGGAATCGCCCGGACCGATCGCGGCGGCGATCCCGCCCTGAGCGTACCGCGTGTTGGATTCCTCGATCCGCGACTTCGTGATGATCGTGGGGCGGAGCCCGAGCTCGCGGCAGCGGACCGCGACGTAGAGGCCGGCGATGCCGCTCCCGATCACCAGAGGCCGACGGCCGGCGTCCGTCACGGGCCGGCGAGCGTCGGGGTCGGTATAGCGACTTCCCCCGGCCGCCGGACCCCCTAATATCCTCGGGGAGGGCTCCGGGGACATCCGTGACCGAAGGGGGCGACGGCGAACCGGATTGGCGCGGCGCGGTTCGGGTCCGAGAGGACGCCTCGCTCGCGGCCGAGCTCGAGGAACGTCGGGCCCGGAGCCCACCGGGGCCCTCCGTGGGGGTCACCGACCTGCTCGCCTTGCGCCGAGCCTACTGGAGGCTCTCGGGGCCGCCGGTGGCGGTCCCGCCGGAGCGCCAGGCCCGGCTCGAATCCGGTCGATTCTTCCATCGCCAGGTCGAGAGGGTCGTCGCCCCCGACGGGGCGTTCGAGGTCCGAGTGCGCCGGGAAGGGATGGTCGGACGGGTCGACGCGCTGACCGACCGTCCGGTCGAGGTCAAGACCACGTCCCTCGCGGTTGCGGCGGACACGCTCGTGAGCGACCGACCGGAGCAGGTCGAGCAGCTCGGGATGTACTGCGCCCTCCTCGAGCGACCGGTGGGTCGCTTGGTCGCGCTGGTGACGCAGGGCGACGCGGTCGAGGAGGTGCGGACCTACGACATCGGGTTCCGGGACCTCCCCGCGATCCTCGCGGAGATGCGCTCTCGGGCGGAAGCGCTCCGAGCCTGCCTGCGCGCCGGGCGGGCTGACGGACTCCCCCGCTGCCGATGGTACGGCCGCGGCTGCGAGTACCGGAACGGGCCCACGTGCGACTGTTCCGGGGCCGAGCCCGACCCCTCCCTGGTCATCCTCGAGCGCGTCGAGCGGGTCGAACCCCGACCGGAGCTCGACTCCGAGCTGTTGCCTCGCCTCGCCGAGGCGCTGCGAGCATCCACCCCCCCTTCGATCCCCCGGTTCCGGGACATGATCTACCCTCGACGGGCGTACTTCGAGCGGACGAGACCGTCCTCCGCCGTACCGGTGCCACCGGCGTCCCCGCGGGACCGGGGCCAAGAGGTGTACCGGCAGCTCATCGAAACCATCGAAAGCGGCACCGTCGGAGAAGTGACCCGCCTTCCGTCGCTCTCGGCCGAGCCGGAAGAGGAGGTAGGTGGCTTCCGCGGCGCACCGTTCCTCCTAAGGACATCCCGTGCGCGCACCCCGCTGACCGCCGACACGGTCGTCTCGCAGGCGCCCCAGTACGCTTTGGAGCTCGGCTTCCGGTGCACGGCCACCGGCCGTTCGTCCGGGCGAGTGATCGTCGCCTACGAGCCGGCGGAGGGCGCCCCGCCCCGGTTCAAGGTCTTTGAGCTGGAGTTTGCCCCGGTGAGCTCGTTCGCCCGTCTGTGGCGGCAGCGGGCCCGCCAGCTCGAAACGGCGCTGCGGAACCAGACGCCTCTCGACCTTCCTTCCTGCCCGGGCTGGATGTTCGCGGACTGCCCCTACCGGGCCGAGTGCGCCTGCGGCTCCGAGCCCGGTCGTTCCCAGCGGTAGATCGTCGCCGACGCGATCGTGCGGAACCCGCTCGAGTCGTAGAGAGCACGCGCGGGGAGGTTCGATCGGGTCACCCAGAGATGAACGCTCGAATAGCCGAGGGCCCAGAGGGCGCGAAGTCCCCAACGGAGGAGGTACCGACCGATGCCGCGGCCGCGGTCGGCCGGGTCGACCATGAAATCGAGGAAGGCTCCTCGACGGGCGGAGAGCTCGGCGGAAAGGATCGCGCCGACGAGCCGCGGGGGTTCGGTCGTGATGAGCGCGGTCGACGCCTCGGGCAGGAAGCGTCCCAGGCTCCCGTCCATCAGCGCCCGGAGCACGCGCGCGTAGTCCTCAACGCTTCGGCCGATGAGGAGTTCGTCGGTCGTCCCGGCGAACGCCCGTAGGTCGAGGTCGGAGAGCGCCTCGAGCGTCACGTCCGTGGCGGCGACGTGCGCCAGGCCCGAGGGCGGCGCGCCGAGCTCGGCTCCGTCCGCCGGCCCGAGCACCCGTTCCATCGCATCCCGCTCGATGACCGTGGAGCCCGGACGCTGCGAGATCCGTTCGAGGAGGACGTGTTCTTCGTCCGGAGCAAGCCCGGTGAACCCGACGTCCAGGGACCGGAGGTCGGGGTCGATCCCGTCGAGGAGGGTCGTCGCCAACCGGAACGCCTGCTCGGCGGCCTCCCCTCCCCCGCCCACGTGGACGTGGCCGAACCCTTCAGCTCCTTTCGCCGTGTAGAACGCCAGGCCGCCGCCGGTGACCGTGGGGTAGTACCACCCCGTCTTACGGCCCGCTCGCAGGTCGGCCGCGACCTCCTCGACCCAATCGCCGGTGGGTGCCTCCTCGCGGCGCGCGAGCGCGCGCCGCAGGAGCTGGGTGAGCTCGAGCAGTTCCTCGGAGGGCGCGCCGCGCGTCGGTCGGGGCGCGTCCACGAGCGAACGCCTCGGTCACGCCGACGAGTGGCGCTGGAGGATCTGGGCGATGTCGGGAGCGACCGACGCCTTCTCGGCCGGATTCCCGAGGGTGTCGGTCGAGTAGACCTCGTCCGTCACGGCCTTGATCCGCTCGAAGGCATCCTTGAGGAAGAGGCCGTGCGTGCACGCCGCGCTGATCGCCCCGACGCCGTTCTTCTTCAGGAGCTTCGCGGCCTCGACGATCGTCCCCCCGGTCGAGA
>Ga0326728_10016672_pt1 | contig 14920 bp, 14 predicted proteins | sample MB3enrmetagenome_FD_207602 | JGI IMG/M metagenome (GOLD analysis project Ga0326728, IMG submission 207602) | Lab enriched peat soil microbial communities from McLean, Ithaca, NY, United States - MB31MN | ecosystem: Environmental > Terrestrial > Soil > Wetlands > Peat | place: USA: New York...
CAATCTGGGTTAATCCTCTGCTCTTAGCGGTCGATGAGACCTTATCTGGGTCTGCATTAGCCATGCAACCGTTTTCTTCACAGTGCTCTGCGTCCTCAGGCCACCCAAACCCGCGTTTAATAAGCCACGGCACGCCCTCAACTGCTAAACGGTCTAAGTCAGCAGCGGAAACGGTTAAGTCTTTTCGTCGGCTTCCAAGCCCAGAGGGGACATTACGGAAAATGGTTTCAGCTAACGGTGCAAGTTTGGGTCGGATCTCTTTTTCTGTAAATGTTGTTGCTAAGAGGCGGACACCACAATTGATATCATAGCCTACGCCGCCAGGGCTGATGACGCCTTCATCATAGTCGGTTGCGGCAACGCCGCCTATTGGAAAACCGTAACCTTCATGCCCATCGGGCAATGTTACTGCGTACTTATAAATTCCAGGCAGTTGTGTTACGTTTGTGCACTGCCAAAGAGTGCGATCAGTCTTCATCTTCTCTAAAAGCGCTTCGTTTGCAAAAACCATGCCTGGAACACGCATGGCTGACTTGTATTTTGGGATACGCCAAGCGTATTCGTTTATTTTCTCAAGGGGAACTTCTTCTGGCGCCTTTCTGCTTTCACTTTCACCCAAAACTTTTCACCTTAAAAACAAAGTGGAATGATACTATAAAACGTTTATGAACCCTCATTAGCCTGAATTTGCTTGGCATAGCCGATAAAGCCTTGAACGGTATTTACAAGAGCGGTCTTAGAGTAAACTCGATGCGATTTTAAGTAATCCGCCAGTTGATGCATAACCTTGTCCTCAGCAACTATTCTATCACGTATCTCCTCTAAACTTTGGTTTTTTCTGACGCCTTCTTCCGCGATTTTTGCCCATAATTGAAGCTGCACCTTGTAATCTTTCAGGCGTTGAACTCCATTTGAGGCTTTCCCGAAATGACTATAATACAAAACTGTAGGCTTAAGGCTGATTAATTTATCTAAAGAAGCTAATTCTGCGCCAAGATGGAAGGGAGGCGGCGCAGTGGGCATTACCACATCGAACTCCGGAAAATACGTGCCCGCAGCATCCCCCGGGAAAACTCCGCCGTTTAACGATTCGTGGAAGCTAAGGCTGTGTGAGGAGTGGCCGAGCGTTTCAATAACCGTCAGTTTTGCGCCATCATCTAAGTCAAAGGAGCCCTCAGTAACAGGAATTATTCGCTCTTTTGGAACAGGTTCAGGCTTACCGAAAATTTCGCTTACATACCCAAGAACCTCTTGCGCAGATGACCAAAGCCGTTCAGGATTAATCAGATGCGGCATTCCCCTCGGGTGGACGAGGACTTTTGCGTTAGGCAGAAACTTTAGCAATGTGCCGGCGCCGCCACCGTGATCTAAATGAACATGCGTAATAGCAACGTACTCAACATCTTCAAATCTGATGTCGAGTTCCTTTAAGCCAGAAACAAGATTGGGTACTGAAGAAGTTGGACCAGACTCCACAAGGATAGGTTTAGTGCCTTTTATTATGTAGCTGCAAAAGAGGTTTTTGAATCCTCCAGTTTCTAACTCGACTAGAAAAAGTTTTTTCCCGATTTCTTTTGTGTGCAAAGCTTCACCCTTGGTTAAGTTTGATAAGTGCTGTTATGCCATAAACGTTTCCTTGAAATTAAAGTGCACCACATAAAATTAAAGCCTATACCCTGACAACAGATGAATTTTATGACACCAGAGAACTCCGTTGATAAACAGGAGATAACTATTCTTATCAAAAAAGTTAAAGTGGATTGATGGACAAATATTAAAGCATGGAAGAAGTAGACTGGTCATCCCTGCATAAGATTCTCAACGATGTTACAAGGAGGAGCACACTGGAGTTGCTAGCGGAAAAAGAGGCGCTCACCTACACAGAATTAATGACGCTCCTACAAGTAACAAACACGGGCAGACTCAACTACCATCTGAAGGCATTGGGGACTCTTGTATCCAAGGATGACCAGGGAAAGTATCGCCTCACCGAAAGGGGACAACTCGCAGTCAACTTGCTCCAAACCTTACCCCAGAAAGCGCCAGCGGAAAAGAAGCAGCAATCGGCAATAAAAATAGTGATAGCGGCTGTTCTGATACTCGTGGGAATTCTTCTAATCTCCTCTGCCCTTGGTTCTTTTACATTTGTCCCCTCCTCCATGACAGCAGGCAGCACTGGCGCGATAGTTTCAAATCAAGTTATACCCCAAAACACAACTGTATCGCTCTTGTCGTGGGATGTTCAGTCTGATACTATACCGTTAAATATCACTTGGAGCGCCTCAAGTCCTGTTTTCATCTATGCCATGAACACAACTCAATATGATGCTCTACTGCTTCAACATCCTACAAATGGTCAGGTGCCAACAACTCTGGAGAATTTCACTGGGATTCCATCATCGTGGGTAGGTCAATATGATCTTCAGACTGGAAGCGTCTCCCTGAGCCTGCCCCAGGGTCAATATTACTTCTTCGCAAGTTCGAGTACGGAGGCAATCTTGAATTCGTTCACGCTGACGCAGCAACAGACAACTGGTGGTTCTTCTCCATCATCCTTAGAGTACCTGCTGGCACTGTTCCCCCTTGCACTTGGAGCCTTGATGATAGTCCTTGCGCTTTTAATCCTCACACGACGTGTATGGCGTTAGCCGGGTTGAAGGACAGTAGTAAGGCAGGATAGTAATTGGAGCATAAAATTTAATTATCCATTACTGTTCTATGGGAGAGGCTAAAGGTGACAGCAGCAAATTGAAAGCAATTATCTTCGGAGCGCCAGGCGCTGGAAAAGGCACTTATGCTTCAAGGCTACAAACAAAACTTGGCGTTGAAGTCATAGCGACCGGCGATATTTTCCGTGAATTAATGAAGGAAGATTCCGAGTTAGGCAGGAAAGTTAGGGGTTATGTGGAAAAGGGGCTTCTTGTTCCAGATGAAGTTGTTGTAGAAGTGCTAAAGCAACGTTTAAGCAAAATTCCGGAAGGAAAAGGCTTTATTTTGGATGGCTACCCAAGAACGCTTGAACAAGCCAAAATCTTAGATTCTATTACTAAAATTGACGTTATACTACTGCTTGATGTTCCTGACTGGATTATTATTGAACGCCTATCTTCACGCCGAATATGCCGTAACTGCGGAGCCGTTTATAACACTCGTTTCTTAAAGCCAAAAGTTGAAAGCATCTGTGACAAATGCGGAGGACCCTTATACCAACGGCCCGATGACAACCCTGAAGTTATAAAGAAACGACTGAAGGTATACCAAGACCAGACAAGACCGCTCCTAGAGTACTTTAAGGAGAAAAAAGTGCCCTTCGTCACTTCAAGCACCACAAGCCTGGATCAACCGCCAGAACCAATAGTTGACAAGATGGTGGCAGAACTAAAGAAGCTAAAGCTAGCCTAAATATCCAAAATGAACTCTAACACAACGCGATCTCTTTCTCTTATTATTACCATTCTATGGTAAGTTACTGCCTTAACACCGACCCTCTGGGGATGCTTTTTAGGGTCAAATTTTTCGCCCCAAATTTTCGCTTTGAATTTGAAGTTTTCGTCTGTTTCTTCCCATTTTGTTATCTGGAATTTTGAGTACAGCATGTTTTCTGTTTCAAATTTTACAAGCAATGCTTCAAGCCAATTATAAAGCAGCGCGTATTGGTCTTCAGCTTCAACCTCTAATGTTTCCTCTTGCTTCTGGGTGATTTTATCGGTGTCTGTCATAACTTCAAACATTGCAAGGGCGGCGTTTTCGTATGCCTCTTCCATTGTTTTGCCATGCGCTCGAATGTAAACGTCAGCGGTATGTTCTAAAAACTCGAATTTTCCAGCAAATTTCTCCGCTGTGCTCATAAGTTAAGCCACGCTAGGTAATGAAGAATGAATGTCTAAAAACACTTTCGCTAATTAATCACTATCATTGGAAAAGTGCTATTTACTTTTCAAGTTCAAGAAAATTTTCAATGGCCGCTTTAATGAGGTTGCCGCAAACTTTCTCAAAGACATTTTCCTGCCGAGCCTTAGCTGCCTCTTCAGGATTGGACAAGTCCAGCTTGATTAGGTCTCGACAGAAAACAGTGCCATGCTGCTTCTCAAATTGCTTGTAGAGCATTTTTGCGTTAGCGTAAACTTTTGCTCTTTTTTCAACGCCAGTGTCGTTACTTCCATATTTGATTCCTACTGCCATGATACTTCCAGTCAATGCTCCGCAAACAGAACCGCATCGTCCTATGCCGCCGCCAAAGCCAGAAGCTATTTTTGGAATGAACTCGTTCTTGCCTTTAGGTTCTATGTATTCATATAATGTTAGGAGGACGCTTTGGGCGCAGTTGTAGCCGCTTTGGAAGTGTGCGATGGCTTGTTTAGCCAGTGCCTGAGTTGTTGACATATGATTTCGCCGTTGCCTGCTTTAGAAGTATTTTGAAATTCTTTGTATGGCAGCAACAGTAAGTTTAGCCGAGTTCTCAATGTCTTTTAGGCTTAGCATGGCTACGGGGCTGTGAATGTATCTTGTGGGTATGGATATGTTGCCGCTTGGAATGCCCTGCCTGGTTATGGAAATTCTTGCGGCGTCGGTTGAGCCCATTAATCCTGTTTCAAGTTGGAAGGGGATTTTTTCTTCTTCAGCCGTGTCTAAAAGCCAGCGTAAAATCCTGGGGTGAGTAATCAAGCCAGAATCGGAAATTGTGAGCGCTGGACCTTCACCCATCTTGACGGTTGTGTCAAATTCTCTTACGCCAGGAACGTCACCGGCTATAGTTACGTCGAGTGCTATTGCTAAATCGGGGTCAACACCGAAAGCCGCTGTTGCTGCACCTCGTAAGCCTACCTCTTCCTGAACAGTGCCCACGGCACAAACTGTACAATCAGTTTTTTCCATTAATCTGAGGGCTTCAACCATCGCGACACAGCCAGCTCGGTTATCAAAAGCTTTGCCCATAACAACATCCCTGCCTAACGAAACATATTTTATATCAAAGCCTACTGGATCGCCGACTGCAACACCTAATGCCATAGCGTCTTCTCTACTTTTGGCTCCTATGTCGATGAAAAGCTCATCAAAAGTCGTGATTTTTTTCCGCTCCTCTTCTTTCTGGATGTGAGGCGGCTTTGAACCGATTATGCCAGGGAAGGTACCTTTTCTTGAGAAAACTGTGACTTTTTGAGCGGGTAAGATGCGATCGTCTATTCCGCCCATTTTAGTGAACTGCAAAAAGCCCTCTTTAGTAATAGTTTTCACCATTAAGCCGACTTCATCCATATGAGCAGCAAGCATGATTTTTGGGGCAGCGAATTTGCCTTTTTTGATGGCTATAACGTTTTCAAGTTTATCAACAACTATCTCGTCTGCGTAGGGCGTCATTAGCCGAATCATTAATTCTCTGACTTCGCCTTCTCTGCCTGTTACTCCGCAGGCGTTTGAGAGTTGTTCTAGAGTTTCGTTTAGCGTCATTACCTTGCCTTCTTTAAATTGTTAACTAGAAGACTAAGTTATTAAATAATTGTGTGGTCATTTAGACTGTCTTAGGCTTGCAGTGCACAATTTAGCTCAATGGATAAAAAAGATTTGTTTATTAATCATTATTAAAATCATTTGATACGTTAATCTTAAAAATCAAACCCGCATAATCAGTTATGGAGTGAGCAAAATTGGAACAACAACAAATCATAAAAGTCGGAATTTTTAAGTGTGGCAACATTGGGACATCACCAAATCTTGAACTTCTGCTCGACGAATTGGCTGACCGAAAAGACATCAAGGTTCGAACAGTCACTACGGGATCAAAAATGAACCTCGAAGACGTTGAAGAAGCATTCCCCAAAATTTTAGAATTCAACCCAGATGTTTTGGTCACAATATCACCCAATACAGCCTTGCCGGGGCCCGCAAAGGCTAGAGAGCAAATTTCAAAAAGCGGTAAGCCAGGCATTGTGATCTCCGATTCTCCGGCAAAACGGGCAAAAGCAGAAATGGAAAGTCAAGGATTAGGCTACATAATCATTAGCGGTGACCCTTTAATCGGGGCCAGAAAAGAATTCTTGGATCCCATTGAGATGGCTATATTCAACTCAAACATCAACAAAATGCTTGCGATCACAGGCGTTTACAGGATAGTTCAAGAAGAAATTGACAAAGTGATTTATTCGGTTGAAACCGGTCAGACTCCAACTCTGCCCAGATTGGTAATAGATATGAATGCCATACGAGACAATGCACCTTTCAGCAATCCTTATGCAAAAGCGAAAGCAATGGCTGCTTACGGCATGGCAGAGAAAATTGCAGAGATAGATACACAAGCATGCTTCATGGAGAAAGAGAGCGAAAAATACATCCCCCTAGTCGCCTGCGCGCATGAGATAGCCCAAGCATCTGCGAGATTAGCTGAAGAAGCTCGTGAAATTGAGAAATACAATGACACTGTGCTTAGGAAACCTCACTCGAAAGACGGGAGGCAGAAAGTCAAGACGAGACTGATGCTCTCGCCGACTTTTCCCGAAGAATTCTATGATAAAAGCGGTTTACAATAGTTAAATTGTATATACCGTATATATTTGCATATAAGGTATTTCGACTAAGTATATATTTTCCACTGCTATTCATGTAAGATTAACAATAAGGAGGTTAAAAAAACATGAATGTACTTGAAGTAAAGCCGCTAGAAAACAAGACCTTAACTGTAATGATACAAGAAAAAGAATACAATGAACCTTTTCAGCTTTTCGAAAAAGGTTCATCTGCAACGCCAAATAATCTCCAAGCTCTTCAAAAACCATCGATCGGCTTTTACAAATTTGTCGAGAATCTGGTTGCCAAAGTAAATATAGACTTCGGCACAGAAGAACTAGGCAATCGATCTCAAAAAGAATTCTTCGAAGATAACACCTTAGCCAATGTATTCCAAAAAAGCAGCATTCCTTTCTTCCCCGTTGACATTGACAGAGACGCCAAAACCTATCTTGAATCTGCTTTTGATGAAAAAATAGCGTTAAGAGACAAAATAATCAGTAACATAGAAACCCTAAGCAAACAAAAAAACGGCGATTTCACAGAGAGAGACTACCTCGTTGGATACGGACAGAGTTTACAATCCGAAATAGAGAAACAAGAAAACGAAGTCAATTTCTCAATAAGAGAAAGCTGGATCGTCATGGGTATTATGGAGCACGCAAGAGAAATCAAGAACAAAAACGAGATAACATGCCTGCACATTTGCAGCCCAGAGCACGTTACTGGAATTAAGCAACTGCTAGAATCGGTCAACGTCAATGTTGAAATCGCGAAACTCTCCACAAGGATAATCTCAACTCAGGTTGAAACTCCTTCTTCACAGGAAGTGGAAAACTGGCTCCAATCAATGCAGATCCAGGTTAAGCCCGTTATCGGAAAAGCAGCTGAAAACGCACCGTACCTGCTGTTCTACCTTGACACCGACGTTAAAGCGAGTCCATTTGACATCTGCATGGCCTATGATGCCGGATACAACGCTGTCGTTCCTTACGAGAACATCATTCCAGAAGACGCCAAAAGTTTAGTGCTAGATGCTTTACTCTCCAGAGGACCAAAGGCTGTTAAGCACACCTGCTTTCTAATCGGAGGGAAAAACGCTGAAAGAGCCGAACAAGTCTTTGAAGTTATGAAGGATTCGATGTTTCCCCCATTCAAAGCAAGTATAATCGTTGACCCCGCTGGTGCATATACAACTGCCGCTGCAATGGTAGCAAAAGCTGAAAATGCTCTCGAGACAAGCAAGCTTGGCGAATTGAAAACTAAAACTGTCGCTATCTTCGGAACAGGTGCTGTAGGACAAATAGCTGCAGTTCTCTTGGCTAAGATGGGATGCAATGTAACAATTGCCAGCATTAATCCGAAACGCGTTGACGGAAAAGAACACGCTGAAGGCATAGCTAAACTTCTAGCAAAGGATCACGGCGTTCAGGTCGAAGGCATCTTCGCTCCAACTCCAGCTTCGAAAATTGAGATCATAAAGAAAGCCGACGTAGTGATGTGCGCAGGAGTAATGGGCGTTCGCATCATAGACAAAGAAATGCTGAATGACGTCAAAACCATGAAGGTCCTAATTGACATAAACGCAGTACCACCATTCGGAGTAGAAGGAATAGAATTAAAAGACGATATGCGAGAAATGCTGCCTGGAATCTTCACAATCGGAGCACTCACAGTTGGAGATCTAAAACACAAACTTGAAAAAGAGATTCTACGCGACGCACGAGACAACGGAAAAGAAGTATACAACTTCAACACTGATCTGCCACTTGCACGAAAACTGTTGCAGAAAGACCTATTCCCTGCCAAGATGACGCTGACTTTGAGCTATCCACCCGCAAAAAATCCTAAGCAGACACACTAAACGCGCGATTTATCGCAATCTCAGCTATATTTGCGGCACAGTCCGCAATTCTTTTTATGTCATCCCTAACGGAACAGATTGCACAAACCAACTGCTCACTTTTTTGTTTTTCTGCGAATGCTCTAGCGGCTATTTCCTGGTCCAACTTCGCTATTTCTTGACGTTGCCTAAGTAACTCAACTGATTTCGAGACATCCTTCGAAAAGAAAGTGTCCACTGCCTTTACGTATAAATTCACAGCTTCATTTCCTGCAATGAACATTAGCTCCAATATGTTCTCCGGAATGTTCTGTTTAATCCCGTCTAACATTATTACGTGCCGCGCTATGTCCGATGAATTGTCTGCTACGTCCCGCATCATGTAGACCAGAGTCTGATAATCCATACATTCCAACGGGTCGATACGAAACTCATTGGCCAAAACGGAGTCTTGGGCGGCATTGCGGAGCACTCGAATAAGGAAATAGGCGAAATGGTACACATCATCGTCAAGGGAGAAAACAGCTTTTGCCAATGCTATGTCTTTGCTTTTCAGCGATTTAACCGCATCCTCCCCGATTGACTGAGAGATCAGATGCATTCGCTGTACAGTTTGCTTTAGATCCGCCTTAGTTTCATCCATTAAGGTTTGAACAAAAACACCTTTAGCGTTGGACTCCATAATTCTCATGTACAACATTCCTGCGGTCTTGCGGATTGCCTTTATCTGCGGGACGGAAAAAACTTTTTCTGAGATAAGGGTGATTCCGCTGTATCCGTTTAGGTAGCAGCCCACTATTTTCATCGTAATCTGCAACTCGTCTTCATTTGGGTCAATGCGAAGCGTTGTCTCTTTCGTCTCTATCTTTTTCTTCACGCCAGGATAAATAACCAAAGAGCGGTCGCGTTGAATAGCGAATGTGACAACGTCACCTTTATTCAATTCGTTTAGCTGCATCCAATTTTTGGGAAGAGAAATTACCAGAGAAGATCTGCCAAGAGACATAACCCTTCGTTCCATACCATCCCTCAACTACATATATACACACTTTAACTTATATAAAATAAGCAGATATGAATATATACAGTATTACTCGGCTAACAGGCATGTGCGCTTCCCTCATTCGATGGGGTGAAGCTTAACCTTATATTCGCAGCAGGTCATTTTTGTTTTGTGTAAAGTAATGTGGGTGTATTTTCTTTGATGAAAGAGAAAGCTAAGAAAGATAAGACACCGCTGTTAGAACTTGTTTCTCTAAAAAACAAGACAGCACTGATAACGGGTTCTGGAACAGGCATTGGAGAAGCTATTGCGTATAGGTATGCTGAGGCTGGCGCCAATTTGGAACTTGTCGATGTGAACGAAGAACGACTAAACAACGTAAAAGAAGATCTCAGACAGTTTAACACGGAAATAAGTATACACAAAATCAATCTTTCCAGCCAGGAGGAGATAGATGTTCTTTGGCGGAAACTGGAAGGAAAAGAACCAGAAATACTGGTGAACAATGCGGGGATTTATCCTGACAGGTCCTTTTTGGATGTTGATGCTGCGTTCTTAAAAAATGTGATGGATGTCAATTTGAACTCGGTTTTTTGGATGTGCCAGCACATGATAAGAAGCAGACTCAAAAAAGGTGGAATAATCATCAATATGGGCTCAATCGAGGCTGTGATGCCTTTGAAAGAGGGGCTTTCTCATTATGACATTAGCAAGGCGGGGGTTATGGTGCTTTCAAGAGCCTTAGCCAGCGAATACGGCAAACATGGTTTCAGGATAAACGTTCTTGTTCCAGGTGGAATATGGACGTCAGGCACTAAGAACGTGGCAAAAGAGGCAATGAAGTTCAAACCGAACGTGATAATGTCAGGCATAGAGTACAACATGAGAACGCCGCTGGGAAGAATGGGAAAACCTGATGAAATTGCGCGGATGGCGTTAGTTCTGGCAAGCGATTTGTCGAGTTATGTTAATGGAACCTTGATAGTTGTTGACGGAGGTTTCCTCTCAGCATAGAAACCTGCAGTTACTTTTCCTTTTTATCAAGAGCAAATAAGTGTTCAATAGCTACTTGAAAACACTTTCAATCCTGTCACAAGCTTCCTCTATCTTTTCCTTCGGTTGAGTCAGGGCAAATCGAACATGATTTTCTCCGCATTCACCAAAACCAACCCCTGGCGTGACCACCACTCCAACATTCAACAGTTTAGTCGTGAACTCCATCGAATCGGAGTTGCAGTTTAGCCAAAGATAGAAGGTGGCTTTTGGTTTAATGCATTTGAAGCCTAATGAGCACAATCGTTCAATGAACACATCCCGCCTCTCTCGGTAAACTTGGTTGTTTTTTTTCAAGAAATCCGGCGGTTCATTGTTCTTGTAGCTTTGAAGGGCCTTGACCGCTACTTTTTGAATGTAAACTGGCGGTCCAGAATCGATTTGTGACTTGACCTTGGTTAATCCAGTGACGAGCTGCTTGTTTCCAACGGCGAAGGCAATGCGGTCGCCTGTCATGTTGAAAGTTTTTGATAGCGAGTGAAACTCGATGGCTACGTCCATGGCACCATCAACCTCCAGTATGCTGGGTGCGCGATAGCCGTCGTAAGTGATTTCTGAGTAGGCGTTGTCGTAGCAGAGAATTATGTTGTTGTTTTTGGCGAAGTCTACTGCTTCTTTGAGGAATTCTTTGTCGACTGTGGCTGCGGTTGGGTTGTTGGGGTAATTGAGAAACATCATTTTGATGTTTTTTGGATTTACCGCTTGAAAATCTGGCTTGAAGCCGTTTACCTCAAGCAACGGCAACGGCACCGTTGTGCCATCACAGAGGATTGTGCTGCCGTTAGCGTACACTGGGTAAGCTGGGTCAGGAACGAGAACTTTGTCGCTTGGGTTTATGAAGGCTCGAGCTATGTTTGCTATGCCCTCCTTGGAGCCTAAAAGCGCAACCACTTGGTCATGTTGCAGGTCAACGTTGAATCGTTTCTTGTACCAGCCTGCAACTGCCTCTCGGAACTCGGGTTCGCCCTGGCTGAAAGAGTAATTGTGATTCTTCGGGTTCGCGACTTCTTCCTTGAGCGCTTCAATGATAAATCTTGGGGGCGGAAGGTCTGGATCACCTATGCTCAATGGAATTAAATCTATACCTTGCGATTTTTTTTCCTTAATAATTTTTTCAATTTCGGCAAACAGATAAGGCGGTAACCGTTTTATTCTATCAGCATATTCAAACGTCATGTTTATGCCTCTTTGAACAGCGTGCCCTCAAAAACTTTTTCAGCTGGCCCGCTCAAAAACAAGCTTTCAGCCACCTCAACCTGCAAATCACCGCCCAACACGTGAACAGTAACTTTGCTGATTACTTTTCCAAGTTTGTTTGCAGCAGCCACAGCAGCGCAGCTTCCTGTACCGCACGCTAAAGTTTCTCCGCAGCCCCTTTCCCAAACACGAAGTTTCAACTCGTGGGGGTTTAGGACTTGAACGAAGCCGACATTGATTCTTTTCGGAAAAGCCTTGTGATTCTCAATTTTTCGACCGATTTGTTCAACTGGAAAATCATCTACTTTGTCAACGAATATTACGCAGTGCGGATTGCCCATTGAAAGACATGTTACCTTGTAGACCTCACCGTCAACATCTAAGTTCTCGTTGATGCATGTGCCTTGCCCGACCATGGGAAGGGAGCTTCTGTCCCAGTTTGGCGAGCCCATGTCCACCTTGACAACGCTAACTTCTCCATGCTGCAGGGTTAACGAGACATTCTTTATTCCAGACAGAGTCTCAATCAAAAACTCGGTCTTTTTAACAACGCCATTTTCATAGCAGTACTTGGCAAAACACCTTATCCCGTTGCCGCACATTTCTGCTTCGCTGCCGTCAGCGTTGTAAATCCTCATCTTAACATCACCCACTTTAGAGTTAGAAACCAGCAAAAGACCATCTGCTCCGACTGAAAAGCGCCGTTCACAAAGCCTCTTAGCTAATTCTGCAGCTTGCTTACCGCTAATTTTCTCTTCTCTGTTGTCGATCACTATGTAGTCGTTGCCTAAACCATGCATCTTCCAGAAACGCATCAAGGATCTGCCATCCGCTGACCCGACGTTAAATTGTCAAGTTGCTCTCGTTCCCTAATCACCACGGGTTTGCCTTGCCTAATCATGACTTCTGCAGCTCGCGGCCTTGCGTTGTACTGTGAACTCATGCTAAAGCCGTATGCTCCAGCGTTCAAAACCGCCAGTAAATCACCTTCATCAACCAGCGGCAACGCTCGGTCTTTGGCTAAGGCGTCGCCTGACTCGCAGATTGGACCCACCACGTCGTAAGTTTCTTTATCGACTGCTGAAAGCTTGTTTGCGACTAGTATTGGATGGTAGGAACCATACATCGTTGGTCGTACCAGTGTGTTGAAGCCTGCATCGACACCGACGAATTTTTTTGAAGGCGTAATCTTAACAGTGTTAACGGTTGTTAGGAGAATACTTGCGTCGCACACTATGTATCTGCCTGGTTCAACGCATAAAAAGGGTTTACCGAGACCATACTCAGCAACCTTACCCTTGAACGGCGCCACCACTTTCGAGACGAACGTTGCCAAATCGAATTCTTGGTCCTCTGGTTTGTAAGGAACCCCAAAGCCGCCGCCGATATCGATGAATTCAAATTCGACGCCTATTTCATCATGAACCCGCTTGGCTATGCTCAACAGTTTATCCACCGCTAAAACGTAAGGTTCTATGTCAAGAATGCCCGAGCCAATGTGCATGTGAATGCCAAATCGTTCGACTCTTGCCTTCTTAGCGGTCGCATAAGCCTTTAGCACATCTTCTTCTGTTAAACCGAACTTTGAGTCTGGACCGGCAGTTATGCAGTGGCTGTGATGGCCTGCGCCGATTTCTGGGTTAACACGAACCGACAATGTCAGCGGCACTGCAATCTTTAGTAGCCTATCTAGCTCTGATTGAGAATCAACGTTTACCGTAATGTTGGCGTCTGCTAGAACTTTTAACTCGTCGTTTCTGACGCTGGTTCCAGTGAACATCATGCGGTCTTGTGTGTATCCGCTGATTAAGCCCATGAAGACTTCGCCGGGGCTGACAGTGTCTAAGTATGCTCCTTGTGACTGGAGAATTTTTAGCACTGTAAGGTTGGAGTTGGCTTTTGCGGCATAATAGACCCGCACGTGCTTGTAACTGCGGATTAAGGCGTCGTGAAGTCGGTCATAATTATCTCTGATGCGTTTCTCGCTTACTACGTACAAGGGTGTATCGTATTTTTCAGCCAACGCTTTAACTGAAAAGCCATCGAAGAACAAGCTGCCTTTTCGGTCTTCTAAGGGTTCCCGAAGTTTTCTTTTAACCATCTTGTTTACACCAGATTCAAAGTGTTATTGTTTGAGCGGCAGTTAAGCTAAACCTTTAGCTACAAAGAGCTCAGCGCTCAAAATGCCTGCGCCTGCACCGCCACGAACCGTGTTGTGCCCAAGACACATGTACTTGAAAGTCATAATTGGGTCCTTACGGATTCTGCCAACTACAACGCTCATGCCACAACCTGTATCTCGGTCGAAACGTGGCTGAGGCCTGTTTTTCTCATACCGAACCACGATTGGATTTTCCGGAGCAGAGGGCAATTTGAGCTTTTGCGGTTCGCCGCTGAAGTTGGCAAAGGCATTTTCTATTTCTTCTATCAAGGGGTCTTCTGCGAGCTTGATGAAAACTGATTCTAAATGTCCATCCTTTACGTTGACTCTGTTGCAGCTTGCGCTAAGCTTGAAATCAGCGTTCTGGACAGCTATGCCGTTGAAGGTGCCAAGTATCTTTAGGGCTTCGGCTTCCATTTTCTCTTCTTCGCCTGAGATGAAGGGAACCACATTATCAATTATGTCTAATGATGCAACACCTGGGTATCCTGCTCCGCTAAGCGCCTGCATGGTGGAGACAATAATTTGCTTTAAGCCAAATTTCATCAAAGGCTTTAGCGTAATTGCAAGTTGGATGGTGCTGCAGTTAGGATCAGTCGTTATGAAGCCTTTCCAACCCCGCAGCTTCTGTTGAATCTTAATTAAATCAACATGATCAGGGTTAATCTCTGGAATGATTAAAGGAACATCTTTTTCCATGCGATGCGCGTTTGCCTTGCTGAAAACCGGATAAAGCGCTGCAAATTCGGCTTCAACTGGACCTGCCAAGTCTCCTGGAAGAGACGAAAACACCAAATCCACGTCGCCTGCCTTCTCCACTGACTCCACATCAGCGTTTGCTACGGGCATTTCAGCAATCTCTTCAGGCAAGTTTGACTCCATAACCCAGTTGCAAGCGTCCCCGTATTTTTTGCCTGCTGACCGCTCTGAAGCTGCAAGCACCTCAATTTGGAACCATGGATGCCCCTCTAAGAGTTGAATGAACCGTTGCCCAACGGCTCCGGTTGCACCTAATATTGCTACTTTACGCTTATACGACATTTTCTATTGCTTCCTTTGCTCTTTTGATTTGGCTTTCCTCGATAAAAACGTTAATGGTTGCCTTACTCGTTGTAACCTCAATGATGTTAATTCCAGCTTGGCTTAAAGCAGTGGAGATCCT
>Ga0326728_10016673_pt1 | contig 14920 bp, 10 predicted proteins | sample MB3enrmetagenome_FD_207602 | JGI IMG/M metagenome (GOLD analysis project Ga0326728, IMG submission 207602) | Lab enriched peat soil microbial communities from McLean, Ithaca, NY, United States - MB31MN | ecosystem: Environmental > Terrestrial > Soil > Wetlands > Peat | place: USA: New York...
TCTACTGCATATTTCGCGGGCCCCTTCCGGCGGCCCTGGAAATCCCCGACGGCGTGGCGGGGTATCGTGTCTTCACTGCGAATTATCATGGCCTGGGCGCGGCGCTTTCCAAGCTTCCTGAGTCCAATTCACTTTCTGAGAGCGCGAACGCTCGAGCCTTCGAGCGAGTGGTCGAGTCTTTTTATCGACACCTGCCCGTTATTCCGATGCGCTATGGGCGCCGGGTCGAGTGTCCGTACGACGCAGTTGTTTTGTTGAGAGAGAATCACGACGACTATGGCAAACTTCTCCACCAACTGGAGGAATTGGCAGAGACAAGCCCCTCGGCCAAGCTGTGTTTGAGAGGTCCCCAGCCACCGTACAATTTTGTAGATGCTTCACAGCCGCAACCGTAGAGAGTGTTGCCGCACCGGGCGCAGTCGAGTGCAACCCTGCCCGGCGAGTGGAGGCTGGCGTCGGGCGGCCTCCACCGCAGGGTGCTTGTTCTTCAGACAAATCTATTGATGACGACCAGCCCACTGCGCCGGCGATGGCCACCATCCACGCCCTCCAAAGTTGTCGCCAAGTAGCGCAACTCTACGGCAGAGCCACAATTCAAAATTCAAGATTCCAAATTCTAGACCCGGCCCAGTGTCACCGAGGCCGGGAAGTGATAGACTGCAAGCAAGGGAATTCGATGAGGCGCCGGCGGCGCGGGTGGTTGTTGGACTCCGAAGCATATGCAGATCACACTCAAAGATGAAGTTGCTCTGGTTACCGGCGGGTCACGTGGGATTGGCGCGGCGACCGTGAAGGCGTTGGTTACAGCGGGCGCCAAGGTGGTTTTCAACTATCGGCGAGCAAACCGCGCCGCCCGGCACGTCATCGAATGGTCTAGAGGTTTAGAGGGTGAGGCGGTTGCTTTGCAGGCCGAGGTCTCGAGTCTAGTTGACGCCAGGCGGTTGGTTGAGGAGGCGGTCAAGCGCTTCGGCAAGCTGAATATACTGGTGGCGAACGCAGGGATTTGGAACCACAAACCCTCTCCCATCGAGCGAGTGACGGAGAAACAGTGGGACGAGATGATGGCTGTAAACCTCAAAGGCGTCTACTCGCTGGTACGTCACGCCGTTCCCCAAATGATTCGCCAGAAAAGCGGCGGGCGAATTATCGTGGTTTCCTCGACCGCCGGGCAGCGCGGAGAAGCTTTTCACACGCCCTACGGCGCCAGCAAGGGTGGCGTGATCAGCTTCGTCAAAGGACTTTCTACCGAACTGGCGCGATACCAGATCTTGGTGAATTGCGTCGCTCCCGGTTGGGTAGAAACAGATATGAGCACGCCGGTGCTAAAAAACAGGCGCGAGTATAAGAAAGCCGTATCCACGATTCCGCTTCGTCGCTTTGCCCGGCCGGAGGAGATTGCTCAACCTATTCTCTTCCTGGCCTCGCCCATGGCTACGTTCATTACGGGAGAGATCCTGAACGTGAATGGCGGGAGCGTTTTGTGTGGTTAGGTGTAGGGGCGGTCCTTGTGGCCGCCCGCGGGCAACTACAAGGGTTGCCCCTACAGCGGAGAAACTGTTATGGCCAGGCAAAGGTGCACAGTACCGAAGACTATCGCGGCGGCACTGGTTTTTCTGATTGGAGCAGCCCAGGGGATACGACTGTGCGCCGGTCAGAATCCCACTCAAGCTCCGGCCAATCCCGCTGCTTCGAATCCCCTTCCTTCGCGCATCGACCCCAAGGCCCAGCAGGTCCTCGATCGCGTCATACAGGCATTGGGCGGTCCGGCTTTCTTGAAAGTGAAACGGCTCACCACCAAAGGCCGAATCTTTTCCATCAGGAACGAAGCCACGTCCGCCTTTGCCCCTTTCGATAGCTTCGTCGAATACCCGGACAAACGCCGCTTCAGCTATGGGAAGGATCATCCTGTGATCCTTATTAACAATGGAGACCAGGCTTGGGAGTTGGACCGGATGGGCCAGACGACGCAGTTGGCGGAGCAGGTCCGGCGCTATAAGATTTCCAGTTATTGTTCACTGGAGAATCTCCTCCGTCTCCGCATCCATGAACCCGGAATGCTGATTCAGCCGGGAGGTGTTGACTTCGTGGATAACGTGGCCACTCAATCCCTGGACATGGTTGATGCGCAGGGAACTCAAATGAAGCTGGATTTGAATCGCCAGACGTTCTTGCCGGTGAGCGTCGTCTATCGGGTGCGCGATCCCAAGTCGGACGACTGGAACGAGTTCGCAGACGTCTACAGTGACTACAAGAATATCGATGGGGTCATCACCCCCATGCACATTGCGAGATTTATGGATGGAGATCGGGTCTCCGAGGTCTTTCGCAGCTTCGCCCATTATGATGACGATTATCCCCCTACCTATTTCCAGCCCGTCCGGTAGGAGTTCCATCTGTTATAATGGCCGATTGGAGCTTGGGTGAAGAATCTTCCGAGAATGCGGCACACTACGATACTCTGCGTCCGCCGTGACGGACGACTCGCCATGGGAGGCGACGGGCAGGTGACCATGGGGGAGAATATCGTCAAACAGAAAGCCCGCAAAATCCGACGTCTTTTTAACGAGAAAGTGCTGGCGGGCTTTGCCGGGAGCACTGCCGACGCCCTTTCTCTCTTCTCCAGGTTCGAACAGAAACTCGAGGAGTATCACGGAAACCTGAGCCGCGCTGTGGTGGAACTGGCCAAAGACTGGCGCACGGACCGTGCCCTCAGACATCTCGAGGCGCTGCTCCTGGTCGCTGATGAAAAGAACACGTACCTGGTGAGTGGCAACGGAGACGTGATCGAGCCCGATGATGGGATTGTGGCCATCGGCTCCGGCGGACCATTTGCGCTGGCCGCGGCCCGCGCTCTGGCAAAACACACCCCGATGACCGCCAAAGAGATTGTCGAGGAGGCCATGCAATTGGCCGGGCAGATTTGTATTTTTACTAACGACCAAGTGACGGTCGAAGAATTGTGAACGCCAACCGCCACGTTATCACTGTGGGGGCAACCCTTGTGGTTGCCCGAGGGCGGCCAGAAGGGCCGACCCTATGCGGATGGTGGATGATAGGGGAACGGCGCCGCGACCGCTGAATCTTATGGTTTTCTATTTGCCGGAAAGTCTCGAGACTGCCACCTCGCTGGACGATTTGACTCCACGCCAGATCGTCGTCGAGTTGGACAAGTATGTCATCGGCCAAAATGAAGCCAAGCGATGCGTGGCCACGGCCCTGCGCAACCGCATGCGCCGGCAGAAGCTGCCCCCCGAGCAGGCGGAAGACATCCTTCCCAAGAATATCATCATGATTGGCCCCACCGGCGTGGGGAAAACGGAGATCGCCCGGCGCTTGGCCCGGCTGACGAATTCTCCTTTCCTCAAGGTGGAAGCATCGCGCTTTACCGAAGTTGGCTACGTTGGCCGGGATGTGGAGTCGATGGTCCGTGACCTGGTGGAAATTGCCATCGACATGGTGCGGGAAGAGCGAGTGGATGAGGTTGCTGAAAAGGCCGAGCAGAACGCGGAAGAGCGGCTGCTGGATCTACTTCTGCCCCCTCCGCCCTCTACTATAAGAACGCATGAAAAGAGCGGCGGCGAAGACGAAGAGCGCGCTGCCACAGCCCAGGAGCAGTTCCGCCGCACGCGGGAAAAGTTGCGCGCCCAGCTTCGGGAGGGAAAACTCGACGAGCGTCAGGTGGATGTGGAAGTGCGGGACCGCAGTATGCCCGCTTTCGAGGTCATCTCTTCGCAAGGCATCGAAGAGATGGACATCAATATCAAGGACATTCTTCCGGGGCTTTTTGGCTCCAGAACCAAGAAGCGCCGCATGCGCGTGGTCGAGGCCATGGATTACCTGACCCAGGAGGAAGAGAACAGACTGATTGACATGGATCAGGTGACCCGCGTGGCGGTGGAGCGTGCCGAGCAGTCGGGCATCATATTTCTCGATGAAATCGACAAGATCGCCGGCCGGGAGCGGGGTCACGGACCGGACGTGAGCCGGGAAGGAGTGCAGCGCGATATCCTGCCCATCGTGGAGGGCACCACAGTCAACACGCGTTACGGCATGGTGCGCACCGATCACATTCTCTTCGTCGCAGCCGGGGCGTTCCATGTGAGCAAGCCCTCCGACCTGATTCCTGAACTCCAGGGGCGATTCCCGATCCGGGTGGAGTTGCACTCGCTCACCACGGATGACTTTATCCGTATTCTGAAGGAACCCAAGAGCGCTCTGGTGAAGCAGTACGCGGCCTTGCTCGAGACAGAAGGCATCAAGCTTTCCTTCGCGGACGAGGCGCTGGAGGAAATCGCCAAGTTTGCCGCGGCGGTTAACGAGCAGGCAGAGAACATCGGGGCCCGGCGCTTGCATACCATTATGGAAAAACTTCTCGACGAAATCTCTTTCGAGGGTCCCGACCTGAAGAAGAAAACCGTCCGCATCGATGCGGCCTACGTGCAGAAGCAATTGGCGGATATCGTCAAGAACCAGGACCTCAGCCGGTATATCCTGTAACCAATGCGAGTTTCCTCGCTTCTCTCCACTGAACATTATCAACAGTTCGTCGTTGCCGCGAACGCGGGAATCGCGACCCGGGCCCGCGCCTTCGCGAGGGTCACCAAGCGGCGTCATTCGCGCGAAGGTGGGAATCCAGCTTGGCGTGGACGGAGTTGGACCGGTGGTTTCGCGGGGATTACGACGGTCAGCCTGGCGCTTCTGCTGGCTCAAGCCGCCGGTCTTTGCGTCTTGCTAGGCTGCGGCGTGCAGGGACCACCGCGGCCGCCCCGTCTGGAGGTTCCTGGGCGCATAACCGATCTGACGGTAGATCAAGTCGGACGGAATTTAGAGATTCGTTTCACACGCCCCCAACAGGCGCAGGATGGAGAAAGGTTGACTAAGCCTCTGGAGATCGAAATTCTCCGCGCCCAAATCCCGCCTGGGTTAAAAGAGCCAAAGTCCCCCCCCTTGGCAGTTTGGATCTGGCTTCAGCCCGCTCAGTGGGCTGCTTACACCAAGGACCGAAGAGTCAGTTACCCCGCGGGTCTTTCCGAGGACGAATTCAAGAACTGGCAAGCAGCAGACTCGCTCATTGCTATCCGCACCCTTACCCGCGGGCTTTGGCATCGGCCACTCGAAGGCGAAGTCTCCAATCCTGTGCGACTGCGGCTGTTGGACGTGTCAGGTCCAGTGGACAATGTCGAAAGTAAAACCACGGAAAAGGCCATCGAGCTGAGTTGGCGGCCGCCGGCGAAAACGCTGGCAGGGGTAGCGGTCAAGTGGCTTGCCGGATATCGCGTTTACCGGAGCAGCACAGGGAAGCCAGGATCCTTCCAGTTGGTGGGAGAGAGCAAAGCGCCGCCCTACATCGACCATGATTTTGAATTCGGACACGCGTACTCCTACGAGGTTGCGGCAGTGTTCAAGGAGGACGGAACCACCGCAGAAAGCGAAGCCTCACAACCCTATGAGGTGATCCCTCGCGATATATTTCCGCCGGCGCGTCCTACCGGCTTAACCTCATTGTACGTGAACGGCGCGGCGGAATTGGTCTGGACGGCCAATACTGAGAAGGACTTGGCCGGTTATTACGTTTACCGGCATGAGGACGGCGAGCAACCCAGGAGACTGAATAAGGAGTTGCTCCGAACTCCAATCCTGCGGGATGCCAGCGTCCAGCCGAGCCACACCTATTTCTATCAGGTGACTGCTGTGGACCTCTCAGGCAATGAAAGCCAGCCGTGCGAGGAAGCCGAAGTTGAAACCAGAAACTAGAAAACAGAAAGCAGAAAGTGGAAAACGAGATCTTCGGTTCTTGATTACTGCTTTCTGTTTTCTAGTTTCCTTTGTGCTTCTTCACTACCCGCTGTTTCGGCTGCCCTACTATTGGGACGAGGTGGGGTACTACATACCTGCTGCGATGGAGTTCTTGCGTTCCTGGCGGTTGATTCCCACCAATACGCTTCTCACGGGACACACTCCTTTCGTGAACGTCTACCTGGCTCTGGTTTGGCGGGCGTTCGGGGTATCACCTTCGGTTACGCGCGCGGCGATGATCGCTCTTGCCGCAGGCACGCTGGCAGGTGTTTACGCGCTGGGGCGCCGCGTCGCCAATCGGGAGATCGCTTGCTGGAGCGTGCTTCTCCTGGCGCTCTTGCCGTTGTTTTTCGCGCAGAGTACGCTGGCTCACCTCGACCTTGCAGCGGGATTGTTCACGTTGCTGGCCCTCTTGGCCCTGCTTGACGACCACCCCCTAGGCTTCGCCCTCGCCTCCACCGCTGCTGTGCTGAGCAAAGAAACTTCTGTGGTTCTACTGCCTGTGGCCTGGATTTTCTCCTGGTGGCAGCACCGGAGAACGGGCACTTCTTGGGTGGGGGCATGGTGGGCCGCCTATCTCGCTCCCTTCGTCGCGCTGCTCGCGTGGGTGGGTTTCTACAACCATGCCACCGGATTTCTGACAGGCAACAGCTACTATCTCCGCTACAACGTTTACGCTACGCTTACTCCAGCTCGCGTCTTGTTGACTCTTCTCCGCCGATTTTATGAAACCTTCGTTGGCGGCTTCAATTGGCTCCTTACAACCGGTGGGATCGCGGGAATTTCCTGGGCTGGGAGGAGCAAGCCATCGGTCATACCCGCCATGCCGGTCGTTCCCGCGAAGGCGGGAATCCACTCGCTAAACCCCGGAACAGCAGCCAATTCCGCGCCAGCCGTCGTACCCGCCACAGCCGTCATTCCCGCGAAGGCAGGAGTCCATCCATTTCACGTTCTTGGGGGTGGGCTCATCGCGGCTTATCTGTTGATGCTCAGCGTGGTAGGCGGTGCAGTCTTACCTCGCTATCTGCTGCCGATATTTCCGCCAATGGTTTTGATCGCCGTGGTCCTAATCTGGCGTCTACCGCGCCGGGTGGCGCGGTCTATTATGATAGTTACAGCAGGCTGCTTTGTTTGGGCATGGTTTCTGAATCCTCCTTACCCATTTCCCTTTGAGGATAACCTGGCCTACGCGGATTTCATTTGCCTGCACGAGCGCGCCGCCCAGCTCCTTGAGGCTCAAGCCGGGAAGCAGCGAATTCTGACCGCCTGGCCCGCCACCGATGAACTGGTGCACCCGTTTCTGGGGTACGTTCAAAAACCCCTTAACGTGGTTGCTGTGCAGGATTTCGGCGGGCATGACTTCGACAATGTTCCCCCAGGGTCGTTCGACTGTGTGTACTTATACTCGCGCCACTGGGAGCCCGCGAACAACTGGCTCAGGCGCTTTCCTTGGCTACAAAGGCTTCAACAGCGCTATTTCGAGTATCAGGCCCAAATTCCGGAGGTTGAACTTGTAGCCAAGTATCATCTGCGCCTGCGGGCGAGCTTCGAAAGACGCGGCCAATGGGTGAGGATTTATACCTGCAAGTGAGGTAAGCTACTTAAGCCGGGCGTTGACAGCGCGAAGTCGTGTGCTATACTGAATTCTGCTAGGGTCGCGAGGGGCTCTAGAGCCTGCCCGTTGGAAACGTGGCTTCCCTATTGCCGGGTCACTAGCGCTGGTTCGAGTGCAGCTTCAAACTCGCCATCCTAATCTCCATTACTCCAACAACCATTGAGGGCTTGTGGATGCAGCAAATTGCAAGAAAGAACTCCTGATTGAAATTCCTGTCGAAGTGGTTCGGCGCGAGGCCGATACGGTGACCGCGCAATATGCGCGCAAGGCGCACGTTCCCGGGTTTCGCCCTGGCCGCGCGCCTGCCGCGGTGGTGCGGGGCCGCTTCCGGGACGAGATTCGAAACGAGGTGGTGCAGGCGCTGCTTCCCAAGTTTTTTGACGATGCCGTCAAAGAACAGAAGTGGTCGGTGGTGGGGCGCCCCCATTTCGAGGACCTTCGATTCGAAGAGGACCAGCCCTTGGCGTGCAAGGCTACCTTCGAGATCGTGCCCGAAGTCGAGCTGCAGCAGTATAAGGGGCTGGAAATCGAGGAAAAAACGCCTGAGGTAACGGAGGCGGAGATCGACCAAGCGATTGAAGAAGTCCGTGAACAAGCTGCCACTTTCGAGGTCGTTTCAGACCGTGCGGCGGCGAACGGGGACAACCTTACCGTGAGTTACAAGGCCCATGACGTCAACGCGCCTGGGAGCCGCCCCTTGGAAGCGCGCGACCTCTCCCTCGAGTTGGGCAACCAACGGATCCCGGCTGCATTCAATGAGAATCTGCCGGGCTCTCGGCCAGGCGAAACCCGCGAGTTCGAAGTAACCTACCCTGAGGATTTCCCCCAAAAAGCGCTGGCGGGGAGAACTTGGCGTTACCGCGTCGAGGTTCAAAGCATCAAACATAAGGTGGTTCCCGCGGCTGACGACGAACTGGCGAAATCCGTGAGCGAGTTCTCCACGCTGGGGGAACTCCGAGCCAAGTTGAGCAAGGATCTTGCGGAACGAGCCAGGCAGCAGGCGGAAATGGGGGCCAGGCACGAACTCGTGGAGCAGCTTCTTCGGCTACACGAATTCCCCGTTCCGGAAGCACTGGTTGAGGCGCGGCTCGATGAAAAACTCGAGCGCCTGCTGCGACAGCTTGTTTCCCAGGGAATTGATCCCCGCGAGACGCAGCTCGACTGGCACAAGCTCCGCGAGGAATCCAGGCCGGCCGCCGAGAAGGAAGTAAGGGGCTTCTTATTGCTAGGCAAGATTGCCGACGCGGAAGGGTTGGAGGTTTCTGAAGAAGAAGTCGATGAAGTAATTCGGAAAATGGCGCAAGAGGCGCATGAGCCTCCGGCCACGCTCAAGACGCGCTTGACACGCGAGGGCGAGTTGGATACTCTGAAGTCTACTCGCCGAAACCAGAAGGCTATTGATTTCGTCTACCACAACGCCAAAATCACTCGCAAAAGTGACTAGGTTTTGGAAACAGTAGGGTGTTTCCCCCAGCGAAAAGGCCATGACCAGCCAGCCCAACATGACTCTGATTCCCATGGTTGTCGAGCAGACTAACCGCGGAGAACGCGCTTACGATATCTATTCCCGGCTGCTCAAGGACAATATTATTTTCATCGGAACTGCGATTGACGATAATGTGGCGAACCTGGTGACCGCCCAACTGCTCTTCCTGGAAGCCGAGGACCCGGAAAGAGACGTCTCGCTTTATATCAACTCGCCGGGCGGAGTGGTCACGGCAGGAATGGCCATCTACGATACCATCCAGTTCATCCGTCCCGACGTTGCAACCATCTGTATTGGGCAAGCGGCCAGCGTAGCGGCGCTATTGCTGGCGTCGGGAACTCCCGGGAAGCGTTTTGCCCTCCCCAATTCGCGCCTGCTCATTCACCAGCCCACCATGGGGGGGCTCTCGGGCCAGGCCACCGACATCGACATCCACGCTCGCGAAATACTGCGGATTCGCGCCAGCCTGAATGAAATCATGGCCAAGCATACGGGCCAGCCGATCGAAAAGATCGAGCGAGACGTGGAGCGCGATTTTTGGATGAGTGCCCAGCAAGCCCGCGAATACGGCATCATCGATGAAATCATTTACAAGCATAAGTAGTTTGCGACCATGACCACGAAACGTTCCAACTCGGAGGAAGCGCTCCACTGTTCGTTCTGCCGGAAGCATCAGGATGCGGTGGGTAAGCTGATTTCTTCGCCGGGTGATTTTCCTCGCGCTTACATCTGCGACGAATGCGTGGCCGTTTGCAATTCCATCCTGGAGGAGAAGCGGAGCGAGGACCTTCCCACCACCCAGGCCCGGCCACCCAGGCCGCCCGATATCAAGTCCTTTCTGGACCAGTACGTGGTGGGACAGGAAAAGGCCAAGAAGAAACTGGCGGTGGCTGTTTACAACCATTACAAACGCAACATTCTCACCCGCGTACGCAGCGACGTCGAACTCACCAAGTCCAATATCTTGTTAATCGGCCCCACCGGCACGGGGAAGACGCTGCTGGCCCAGACACTCGCCCGCGTTTTGGAAGTTCCTTTTGCCATTGCGGACGCGACGACTTTGACGGAAGCCGGCTATGTGGGCGAAGACGTGGAGAACGTGATTTTGAAACTTCTCCAGAACGCCGGGGGCGACGTGCAGCGCGCCCAGCAGGGCATTGTTTATATCGACGAAATCGACAAGATCGCGAAAAAGGATGAGAACCTCTCCATCACTCGCGATGTCTCCGGCGAGGGAGTGCAGCAGGCTCTGCTCAAGATTCTGGAAGGGACCGTCGCCAACGTGCCCCCGCAAGGCGGACGCAAGCATCCCCATCAGGAGTGCACGCCGGTTGATACCACCAACATTCTATTCATTTGCGGAGGTGCCTTCGTAGGACTGGAAAAAATCATCGAGCAGCGTCTGGGAAAGAAGACGGTGGGCTTCCGTGGGGACAACCCGAGCGGTGTGACCACGAGCGAGCAAAGAAACGTCGAACTTCTCGAGCAAATGCAGCCTTCTGATTTGATTCGTTACGGCTTGATCCCGGAATTCGTAGGACGCCTGGCCGTGGTCAGCGTGCTGAACGATTTGGACGTATTGGCGCTCATTGAGATCCTAGTACGGCCCAAGAATGCCTTAGTCCGCCAGTACCAGAGACTGTTCGAGTTCGAAAATGTTAAGCTCCGATTTACTGAAGGCGCGTTGAAAGCAGTCGCGACTCAGGCTATCGAGAGGAAGGTGGGCGCTCGAGGATTGCGAATGATCCTCGAGGACCTCATGTTGGACCTCATGTACCACCTGCCGAGCCAGCGGAAGTTGCGTGAATTCGTGGTGACCGAAGAGATGGTTCAGAACCACGAAATCAGCTTTAATTCGACGTTCCTCGAGAAGGCAGGTTAATGGACAACACTATGTTTTCAGGCCGCGAAAAGAGTGAAACTCGTTCTTTGCCCATGATGCCGATCCGCGACGTGGTCATCTTCCCTCACATGATGACTCCCTTCGTGGTGGGACGGGAGGCCTCTATTCGTGCCCTGGAAGAAGCCCTGGCGGGTGACAAGCGGATCTTTCTCGCCACGCAGCATGACCCCTCGGTTGACGATCCCAAGCCCAACGAGATTTACCAGGTGGGAACCGTGGCCAACATCGTGCAAAGCCTGAAATTGCCCGATGGCAATATCAAAGTGCTTGTGGAAGGGATCGACCGGGGGCGAATCCTGAAGATTTCCAATGAGGACGGGTACTTCCGGGTCACCATCCAGACCAAGATTTTCCGCACCGTGACGACTCCCAGCCTGGAACAGCTCGTCCAGCGGGTCACCTCGCTTTTCGAGCAGTATGTGAAGCTCTCCCAGAGCCTCAACTACGACACCATGATCGCGGCGATCAAGGTGGATGAAATCGGTAAGTTTACGGACACCATCGCCGCCAATCTCAACGTCAGCATCGAGGAAAAGCAGGAACTCCTCGAGATTTTCGATCCCGTCGACCGTCTCACCCGTTTGGCGGATATCCTGGATGTGGAAATTGAGAAACTCAATGTTGACCGCACCATCCAGGGCCGGGTCAAACGGCAGATGGAACGAGCCCAACGCGAGTATTATCTCAACGAGAAAATCAAGGCCATTCAAAAGGAACTGGGTCGCAACGAAAAGAATGAGCTTGACGAGCTGAAAAAGAAAATTGAAACCGCAGGCATGACCAAGGACGCCCTCGAACACGCCATGGCCGAGCTCAAGCGCCTCGAGATGATGCCTCCCATGTCAGCGGAGTCCACCGTCTCGCGCAATTACCTCGATTGGCTTCTGGCCGTTCCCTGGAAAAAGAAATCCAAAGAAATCCGCAATATTAGCCGCGCTCAAAAGGTTCTCGAGGAAGACCATTACGGACTGGAAAAGATCAAAGAGCGCATTCTGGAATTCCTGGCCGTCCGCCAATTGGTGAAGAATCCACGCGGCTCTATTCTGTGTTTCGTGGGACCGCCGGGAGTGGGCAAGACTTCCTTGGGCCGGTCCATTGCCCGCGCCACCGGGCGGAAGTTCGTTCGCCTGTCTCTGGGCGGAGTGCGTGACGAAGCGGAAATCCGCGGCCACCGCCGGACGTACATTGGCGCTCTCCCGGGTCAAATCATCCAGATGATGAAGAAGGCGAGCGTGGTTAACCCGGTTTTCCTCCTGGACGAAGTGGATAAGATGAGCATGGATTTCCGCGGTGATCCTTCCGCTGCGCTGCTCGAAGTGCTCGATCCCGAGCAGAATAACACTTTCATGGATCACTACCTGGACGTGGAATACGACCTCTCCAAGGTTTTCTTCATTACCACGGCCAATGTCGTCCACACCATTCCCCAGCCCCTCCAGGACCGCATGGAGATCCTGCGCCTGGAGGGATATACCGAGCCCGAGAAATTGGAGATTGCCAAGCGGTTTCTGGTGCGTAAGCAACGTGAGGCTACAGGCTTGAGCGAGGGTAATATGGCCCTCCCGGACGAGGCCATTGTCCACATCATCCGGCATTACACGCGGGAGGCTGGGGTCCGCAACCTGGAGCGCGAAATCGCCAACATCTGCCGCAAAGTGGCCAGAAAAGTGGTGAAAGACGGCAGGAGCTTACACCTTGTCGTGAAGCCGGAGCATGTGGCTGAGTACCTGGGGGTTATCAAGTTCCGGGACACCAAAGCTGAAGAGAAGAATGAGATAGGTTTGGCTACCGGGCTGGCGTGGACAGAAGTGGGTGGCCAGATCCTTAACATCGAAGTCACCCTGATGCAAGGCAAGGGTAAACTCCTCTTGACCGGTAAGCTCGGCGACGTGATGCAGGAATCCGCCCAAGCCGCCATGAGCTACGTGCGCTCCCGCGCGATCCAACTGGGACTCCGTCCCGACTTCTACCGGCACTTGGATATCCACGTTCATATTCCCGAGGGCGCTATTCCCAAGGATGGCCCCTCGGCGGGCATCACGCTCGCCACCGCTGTGGCGAGCGCCTTGACCAAGATTGCCGTGCGCCGGGACGTGGCCATGACGGGAGAGATCACCTTGCGCGGGAAGGTCCTGCCGATTGGCGGCGTCAAGGAAAAGCTCCTCGCCGCTCACCGCGCCGGCAGCCGCACCGTGATCCTGCCGCGAGACAACGAAAAAGATCTGGCGGATATCCCTCCAGCTATCCAACAGGAACTGAGCCTCCGGTTCGTCGAGAGCATGGATGAGGTCTTGGACGTGGCGCTGGAAAGCAAGATCGAGGCGCCGCAGGTCCTGGTTCCCGAGGCTGAAACTCCCGTGGTGTTGGAGCCGCCGGTCCTCGAATCGGATCGCGGGTCATTGACCAATTAGCGCCGGTAGCGGCGACTGCAGGTCGCCACAGCCGACCCGGAAACCGCGCTGACGATGTATAATGGCCTGCCGAGGTGGCAAGTCGGAATTTTGAAATAGATGAAACCAGTTACGGAAGACGCGCATCCAAAGTACCGGTCCAGGTGCTTTTTCCAAGCGAGCACAAACCAGGATTGGCAGCCCCTGACAGATCAAGCTTGTAAGATCCCGGGTCCACGTGAATAGCTCTTCACCGCACTGCGTACCGCTCTTGTATTACCGCCAATGACTATTCGTTCTTCCGGAACGGATTGGACCCCGAAGAGCGGTCGAACTCGAAATCACTGGCGTACAGACCCCAGATTTAGAAATCCACTTTAATTAGAGAGAGAAGTTATGCCTGCAAAGAAACAAGAAGTGAAACCAGCGGAAGAAATCCAGGAAGAAAAGATTGCGGAACTCCAGGAAGGCGAAGTCCTCGACATCGCCAAACTGAAAGAGATGAACATCAGCACCCTCACGCAAGTGGCCAAGGACCTGAGCGTGGTGGGCGCCACCGGAATGCGCAAGCAGGAATTGATCTTCAAGATCCTGCAGGCGCAGACCGAAAAGAGCGGCCTCATCTTCTCCGAGGGCGTGCTCGAGTGCCTTCCGGACGGGTTCGGATTCCTGCGCGCGCCGGATTACAACTATCTGCCCGGACCGGACGACATTTATGTCTCGCCATCGCAAATCCGCAAGTTCGATTTGCGCACCGGTGACACGATCTCGGGCCAGATTCGGCCGCCCAAGGAAGGGGAGCGCTACTTCGCGCTCATCAAAGTGGAGGCGATTAATTTTGAGCCGCCCGATGAAGCGCGCAACAAGCTCTTCTTTGACAACCTCACGCCCCTCTATCCCCAGGAGCGCATTCATCTTGAGACGGTCAAGGACAACATATCGGCGCGGGTGTTGGACCTGTTGACGCCCATCGGCAAAGGGCAGCGTGGTCTGATCGTCTCGCCGCCCCGCACCGGCAAGACCATGCTCTTGCAGTGCGTTGCCAATTCCATCACCAGCAATCACCCTGAAATTACCCTGATTGTGCTGCTGATTGACGAGCGTCCCGAGGAAGTGACGGACATGCAACGGACCGTCAAGGGGGAAGTGATTAGTTCCACCTTTGATGAGCCGGCGGCGCGACACGTGCAAGTGGCCGAAATGGTGCTGGAGAAGGCCAAGCGGCTCGTTGAACACCGGCGCGATGTAGTCATTCTCCTCGACTCCATCACCCGCCTGGCGCGCGCTTATAATACCGTGGTTCCGCCCTCGGGGAAGGTGCTCTCCGGCGGCGTGGATTCCAACGCGCTCCAGCGCCCCAAGCGCTTCTTCGGCGCGGCTCGGAACATCGAAGAGGGCGGCAGCCTCACCATCATCGCCACCTCCCTTATCGACACCGGCAGCCGCATGGATGATGTGATCTTCGAAGAGTTCAAGGGCACCGGCAACATGGAGATCAATCTCGACCGCAAACTCGTCGACCGGCGCGTCTTTCCGGCCATCGACATCAATAAGTCCGGCACCCGCAAGGAAGAATTGCTGGTACCCCGAGATGAACTCAACCGGATCTGGGTGTTGCGCAAAGTGCTGAACCCACTGTCCCCGGTGGAGAGCATGGAGTTGATCATCGACAAGCTCTCGAAGACGAAGAGCAATGCTGAATTCCTCGCCTCCATGAGCAACGGAGGAAG
>Ga0326728_10016674_pt1 | contig 14920 bp, 11 predicted proteins | sample MB3enrmetagenome_FD_207602 | JGI IMG/M metagenome (GOLD analysis project Ga0326728, IMG submission 207602) | Lab enriched peat soil microbial communities from McLean, Ithaca, NY, United States - MB31MN | ecosystem: Environmental > Terrestrial > Soil > Wetlands > Peat | place: USA: New York...
CCGCGCCACCCGCGCTGGTGGAAGAATGAGCAATCATCCTCTGACATGCCATTACAAGGTTTCACGGGCTTGAAATAGCGCCTACCGAGGAATAAGCTATCTGCGCTGTGATTTTTTCAGATCAGGGTGCTTGTCTCTCCAAATAAAAGGGGAGCGTAACCTGTCGAGTTGGGCAATAGCGGCGAGGGTGGCCAATGTATCGGCACTGAATGCAAATCCCGGGCTTATTCATATTTACTTTCATGTCGACGCGTCAACAGGATGTGCGAAGACAAGGAGGAACCGAAGATGTCTAACCGCACGACGGCAAATTTTCTGCTGGGGGCTGCACTCCTGTTTTCGGCTTCGCTCGTGCTTACGTCGGCGCGGAGAATACCGGCTGTATGGCCTGATTCCAGCACCCCTCAAAGTGCTTCGCAGCCCAAGACGGCTCCACCGAACCCTCCCCGCCAGGAGTTGACCGCCGCTGATCTCGGCGCCTTCCTTGACGGCCTCGTGCCCATGCAACTTCAGCGCGAGGACATCGCCGGAGCAGTGATTGCGGTGGTGAAGGATGGCCAGTTATTTTTCGCCAGGGGCTATGGCTACTCGGACGTTGCGAAGAAGACCCCCGTCGCTCCGGAAAGCACCTTGTTCCGGCCCGGCTCCATCTCGAAGCTCTTCACTTGGACAGCCGTGATGCAACAGGTCGAGCAGGGCAAGCTCGACCTGGACCGCGACGTGAACACTTACCTCGATTTCAAAATCCCGGACACTTATCCGCAACCTGTCACGCTACGCAATCTGATGACCCACACTCCGGGCTTCGAGGAAAGCGACAAGAATTTGATCCTGCCGGACGCCTCCCATCTGGAACCACTCGGGCAATACCTCGGTGCCCACATCCCGCGGCGCATCTTTCCGCCCGGAGTCATTCCTGCCTATTCGAACTACGGAGCCGCGCTGGCCGGCTACATCGTGGAGCGCGTCTCCGGGCGGCCTTTCAATCAGTACGTCGATGAGCAGATTTTCAAGCCCCTTGGCATGGTGCACTCGACCTACGCCCAGCCCCTTCCGGACTCGCTCAAACCGCTGATGTCGTGCGGCTACGCAACAGCCTCGGAGCCGGCCCAGCCCTTCGAGGTCATCGAAGACGCGCCCGCCGGCGCCCTTTCGACCCCCGCCGGCGACCTTGCCCATTTCATGATTGCTCATCTCGAGGATGGCCGCTTCAACGGCGCCGCCATTCTGCGCCCTGAAACCGCGCGAATGATGCACTCGCGCCAGTTCGGACCGCATCCCGCTTTGAACGGCATGGCCCTGGGGTTTTACGAGCAGAATCGCAACGGCCACCGCATCATTTCGCACGGCGGTGACACGGTATACTTCCATAGTGGCCTGTATCTCATCCCGGACGCTCAGGTGGGGCTCTTCATGTCTTACAACAGCGCCGGCAAGGGCGAAACGGACCCGCGCGCTGCCGTGCTCGAGAAGTTCATGGATCGCTATTTTCCGGACCCAGCGCCGCCTGAGCCCACGCTGGCGAGTGCGGCTCAAGACGCCAAGACAGTGACGGGCCTTTACCTCTCCAGCCGCCGCTCCGAAACCACGATCCTCAGCGTGGTCTCAGCCTTCTCGCAACTGAAGGTGAGCGCTAATTCCGACGGCACCATCAGCGTGGATGCGCTCAGGGGTTACAACGGGCGGGTGAAGCACCTCCGCGAGGTTGGTCCCCTGGTGTTCCGCGAAGTGGATGGCAACGACCGCGTAGCCTTCACTCGAGATGCCTCCGGACGCCTGGTGCTGGCTTCGGATTATCCGTTTTTCATCTTTCAACACGTCCCCTGGTACAAGAGCGCTTACCTGAACAATGGCATTTTTTATGGCAGCCTCGGGGTTTTTTGCCTTACTCTGTTGCTTTGGCCGCTCGGGGCCGGAGTCCGCTGGCATTACGGCAGAAAGCTCGATCTAAGCGCCTCGGAGCGCAGGGTGAGACTATGGACTCGCTTAGTCTGCTTGATCAACCTTGCATTTCTGCTGGCTTGGATTGCTTTGGGCAGCTTTCTCTATGCCGAAAAGAAGCTCAGCCTCCTATCCGACTCCTTCGATCCCTGGATGCGCGTCATAGAGTTGGTGGGCTTCCTCGGGGTGCTCGGGACGGCAGTGGCCCTCTATAACTGCATCAAGGCATGGGCGAGTCCGAACCGCTGGGTATGGAGCAAGATCGGGGAGACGCTGATCGCCGTGGCGTGCCTCGGCCTTACTTGGTTCGTGTTCCAGTGGCACATGTTGGCGTTGAGCCTCAAATACTGAGTCTGAAGGTGTGAAGAATTTGAAACCTGTCATCCTGAGCGAAGCGAAGGATCTCCGCAGTTGCTTATAGTTCAACCCCTTGCGTACAACTGCAGTGATCCTTCGCTTCGCTCAGGATGACAGCAAATGATTTTTTCACACCCTCTCTGGGAAGCCTGTTTGCCCCTGGGCGGCCACAAAGGCCGCCCCTACAACCGGAGTTTTCCTACAGGAGAATTGACAACCATGAAAAATCTGCTCATGAAGTTGGTAGTCTTGGCCATGGCTCACCTGGCGGCAGGCGTGCTGATGGCCGGCGGCCTCCCTGCCAGCACCGCAAAACGCGCCATTAATCCGCCGGGCACCGCGGAAGGATTGCCTTTCAGTAACGGCATTCTGGTGGGTAACACGCTTTACGTCGCCGGCCAGGAAGGACTTGAAAACGGCAAGCTTGTCGCGGGCGGAATCGGGGCCCAAACCCAAGCCGCGCTGGAGAACATCAAGAAAATCGTGGAGAGTGCCGGCCTCGAGATGGCCGATGTGGTATCGGTGACCGTCTATATGGCAGACCTTTCTGAATTCGGGGAAATGAACAAAGTCTATAAGACATTTTTCCCGGAGCCGAGGCCGGCTCGCGCCACGGTGCAGGTGGCGGCCCTGGTCAGTAATGCGCGTGTGGAGATTTCGGCGATTGCCGTAAAGACACACTGAGGGTAGCCGCTTAACCGGGAAAGCGCACCGGCGGCGCGGCGCGCCCAACCTTTCCCTGAAAAGTGCTTGACATTCCCGCCCCCTTATGGTAGGCTACTCCCATGGACCTTCGGGGAAGGGAAGCCGGGGCAATTTGCGGTGCGGCAGCGGCGCCTGTAAAGCTGCCGCCTTCGCCGGTCACCTCAATTCCCTCTGGACGGCGTTCGCTCCTGGCTAAGCCAAGTGTCAGCAGCTATCCTCATAGTAACGCGCTCACATTTCAACTCGGCGCTTGCCAAGCCTTCGATAACCGCCGAATGCAAAGCTTCTCTCCAGGTCAATTCCTGCTGAAGATTCGTAAGCCGGAAGAGGAGTCCGGGAAAAATGATAAAACCGTGGGAACGAACCCAACAAGTCATTTAGAATCAACAAAAGCCTCAATAAACGAACCCAAAACGAACTGGAAAACAGGTGGAAAACGGTGGGTGGAAACGCAAAATGGGCCAAAAAAGGCCAAATCTGCACTCAGCGTCATCGGGGCGTTGCTGCGGGCTCGCCCCGCCAGGGGGAGCGTCGTATCAAGATCGTCAAGAAGTGTCGAGGAGGATTCAATGTCTAGTGAGATTACGCGCAGGAAGTTTTTTCGCAGGGCGGGCGGCACGCTGATGGCGAGTGGGGCCGTGGCGTATGGGAGTGCACCAACCGCCGAGGCTCGCGCCAAAAAGCGTGAAAAGCAGGTAAAGGGAGTGGACTACTACGCCAAACTAGGCGTTATTCCGTTCATCAACGCGGCGGGAACGTTTACAGTTCTTTCCGCGTCGATTCTGCCCGATGAAGTGCAGGCAGCGATGACTCTCGCCGCGCAGCAGCCCGTTAACATCGAAGAGCTTCACCGGGCCGCAGGGGAGTACCTGGCGCGCCGGGTGCATTGTGAAGCCGCCCTGGTAACAGCCGGCGCAGCCTCTGCGCTGACTCTTGGGACAGGCGCTTGTATCACCCTGGGAAACGAACAGGCAATCCTGAATATGCCGGCCGACATGTCAGGACTTAAAAACGAGGTAATCGTTCAGAAAACCCATCGCTACGACTATGACCACGCCCTCCGCAACTGTGGGATTAAGTTTGTCGAGGTCGAGACACTCGAAGAGTACGACGGGGCCTTCAACGATCACACCGTAATGGCCCACTTCTTTAACGCCGCCGAGCACGGCCAAATCAGCCGCGAAGACTGGGTCCGCGTGGCCCACAAGCACGGAGTGCCATGCTTCAACGACGCTGCCGCGGATGTGCCGCCCATCTCCAATCTCTGGAATTACACCCAGATGGGATTTGATCTTGTGACTTTTTCCGGCGGGAAGGGAATTCGCGGCCCGCAGTGCACCGGCCTTTTGCTGGGGAGAAAGGACCTGATCGAGTTCGCGGTAAAGAATAACAATCCCTCCTCAAACACAATCGGTCGTGGCATGAAAGTTGGCAAGGAAGAAATCGTTGGCATGGTTGCCGCGGTGGATTGGTTTCTGAGCCAGGACGAGGAGGCGATGATGGCGGAGTTCCAGAAACGCGCCGAGAGAATCGCCGCCCAAGTGAATGGCATTCCGACTGTGCAGACCAAGATCTTTGTTCCTCCCGTGGCTAATCACGTCCCGCACTTGCGGGTTGATTTCGACCAGACCCGCATAGGGATGACGGGCCGGCAAATAATGGACAAAATGCGGCAGGGAAGTCCCCGAATTGAGTTGAATCCCGCGGTCGGTCCTGATTTTGTCACCGTCGGCGTCTGGATGCTGAAGCCGGATGAGGACCTGATTGTCGCCCGGCGACTGCGCGAAGTGCTCGGGAGCGCGATCCAGTCCTGAGCGTTGCTGACTTCAAGTAATACATGAAGATTAAGAAAGTCGAATTGGACCTTCCTCATGTGCGGCGACCTCTGTTGATCCTCCTGACGGCCGTCGCGGCGCTCCAGCCCCTCCTTGCCAAGGCGCAAGGCACCTATCAAGAGGAAGCTGACCGCTTGGCTGTGCTATTGAACTGGCAGCCCAACAGCACAGTGGCGGAAATCGGCGCCGGCCATGGCCAAATGACTTTGGCTGTGGCCAAGCGCGTCGGCAAGGTCTACTGCACCGAACTCGAGGGAAAGCTGCTTACCAACCTCGAACAGCTTGCCGCGACGGAAAAGAACATCGTTGCCGTCAAAGCCGCCGAAACAGAGACGAATCTCCCGGATGCCTGTTGCGACTCGATCTTCATGCGCCTCGTGTATCATCACTTCACGAAGCCGGCCGAAATGGGCGCGAGCCTTTTTCGGTCAGTGAAACCGGGGGGATTGCTTGCCGTGATTGACGAAGAGCCGCCCGCCGGAAGTTCGCCGCCGGAGGGTGTACCGCAAAACCGCGGCGGTCATGGCATGCCGCAAAAGCTGCTAACCCAGGAACTTACTACCGCCGGCTTCCAAGTCGTCCAAGTCCTCAACGACTGGCCCAACAAGGGTTACTGCGCCGTGTTCCGTAAGCCGAGCCCCTAGAAGGGCTTGAAGCTGTGGGCAATTTGACCGAATCTATTAGTTAACATAACATAACTTATCAGACATAGCAGTTGCGGCCAAATCCAGCTCATCAGCCGCCTCCGAGCGCCATCCGTCACCCCTTCCCCGAGTCGCCAGGACGTAGCGGCGAGGCGGCGCCCCGCCCCCTCAGGCAGCACACTCCGGGTGAGACTGGATGCCGAGTTTGGCGGCCTCCGCCCAGTGCATGTATACTAAGTGCTCGTGCGAACTTTGCCATCCTTCAGGCGATTTCATATGCATATCGACGTAGAACATTACCGCTCGCAGTTTCCCGTTATTGAGTCGTGGATCTACATGAACCATGCCGCGGTGTCGCCCATTTCGCGACGAGTGCGCGACGCCATGGTTGGACTGCTTGACGAGGTCCAGCAAAGTGGCGCTGAGAAATGGCAGCAGTGGGTCGAAACTTGCGATGCCGCTCGGCGCTCCCTGGCGAAGTTGCTTAACGCGGAGTCGGGTGAGATTGCCTTCACCAAGAACACGTCCGAAGGCGTCTCGACATTTGCCAACGGCCTCCAGTGGCAGCCAGGGGACGAGATCGTTTCAGTTGAAGGCGAGTTCCCTTCTAATTTCTTCGCTTGGAAAGCGCTGGAAAAACGCGGCGTCGTTTTGCGCTTGGTCCAGCCGGAAAAGGGCTGCGTGAGCCATGAGTCGATTGTAAGCGCCCTGTCGTCTCGCACGCGCGTGGTGGCGGTCAGCTTCGTGCAATACCTCAGCGGATTTCGCCTGGACCTCGAGAGGTTGGGTAAGGCTTGCGCGGCGCATGGTTGTCTGCTGTTTGTGGACGCGATCCAGGGGTTGGGAGCGTTCCCCTTGGACGTCAAGGCAGCTCAAATCGCCGGTCTTGCCGCCGACGGGCACAAATGGCTGCTGGGACCGGAAGGCGCCGGAGTGCTCTATGTGAATCGGCAGGTGATGGAGAGGATTACACCCACAGAGATTGGATGGTGGACTGTGCGTCGTTGGGCTGATTTCTCGAGCCGCGAGCTGTCCTGGCGGGACGACGCCCGCCGCTATGAATGCGGCACGCTCAACACGGTAGGAATCTATGGCTTGGGGTCCGCAGTTGATCTTTTGCTCGAGGTAGGAATTCCGCATATCGCTGAGCGTATTCTGGATTTGACCGATCGACTGCGGCGTGGACTTCTGGCGCAAGGCCACTCGGTGTTTGGTCCCCGCGCCCGGGAAGAGTCCTCAGGGATTGTCTCATTTGTGCCGCGCCAAGGCTCGGCCGAGCGTCTTATGAACTTGCTTTTCGCCCACCGAGTGCAAGTGGCGGCGCGTTTGGGGATGGTCCGAATCGCCCCTCATTTTTATAACACCGAGGAGGAGATCGACCGCGTGCTGCAAATAACTCGAGAAGTCGGAAGCTGAGAGTCCTGGAGTTCAGGACATGACGTGATGGCACGCATCTGAGCCCGCTCTTCAAGCATCCCTGACCGGTCCTTACTGACGAGGCAAACCACCGCCACGCCGTCAATCACAACGCAGCACCTCGTTGGGATCGACCCGAGTCGCGCGGCGCGCGGGCACCGCACAGGCGGCCAGCGCGACGGCTCCCAACAGCAGGGTCACACCGCCGGTCACCAGCGGATCGGAGGGACGAACTCCGTAAACCTGGCTCGCCACCGCCTTTTGCAGCGCTGCGGCGCCGGCGAATCCTATCGCCAATCCGATGCCGACAAGGGTTAAGCCTTCCCTGAGGACTAGCTTGACAACTGATGTTGTCGTGCTGCCGAGGGCCATCCGGATAGCGATCTCGCGCCTCCGCTGCGCTACCAGGTAGGCAAGCACCCCGTAGATGCCGATCGCCGCAAGGAACAACGCCAAGCCCCCAAACGCCAGGGCCAGTGTCAGGGACGCGCGGCGAGATGCCATGGAGAGCGCGGTGCGCTCGTCCATGGTCTTCACGTCGAACAACGCCAACTCCGGGTCGATGCGGGCGATCGCCGTGTGGAGCGTGCTTGCGGCGCCGCCTGCATCGCCTACAGTCCTGACTGCGATCGTAAAATCTGAAGACGGGTGCTGGGCGTAGGGAAAGTAGTAAGCGCCGAACCCGTTTCTAGTGCCGGCGAGGTCTTCCTGGGTGACGGAGTGCACTACCCCAACCACCTGGTACCAGGCCGTGTGTGCTCCCGGCTTAGTTGGCTCCTTCAGGTTGTCGGATTGGTACATCCTGTGTCCAATCGGATCGAGGTTCGGCCAGAAGTGCCGAGCCAACTGTTCATCAACAATGACCGCTAGCGCGGCGCTCTCGCTGTCGCGCTCGTCGAAGTATCGCCCGCGTTTGAGGGCGATGTTCATTGTCTCGAAGTAGCCTGGCGTGACTGTCACACTATACGGAGAGAACAAGGATTCGCCCGGCTTCATAACATAGCCCTCGGCCATGATGACGTTGTCCTGTTCGTTGTTGCCGAAGGGGATCTCCGTGGTCGCCCCTGCCGCAGCCACGCCCGGCTGATGTCGAATCGAATCCAGCGCCCGGTTCATCAGAGTCCGCAAGTCGCCGCCTCCACGGTACCGGGATGCCGGCGCGGTGACGGACGCTGTCAGCACCCCGCTGGTTTTGAAGCCCGGATCGACCGCCAGCAAGTGTCGAAAGCTGGCCAGTAGCAGTCCGGCCCCGGCCAGGAGCACAAAGGCCAGTCCAATTTCTGCGCTCACCAGGCCCTGGCGCAGCCTGCGGGTCCCGACGCCGCCCGTGCCCGTGCGGCCGCTGTCGCGCAACGTGCGTGTCAGGTTGATTTTGAAGGCGCTGGCAAGCGGCACTACTCCCACCAGCACACCTACGACGACGGCCAGTGCGAGGCTGACAAGAACCACGGTGCCGTCGATGCGGACTTCGTACGCCCGGGGAAACTGACCGAGCCCAGTCGCCGCGACAGCCCGCAAAAGGGCTCGACCCAGCAGCACGCCGGCGATGCCGCCTGCTCCCGCCAGAAGCACGTTTTCAACGATCGTCTGGCGCGCGATCTGGGCACGGCCCGCGCCCAGCGCCAGGCGCGTAGCGATCTCCTTACTGCGGGCGCTCGACCGCGCCAGCGCCAGGTTGGTGACGTTCAATCCGCCAATGAGCAGCACGAACACCGCCCCGCCCCAGAGCAGGTAAAGCGCGCTCTCTACGCTCTTGACCAGTACATGCTGAAGCGGTTCCACCCTGGTGTAGTACCCCGCATTGATGAGGAAGTCTTTCATCGCAGGAAACCGCTCCAGGTTGGCAGCGTTAAGAGCGTTAACCTGCGCCCGGACTTGGGCGATGGTGGCGCCCGGCTTCAGCCGCCCGATGTTGCCCCACTGGTTGTTGTGATACTCGGTTTTCTGCTGGGGTGTAAAGGCCACGGGAACCCAGAGACGAACCTGAGGGTCTACGAAAACGAAGTCTTTCGGCATGACGCCCACGATGGTGAAAGGCGTGCCGCCCAGACGCAGTTCGCGTCCGATGGCGGAGGGGTCGCCGCCATAGATCTGATGCCAAAGCGCGTCGCTGAGGATCACCTTGTTTTCATTGCCGACTTCGCCTTCCTCCGCAGTAAAGGCTCGCCCGCGGGCCGGAGGAATCCCCACCAGCTTGAAAAAGGACGGCGTTACGTTCATCGCCTCAATTCTCTCTGGTGTGCCGTTTATGTCGAGCGATGTGTCTCCCTCCCCGAACAAGGCTTGTTCCTGCAAAGCCGTCACAACGCGAAGGCGATCGTAGTAGTCGGGAGCGGCGCTGACGCTCTGATCGGCTGCCCCGGCTTTCGGATACTCGTTGGACATCAGGATGATGGCATCGGCGTTCGGACCCGGCAGCGGACGCAATAATACCGAATTAACAATCGCGAACGTAGCAGTGTAGGCCGCAATCCCGATGGCCAGGGTCAGCATCACCGTAGCCGCAAATGCTTTGTCCCGGTGCAAGGACCTTAAACCTTGCTTGATGTCGCGAAGCAAATTGTCCATGACGCCTCCTGCTTCTTCATCCTCTAGTTACGTAAGGCGCCGCATTACGGTTCGCGGAAAACTTGACGCCGCCGGCTTCCCTGCCGTGATCGTCGTCCTTTTTGTCTGGCGCTTCGTACAATCCTGGAGGGAAGCCGGAGCTTGGCATTATGTCAGGCTGCCCGGCAATTGACTCCCGGGCCGGGAGAGGTTAGATTATTGCCGATCATGGTCACCAGCCTATTTGAGCTACTAGCCGGCTTCATCATCTCAGTGATCTCCCACTCGGGCTATCTGGGCATTGTCCTGCTAATGGGCATTGAATCAGCTTGCATCCCCTTGCCTTCCGAAGTCATCATGCCCTTTTCGGGATACTTGGTCTCCGTGGGCCGATTCAAACTGGTGTGGGTAGCGATTGCCGGCGCTTTGGGCTGCAACGTCGGGTCGCTGGTGGCGTACTATGTGGGTTCGCTGGGGGGAAGGCCGCTGGTGGAGAAATATGGCCGCTATGTTCTGGTCACTCATCACGACCTGGAAATGGCGGACGGCTTCTTTCGTCGCTACGGCGACTGGGCGGTTTTCCTGGCGCGCCTGCTGCCCGTGGTCCGTACCTTCATTGCCTTTCCCGCCGGCGTGTCGCGCATGAATTTTCTTCGCTTTAATCTTTACACTTTCCTCGGTTCCCTTCCCTGGTGCTTGGCGCTCGCGTATGCCGGAGTGAAACTCGGCGAGCGCTGGGAAACGTTGCGGGTCTACTTCCACCGCTTCGACGCCCTCCTGGCAGTTGTTATCCTTCTCGCTGTCGTTTGGTTCGTCCACAACCGGTGGAAGAACCGCGTTCGCGCGGCGTAAGCGATTGTCAACGCGGCGACGCGCGTCACCGTCAGGCTCTCGATTATGGAAGCCTCCATAGTGCGGCAACTTTTAGTCCACAACGCGGCGGAGCCGCAATGCCAAATTCAAGATTCCAGATTCAAGAGGGGCTGGCGAGAGCGACTCCTGCCATGCGAAAGCTCTGCGCGCGGCGAACAAATTCCCCAATAGAAGTACAGGGAGGTCTGGACGTTCGAGCCAACCCCTCACCTGTCCGGCGGCGGTTGGAGAAAACGCCCTCGCGGGACACCCTCAGCCCAAGGGAGAGGGCTGGTCAATGGCGGGGAGAGGGCTGGTCGAGCGGGGGGAGAGGGTTGGTTGAGCGAGCGGGAGACGGCGTTGACGTCCACTCGGATCCGCCACAAGCCACTAAATCGAGCGCACGGGCATATTGACAAGATCGTCCACGGCGGCGATTTCTCGGGTTACGAACGGCTCGCCGTAACGCACGCCGATCATGTCCCCGAAATGTCGCGCCTGGGCGGCCAGGCGTTCGCGGCAGTCGGCGCGGGAGGGAAACAAGTTCTGCCAATCCTGGCGGGGCGAAAACTGGGAGCGGTAGCAGAGGACGGCCTTGAGCTTCTTCTCGAATTGGTCCGTGATGTCAACCACAAAGGTGGGGACCAAGGTGGGCACATATAATGAGGCGTAAATGATCTTCCGGGGACGATGCGGGGCTCCCTCGAGCGGCAACTTGGCAAGACCGGCAAGGAAGCAAGCTTCATAACCGATTTGCCCGGCGGTGTAATGATCGGGATGGCGGCCCTCCCAGTAAGGCAAGATCACGGTGCGTGGGCGGAGGGCGCGGATGCGCTGCGCAATCCGGAGCTTGTACTCGCGCCGGTGCTCGACTCCCGCGTCCGGCAGACCCAGGTTCTCGCGATGAAGAATGCCCATGACCTTCGAGGCGCGAGCCGATTCCTTCTGGCGAAGAGCCGCACTTCCGCGCGTACCGGATTCGCCTGAGGTGAGGTCCAGAATCCCCACCTTGTAGCCGGCTTCGACCATTTTGATGACCGCGCCCCCACAGGTTAGCTCGACATCGTCCCGGTGTGCGGCGATGGCGAGCAGGTCGAGCTTCATCGGTCGCGCTCCAGTCTCTTCATGAACTGCGCTTCATCCAGGCAGCCCTTGAAGGCCTTTTTGCCGTCAATGAAAACCACGGGAATCTCTTCCTTGAACTTTTGATAGGCCTCGGAATCTTCGAGGATATTGACCTGGCGCAAATTGAAAGCGTGGCTGGCCTGAAGCATCTCGAGGATGTCTTTAACTTCGTCGCACAGGTGGCAGCCCGGCTTGGAATAAAGAACCACTTCAATCATGGTCTGAACTGAAATTCTAGGGGTTAGACAGAGGGGCGTCAAGGACCTAAAAGACAATGTACGAGTCTCATTAACTGGCCTGCAGACCCCCGTATGCGCTAAGCTAGAGGCGATTCTATTAGCGGGGGCCAGCATGCCGGTGCAGACAATTATCGAGCCATTCAGGATCAAGACGGTGGAGCCGATACGATGGACGACGCGCGAAGAGCGTGCACAGCGGCTTCGCGCCGCGCATTACAACCTGTTCCTGCTGCCGGCGGAGGACGTCTTGATTGACCTGCTTACGGACTCGGGCACTGGGGCGATGTCTACTCACCAGTGGGCAGCGATAATGGAAGGCGACGAGAGTTACGCGGGGAGCAAGAGCTTTGAGCGCTTCCGGCGGTCGGTGCAGGAAATCTTCAGATACCGCCACGTTATCCCAACCCATCAGGGGCGTGCGGCAGAACGCATCCTCTTCAGCGTGATGTGCAAGAAAGGTGATGTAGTGCCTAACAATACGCATTTTGATACCACGCGCGCGAATGTCGAGTTTGTGGGCGCTGAGGCGGTTGACCTGCCTGCCCAGGAAGGGAGGGAGCCATCAGCCGATTACCCCTTCAAAGGGAACATGGATGTGATGGCGCTCGAACAACTGATTGAGCGCGTGGGCAGAGAGCGTGTGCCGCTGGTCATGTTGACAGTTACCAATAACTCCGGCGGGGGCCAGCCTGCCTCGCTGGAGAATATTCGCGCCGTCCACGACGTGTGCAGCAAGCATGCAATCCCGTTCTATTTTGACGCCTGCCGTTTTGCGGAAAACGCCTACTTCATTAAGTTGCGCGAAACGGGCTACGGGTCGATGACGCCAAAGCAGATTGCGCAAGAGATCTTCAGTCTGGGTGATGGTTGCACCATGTCCGCCAAGAAAGACGGGCTCGCCAATATCGGCGGATTCCTCTGCACCAATGATGACGCACTCGCCCAGCAAGAGAAGAACCTGCTGATTCTTACCGAAGGCTACCCCACATATGGCGGCTTGGCGGGACGAGACCTCGAGGCGATCGCGGTGGGGATCCAGGAGGTCTTGGAAGAGGACTACCTTCGTTATCGGATAGTATCCACTGCTTACCTCGGCAACCACATCGCCGAGCAAGGTGTGCCGATCGTGCAACCGCCCGGCGGGCACGCCGTCTACCTCGACGCGCGAGCGTTCCTGCCGCACATCCCTCTCGAGCAGTTTCCGGGTGTTGCCCTCGCCTGCGAGCTTTACCTCGAGGGTGGCATCAGATCAGTGGAAATCGGCACGCTCATGTTCGGTAGCGCGGCCAAGATGGATCTGGTGCGATTGGCAATCCCCCGCCGCGTCTATACGCAGAGCCACATCGATTATGTCATCGAAATCATTTTGGAGGTGTGGCGGAGGCGCGAGGGGATCCGCGGGCTCAAGCTGACTTACGAGGCGCCTTTCTTGCGGCATTTTACCGCCTGGCTGGAGCCGGCTTAAGCGGCTTCACAGAGGCAGCTAAAACGAACTTCTCCGTGCCCTCGGCGCATTAAAGCCTCAACACAGAGCGCACAGAGGGCTTCCGTGACCTCCGGGTTATGTTTTTGCTGGGTTAAAGAGATCACAGAGAAGAACAAACCGAAGGGCACAACAACGTCATGATGAACAATCTTCCTCTTCAAAACCAGGTCGCCTTGGTCACGGGCGCGGGGAAGCGCATGGGTCGCGTCATTGCGTTGACCCTGGCGCGCGCGGGAGCAGATCTCATTGTGCATTACAACGAATCGAAGGACGGTGCCCAGGCCGTCGTGCGTGAGATTGAGAGTTTGGGAAGCGATGCCATGGCCGCGCGCGCAGACGTCTCCCGGCCCAAACAGGTGGCGGCGCTATTCCGGGCGGTCGAGAAGCGCTTCGGGCGGCTCGATTTGCTGGTTAACAACGCGGGGATTTTCTTTCCCGCCAAGTGGGACCAACTCTCCGAGGATGATTGGGACAAGGTGCTGGGCATAAACCTGAAGGGAGCGTTTTTCTGCGCCCAGGCGGCAGCCCGGCTGATGCGGCGCCAGGGCCACGGGCGGATTGTTATCATCTCTTCGCTTGGGGGGCTACAGGCTTGGCCGGATTACATCCACTACTGCGCCTCGAAGGCGGGCGCGGTCTCGATCACGCGCTCCCTGGCGAAGGCACTCGCGCCGCACATCCAGGTCAACAGCATAGCCCCAGGGACGATACTCCTCCCCGGCGATAAGCACGACGCAAAAATGGAGGGAATAATCCGGAGTACTCCCCTCAAGATGGCGGGGCGGCCTGAAGATATTGCGGAGATGGTCCTCTATCTCGCAACCAAAAGCGACTTCATTACCGGACAGGTTTTCGCGGTGGATGGGGGGAAATCGATTCCCTAATTTAGGGGCTGAGGCCTGGGGAATTGCCGATTTTCGATTGACGATCGAAAGCAGTCACTCATGCCCGTCGGCGGGGGGCACATGGAGACCATGAAAACCCTGTCATTCTGAGCGCAGCTAAGAATCTCGCTCCGATCTTTTCGTTCTCGCTTCATTACGGACCAGAGCGAGATCCTTCGCTGCGCTCAGGATGACAGCGAGGGGCTCAGGATGACAGCGAGGGGCTCGGAATGACGGCGAATTTCGGAGCTGGGAAAAAGACTCACTACGGAGCGCAAAGAGATCGCAGAGAAGCCTGGCTCAGCTTCTCTCTGCGAACTCCGTGGCCTCTGTGGTGAATCCGGCTTTATGCTCTTCACTCAATCGAACTCGGCGGCCTTGGCAGCGAGTGCTGCTCCCGCTCCTCACTCGTCACCGCGGTCATTCCAGAACGAAGTCCGCCGTATGGACGGGGGTCACGCCACCCGCGGAATTCCGCGCCCGCACCTCCAGCCGGTATTCTCCTGCCTGAAGTGTATCTACAGGCATCGGCAGCGCGACGGGGATCAGCGGGTTACCCGACCGCGCGTAGCTATCCACCAGTATGGTGTTCGAGGAATACACCGGCTGGTTGGTCTTGGAATTCACGATATTGAAGAGCACTCCCACGCGCGGCACAAAGGACGACTGCATCTTGGGCTCGAAAACTTCAACGTAGAAAGTAACCTTGTCGCCACGCTGGAAATGATTGCCCGCCTGGGGGAAAACTTCATTCCCCTGGAAAACCAGCGGGGTTTCGTCCTCAAGGAGTTGTGAGTCCAGGCTCGCGACGAGTTGGTTCACCGGACGAATATCATCGCTGAGGGCAGGCCCACTGAGCGCGAGCTGTTTACTGTCAAAGGGGGGAATG
>Ga0326728_10016675_pt1 | contig 14919 bp, 13 predicted proteins | sample MB3enrmetagenome_FD_207602 | JGI IMG/M metagenome (GOLD analysis project Ga0326728, IMG submission 207602) | Lab enriched peat soil microbial communities from McLean, Ithaca, NY, United States - MB31MN | ecosystem: Environmental > Terrestrial > Soil > Wetlands > Peat | place: USA: New York...
GCAAACCGATCTTCTGCAGCGAGCGCGATCGCCGGCGCAGGTCCGGAAGTACCTCAGCCAGTATCTGCCTGCGGAGGGGCAGGCACGGAGCACCTGGCGATCAGCAACCGTCGCCTGCGCCTTGCCAGCGCCGGCAGTCCGCGCCCTGTCCAACTAGCGTTGGAGCCGCCGACGCGTCTGTGGCATACTGCCACCGGTCATGACATGCATACGCTTCGCGGCTCATCCGCTAAGACGTTAGCCGCTGCCGGCACCATCAAGAACCGAGGGCTACACATGCTTTTCATGGTCATCGAGCGATTTCGAGACAACGACATGGTCCCTATCTACAAGCGGGTCCGAGATAGGGGACGCATGCTGCCGGAGGGACTCAAGTACGTCGACAGCTGGGTCGAACCGAACTTCAGCCGTTGCTTTCAGCTCATGGAGTGCGACGATCTGCGCCTTTTTCAGGAATGGGTGCTCCAATGGCGAGGCTCCGGTGCGACAATCGAGATCGTGCCGGTGGTCAGCAGCAAAGATACTCAAGAAGTCGTCGCGCCGTACCTGGACAAACCATGAACCCGCGTATGCGTCGGACCGGGACGGCTAACCTGCGCTTCGAGCCGGCCGGCTGGTCAGACGGCGAAGAAAAGACTCTGCGCGAACGCCCATTCCGAATCGACCCACTGGCCGGCCGCGCGGTACCCGGTCCGCTCGCCCATGGCGATAACTTCCTGCGGATTGTACTTGTGTGAGCTTTCGGTCCAGGTGGTTTCGCCCTTGCGCAGGTGACACCGGAATCCGGCCTTGCAAATGGCAATGTTCTGCCGGGATTTCGCACGCAGGTGCATCTCGATGCGGCGGTGCCGTTCGTCATAGCGCGCCACGTGATCGAATTGCGCCAGATCGAAGTCGGCGTCCAGCTCTCGGTTGATGCGCGCCAGCAGATTCTTGTTGAACGCGGCGGTGACGCCTGCGCGATCGTCGTAGGCGAGGAGAAGCTCCGAGACGGGCTTTTCGAGATCGGTTGCGAGCAGGAGCCCATCACCCGGTTGCAGAGTTTTTCGCACGTCGCGGAGGAATTGATCGCCGGCCGGACGGTCGAAATTCCCGATGGTGCTGCCGAGGAAGAGCACCAACATGTGCACGCCGTCCCGCCTGCGCGCCGCCACGGCGCGCAGGCCGTCGAGGTAGGCGCTCTCGAAGCCGAGGACGCTCACCCTGTCGATCTGCCCGAGCTCCTGCTGGCAGCGCCACAGCGCGCTCCTTGAAATATCGATCGGATAGTAGTTCACGCGCTGGCGCCGGGCGAGCGCCTTGAGCAGCCAGCGCGTCTTCTGGCCGCTGCCGCTGCCGAGCTCCACGACGACCACCGGATTCGGCAGGCCGGCAACGATCTCTGCCGAATGACGCTGCAGCAACCGCATTCCCGCGCGGCTCAGGCCGTACTCGGGGAGCAGGCAGATGGCATCGAACAATGCTGAGCCGACATCATCGTAGAGATACTTCGAAGGTAACTCTTTTTGCCCCGGGCGGCTGAGGCCCGCGACCACATCCGACGCGAATTCACTCAGCGCCCGGGTGGCCGCGGCCGCGGTGACGAGCATTGGCGCGGATGCCATCGCTACTCCTCCACACAGCGGAACTTCGCGTAGACGTACGGATAATGCGGCTGGAACCAGTTGCGGAACGACCGGCGGAGCATGCACGCGTCCGTGCGCAACGAGCCGCCTTTCAGCACGAAATGTTTGCCGTCGAAGAAGTCGGCCGAATAGCCCCGATAACACGGGAGCGGCTCGAATCCCGGCAGAGGACCGAAGGGCGTCGAGGTCCACTCCCAGCCGTTGCCTACAAGATCGCACACGCCGAAGGCGCTCGACCCGCCCGGATGCGCGTCCACCCGCGCCGCGTCCCAGCGAGCGTGATGGAAGTTCCCGCGCGTGCGCTCCGGTTCCGCATCGCCCCAAGGGGCATCGCCCCAAGGATACATGCGTTCGCCTCCGATAGGCGTGCCGTACGCGGCGCGATGCCACTGCGCCTCCGAAGGGAGCTTCTTGCCGGCCCAGCGCGCAAACGCCGACGCTTCCGCGTGGCTGACGTACACGGGCCACGCCGGCGGCAGCGGAATCGTTCCGAACATCGCCCGGTATCCCCACCGCGTATGGGGATCGGCCGCGCGCGAGCCCGAGCGCAAGATCCAGAAGTGCGGGTGCTCGAGACGCTGGCGGCGCCTCCACTCCCAATCTTCCAACTTCCAGTAGCGCACGTCCTCGTAGCCGCCGGCCTGCACAAATTTCAAATAGCGAGCGTTGGTGACGGGAAAGACATCAATCGAGAATTCCCGCACGACGATTTCCTGCGTCTCGAATTCATTGTCCCAGCCAAACCCACCGGCGCTGCGCGATCGGCCGAGCGTTGCGATGCCCGCGGGAATCGTGGTTTGACGTTGCCCGGGCGCCGGCCTGGGGTCGGCGGTCGGGCCGGGCCGTGCCCTTCTCTTTTCAAGCGCCAGATTGTGCAGAAGGTAGGCGAACGTTTCCGCATGCATCAACCGGTGCTCGATCGCGACGTGCAGCAGCGTTCCATCGGCCAGCAAGGGATCCGAAGCATCGGCGACGCGCGGAAGCTGTTCGTTCAACAGCGCACGCACCTGCCGGCCGTATTGTTCGACCCGCCCAAGGCTCGGCCAGTCGCCGGGCGTGTCCCTGGGAAGTCCGCCGTCCACGGGATCGATGCCGAATGCGAAGAGCTAGTCGAAGGCCGGTTGTTGCGATTCCAGGCCGAGTGCCGAGTGGAGCAAATTCCAATCAAACGCTTCGAGGTGCCCAAGATAGAAGATCGGCCGGTGGCGTTCCGGGATCGGGCGCTCGTAGAACGAAGCCGGCGGCAGCAAATCGAACAGCGCGTCGGTCCGCGCCCGCGCCTCCGCCATGCGGGCAAACAGAGCCGGCGGACGCTTGAGCGCCAGTTGCGCAGTAGCCATGGTTCACCTCGGTGGAGAGTTTCACTTTTACGCTGGGTGCAGCTGAGGCGCAAGCCACCTCCTTGTGGATGAGCCGCTGCGCAAACGGCCCATCCGCACGGCGCTGGGCAGAGTCGGAGTTCGCGGCAAGCGAGGGAAGAATAGGATCTCCCAGATCGTGGACGAGGGAGTTCTGCCCTTTCTCTTTTCCCTTTCACCCTTCGATTGAACGCGCGCACCAGGTTGCGCCAGCGCTCTTTGTCACCGGCGCTAAATGGGAAATAGAACGAGACGCGGTCGAGGCGTCAAGTGTGTTGCAAATTCATATTCGCCCGCAGTAGGATACCGCCCCAGATGCGGGATGGCCGGATTTGGGACAGACCGGGACAGCGGCACCGGGCCACGTCAGTGCGGACGATATCAGTACCTTAGGGTCACAGCGAAAGACGGGCGCAGCGACCAGACGACGAACACGGTCAAGGTGCGCAACTGACGCTCGATGCGAGTTGATGGTGCGCGAGCCGAGGTGACGGCAGCGGAAGCGCAACGCCTGGCTGCGCTCTTTCCGTCCTTCCGCGACTTCGTTGATACCGCGCTCTTTGACCCGTGCTGCGGCTACTACAGCACGGGACAGGTGCGCTTCGGCTACGGCGGCCATTACGACACCTTCCCGCTGGCGCTGGCCCCGTTCTTCGGCCGCATGGTGGCCCAGTATGGGTTCCGCTTCTGGCGCCGCGTCGGCGAGCCGCAACGCTTTGAGATCTGTGAGCTGGGTGCCGGTAACGGGCAGCTCTGCCTCGACGTGCTGATCGCCGCGGCGGAGCGCGCCCGCCAGGAGGTGCCCTGGAGCAGGTTCGCTAGGAGCCTGCGCTATCGCATCATCGAGCGGAGCCCGGCACTGATCGCGCGCCAGCAACAACAGCTCGGTCCGTTCGCCCGCCGTGTGCGGTGGACGAACCGGGACCTGGCGCAGAACGCGCCGCGGCGGTCGCCGCTGGGTGCCTGCGGTATCGTGGTGGCCAACGAGGTCCTGGACTGTCTGTCGCATCACCAGATCGTGTCGCGACACGACACGACGCCCGGGGTCGTTTTCGTCATCCCGGTGCTGCGGCGGGCTGCGGACGCCCCGCCCGGCGTGGAGCTGGCGCCCGGCCTGCGCCCGAGGCAGTGGGCGGTGCCGGCGGCGCATCTTCCAGCGGTGCTGGCTGACGAAGGCCTACGGCGCGAGCTGCGGTTCGCGGAGGCGGCGTTGCCGCTGGAGGTTGTGCCCGGCCTGGAGGATTTTCTGCGGCGGCACTATCCCGAGTTCTTCTGCGGGCGGAGGTTTCGGCCGTATTTCGCGTGCCCTGCGATCGAGGCGCTGGTGGCAGCGGTGGCGCGCCTGTACGACCACGGCGAGATCCTGTGGATCGACTACGGCGACAGGCGCGACTTCCATCTGCGGACGTCGCCGAGCCGGCGAATCTTTGCGGGGCCGCCGCGCTCGGGAGCGAACGTCTATCGCGCGCCGGGGTCGGATGACATCACGTTTCTGGTCGACTTCTCGGTCGTGGAGGAGGCGGCGGAGCGAGCCGGCTTGCAGGTGAAGTTCTACGGGCCACAGGGAGAACTGGCGCGGCGCAGCGGCGTGGTGCTGGATGCCGGCGGGGTCGACCTGATCGTCCGCTATCGCGCACTCGGCTGGATGCTGGCTCTTGTCGGCGTCGATCCGGAGCGCGCTTGGCGGCACACCGGCCTGACGTGGAGTAAACGGCGCGGCAGCCGCGTGCGCCTGCGTGACGACGCCAAACAAGCGGTGGCAGAGTTCCTGGGGCAGCTCCGGAGCAACTTCAAGCTGATGATCATGGGCGCTTAGTTCCCCGTTGCCGCGCGCAATGCTACCTTTCCTGACCTCTTTTTCGAAAGGAGAGGGACCTGACTCGCATCGGGGTCAAGCCACGGGAACTGTGCATCCTACACGCAAACCGCCATCGGGTCCCCGTTCCTACCGAAGCCGGCAGCGGAGATGTCCTCGAGGCGTCGCGCAGCGGCGGATCGTTCCCATTTCCAAGAAGTCCCCCCTTGCAATCTGCGCCCGCTCCGCGTTATGGCGAAACACAAAGGCTTGGACATGCATAAATGAGTGAAACGCGACAGCAATTTGTGGCGGTCGTATCGCAGCCGGACGATCGTATCGACCTAGCCGAGGCGGCGTTGCTGATTGCACGGGAGGAGTATCCGGAGCTCGATGTGGGCGCCTATCTGGGGCGCCTGGACGAGCTGGCGGCGGTCGCGCGCCTTTCCGTCCATCCAGATGCGCCGGCGGTGGAGCAAATCGCGCAGTTCAATCAGTTCATGTTCGTCGAGCGCAGGTTCGCCGGTAACCGTGACAACTACTACGACCCGCGCAACAGCTATCTGAACGAGGTGCTGGATCGGCGCACCGGCATCCCCATCTCGCTGTCGCTGGTATACAGCGAAGTGGCGCAGCGGCTCGACCTGCCGGTGTACGGGGTCAACTTTCCGGGGCATTTCCTGGTGAAGTACGTCGGCACGCCTGAGATCATCATCGATCCATTCTTCGGCATCGTCATCACGCAGCAGGAGTGCACGCAGCGGCTGCACGGCATCTACGGCCCGAAGGCACGCTTCGAACCACGTTTGTTGCACCCGGCTGGCGCGCGCGAAATCCTGGTCCGCATGCTCAGCAACTTGAAACAGATCTACGTCGATATGGCCGACTTCGACCGCGCCCTGGCGTGTGTCGACCGTATCCTCCTTCTGCAACCGGACGAACCGCGCGAACTGCGTGACCGCGGCATCCTCTACCAGCGTTTCGAGTGCTACGCGGCGGCGCTGCGTGACTTCGAGCGCTATCTGCGGCTGGCGCCCGACGACAAGGCGGCGAAACTCATCCGCGAGGGCCTGCCCGATCTGCGACGTCAGGCCGCAATGCTGCAGTGAGACGACGCCGTCAGCCGGAGACGTAGTGGCGCAGCATGCTGCGCCTGGGCGAAGCTGAGAGCTGATCGCTGACGGCTGCAGTTTGATGAGTGAGAGCTGTATCGAAGTTGTTGCCGGGGTGTTCGTCCGGGGCGGCGGCGTGCTCGCCTGCCAACGCCCACCAGGGGGACATCACCCCGGCAAGTGGGAGTTTCCCGGCGGCAAGGTGGAGGCGGGTGAGAGCCTCCAACAGGCATTGCAGCGTGAGCTGCGCGAGGAGCTGAACGTCGACGTGACGGTGGGACCTGTGCTCTGGCGTGCCGAGCACCAGTACCCGGGACGTCAGCGGTTCGCCCTCACGTTCTTCCTCGTGTCCGACTATGCGGGCGCGATCACTAACGGAGCCTTTGCGTCGGCGTGCTGGGTGCCCATCGGGGCCTTGCACGAGTACGACTTCCTCGAAGGCGATCGCGAGTTCATCAGGCAAATCGAGAAAGGCGTAATCCAGCTTCACCCGGGACTGAAGTCCGAGGCTCAATGAAAGGGTGAAATCAATCAGCGCTCATAAAAGGGCAACGCCCGGGTTCAGCCGTCGGGGAGGTAGCCGGTTGTTACTCCGTCGTCCGCTCCGCCGGGGCGCGGCCGCGCCGGTCCGGGGCCGTCAGGCCGCGCTCCATGGCGGCGACGATCTCGCGCGCGGCGGCGACAGGATCCGCTGCCTCGCGAATCGGCTGCCCCACGACAAGATAGTCGGCACCGGCACGGATCGCCGCCTCCGGCGTGGTGACCCGCTTCTGATCTTCCCAACTCTTGCCACGCAGCCGCACCCCGGGCGTGACGATGAGGAAGCCGCGCCCACATTCCTTGCGAATCGGCGCGATCTCCTGCGGCGAGGCCACCACGCCGTCCATCCCGGCCTCGTTTGCCAGGCGCGCCAGACGCACCACCTGGTTTTCGATGCCGCTCACCACGCCGACGCGTTTGAGGTCGTCACGGTTCAAGCTGGTGAGCACGGTTACGGCGAGCACCTTCGGCCGCCGCAGACCTTGCGTGCGGCACACCTTGGTGACCTCGCCGATGCTGCGCCGCATCATCTCAAGGCTGCCGGAGGCATGCACGTCGAACATGCGCACGCCCATCCGCGTCGCCTCGGCCGCGGCCTTGGCCACGGTACGCGGGATGTCGTGAAATTTGAGATCGAGGAACACCTCACCACCGCGGTCGCGGATCATCTGCACGATCTGCGGCCCGGCGTGCAGGAAGAGCTGCTTGCCCACCTTGAACATGCCGACCTCGCGGGTGAGGGCGTCGACATAGTCGAGGGCTTCGGTGATCGAGCCGACGTCGAGCGCGAAGATCAGGCGCGCCCGCATCCCTCCCTGCCGGATCCCGAATGGCCAATGCAAGCTCATGGCGTCAACTCTGAGCGCACCAGGCTCGCGATGCGGTCGGCGGCGTCTGCCAGCGGCAGATCCAGCGCCGCCTTCTCCCCACGGCGCTTGAGCTCGACACAGTTGCGTTCCAGGCTCTTCGCTCCGATGGTCACCCGCAGTGGAACGCCGATCAGATCCGCATCCTTGAACTTGATCCCGGGGCGTTCCTCGCGATCGTCCAACAGCGCCTCCATGCCGGCGCGTTGCAGTTTCGCGTACAGCTCCTCGGCGGTCTGCCGCATGCGCGCGTCGCTCCAGCTGACGGGCACGATGTGGACATGAAACGGCGCCAGCGGCAGGGGCCAGATGATGCCCTGATCGTCGTGATACTGCTCCACGGCGGCGGCGGCGGTCCGCGTGATGCCGATACCGTAGCAACCCATCTCGATCAGCCGCTCCTGGCCGGAGTCATCAAGATACGTCGCGTGCATCGCGGCGCTGTACTTGCTGCCGAGATAGAAGATGTTCCCCACCTCGATGCCCCGGTGTCCCTCGAAGACACCGCCGTCGCAACGCGGGCACGGATCACCGGCACGCGCCAGGCGCAGATCGGCGAACTCGACCTCGGCGAAGTCGCGCCCCTGATCGACGTCGACGAAGTGGTAATCGGTCTCGTTGGCGCCGGCGACCGCGCCGGTGATGCCGCGCAAACCGGCGTCGGCGATGCAACGCAGGCGTAACCCGATAGGTCCGGCAAAACCGACCGCGGCGCCGGTGAGCCGCTCCACGGTTTCCGCGTCGGCCATCGCCACCCATTGCGCTCCGAGGAGGTTGCGCAGCTTGATCTCGCTCAGCTCATGGTCGCCGCGCACGAGGGCGGCGACGGTATCGCCGTTGCTCGTCGTGCAGAGCAGGGTTTTGATGAAGCGCTCCGGCTGTTCGGCCAGAAAGGTCCCTACCTCCTCAACCGTCCGCTTTCCTGGCGTACGCACCTTTTTGACCGGCCCTGGTGCAACGCCGCGGCGTGCGCCACCGTCGCCAGCCGCACGGCCATCGGCCGGAGGCCCCGAAGCCCCTATCTCGGCCTTTTCCACGTTGGCGGCGTAGTCGCATTTCGTGCAGCTGACGATCGCGTCTTCGCCGGAATCCGCCAGCACCTGAAACTCGTGGGCACGGCGGCCGCCGATGGCGCCGGTGTCGGATTCGACCTGGCGCGTGCTCAGGCCGCAGCGCGCGAAGATCCGCCGGTAAGTGTCGGCCATGTGCTGGTACTCACGGTGGCAATCCTCGGCGTCGGCGTGGAAGGAATAGGCGTCCTTCATGATGAACTCGCGGCCACGCATCAGGCCGAAGCGTGGGCGCACCTCATCGCGGAACTTCACCTGGATCTGGTACAGATTGATCGGCAGCTCCCGATACGAGCGCACCTCGCGACGCACGATATCGGTGACCACCTCTTCGTGCGTGGGGCCGAAGCAGAAGTCGCGTTCGTACCGGTCCTTCATGCGCAGCAGCTCTTTGCCGTACTGTTCCCAACGGCCGCTTTCCTGCCACAGCTCGGCGGGACAGATCGCCGGCATCAGGATCTCTTGCGCCCCCGCCCGGTCCATCTCGGCCCGCACGATCTGCTCAACCTTGCGCACCACGCGCAGGCCCAGCGGCAAGAAGTCGTAGATGCCGCGCGCGATCTGGCGGATCATCCCGGCGCGCACCATGAGTTTGTGACTGACGACTTCGGCGTCGGCCGGATCCTGCTTGAGCGTCGGAACGAGCGTTCGACTGTAGCGCACGAAGAGCCCCTTATGACGGTCCGGCGCGACCTTAGATGGAGATCCCGGGTGAGGTCAAGGGAGGCCGTTTGCGGAACTGGTTTGATTCCGCTCGCGGCTTTGCTATAGAGAACTCCCGTAGTTGGTTCCCTGGCTACGGGTGTATTTTTTTATGGGCTCACGAGTCGTCGCGATGATTCCCGCCCGCTATGAGTCCACCCGTCTCCCCGGTAAACCACTAGCGCTGATCCAAGGCAAACCGATGATCCAGCACGTCTACGAACGCACGCGTGCCGTGGATCAGGTGGACGGCGTGCTCGTGGCCACCGACGACGCACGCATCGCCGCGGCGGTCCGCCACTTCGGCGGTGACGTGGTCATGACCAGCCCCGAGCACCAGTCGGGCACCGATCGCATCGCCGAGGCGGCACGCGACCTCGATGCCGACGTCGTCGTCAATGTACAGGGAGACTTGCCCTTTCTGGAATCCGAGATGGTGCGTGCGACGGTGGCGTTGATGCGTCGCGACCCGGCCTTGTCGATGGCGACGGTGAAGGCGCCGATTCGGGATGCGCAGGAGATGGGGAACCCGAATGTGGTGAAGGTGGTGACTGATCGCGAAGGCTACGCGCTCTACTTCTCGCGTAGCCCGCTGCCATACTGGCGGGATGTAGCCAACGACGGTGTCCTGGGATACAAGCATATTGGCTTGTACGCGTATCGGCGTGATTTCCTGCTGCGCTTCGCGCGCTTGGCGCCGACGCCGCTGGAGCGGGCCGAGAAGCTGGAGCAGTTGCGCGCCCTGGAGTGGGGGGTTCGTATCAAAGTGGCAGAAACGGCTTGTGCAGGCATCGAAGTGGACACGCCGCAGGATCTGGAACGAGCCCGCGCCTTGGCGGCGGGTTAGCGAGGGGGGGAGGATGGCGACGAGCGGCAAGCGGACCAAGTTCATTTTCGTGACCGGAGGGGTGGTGTCGTCTTTGGGCAAGGGTTTGGCCGCGGCCTCGATCGGCGCGCTGCTCGAGAGCCGCGGCCTGAAGGTGACCATCTTCAAGATGGACCCGTACATCAATGTCGATCCGGGCACCATGAGCCCATTTCAACACGGCGAGGTATTCGTCACCGACGACGGTGCGGAAACCGATCTCGACCTTGGCCACTACGAGCGCTTCCTGTCCTCGCGCATGAGCCAGAAGAACAACTTCACCACCGGCCAGGTCTACGACCGCGTCATCGCCAACGAACGCCGCGGCGAATACCTGGGCGGCACGGTGCAGGTGATCCCGCACATCACCGACGAGATCAAGCGCCGCATCAACGAGGCGGCCGAAGGCTATGACGTCGCCATTGGTGAGGTAGGCGGCACAGTAGGTGATATCGAGGGCCTGCCGTTCCTCGAAGCCATCCGCCAGTTCCGCTGGGACCGGGGGCGCGAGAACGTCCTCTACATCCACCTGACGCTGGTGCCCTACATCAGCGCCGCCGGCGAGGTGAAGACCAAGCCGACCCAGCACAGCGTCAAGGAACTGACCGGCCTTGGCATCCAGCCCGACATCCTGCTGTGCCGCACCGAGCACGCGCTGGAACGCAAGATCAAGGCGAAGATCGCTCACTTCTGCAACGTCGACGAGAACTCGGTGATCACTGCCAGGGACGTGGACTGCATCTATGAGGTGCCGCTGAATTTCCACGAGGAGGGCTTGGACGAGCGTCTAGTGGAGAAACTCAACATGTGGACCGGCGCGCCCAACCTGAGCAAGTGGATCAAGGTGGTGCAGACGTTGAAGCACCCGCGGGAACGGGTGCGCATCGCCATGGTGGGCAAGTACGTCGAGCTGACCGACTCCTACAAGAGCTTGAATGAAGCGCTGGTGCACGGGGGCATCGCCAACGAGTGCAAGGTCGAGGTCGACCACATCGATTCGGAGAAGATCGAGCAGGACGGCTTGCCGGACGCCGTGGAGCGGGCCGACGGCATTCTGGTGCCGATGGGCTTCGGCCCGCGCGGTACCGAGGGCAAGATCGCGGCGGTGCGCTGCGCGCGCGAGGAGAAGATCCCCTTCCTCGGCATCTGCTTCGGCATGCAGATGGCGGTCATCGAGTTCGCGCGCCACGTGTGCGGCCTGGAGCGCGCCAACTCGAGCGAGGTGGACGAGCACACGCCGCATCCGGTCATCGACCTGATGAGCGGGCAGCGCTCGGTGACGCGCAAAGGCGGCACCATGCGGCTGGGCGCCTATCCGTGCGTGTTGCGTGAAGACTCGCTGGCGTTCCGCGTCTACGGCAAGCGCAAGATCAGCGAACGCCACCGCCACCGCTACGAAGTCAACAACGCCTACCGCGAGATCCTGGCGAAGCACGGGCTGATTTTTAGCGGCCTGTCTCCGGACGAGTCGCTGGTCGAGATGATCGAGCTCGCCGAGCACCCGTGGTTCCTCGCCAGCCAGTTCCACCCGGAGTTCAAGTCGCGGCCGCTGGATTGCCACCCGATGTTCAAGGGTTTCATCAAGGCGGCTTTGCAGCATAAGGTCGAGGCCATCAGCGCGCCGCTGCTCAGCGCCGTGTCGCGGTGAGATCTGCAAGTGCAGGTCAAGGCACAAGCAGCAAAAGCGGGTCTCCTCTCCCTCCGGGGTGCCTGTCCCTTTGAGAGGGGCGGGGTGAGGGCGTCAAGTGACGCAGGGTCGTTCTGACTCCGCGATGCCGCGCACGCGGGAAGTGAGCGTCGGGCCGCTGCGCATCGGTGGCGGGCGGCCGTTCGTCTTCATTGGTGGCCCCTGCGTGATCGAGAGCCGCGAGCACGCGTTGCGGCACGCCACGGCGTTGCGGGCGATCACCGAACGCGCCGGCGTTCCCTTCATTTACAAATCGTCCTTCGATAAAGCGAACCGGACCTCGTTGCAGTCTTACCGCGGTCCCGGCTTGCATGCGGGCCTAGAGACCCTGGCGGCGGTGAAGCGGGAAATCGGTGTCCCGGTGCTCACCGACGTGCATGAGCGCGAGCAGGTGCAGCCGGTTGCGGAAGTCGTGGATGTGCTGCAGACGCCGGCGTTCCTGTGCCGCCAGACGGATTTCCTCCTGCAGGTGGCGCAGTCCGGCAAGCCGGTGAACGTCAAGAAAGGGCAGTTCCTGGCACCGTGGGACATGGGACCGGTGCTCCAGAAAATGGCCAGCACCGGCAACACCCAGCTTATGATCACCGAGCGCGGCGTCTCGTTCGGCTACAACAACCTGGTGGCCGACATGCGTTCGCTGGCAGTCATGGCGCAATTCGGATATCCGGTGATCTACGATGCGGGCCACAGCGTGCAGCTTCCGGGAGGGCAGGGGAAAACCTCCAGCGGTCAGCGCCAGTTCATCCGCGTGCTAGCGCGCGCGGCCGTGGCTGTCGGCGTCGATGCGGTGTTCCTCGAAGTGCACGAGAATCCGGATCAGGCATTGAGTGACGGGCCGAACTCATACCGGCTGGACGAGTTGGAGCAGTTGCTGCGTGAGTTGAAGCGCATGGATGCCCTTACCAAAGAAATGTAGGGCGGCGGTAACGAAATGAAGTTTGCGAAGCGCATTCGAAGCGGCCCTTCGAGCCGCCGCCAAAAAACGGCGACTCCTCAGAGCGAGCGGACAACGCAATTGAAAATGAAGGCTACCGTTCACCCTGAAGAGGCCCCTCCTGAGGAGGTGCGGCCTTTTGGCGCCTTCTCGAAGGGTTTTCAGGGGCCGTCTCGAAGGGTCTCTCCGCGTCGGCAGAGTCAATCCCCTGTTGTTCCCGTGTCTAAGCGACTGCGCCGCGGGCGCGACAGCGACGCCATCCGCAGCGCGCGGCGCGTGCTGGCGATCGAGGCGGCCGCCATCGCCGCGGTCGCAGAGCAGTTGGACGACCGCTTCGATCGCGCTCTCGACCTGCTCGCCGGCTGCTCCGGAAAGGTCGTGGTTACCGGCATGGGAAAGTCGGGGCTCATCTGCCGGAAGATCGCCGCGACGCTCACCAGCACCGGCACCCCGGCGCTGTTCCTGCACGCCGGCGAGGCGGCGCACGGCGACGCCGGCGTGTTCATGAAAGGCGATGCCGTGGTGGCGCTGTCGAGCAGCGGCGAATCGGACGAGATCGTGCGGCTGTTACCGCTGATCAAGCGCATGGAACTGCCGCTGATTGCATTGACCGGCGATCTCGCGTCAACCCTCGCCAAGACGGCTGATGTCGTGTTGGACGTGAGCGTCGCCGAAGAGGCTTGTCCTTTGGGTTTGGCACCGACCGCAAGCACGACCGCCGCCCTGGCGCTCGGCGACGCCCTGGCGGTGGCGTTGCTGGACCGCAAGGGCTTTGGGCCGGACGACTTCGCGGTGTTGCATCCGGCTGGCGCGCTCGGGCGGCGTTTTCTCAAGGTCGCAGACCTCATGCATCAGGGTGAGGCCATCCCGCTGGTCGGCCTGCAGACACCGTTCAACGGCACGCTGTTGGAGATCACCAGCAAGCGGCTGGGGGTGACCGGCGTGGTTGATGACCGAGGCGATCTCAGCGGCGTCATCACAGATGGTGATCTGCGCCGCGCGCTCGAACGCATCAACGACGTTCGCGCCGCGGCGGCGGCAGATATCATGACGGGGAATCCGAAGACGATCAGCGACAGCGCCCTGGCGGCGCAGGCGGTGGCGCTGATGGAGCGTCACAGCATCACGTCCCTCTTCGTCCTCCAGCAAGGCAGCCGCAAGCCGGCCGGCATCATCCACCTGCATGATCTGTTGAAGGCGGGAGTGGTGTGAGGGAAAGGTGGAAGGCTGAAAGCGAAAAGCCGAAAGAGGGAGACGGAAATCCGGCTTTTAGCTTTCAGGGTTGATCTTTGAGCTCGCATGGTGTTCCGACGCTCATACAAAAAATCGCTGCGGCTGCGAAGGTTGATCCGGCGGCTGAAGAACGCGGCGGTCGCGGGTGTGGCGCGGTTTGCGCTGGCGGCGCTGGGCCGGTTGTCGCTCGAGCGCGCGTTGCAGGTCGGCGAGAAGACCGGCGCGCTTCTGTATCGGCTCTTGCGCAGATCGCGGCGCTTGGCGCTGGAGCACCTGCGGCTGGCGTTCGGGGACCAGTTGAGCCCGACGGCGCGGGAGCACCTCGCCCGCGCCTCCTTCATCAACATTGCGCGCTCGTTTTGCGAAGTGGCGAAGATTGACGACATCCGCGCGCGGCGCGAGGAGTACTTCGAAGTAGAGGGTTGGGAGGAAGCGGAGTGGGCGCTGGCGGGTCAGACCGGAGCGGTCGTCGTCACCGGACATATCGGAAATTGGGAGCTGCTGGCCGCCTACTTCGCCTGGCAGGGTTTGAAGGTCGCCGCCATCGCGCGCCGCATCTATGTGCCGCAATTGAACCAGCTGTTGGTGGGGTTCCGTAGCCGCCAGGGCGTCGAGACCATCTTGCGCGAGAGCCCGCAGTCGACGCGCCAGATACTGCGCGCCTTGAAGGCCAAGGCGCTCCTGGCCATGCTCATCGATCAGGATACGCACGCCCCCTCCATCTCGGTTCCGTTCTTCGGGCGCATGGCCCGCACGCCGGCGGCGGCGGCGGCGCTCGCCCTCCGGCGCGAGTTGCCCGCGGTCGCGATGTTCATCCAGCGGCGGCCGCAGGGGGGGCATCGCATCACGATCATTCCGCCATTCGTGATCGAGCGCAGCGGCGACATGCAGGCGGACATCCGTGGCTTGACGCGCAAGTTCAACGAGGCGTTGGAGCAGCAAATCCGCAGGAACCCGGCGGAATGGGTGTGGTGGCACCGCCGCTGGCGGCGGGCGCCCGTGGCTCAGCTTGATGTGGACGGCGCTCTTCCTCATGCGACCCCGAGACACGCCATCGTGTCGGGTGGGAGCTGAGTAGGCTGGCGCATAGATCCGGCGATGTATCCCGTTGCGTCCCCTCGCCCCGTGGGAG
>Ga0326728_10016678_pt1 | contig 14917 bp, 23 predicted proteins | sample MB3enrmetagenome_FD_207602 | JGI IMG/M metagenome (GOLD analysis project Ga0326728, IMG submission 207602) | Lab enriched peat soil microbial communities from McLean, Ithaca, NY, United States - MB31MN | ecosystem: Environmental > Terrestrial > Soil > Wetlands > Peat | place: USA: New York...
AGCCGCGGGCTGCGCAACTCGACCTCGCCGTAGAAGTTCCCTGCCCTCGTGGTCCGATTCGGGGTCTATGGTGACCTTGTCAGTTTCAATTACCGCAATTGCTTCACCCCGTGAGACCTTGTCCCCAACCTTTTTCAACCATTGGACCACTGTCCCCTCTTCCATGGACATTCCCGTCTTCGGCATGATGATGCTCTGCGCCATGCGCCTGTCTCCTATTGTGAGGATGGAACCGACCCCGAGCTGGAGCGGATGACGAGCTCAGGGCTGATCTGAAAGACGTTCCCCGCAAATGCCCCGCGGCTCATTGCTTCCATGACCGAGGCAACGACCCGCGCCGCAAGACGCTCGAGCTGAGGGTCGATGGACGTAAGCCCCGTTGCGCGGCCCAGCCGCGTGTTTCCCCAGCCCACCACGGCAGAGTCCGCGCCTGGCATTAGCCCCGCTCTGCGCATGCCGTTAATGGCGCCGACAGCAGTCTCATCGGAAGCGCAGAGAAATGCGCGGCACGCGGGCTCGCGCGTGAGTATGTTCCTGGCAGCCTGGGCGCCGCCTTCCACGCCGGGGGCGCAGGACTCCACGAAGCCCGATGCCGCAGGCTGGCCGCCCAACAGCGCGTCGACGAAGCCCTGGTGGAACGCCGCGTTCAGGGCGGCAGCACTGAGGAGCGCAATCCTGGCATGCCCCAGGTCTCGCAGGTGACGGACAGCTCTGCGGGCTCCCTCGGCATCATCCAGGAGCACCTGCGGGCAGGAAGCGCTGCTCACCGGGCCGCGAACAAGGATGGTGTTCGGGAGGGGTGCGCCCGACCTTCCCGAGGACTCCGCGGTTGCGGCAGGTTGGAGAATGACGAGCGCGCCGCTTTCCTGGGCTTCCTGGTAGATAGCCTGGGCCAGGAGAACGTCGTCGTGATGACAGGAGAAGCGGACCGGGAGCGGTACTTTGCGAAGCTGCGCCTCCAAAAGCTCCAGGAAGGCAGCGGTGGCCTCATCAAGCGCTTCGCAGATGACATGAGCCCAGGGGAAACTGAGGAGCCTTCGCGGCGCGAAAGGCCGCTCGCGGGCATAAATGACGATGGTGCCTTTCCCGCTGTACCGCTCGATGTACCCTTCAAGCACGAGCTTTGCAAGCGCGTTCCTGACCGTCAGGTGCGTAGTCCCAAACCGGTCTTTCAGCACCCGTTCGGGCGGAAACCAGTCCCCCTTCTTGTACTTCCCTGAAAGGATCTCCTCTTTCAGCTGGCTGTAGATCTGCTCATACAGATAACGATTGGAGTCAGTGGATCCCTGGGTCATATGCCTACCGTTGTGAGTCACTGTAGAGCGGGCCGCTCTCTGCTTCAAGGACAGCCTTTATGCATCGGAACCTCGTAAGCGCTATATATATTATCAAATAGAGTGCCAACAGAGCAATACCATCATAATTACTTATAACTATGAGTATTGAGCAAATAGTTCAAATCATATGCTATATAGCATTAGATATTCTTTCCAGGAAATCTCATGCCAACGAAGAGTTGAAATTTACTATTGACAAACAGGCGAGACTATTATATAGAGCGCTATATACAGTGCGTCAATTCGGAGGGAAAACTCCATGGACCTTGGTCTGAGGGGAAAAGCGGCCATCGTGACGGGCGGCGGGACCGGCATTGGGGCGGGCATCTGCGAGGCGCTGGCCCAGGAAGGGGTCAACGTTGGCATCAACTGGATCGTCGGGAAAGAGGAAGTGACTGCCTTCGCCGCTGAGCTCTCCCGGAAGTATGAGTCTGATTGCCGTCCCTTTTACGCTGATGTTTCCCGGGCGGAAGACCTCGATGCAATGGTGAAGGACGTCATCGCGGCCTACGGCCGAATCGACATCTTGGTCAACAACGCCGGGATCTGGCCCACGGAGAACATACTGGACATGCCGGACTGCAGCTGGGAAAAAGTCATCAGGATCAACCTCAACGGCCCGTTTCTACTTTCCAAGCGCGTGGCAAAGCACATGATGGAAGGCGGGATCAAGGGAAGCATCATCAACCTTTCCTCAAAGTCCGGCATCACGTACAACACGGCTGGGCATGCCCACTACGCTTCTGCCAAGGCCGCGATCAACATGATGACAAAGACGCTTGCCCGAGAGCTGCTGCCGTACGGAATCCGGGCCAACGCAATTGCGCCGGGGATGGTCCGCACTCCCATCAACGAGGACAAGTGGGCGGACCCTGAGCTGAAGAAGGCGTACGAGGCGCGAATTCCCTCCGGAAGGTTTGCGCAGCCTGTGGAGATCGGGTACACGGTTGCATTTCTGGCATCGGAAAAGTCCTTCAACATCATGGGAACGGTGATCGACATCACCGGCGGAATGCTGATCTAAGGCGCCGGTGAGGCGCGGGAGGAAAAGGACGTGGGCGTCGATTTGAAAGGAAAAACGTGCGTAGTGACGGGCTCTGCCAAGAGCATTGGCCTTGGCGTGGCGGAGATGTACGCGGGGCTGGGAGCGAAAGTGGCAATGATCGATCTCAACCCCGCGGTCATGAGCCAGGCGGAGCGTCTGAGGAAAGCCGGTCACTGCATCCGCGGGTACGTCGTTGACATCACGGACCGCGCCGCGGTGATGAGCTGCTTTGATGACGTTACAGGGAATTTTGGGGGCGTCTTTGCCCTTGCGAACGTCGCCGGGGCGGTGGACCAGCAGCCGTTCACGGAGATCACCCCGGAGCGGCTGGACATAATGAACCGCATCAACATCAACGGGTCGGTCTGGTGCGCCCAGGCCGCCCTTCTCTCCATGAGAAAGCTGAAGGACGGACGCATCATCAACTTCTCCTCCAAATCCGGCAAGACCGGATCCGCAATCATGGCCGCCTACTCCGGAGCCAAGGGCGCCATTATCTCCGTCACCCATGCCATGGCCTTCGAGCTGGCCAAGGACAACATCAAAGTGAACTGCCTGTGCCCCGGCATTGTCGAGAACACCGGGGTATGGGGATCCGTGAGCAAGGGCTATGTGGAAAACCTCAAGATGGAAGAGCAGGCTGTGGTGAAGCAGTTCACCTCGAAGGTGCCGCTGGGAAGGTTGTGCAGGATCGATGACGTGGTGTCCTTCGTGAAGTTCCTGACCATTGACGGAGACTACTGCACCGGGCAGGCGTTCAACATCACCGGCGGCCGTGAGATGCATTGATGACAAGGAGGAAATGATGGCGGAGAACTTGAATGACGCCCCTCGCGCGGGGGACGCGCTAGGAATGATCGAGACGCGGGGGTTCAGCGCGATGGTGGAGGCTGCCGACGCCATGGTGAAGGCGGCGAAAGTCGAGCTGATAGGGTTCGAGAAGATCGGCGGGGGGTACGTGACGGCCATCGTGCGCGGAGACGTGGCAGCCTGCCGGGCCGCCGTGGAGGCAGGAAGCCGTGCGGCGGAGAAGGTGGGAGAGATCGTAAGCACGCACGTGATTCCGCGCCCGCACGCTTCGGTGGACGAGGCGCTTCCGTTGGGCCGCGGGGAAAGGAAGGCGTAGGCCATGGCAGTGGACCTGAGGAGCTACGTGTTTCTGGATTCACTCCAGCTGCAGAACGCCTCTTTCATCGCAACAGTATCCAAGGGCTATTACCCCATTGGGGGACAGGCCTGCTGCGTGATCGAGATAGCCCCGGGCATCGAGATAAACAGGCTGACTGATATTGCGTTGAAGGCGACCAACGTCACCCCGGGGCTGCAGATCGTGGAGCGGGCCTACGGGCTCCTGGAAGTGCACTCGGACAGCCAGGGAGACGCGCGCATGGCCGGAGAGGCCGTGCTGAAGGAGCTGAAGAAAAGCGAGGCTGACCGTCTGAAGCCGCAAGTGATGACCAGCCAGCTCATCAAGAATATCTCGGACCACCATGCCCAGCTCATCAACAAGGTGCGCCATGGCAACATGGTGCTGCGCGGGGACACGCTGTACGTGCTGGAGGTGGAGCCGGCCGGCTACGCGTACTACGCCGCCAACGAGGCGGAGAAGACGGCCAAGGTCAACATCATCGAGGTGCTGGGCTTCGGCGCTTTCGGCCGGGTGTACATAGCCGGAGAAGAGGCGGAGGTCATCGAGGCGCGCAAGGTTGTGGAGTTACGGCTGGACGGCCTGGCCGGACGAGAGATTGCCGCAAATGCGGCTCGCATATAAGGAAGGGACAGGATGGCGGAGAACCAGAGTGATACAAGCAGCGCCGGGGACGCGCTCGGCATGATCGAGACACGGGGATTCAGCGCAATGGTGGAGGCTGCCGACGCCATGGTGAAGGCGGCCAAAGTGGAGCTGATCGGGTTCGAGAAGATCGGCGGGGGGTACGTGACGGCCATCGTGCGCGGAGACGTGGCAGCCTGTCGGGCTGCCGTGGAAGCAGGCAGCCGTGCCGCGGAGAAGGTTGGAGAGATCGTGAGCACGCACGTCATTCCGCGGCCGCACCAAGGCGTGGATGCGGCGCTTCCCCTAGGGCGGCAACCTGTGGCGCAGAAGCCGGCACCGGCCGGCAGGAAGTAAGGAGCCGGCTCCATGGTCTTGGCGCGGGTGAAGGGCACGGTGGTCTCCACGCACAAGCCTGATTCCATGGAAGGGCTTCGCTTGCTCCTGCTGGAGAAGGTGGACGCGGTGAGCCTGAAAGGCAAGGGTGACTACGTTGTCGGCGTCGACAGCGTGGGGGCCAACGCCGGTGAGATCGTATTCTATGTGACAGGGTCCAGCGCGCGCATGACGGAAACCACCAAGGGCAAGCCCTCGGATGCGACCATCATTGCCATTGTCGATGTCATCGAGAAGGATGGGGCCATCACGTACCGGAAGGCAGAAGAGGCATCCTGATGAATCTCGCGCTGGTGCGCGGAACCGTGGTGGCAACAAAGAGGTCGGACGGGGTCCACGGTCCCAGATGGCTCCTAGTGGAGGAGTGCGACCCGCAGGGCGCGGGCAGGGGGGATTGCCTGGTGGCCCTGGACATGGTGGGGGCGGACAGGGGGCAGATGGTCCTGCTCACGCAGGGAAGCTCCTGCCGCTGGACCACGCGAACGGAAGACCGGCCCATGGACACTCTGGTAGTGGCAATCGTGGATGCCGTGGACCAGGGCGGCAAGAAGGAATAGGGAATGGCGGCCACTGACGAGATACGGCGGATAGTGGAGGAGGTGCTGAAAGGTGCCGACATTCCGGCCTTGCTTGGACAACTCGACGCCGGCCGGAGCCCTGCCCCCGGATCAGCGCCGGGCTACGGCGTCTTTGCGGACGTGGGCAACGCCGTGAAAGCGGCCAGCGCGGCGCAGAGTGAGCTCATGGCTCTTCCGCTGGATACCCGCTCGCGGATCATCAACGCAATACGGCACGCGGTCCTCTCGAACAACGAATCCCTTTCCCGCGAGGCGGTGGCGGAGACGGGCCTGGGCAACCTGCGTGACAAACAGGTGAAGAACACCCTTGCGGCGGAGAAGACTCCGGGGGTTGAGGACGTGCGGCCCTCAGCCTTCTCTGACGAGCACGGGCTCACCATTACCGAGCGCGCCCCGTACGGGGTGATCGGGGCAATCACTCCGGTGACCAATCCGATTGCCACCATCACAAGCAACTCCATCGGGATGATCGCGGCCGGGAATTCAGTTGTCTTCAACGTCCATCCCAACGCGAAACGGATTTCCAACCAGCTCGTGGCGCTTCTCAATACGGCAATCATGACCGCGGGCGGGCCGCAGAACCTCCTGTGCGCCGTGGCGGACCCTACCATTGAGAGCGCAGGCGCGCTGATGAAGCACCCGGGAGTCTCCATCCTGGTGGTCACCGGCGGTCCCGGCGTGGTGAAAGCGGCCATGGCGAGCGGAAAGAAGGCAATCTGTGCCGGCCCGGGTAATCCGCCCTGCGTCGTGGACCAGACAGCGGACATCGTGAAGGCGGGGCGGGACATTGTGGCGGGGGCGGGCTTCGACAACAATGTCGTGTGCATCTGCGAAAAGGAAGTGCTGGCGGTGGAGAGCATCGCGGAGCGCCTGAAGCAGGAGATGCGCTCGAACGGCGCGTTCGAGCTCTCAGGCCCCCAGATCGACGCGGTCACTATGCTGGCCGTGCCCGACTTTCGGGGCCCGGGGATGGAAAGCGCGCCGAACAAGGACCTAGTGGGAAAGGACGCCGCATACATTGCCCGGGCTGCGGGGATACAGGTACCCGCGGAAACGCGGGTACTGTTGATGGAAGTGGACAGGAACCATCCCCTCGTATGGACGGAGCAGCTGATGCCCGTGCTGCCCCTTGTCCGGATGAAAAGCGCGGATGAGGCCATCGACTTCGCCGTGGAGGTGGAGCACGGCTTTCGGCACACTGCCATGATCCATTCCCACGACATCGAGAAGCTGTCCCGGATGGCAAAGGTGATGAACAGCTCCCTTTTCGTAAAGAACGGGCCGTGCTACGCGGGGCTGGGGCAGGGCGGAGCAGGGTTCACCTCTTTCACCATAGCCAGCCCCACGGGGGAAGGAATGACCCGGGCGCGGACCTTCACCCGCGAAAGACGCTGCACGCTGGCGGACTACTTCAGGATCATATGAAGCTTGGGAAGGTGATTGGCACAGTGGTATGCACGCAGAAGATGGAATGCTTCGAGGGGCTGACGCTGCTCCTTGTGCAGCCGGTAGATGAAACCGGCAGAGATGCAGGCGCCGTGCTCGTTGCCTTCGACACTGTGCGCGCGGGGGAGGGGGACCGTGTGTTCCTTGAGGCTGGCAAAGAAGCCGCGCAGGCAAACCCCAACGGATGGTTCAACCCCGCGGACGCGGCTATCATCGGCATTGTGGATGCGCTTGACGATGGAGGCCTTTCGTGACGCTTGCGCGCGTAGCCGCGAACATGGTTGCCACGGAGAAGCACCCTCACTACCGGGGCCGCAAGATTCTAGTGGTGCAGCCTGTGGACCCTGATGGAAAACCACGGGGCCACAGCTTTCTGGCAGTGGACGGCGTTCAAGCCGGGATTGGTGACTTGGTCCTGGTGGTGGATGAAGGGGGGAGCGCGCGGGCGGTCATTGGGGATGAGTCGGCGCTGACCATCCGCACGGTCATCTGCGGGATTGTAGACAAAGTGGATACCGTCGGACACACCGGAGGCGGCGAATGAGCGGAAAGGACAACGTTCGCAGCGTGGCAATCGGCTCCGATCACGGGGCCTTTGCCCAGAAGGAAACGCTGAAGGCCTACCTGCAGACGGCCGGCTACCGGGTGGTGGATGCAGGGTGCTTCGCAGCCGATAGGGTGGATTACCCCGACATTGCCGTGTCGGTCTGCCGCAGGGTGGTGAGCGGGGACTGCGAGCGGGGGATCGTGCTGGACGGCGCGGGGATAGGATCATGCATGGCGGCAAACAAGATCAAAGGGATTCGCGCCGCGCTGTGTTATGACATCCGCACGATCATCAACAGCCGGGAGCACAATAACGCCAACGTGCTGACCCTGGGCGGGCCGCTGCATGACGCGGGCCAGCTGTGCGACATGGCAAAGACGTGGCTGGAAACCCGGTTCGGGGGAGGCAGGCACATGGTGCGGGTGAACAAGATCATGGCAATCGAGCGAGGAGGCTCGGCAGAGTGATGGAACAGAATCAGCTGATCGAGAGAATCGTGGCAGAGGTGGTGGCGCGTATGGGCTCCTCCGCGGGGGAAAAGCAGGCGGGAGGCCCGGGCGTGCAGCCGGGGGCATCAAGCGCCGCCGCGGTGCCCGCGCTGGCCCCTGCCGACATCGCCCGGTACATCGACCACACCATGCTGCGGCCCGAGGCGTCCACGGCAGCATTCGACAAGCTCTGCCAGGAGGCCGTGCAGTACAGGTTCTTCAGCGTGTGCGTGAACTCCTGCCGAGTTGCCTACGTTGCCCGCAAGCTCCAGGGCACGGGCGTCAAGGTATGCTCCGTGGTGGGGTTCCCCCTTGGTTCCATGACCAGCAGGTCCAAGGCGTTCGAGACCCGCGAAGCCATCGAGGATGGCGCCTCGGAAATCGACATGGTGATCAACATCGGGCTTCTGAAATCCGGTGACTATCATGGGGTGGAGGAGGACATCCGCTCCGTGCGTCGGTCAACGCGCGGGAACACGCTGCTCAAAGTAATTATCGAGACCGTGCTACTGACGCAGGATGAAAAGGTTCTGGCGTGCGAGCTATCGAAGAAAGCCGGGGCGGACTTCGTGAAGACATCCACCGGCTTCCTGGGCGGCGGCGCCAGCGTGGAGGACCTGAGCCTGATGCGCCGCGTGGTGGGCCGCGACATGGGTGTGAAGGCCAGCGGCGGGGTTCGCACGTACAAGACCGCCCTCTCCTTCCTGGGGGCAGGGGCAAACCGGCTGGGGTGCGTTTCCAGCGTGGCAATCGTGACCGGCGCTGAAGGGGCCGGCAGCTACTGAACGCCGGAGCCATGGCGATGATTGTCCCTTCCATCCTTTCCGCGGATTTCACTCGCCTAGGTGGAGAGCTCGTAGCGCTGGAGAGAGCTGGCGCGGACTGGATCCATGTGGACGTAATGGACGGGCATTTTGTTCCGAACCTCACCATGGGGCCCATGACGGTTGCGGCCGTCCGCAGGGTGACCGACCTGCCCATTGACGTGCATCTAATGATCGACAATCCAGACCAGTTCATCCCGGAGTTCGCCTCTGCCGGTGCCACCCACATCAGCGTGCACGCGGAAACCGTGCGGCACCTGAACAGATCGCTGCAGCTGGTGAGGAGCTGCGGCGCGCACCCGGGCGTTGCTCTGGGGCCGTCCGCGCCCTTGTCCCTCATGGACTGGTCTCTCGACTATGCCGACTACATCCTCCTAGTGGCGGTGAACCCGGGCTTCGGCGGGCAGGAGCTGCAACCTGCCGTGCTGGGCAAGATCCGCGCCTTGCGTGCGGAGCTTGACCGCCGCGGCTTTTCCACCGTCATCGAATCCGACGGCGGGATCAACGAGAGGTCAATTGCCGATTTCGCGGCAGCCGGCGTAGAGGCCTTTGTGGTCGGCTCCGCGCTCTTCGGGGCCGCGGACTACCGTGCGGCTGTTGCCCGGTTGCGTGACGAAGCGGACCGCGGATACGCGGGACTGGTTGCGACATGATCAACATCCGCAACGGCATCTGGAGCGTCCGGATTTCCGAGACAGGGGCGGAGCTGAAAAGCCTCCGTCGGCTGGAGACGGGGCAGGAGCACATATGGCATGGCGACCCCGCGTGGTGGGCCGGCTCCGCGCCGGTGCTTTTTCCCGTCATCGGCGGCCTGAGGAACGGGGAGTATTCCTGGGAGGGCAGGAAGTACAAGCTGGCGTCCCACGGGTTCGCGCGGGTGAGCGAGTTTTCCGTGGCGCGGAGGGGGGAAGACTTTGCGGAGCTGACGCTGGCCTCCAGCGCGAAGACTCGGGAGACGTATCCATTCGATTTCAATTTGAAGGTGTCCTTCGCCCTGGACCGGTCGGGAATCGCCGTCCGCTACGACGTTGCCAACACGGGCACCGGGCCTATGTATTTCTCCATCGGCTCTCATCCGGCCTTTGTGGTGCCGTTCGCCGGCGGCGTGTTGGAGAACTATTACGTGCTCTTCGAGCGGGAGGAGAGCCTGGAGCGCTGGTTCTTCAAAGACGGGGTGATCGAGGCTGGAAAGACCGAGGAGGTCTTCGAAAACAGCAGGGTCATCAACCTCACCCGCACTGTCTTCGACAAAGGGATCATGATCTTCAAGCACCCTGCATCCCGCGAGTTCTCCATTGCCAACAGCCGAAACTCCTGCGCGGTGAGGGTGATCACGGATGGCGTTCCATACGTGGGCGTGTGGTCAAAGCCCGGTGGAGCGCCGTTTCTCTGCATTGAGCCCTGGCACGGGATCCCGGACATGAGCGACGCTACGGGAAACATCATGGACAAGGAAGGCATCGTCAGCCTTGAGCCTCGCGCCTTATTCTCCACCGGATACCGCATCGAGATCTGCTGAGAGATCCTCCGCCTTCTTCCCGACATGTTGACTCCCAAAGGGGTCTGTGCGTACAGTTTCCGGCCGGGGAAGGAAGGCAGCGGCCATGGCAACCACGAAGACGAGATTCCAGGAACAGGTCGAGGAAGTGCTTTTGAACTTCGATTTCGATCGCGTCCACCGAGTGATGGAATCCCTCTCCTGGGCCTGGGCCAACCTGGACCGTGTCCCGACAAGAGCCGAGCTCTCCACGGAGGGGAGGCGACTGCTGGCGGAGCTGGGCGGCAGGCCCGGCGTGCTGGGCAGCGGCGGACTGCGCGCCAGCTACAAGGAGGACGGCACCCTCAGCCTGAAGTTCATCCTCTGTGAGAGCTGGTCGGATCTCAATGAAGACGCAAGCGGTGAAGCGCCTTGATGACTTTTTGACCGGTAAAATGTAATTACCTAAGCAGGAGTCCGCAGTATGAAAGACCGCACCCGCATCAAGACTCCCGTCCGCACCTACTCAGCGCCTGCCGTGGACAGGACGCTGGACATCATCGAGTTCATGGCCGTCCATCCCCGGCCCTATGGCGCCACGGAGCTCTCCCGGTGCCTGAACATCCCCATCAACTCCGTGTTTCGCATTCTCAAGAGGCTGACTGACCGGGAATACACAATCCAAGACCCTCTCTCCAGCGGTTACCAGCCAGCACCAAGCTCTTCTCCCTGGGAATGAGCCTGTTATACGCGGTTCGAGCTGCGCCAACGCGCGCGGCCCCATATCGAGTGGCTTAGCCCGGGAAACCGAAGAGACCTGCCAGCTACAGATACCCCAGGGACAGATGATGCTTGTGATAGTACCTTGACGCGCATCATAGTAGGTACCTATGGGCTTTCCTTCTCGGGATCTCTCGTGCTGTGCTCTGCCTCCGCCAACTGATGCACCTTTTCGGTCGCCACCCAGATGAGCTCGAGCTTGTCCAGCGGAACCACGTTGTACCTCCTGACAAATGACAGTATTGTATTTGTCATTTGTCAACAAGGCATAGACTCCTAAAGCAACTACTATCAAGAAATTAGCAATATATTGAAATTTTAGTTGACAAATAGTCTAATTATGGAAATATTCGCGGCATTGGTTTGTCTTTTAGAAAAACATAAGGATATATTCTACAAATGCTCAAGAGGAGCCAAGTCATGAAGGTCTTTGATTTCGGCGTTCCCATGAGAGTCTTCTTCGGAAAAGGTGAGCTCAAGAGGCTCAAGGAGATCGCGCCAACCCTCGGCAGGAATGCGATGTTCCTGGCTGTGCCAAGCAGACCATGAGGCAGACCGGCATTCTGGACAAGGCCGTGGACCTGCTGAAGAAGGGTGGAGTTGAAGTTTTCGCATCCGACGATGTCGATCCTAACCCCAAGGATGTGGACATCGATCGCCAGGCAAAGGCGTTTCTGCAGAGCAAGTGTGACTTCACGGTCGGCCTTGGTGGCGGAAGCTCCATGGATTTAGCCAAGGCCGTCGCATTCCTCGCTGCCCAGGGGAGATGTACCATCCTGGACTATCTTGCCGGTGGGCCGCATGCCACCCTCGTGGAAACAAAGCCGGCGTTCCCCATCGTGTGCGTCACGACTACTGCCGGGACGGGTTCGGAGACGACCCCCTGGTGGGTGATTACGAACACGAAATGCCATGAGAAACCGGGAACGGGCAATGACAGCATCATGGCCCGTTGCGCCATCGTGGATCCCGAGCTTATGGTCTCGCTCCCGCGGGAGGTCACGCGGAACACGGGCATCGACGTGCTCTTCCACGCCATGGAAGCGTTCATTGCGAACATGGCCACACCGTTTACGGAGGCACTCGAGGCTTTCTCCGGCGTGATGATGGCGTCCCGCTTCGGTGCGGGGGACCCGCGCAGCGGCAACGGCTTCGAGTTCGACGTCATCGTGGCTGGCCATCCTGCTCGGCGGAACGAGCCTCAGCGGCGGCAAGGGCTCCGTGATCGGGATGCTCCTCGGGGCCATGGTGGTGGCCGTGCTTGGCAAGGGGCTGGACATGTTGAACGTCCTCACCTTCTGGCAGAGCGTCCTCAAGGGAGCCATTTTCGTTGCGGCTGTGATCCTCAACGAGAAGATCCTCGCCACGGCCCAGCGCCGCTAGCTGAAGGCGTAGCCCGCGTGATGCCAATATCAGGGCGGGGTGGAAGAGCGCGGGCAGGGACCCTCGCACCCCGTCGGTCCCGAACAGGCGCCGGGGGACAGCGTTGATGGCGTCATCACAAAGTGTTACAGTGGGGGACTCGCGTATGGGCGACCCCATGATGTCGAAACACGCCGGCAATCCTGCCTACATCATCCCCAGTCTCGACCGAGCTCTGCGCATCATGGAGCATCTGAGCACGCGCCGGGAGGGCAGCTCGATCACGGAGATCGCCACGCAGCTCTCTCTGCCGAAGAACAGCGTCTTCCGGATCGTACGGACGCTGGCGGCAAGCGGGTACCTTGACGAGCACGACAAGTCCTGGCGCCTCAGCCCCAAGATCCTCTCCCTCGGCTACACCGCCGTGCAGAGCACGAACCTCATCAGCGCATGCATGGACGAGATGCGCATGCTGCGCGACGAGATCAACGAGACCATCTTCGTAGGCGCGCTGTCGGAAGGGAAGGTCGTCATCCTCGAGGAGCTCCCGTCCTTCCAGCTGGTGAAGTTCACCGTAGAGATCGGCCACCCGGTCCCCATCCATGCCTCGGCGCCCGGCAAGGCCATCCTGGCGCACCTGCCAGCCGCTGAGCAGAAGGATCTCCTCGCGCACATCGCCTTCACGCGGTTCAACGACCGGACCATCCCGGGGATGAAGGCGATGCAAGCCGAGATCGAGAAAGTCCTGGGACTGGGCTATGCTCTGGACCTCGGCGAGGAGGTGGCCGAGATCTGGTGTGCCGCCAGCCCGGTGTTCGACTACCGCGCGTATCCCATCGCGTCCGTCTGGCTCTCGGGCCCCGAATTTCGACTGGCCAAGATGGACCTGGACCGTGTCGGGGCTCTCGTGCGGGAGCACGCGCTGCGCATATCCAAGCAATTCGGCTACGATCCTTTGGTTGCCCGGCAGCCAGGCAGGGGGAATACGCCCGGCAAACCCGCTGCCTTGTAGGGGTGCACGTATGGCGGAGATCAAGCGCATTGAAGCCCAGAACCAGTGTGGCGAATCACCCATCTGGGACACACGGACCGCGACGCTGTCCTGGGTGGACACCGAGAGGCCGCTCCTCGCCGCGCTCTCCGGCAGGAGCGCGCAGGCCGTGACGATGCCGACGAGCCGTCTTGTGCAGGCTATCGGTCTGCGCCGCGCGGGAGGGTGGGTGGCAGTGGTACGGGACGGGTTCGCGCTGCTTCAGGCCGACGGCATGGAAACGCGCTTCCTGGGCAACCCGGTCGAGGGCCTTCCGCACATGACCATGAGCGATGGCACGGTGGGCCCCGACGGACGCTTCTACGCGGGATCGTTCAATGTGCAAGACCTTGACGCGGCCGAAGGGTGCCTCTACCGTGTCGACCGCGACGGTGCGGTGGAGGTGATCGAAACCGGCCTCGTCCTTCCCAACGGGATGGCGTTCAGCCCCGACGGGGGAACACTGTACGTGACGGAGATGTGGGTCCGCCGCATCCTGGCCTATGACTTCGACGCCCGGGCGGGAGCCGTCTCGCGGCGCAGGGTGCTCGTGAGCGTGCCCGAGTCCGAGGGATACCCCGACGGCCTCATCGTTGACGAGGAGGGCTGTCTGTGGAGCGGCCACTGGCAGGGGTTCCGGGTCACCCGTTACGACCCCGACGGCAAGAAGATACGTCACGTCGATGTTCCCGTGCCCACAGCCACCTGTATGGCGTTCGGCGGCCCGGACCTCGACCGGCTCTACATCACGACGGCCAAGAAGGGACTGACGCCTGAGCAGCTCGCTGCATACCCTTTTGCGGGCGACCTCTTCATGGTTCGAGCGGGTGTCCGTGGGCGAGCGGAGCACGAGTTCGGCGGCTAGCGACGCCGGTGCAGTATCGGGCAGCGCGCGGTGAACCGAACGCAGTAAGCCACAGATGGTGGTCCTTGTCATCAATAGCGGCAGCTCCTCAGGGTTCGCCTGTGCGCGGGTCTGCTGGAGAGAATCGGGCTCGGCGATGGCCGGTTTATCTTCGAGCCGGCGGGAAAAGGCCGCGCCCGAGCGTCCCGTTTCGATCCGCGACCGTTCCCAGGGCATCGAGCTGATTCTGGCGGCGATCACGGACCCTGAAATCGGGGTTCTCAAGGCCATCGGCGAAGTCGACGCGGTCAGCCACCGGGTGGTACACGGCGGGGAAGTGATCTCGAAAGCCGAACTGGTGACTCTTCGAATCGAGGGAATCATCGTGGAGTGCGGCAAGCTTGCGCCGCTGCACACCCCTCCGACCTCATGGGCGTCCGGGCCCTCACCGCCCGGCTCCCTTCGGTGCCCCACGTGGCGGCGTTCGATACCGCGTTTCATGCCGCCATGCCCGAGGAGTCCTGCCTGTTCGGGCTTGCGTACGAGTGCTACCAAAGGAACGGGATCCGGCGGTTCGGGTTCCACGGCGCTTCCCATCGCTACGTCTCCCTGCGCGCTGCGGAGTTCCTCGGGCGCGACCCTCGGAGCTTCGCCTGCGTAAGCTGCCACATGGGAAACGGCGTCTCCATCGCCACGATCCGCGACGGCCGCTCGGTGAACAACAGCCTCGGATTCGGCACAATGTGCGGCGCGCCCTTGGGAACACGCGCGGGGGATGTGGACCCCGCTGCGGTCCTGCACATGATCGACTCGTTGGGGATGAGCACGCGGGGGGTCAACCACCTCCTGTACTTCGAGTCCGGTCTCAAGGGGATCTTGGGCTTTCCAGCGACATGCGGGACGTGGAAAAGGCTGCAGGCTCGGGAAACGCACGGGCGCGCCTCGCCATGAAGGTTTTCACGCACGGGTGCCGGCGGCAAATCGCCGCCCTC
>Ga0326728_10016680_pt1 | contig 14912 bp, 10 predicted proteins | sample MB3enrmetagenome_FD_207602 | JGI IMG/M metagenome (GOLD analysis project Ga0326728, IMG submission 207602) | Lab enriched peat soil microbial communities from McLean, Ithaca, NY, United States - MB31MN | ecosystem: Environmental > Terrestrial > Soil > Wetlands > Peat | place: USA: New York...
TACGTTATCTTTCTTCATGGTGCGTGTATCCTTTCCTTTTTTATTGGCCGGTCAACTGTCGCGAAACAATTAACCGGTGGATACACCACCTGTATTCCTAAACACAACTTTTAATTATATCTCCATTCTTTTATTATATTCTTACATTTTTCATCATCAACAAATTGCATCCAGTAAAAGGTGGGAATGTTATTCAAAAGATTGAATCTCATTAACTCTGCAATTTGATCATCGGTCAACGTATCTTTCAAAGTTAAACGATTAGAATAAATATACCACAGCCTCTCAGAGCCGGGAGAAAATCTCTCATTTCTAGCTCTCATTGCAATCCATCCAGCAATTTCCTGCTGATCATTTTTTGGTGGCACAGCAATGTTCAGGCCTTTTACTTCTGTAGCATCAGGATCATCAGAAATTCTGATTCCTTTTGCTCTTTTTGAAACATCATTGGCATCTAAAAATACTAACTCATGTTCTATCGGTGCTTGTACAACCCGTGATATTCTATTAAACAGAGATTCCTTGTAATAATCGAGTCTCCTTGCTAAAATGAACTCCAAGTCATCAGGTGTCATAACATTATTAGTAGCACTCCTTCTCACGTAAATCATTCCAGGGCGTAAAACCATTTCTGTTCTACCATCTGGATATTTATATGAAGCCTCTTTCACAACAATGTGAGTTCTTCCTTTAGATTCTGGAATATGAATGACCACAATATTTCCATCTTCTGTTTTATATTTCTTCGTTCTTATGTTAGTGAAAGAAGGACTGATATATCGATTTACTTTCTGAAGAATATTGTTTGTTTCGGCAAGGAAATCAACTATTGAATCTTCAAGACCAATTACAATGAAAGGTTTATGCCGTACACCAATGACGATATATCCACCTTGCGTATTAGCAAAAGCCATTACGTCTTTTGTAATTTCAAGCCATTGCTTATTATTCTTATGATCAAATGATTCTTTGTAATCTACATAAAGATCTTCCTCTTTGTAAGCAATAAGCTTTTGAAGAGCTTCATTTGATAGTGGATCTGCAGCGGAAAGATTATCCTTTATGGCCATTATACCGCCTATAAAAAATCGTTTTTAGAAGTATTTTTAAATTAATTGATTTATTACTTGAATGCATATCTCCCTTATCAAGTATTTATGTTTGTATTTTACAATCTCAAACCCTGCAAGATTGCGGTATAACACTCTGTGAAAATATTTTATTTAATGTAAATTATTGTTCTGTGATTCTTATAATTGGTAAGACATTACTTCTAGGAATGCGAAATATAACGAATTTAATTTGCAAGTCAAGGAAATCATAAGACTGAAATAGAAATATCCATGCGATTAAAAAATGTCAATCCCTCTGAAGAGGGGATTTACTTCAAATCCGGCGTGAGGTTCTAAAGTCGGAAGGTTAAAGAAAGTTAAAGACAGGTTAAAGAAATTTATTGAATAAAAATCTAAATTTACGAATAAATTGGCGGAAGTGCATGGGAATCGAACCCACCCTGGACGGTTTTAGCGCCCAACACCGGATTTGAAGTCCGGGAGGCCCACCAGTGACCTTGGCACTTCCACCTGAAAACTTAACCGCAAAACCGCAATGTGTCAACACGCAAAAAATATCGGCGAAATTCCCCAAAGCGGATATTCCGGATTTTGCCTTATCTTTTAATTTCCCCGGTATTATATAAACACACGGCTTTCGGAGCATACGCAGATGGAGGAATCTGTCCATTTTGCGCAGAGCAAGGTAGAGCCTCCATATCATGGCATCCTCCTTATCCTACGGCTGGAAATTGACAAGAATTGTCTTTAGGGTCTTGTCCACGGAAATCATTTCTAATCTCCATTTAATTTATGAGCGACAGTTTACCAAAGATAAGACTTATGTCAATAGATATTGGGAGGCATTGATTTTCAATGGTAATTCCCGGGAAAGAAATTTTCAATTGAATTATCAGGGGAATAAGGTTAGATAACATTTCATCTTACCCATTTTGGCCCATTCCGGATTCAAGAGCTGTTTTTCATTCAGAATGGGGCACAATGGGTTTTGGTGTTGTGTTATTTTAAAGAAAGTTTGGTTGTAATCAGTGCGAAAACTTATCACAAAAAAAATTAATAAAGGTACTGAGCATCTCCATAATCTTATCCAGCAAATCAGTGAAGGTTCGGCAAAAGTTGATGTCAGCGGACTTAACGGCGCGGCTCGTCCATTTTTAGTATCTCTTCTTTATGAACGGTTGGAAAGGCCGCTGCTTATTATTTGCCCCGAAGAGAAAGAAGCGGCGGCCTTCGCGCGGGATTTGTCTTTGTTTCTGGGGGAAGAATCCGTATTTCATTATCCTTCGCTCGATTTTTTGACAATCGACATGTTTGCTCTTCAGAAGGAGGAAGAGTTAACCCGTCTGGAAGTCCTTGCCCATCTGCAAATAAAAACAAAAACCATCGTGGTTACCTCCGTAATAGCCTTGATGCAAAAAGTGACGCCTCTGGCCGTGTTTAATGACTATCTGCAAATCATTTCGTCAGGCGATACTCTGAACAGGGACGACTTATGCTCCCGCCTGATTTCCGGCGGCTATAAAAGAGAAAGCCTGGTAGAGGAAAAAGGGGAGTTCAGCATCCGGGGGAGCATTATTGATATATTCCCTCCGGCTGAAAAAAATCCGCTGCGTCTGGAAATGTTCGGCGATGATATCGAATCCATCCGGACGTTTGACGGTTCCTCTCAGCGTTCGATTGGCGCGGTGGATGCCTTCATAGCCGGGCCTGCCAGTGAATTAATCATCAATCCCTCAAATTTAGAACTAGCGGTCCGAAATATCAGGCGGCGTGCCGACGATCTTTCTCTGCCCCGCGAGATTCGCAACCGTCTGGTGGATTCCCTGAAGAACGGTTTGACCAATTCTATCAATCCGATATTTTTACCACTGTTTTATGAATCATACGATAATAACAACGGGCTTTCGCGCGATAAATTGTCGAATCTTTTTGATTATCTTTCGAAAAATACTTTAGTCATTCTGGATAATCCGCTGGCCGTGAATCAGGCCATCGGGAATGCGGGGCTCCATATTGACAAGCTGTTGTTTAAAACTAAAAACAGCGGCAAATTTTATCTGGAAAAAGAAAATACTTATGTCGATCCAACCGGTATCACGGTAGGTCTGGACAGGTTCGGACAGGTTTTTCTTGCCGGCCTCAATCTGGATCAGAAACCGGATGGTGCGGTCACTGCGGTTTCTTTTGACTCTCACCAGTATTTATGCACGGGAGAATTATTTGCCGGGGAGATTAAGGAAGACGCGTATTTGCGGTGGACCGCGGAAAAGATTAAATCATGGCTGTCCGAAGATATGTTTATATTTTTATTTTGTCCGGCTCCGGAGGCCCTTCAACGGATGAAACATCTGCTTTTGTCCTATGATTTGCCGGTGAAGATTTCATCTTCCCGGGATTCAGTTCTCGAAATCATTGGCCGCAGCCAGGGGAATCCCCAGCTTGTTTTGATGGAAGGGGAAATTTCCACCAGCTTTATTATACCGGCAATGAAGCTGGTATTTTTAAGCGAAGAAGAAATATTTGTTAAAAAAGCTCCCCGCCGACGTGTCAGGCCGATGCGGGAAGGTTACTTTATTAAGTCTTTCGGTGATTTAAAAGAAGATGATTTCATCGTTCATACTGATTTCGGCATCGGTATTTATCGAGGATTGAAAAAAATTACCGTGGGCAGGATCGAAAATGATTTTTTAATCATTGAGTATCAAGAAGGAGACAAACTCTACATTCCCGTTAATGCTCTGGAGAAAATTCAGCGCTATCTCGGACCCGACGGTTATGTGCCGAAAATTGACAGGATGGGCGGGACTTCCTGGGAAGCGGTAAAGGAAAAAGTTAAAAAATCGGTGCGGGAATATGCCGAGGAACTGGTCGCCATTTATGCCGCCCGCGAAGCACTGGAAAGAAAATCGTTTGCGCCGCCGGACCGGATTTACGAGGAATTCTGCTCCACTTTTGAATTTGAAGAAACACCGGATCAGGACAAAGCGATTGAAGATATTCATCTGGACATGGATGATTTCAAACCGATGGACAGGTTGATTTGCGGCGATGCCGGTTTCGGTAAAACGGAAGTCGCGATCAGGTCGGCTTTTCGGGCTGTGATGGACGGCAAGCAGGTTGCCGTTTTGGTGCCCACGACTATTCTGGCGGAACAGCATTATCAGACTTTTTCCCGACGTTTTCGGGATTTTCCGGTGCGTGTTGAGGTATTGAATCGTTTTAAAAGCGCCGCCGAACAAAAGAAAATTGTTGAAGAGATGAAAAATCAAAAGGTGGATATTGTCGTGGGGACGCATCGCCTGCTCCAAAAGGACATTGAATTTAAAGATTTGGGGCTGGTTATCATTGATGAAGAACAGCGCTTCGGAGTGGCGCATAAAGAAAAATTAAAAAAAATGCGGACGCTCGTTGATGTGCTCACGCTCTCAGCAACACCGATTCCGCGCACGCTTCATCTGTCGCTTGTCGGTATCAGAGATTTATCCATTATTAATACGCCGCCGGAAAATCGTGTATCCATAAAAACGTATGTGCTGGAATTTGATGAGGACGCGATTAAAGCCGCAATAGAGAAAGAACTAGCGCGCGGGGGACAGATATTTTTTGTTCATGACCGGGTGCGCTCAATTTATTCGATGGCCCGTCTTGTGCAGCGTTTGGTGCCACAGGCAAGAGTCGGGGTGGTCCATGGTCAAATGAAATCTGCGGAAATTGAAAAAGCAATGACCGGATTTATCCGGCATGAATGTGACGTTCTGGTTTGCACCACTATTATCGGCTCTGGTTTGGACATTCCCTGCGCCAATACAATCATTATTAACCGCGCCGAAAAGTTTGGATTAGCGCAACTCTATCAGATACGCGGCCGCGTGGGCCGTTCCAGTCAGGAAGCTTTTGCTTACCTGCTATTGCCCCGCGGAGCGATGCTTTCCCGCGAAGCCATGAAAAGATTACAGGTCATTAAAGAATTTTCCGAACCCGGTTCCGGATTCAGGATAGCGTATAATGATCTGGAAATCCGCGGCGGAGGTAATTTGTTAGGCATTTCACAGTCAGGTCATATTTCCGCTGTTGGTTATGAACTTTATACCGAATTAATGGAAAAGACGGTTCGAGAAATTAAGGGAGAAGAAATTGGTGAAGAGGAATTATTGCCTGAAATTCAGTTGGGAATTTCTGCCTTTATTCCCGAAGATTATGTTCAGGATGTTCATCAACGGCTGGTCTTGTATAAAAGAATATCTCTGGCCGGAAGTGATGAAGACATTAATCAGATTAAAAGTGAGCTGCAGGATTGTTACGGGGATCTGCCCGCATCCGTGGGTAATCTTTTGCAGGTTATCAGTATAAGAAATTGTCTTAAACCATTGAAGGCTAAAAAGATGGGCTATGACGGCAAATATTTATATATTTTCTTTCGGGATAATTCTCCGGTTGATCCCGCAAAGATTATCGCGCTTTATCGTAAGAAAATTAAAGATTTACGTTTTACGCCGGATTATAAATTGTATGTGCCCGCGCCAGCCATTCACGGAAAGGAAATATTAGAACAAGCCAGGTTGTTATTAAAGATGCTTGCCCAATAACCGCAAGCAGGGTATAATAAAATGTTATGATTACTGCAAAGTCGCGTTTTAATATTTTTTCTATCACCCGTACATCAAAGAGGATAGCCCTGAGTCGTTACGCTGTTCCATGTTTGCTGATGCTGAGTTTTATTGTTGCCTGCGATAAGATTGATATTTTTTCGCGGCCTTTCGTCGCCAGGGTTAATGGTTCCAAAATTTATCTTGATGAGTATCAGTCCCGGTTAGATCAAAAAATGGATATGGTGCCCAAAGATATTTTAGTTCAACCGGAATATATGAAACGATTCGAAGAAGAAGTTTTAGACAACATGATTATGGAAAAAATAATGTATTTGAGGGCGCAGGAGTTGAATATATCCATAAGCGAAATCGAGTTGGAGAATAAAATCAAAGAAATTAAAAAAGATTACGGAGGAGATTTTACCAGCCAGTTTGCGCAGGAAAATGTAAAATATGAAAACTGGAAAGAAGACTTCAAGAAAGAGATGCTTTTTCAAAAACTTATCGCCATGGATGTCAATGCCAAAATTAAAATATCAGATGATGAAGCTAAAGATTATTTTAATGAACACCGTAATAATTACAAAAAGGAATCCCGCGTAAGGGTCGCGCAGATCATTGTCCGGGATTTGACAGCAGCTCAAAAAGCAGTGGAAAGATTAAAAGCCGGAGAAGATTTCGCCAAAGTGGCCGCCAGTATGTCTATCGGCCCGGAAGCTCACCACGGTGGAGATCTGGGATTTGTTGCCAGATGGGTAATGCCGGAACCCCTGGATAAAACTATTTTCAAAATGCAGGTTAATGAGATAAGTCCGATCGTTCAAAGTTCTTATGGATTTCACGTTTTTAAAGTCTTGGAGAGTAAACCGGCAAGAGCCGGAAATTTTACGGATGTCCGGGAAGATGTGATTGCCGATATCAGGCAGCAAAAAGAAGACGCGGCTTTTATAAGCTGGCTGGAAGATTTAAAGAAAAAAGCAGTCATAAAAAAACAAACCAATATAAAGTTAAAGAAAGTAAATAAGTAAAATTAAACAAGGGAGGAATCGTTGTGAAGTTTTACAAAAAGTTTATTATAATTTCATGGAGTGTAATACTCTTGTGCATGCCGGCTTACGCAGAGGTAGTGGATAAAATTATTGCTGTTGTAAATGATGAGGTAATAACGCTTTCCGAATTTAACACGGCGTTTGAACCTTATCGGAAAAACATCGAAAATACTTATAAAGGCAATGATAAAGAGGCTGTAATAAAACAGACGAAAGATGCCTTATTTCAACGAATGATTGATGGCATACTGATCGAACAAGAGGCAAAAAAAACGGGTATTAGCGACACCGTCAAGGATGCGGATGTTATGGCGGTGATTCAGGACGTAATGACTAAGCAAAAATTGAGTATGCAGGACTTTTTGAAAAATCTTGATAAGGAGGGCAACTCCATTGAATCTGTTAAAAAAGAGATCAGGTCGCAGTTGGTTCGTATGCGGCTGCTTCGACGGGAAGTAAAAGACAAAGTACTTGTAAGTGATGAGGAAATTGGCGAATATTATAACAAACACCGCGAGGAATATGAAGGCAAGGAAAGTGTGAGGATGAAACAACTTTTGCTGTTACTGCCTTCAGGCGCGGATAAAACTACAAAAATGAAAATAAAAAATGAAGCTCTGCGCTTGCGCGGACTTATTATGAACGGGGAATCTTTTGATTTACTGGCCGCGAAATATTCTCAGGGACCGGCGGCAGCGCAGGGCGGTGATGTTGGATTTATCGAAAAAGGAACAATTATTCCGGAAGTTGAAGCAGCGGCCTTTAGCCTTCCCTTAAATCAGGTAAGTGAAGTAATTGAATCAAGTTTGGGGTTTCATATCATTAAGGTGGTTGATAAAAAGGGCGCCGGATTGAAATCGATTGCTATGGTGCGGGAAGAAGTAAAGACAAAAATTGAAGATGAAAAATTAGATAAGAAATTTGATGAATGGATGTCTTCCATTCGGGCTAAGTCGCACATCGAAACAAGATTGTAAAAAAAGTTATAGAAGTAAAAATATGGACGCGATAAAAATCAGAGGGGCCTCTCAGCATAATTTAAAAAATATAAGTTTAGATATACCTCGAGATAAGTTTGTCATCATTACCGGGGTGAGTGGTTCCGGCAAGTCATCGCTCGCTTTTGATACGATCTATGCTGAAGGTCAAAGGCGATATGTTGAATCACTTTCCACCTACGCGCGTCAGTTTATCGGACAAATGGATAAGCCGAATCTGGAATCAATAGAAGGCTTATCGCCCGCCATAGCTATAGAGCAGCGCACAGCCAGCCATAATCCGCGTTCAACAGTAGGTACAGTCACTGAAATATACGACTATTTCCGTCTGTTCTACGCCGCTATAGGCGTTTGTCATTGTTACCGCTGTGGACGCGTTATTAAATCGCAAACGATAGATAGTATTCTGGAGAGTATTCTTTCCCTTCCGGCGAATACGTCATTTAGCATTATGGCGCCGCTGGTGCGCGGGAAAAAAGGTGAATTTCAGAAAGAATTAAAAAAACTTCAGAAAGAAGGATTTGCACGTGTCCGGATTGACGGGAAAATTTGTGATCTGGCAGAAGATATTGTTCCGGAAAAGAATAAGCGCCATGATATTGATCTTGTTGTTGACCGTCTGGTGTTAAAAGAAGGTGTGAGAAAAAGATTACGCGATTCGCTGGAAATTGCCGCCAGTCGCGCTGAAGGACTCGTGCGCATCGTTCTGATCAATGGTGAAGAAATGCTTTTCAGCGAAAAATATGCCTGTCCTGATTGTGGAATAAGCATGCCCGCGCTCACCCCCCGTATGTTTTCCTTTAACAGTCCCTATGGCGCCTGTCCTGATTGCAACGGTCTTGGTTCCTGTATGCGCTTTACGGAATATCTGGTTGTGCCGGACGCGGGATTGTCTTTGAGGGAAGGCGCTATTGCTCCCTGGGCGGGCAGAAACTCCCTTTATTATTATAATATTTTAGACGCGCTTAGCACCCATTATGGATTTGATGTTAATACGCCATTTAATAAATTGCCGGAAAAAATTCAAAAAGTTCTTCTTTACGGATCAGGGAAGGAAAATATTAAATTTTATCATGATCGTTCAAATAAAAGATACTTTGCTCACCGGCCGTTTGAAGGAGTGATCAAACAACTGGAACGCCGCTGGAAAGAAACAGCTTCGACGGCAGTTCGTAATGATTTGATGCGTTACAATGATTTAAGCGCCTGCGATACTTGTCATGGAGCGCGTTTAAAAAAAGAAACACTTGCTGTTACAGTTATGGGTAAGAATATCTACGAGCTTTGCCAAATGTCCATCCGCGACTGTTTTAATTTTTTCGAAAAACTGGAACTATCACCGCAGGAAAAAAATATTACCGAAAGAATTATCAGGGAAATTAAAAGCCGGCTTCAATTTTTGCTGAATGTCGGCATGGATTATCTGACTTTGGAGAGATCCACATCATCTTTATCGGGAGGGGAAAGTCAGCGCATCCGGCTGGCCACACAAATTGGTTCCGGATTAATGGGGGTTTTGTATGTGCTTGATGAGCCCACTGTTGGACTGCATCAGAAAGATAATCTTCGCCTGATCGATACTTTAAAAAAGCTGCGCGATATGGGCAATACCGTGCTGGTTGTGGAGCATGATGCCGATATGATGCTTGCCTGCGATCATATTGTGGATATAGGTCCGGGTGCCGGAACACAGGGGGGAGAAATAGTTTTTCAGGGAACTCCCGGGGAAATCCTGCAAAGCGATCAGTCGCTCACAGGCAGATATTTATCGGGGAAAGAGTCCATCGCGCTGCCGTCAAAAAGACGGTCAATTCCGAAAAGACATATTATTTTAGAGGGAGCCAGTGAAAATAACCTCAAGAATATTGATATTAAAATACCTGTGGGAGTATTTACTGCGGTAACCGGCGTATCAGGTTCCGGTAAAAGCACAATGATCATTGAAACTCTTTATAAAGTATTGGCGCGTCGTTTGAACCAGCATACCGGATCAATGGGAAAAATTAAGAGGGTTGTAGATTTGGGAGATATTGAACGTGTCATAATGATTAATCAGCATCCCATTGGCCGTACGCCGCGATCCAATCCGGTAACTTATACGGGAATCTTTTCTTATATCAGGGATTTATTTACCAATCTTTCCGAAGCAAGAATGCGCGGATATAAGCCGGGGCGGTTCAGCTTTAACGTAAAAGGCGGACGCTGCGAGGCTTGTGAAGGTAATGGTTTGATAAAGATTGAAATGCATTTTTTGCCCGATGTCTATGTGACTTGTGATGTTTGTCACGGCAAACGATTTAATTCCGATACGCTGGATATCAAATATAAGGATAAGAATATCGCCGAGATTTTAGACATGACGGTCAATCAGGCGCTGGTATTTTTTTCCAATATTCCTTCAATTAAATCGCATTTGCAATTGCTAAACGATGTTGGTTTGGGCTATATTCATTTGGGGCAATCCGCGACTACTCTCTCCGGTGGGGAAGCGCAAAGGATAAAACTGGCTCGGGAACTGGGTAAGAAAACAAACAGCAATACTCTTTATATTTTAGATGAACCTACCATTGGATTGCATTTCGCGGATATTCAAAAATTGCTGGATGTTTTAATGCGGCTGGTGGATATGGGTAATACCATGGTCGTAATAGAACACAATTTAGATATCATTAAGTGTGCTGATTATGTAATTGATCTCGGACCGGAAGGCGGTTCCGGGGGCGGTGAAATTGTTGTTTCAGGTACGGTGGAAAAAGTGGCACGGGAAGAAAAGTCTTCAACAGGTCAATTTTTGCGGAAAATTATTTCCGTCTGAGAACATTTTTATTTTTCTGCATGTTAAATTTATCGTAAACGTTTTGCAAATTTCCAAAGTATTTTAATTGCTAAAAAATAATAAGGAAAAATCTTCATAATGCTTAGTCAGTAACAAATGACGTCTTGACATAATCATTAAAATAGTTTTATATTTAAACTTGTAAAAAGCTATTTTATTGTGATGCATGTCAGAAAGGATCTTGAACTGTCGAAATATTCACAATATAAACATTCAATATTAATTGTCGACGATGAGGAGTCTATCCTCAATTCTTTTCAGCGTATTTTAGCCGATGAAGATTATGAAGTTCACGCTGTGAATAATGGTTCGGAAGGGCTGAATAAACTGCGCACGGCTCAAAAACCTTATTCCGTTATTGTTTCCGATCAAAGAATGCCGGAGATGAGTGGTGTTCAATTTTTTGCTCAAGCCAAAGACATTTTTCCGGATGCCGTCCGTATACTTTTGACGGGGTATGCCGATTCAAATGCTATAATTGATGCCATTAACAAAGGCGGGGTTCATCTTTATTTCACAAAACCGTGGCGTGAAGACGAAATACTCCTTCATATCAAGCAATCACTTTCCAAAGTTGAAATATTGGCGGAAAATAAACGTCTTGTTGAATTAATAAAGATTAAAAATAAAGAGTTGGTTAAATTAAATAAGACTCTTGAAAAAAAAGCTAATGATAGAACAAATGATCTTCTGGCTCAAACTGAAAAACTCAAGGACAGTTATAGAAAATCACAATTAATTTTGGATGGCATAGTCAAAACGTTGTCAAAGATTGTAGAAACACGAGATCCTTATACATCAGGGCATGAGGATCAGGTAGCCAAGATTGCCTGCAAGATTGCCAAAGAAATGAAATTGACTGAAGAGCAGGTCTCGTCCATTTATATTTCCGCCACTCTTCATGATATAGGTAAAATATCCGTACCTTCAGAAATATTGACCAAACCAAGCATTTTAACTAATCTGGAAAGGGAAATAATCAAGACGCATTGTAAAGTTGCCAATGATATTCTTGCAAATATTGAGTTTCCCTATCCGGTGGCAGAGATTATTTATCAACACCATGAAAGAATGGATGGTTCCGGGTATCCCCGAGGTTTAAAGGGAGACGATATTGCGTTGGAAGCCCGAATTATAGGGGTCGCAGACGTTATTGATGCTATGGCTTCCTATCGGCCTTACCGGCCGGCTTTAGGGGTTGACGCAGCGATTGAAGAAATAACAAAATTCAGAGGAGTAACATATGATCCTTGCGTTGTGGACGCCTGCTTAAAGATTTATAAAAGAACCGCTAAAGACAGCATTAATTGAATTGAAAATTAAGAAACAATTACCATGTGCTTTTCAGATTAACTTCTTTTATTATTCCCTCTGTCCGAAAATTGCTCTGCCGATACGTACAATGGTTGCTCCTTCTTCAATAGCGATTTCAAAATCATCGGTCATGCCCATGGAAAGCTCCTCCATCTGAATATTGGTGATTCCCTCGCTGATGATTTTGTTGCGAAGATTTCTAAGTTCAGAAAAATACGGGCGGGAATTTTCGGGATTGGTGGAATACGGCGCCATCGTCATTAATCCTTTCACCGAAACGCAATCCAGTATGGAGATATTTTTAATTAATTCAATAGCTTCAGACACCGTTATGCCATTTTTTGTTTTTTCACCACTTACATTGATTTCAATTAAAATGTTTATTTTACGGTCGATCAGGCGAGCTCTTTTGTTTATTTCCGCAGCCAGTTCCAGACGATCTACAGAATGGATGTAATCAAAGAGATTTACGGTATATTTTGCTTTATTGGTTTGAAGGTGTCCGATCATGTGCCACGAAACGCGCCCTCCGATAACGGCAATTTTTTCTTTTGCTTCCTGAACATAATTTTCTCCCAGCGCCGTTATGCCCGCTTCAATTGCCTGTTCGATGGCAGGAAGGGGGACAGTTTTGGTCACTGCTAAAAGTTTAATGGAATCGGGAGCGCGATTGCATCTTGCTGCGGCTGCGGCTATCCGTTCTTTAATTTTATTTATGTTAGCGGTAATATCTACTTCCATATAAAGCTTGCTCCGTCAGAAAGTCCCTTCGGATAAATTCCGTTTCGAGATCAAAAACTTACTTGCGGAATTTATTGAAAATTGATTGCGTTAAATATTTTTAATGTTTCCAATACTTCGCAAAGCGGCAATCCGATCACATTTGTATAAGATCCGCGAATCGATTGGATAAAATAGGCGCCCATTCCCTGTATAGCATATCCGCCGGCTTTATCATATGGTTCATCACAAGCAAGATACCAGTCCAATTCTTCAGGACTTATCGTTTTAAACTTCACGGCGGATTGAATAACTTTAGTCTGAAAAACTTTGGAAGCAATACTGGCAATGGAAAAACCCGTAAAGACTTTATGTTCACGACCGCTGAGCCTTTGCAGCATCTTCTTTGCCTGTGCTTTGTTTTTAGGTTTGCCTAAGATAATCCCATCAATTACGACAATTGTATCGGCGCCCAGCACCCACGCTTCGGGATATCTTGAGGCAATAACCATCGCCTTATCACGCGAGAGTCTTTTTACATGCTCCCGTGGACTTTCTCCGGCAAGATAGTCTTCATTGACATAAGCCGGAACTATTTTGAATTTCAAACCGACGGATTCAAGAATATCCCGCCTGCGCGGCGATTCGGATGCCAGAATAAATAAAGCTTTGGAAGTAATAGACATAGTTTCTTATATCTTTTCGACAATATTATTGTTGTCTATCACAAATTTAATGATGCCTGTCAATTGTAAATTATAATTGCATTTCGATAAAAATTGTCGTTAATATAAAACAAAAAGCATTCATGGAGTGGATGACGAAAAAAACATTTTTTACATTTATAATTTTAATAATACTTGCGGCATTTTCAAGCGTGGCTGCGGCTGAAGAAAGAATTGTTCAGTTAACCGTCCCCGGTTGCGCCGCTTGAGGCGCTTCACACAGGATAGGTGCTATCCTGAAAGAAACCAAGGGCGTAAAAAAATATCAATTCGGGAACAAGGATTTGTTAACAGTAACTTTTGATGACAAAATCACCGCCCTTGATACAATTATCAGCAAACTCGAAAAAGGAGGAAATAAAATAAACGGGAAACCGGTTTATGTGAAATAAATATTAGAGATATTTCTTTATTCTTCCCGAATCCAGTTTATCCACAATTTTTTTGACATCCTGAGAGCGGCCTTTTTTACATATAAGTAAAGCGTCTTTTGTTTCTACTATTATTAAATCTTTTACCCCTACCAATGCTGTTAGCTTCCGCGGGTTGTAAATAAGAGAGCCTTCTGAATCTTCAAGAATTGCCTGACTGCCTTGCAGCGCCACATTGTCTCTAATATCTTTTGGTGATATTTCCCAAAGGGCATCCCAGCTTCCGACATCACTCCAACCGAAATCTCCCTGAATCATAAAAACGTTATCCGCTTTTTCCATAACACCATAGTCAATAGAAATGGATGCAAGCTTTTTGTAAACACGAGGCACGATCACTGCTTCCCGTGGCGAGCCGAGCGCCTCATTTATTCTCATCAATCCTGCGTATAAATCCGGTAGCAGGCGGCTGATTTGTTTTAATATGATCGAGGCCTTCCATATAAACATTCCGCTATTCCAATAGAAGTTACCGCTTTGAACAAATTCTTTCGCTTGTTGAAAATCAGGTTTTTCGCGGATAGATTTTACGTGAAAGACTTCTTCACCGGCTATGTGCTTAAAGGAATTTGCCTTTTCAATGTATCCAAAGCCCGTTTGAATGCTGGAAGGTTTGATGCCTATTGTTACCAGCCCATCTTCCCGGGCGGCAACTTTTGCGGCCGCATCAATTATATCAATAAATTTTTGAGAATCATTAATGGCGTGATCGGAGGGTAAGACAACCATGATATCGTCGGGAACCATTTTGCAAATATGCAGTGCGGCAAGTCCGATGCAGGCCGCGGTGTTTTTTCCTTCCGGTTCGATAATAATGTTTCGAGATGGAATTTCCGGAAGCTGTTTCATTAAAGCGCCGGCGTGTTTTTTCCCCGTTACCACCAGAATATTGTCAGGATGGATCAGCTGTTTTATCCGGTCAACAGTTTCCTGAATAATAGTTTTCTCTGTTAGTATATCTAATAAGTGTTTAGGTTTTTTTTCTCTGCTGCGGGGCCAGAATCTTGCGCCCCTTCCACCGGCCATTATTACCGCGTACATTATTTAAACTCCCTTGCTCTTTAAGATTACGATGCTACTTCTTAACGCTTATAGTATAATGTGTCTTGCAATTTCAAGCTGGAAAATATATTTAAAAACATAATGTCAACAATGATATATTCGGAAATAACTCTTA
>Ga0326728_10016681_pt1 | contig 14912 bp, 13 predicted proteins | sample MB3enrmetagenome_FD_207602 | JGI IMG/M metagenome (GOLD analysis project Ga0326728, IMG submission 207602) | Lab enriched peat soil microbial communities from McLean, Ithaca, NY, United States - MB31MN | ecosystem: Environmental > Terrestrial > Soil > Wetlands > Peat | place: USA: New York...
AGGTCTTGGCTGCCGGAACGTATCCGTGGACTATCGTACCTATCGCACATGGGTCTTGGCAAGGGTTGCTTTCATTGGACAAGCCCGGGGCCGCAGGCGCTGGGCTCAGTTGCTACGAAGGGTGCGTTCAGCCAAAGGCAATGAATTACGGATTGCAACAGAAAGATAGTAACAATGGGATCAGCCGCGGCTGTAAGGAGTCGGCTGCATCCTGTAGTTATGCGCTTTATCTTATAGTCCTCCGTCGCTGGCCAGAATAGAGCTCCTCAATGATTGCGAAGGTGTCCTTTATTGCATCATAGGCCTCGTTTTGGTTCACAAACGGACTTTCTCTTTTTGAGTGCAGAATACGATCTGCATTCTTGATGACTTTGTCGGCTCTGTTCCAGTTTCCACGGGAAACGATACCCCTAATGCTCTCCATCAGGGCCTTCAGATGGTACTCTCGGAAATCCTCGACTTTAAGGTCACGTCTTATCAGACCCTGTCGGCGGAGCGCTTCAAAACAGCCCGTCTCAATTAACGCCCTACAATAGATGACGGCTGTTTCAAAGAGGCCAAGGGAGTAGCACTCTCTTAGATTTCGGAAGTGTCTAAGAATATGAGGCAGGCCACTATTAATGGATTCACTTAATATAAGCGTACTTACCTCGTTTCGTCTCGTAAAGAATCCCTCGTCGACATAGTCGGCGGTCCCTTCGCTGAAGAGGGCATCAACTATGTCGATGCCCTCTTCAGACTCCTGAGATATAGCTTCTCCCATCACCTCCTTGAAGGTTTCGAGAACACGGTCTATGTTGTGGCCGTGATTATCTCTTATCTTTTTGAGTTTGTTTCCAATGCCCCTGTCGACGGAAAGCGGATCACACTCCGACAGAAGCCTTTTCATCTCTTTCTTCTTGGCTAAAGTCCTGTCGAGCACGCCGATATCTTTGTTGCTCAATGCGCTCGGTATCGAGATATCAAGTTCCTCGAATTCGGTGAGCAGCTTCAGAAGTTGCTTCAATTTGTCAGAACTATTCACAGGCCTCCTCACAGAACGTCTTTGGTTCCTGCCGCATAACGTTGAGGTAAGCGGGAGTAGCCCGACAAGGCTACGATCCACTTCAGCGCCCTGTTGGACAGGCCTTTATCTTGTCCCACTTCTCCTTGTGCTCCTGAACATCCGAGGCCTTGATTCCAACGCCTACATAGCCGTCGCTCCAAGTCGGTACGTTGCAATCAGAAATAGTGACCTCTCCATTCTTCACATGGCCTGGCTGTATGCAGCGAGCATCAACGACCTGAGCCCAATCATCGGACGTTAAGACATAGAAGTCGGGCCTCGATTCCAGCGCTTTCTTCTCGAAGTCGACTAAAATCAAGACTATGTCTCGGCCAGTAATTCCCTTCATTCCAGGCCATTCTCTTTTTTGCTTGCTTTTGACTTGTACCCGGAGCATCGAGTCCTCGGTCTCTACCAAGAGATCCGTCCTTTTCCGATTTCCGAGCGTAAGCTGTGCATAGATGCCACGTTTGCAGAGTTCACTGGCTACAGCATACTCACCCGCGAGTCCTAACGTTTCCTTGGAAAGTTGTGAGTCCATTTGTTTCTCCCCCTATGTCTAACACAAGGCTGAGCTGGATGGCGCGCGGTATTGCCACGTCCGCTTCAGCCCCTTGTTATGAGCGTATTCCGGTAAGCATAAGCTTGAAGCCCTCAGAAATAGCTACTTCCACAAGCTTTGTGAAACCGGAATTCAATTTGTCCTTGGACAGTTCTATGATTTTCTCCCCAAGCGCTTTACCTTCTCCAATGGGCGGCAGGGAAGGGGACCGTAAACAAGTAAATAACTCCGACCCCCAGGAGGAAAAAAGGAGCCAGCCCACCTTTTCGGTCCGTGCTCGCCCTCTCGTCTCCCACCACATGCGTCAATCATAGCCACCACTAATATTGTATTGCAAGTAAAACATTCGGCAGCGCTGTTTCAGGAATTAGAGAAGCTTGAACAGGTCATCGAAAGTACTTTGAATTAGCGTTTCTGCCACAAACTTTTAGAGCCCCTGAACACCTTGGTTGTGGCCGTTTTCATGATTATGTGCTACAATTGTACATTGTGTAGCACATGCAACCAAGGAAGGTGTATCATGAAAAAACTGAGTATTCGCGAAGCCCGTCAGGCGTTATCTCACCTTGATCGACTCCTCGAAGAAGAGGGCGAGATTACTATTACTCGCCGGGGGAAACCCATTGGCCGGGTGACGGCTATCGGTAGAAAGAAGCCTATCCCCTCGCACAGGGACCTCCGTATGAAGATGGCGCGGGTGAAGACGGAAAGTGAGGTACTTGTGCGAGAGGACAGAGAATGGCGATGAATCCACTCGTCTACTTCGATACGAGTGCCTTTGCCAAATGGTACCTCAGGGAAGCTCGGTCCGATGAGGTCGAGGCTTATATACGGGCGAACGGACCCGTTGCAATCAGCGATTTGACTGTTGTGGAAATGCGCTCACTCCTGGCGAGGCACCGACGCGAGAAGAACATTGATATCGGCCTTGAAGGGCAGGTCTTTGCGACGTTCCAGGAAGACATACGCCAAGGGTTTCTCGTTTGTCATCCATTCCCAACGGGGCTTGCCCTCGCGACGACAAATCTCCTCACTCTCCTTCAGGATATACCCTTAAGAACCCTCGACGCCTTACACCTCGCTATTGCCGCCGAGATACGCGCGGATACGATCGCCACCGCCGACCGCGTCATGGCCCAAGGCGCCACGGCCTTACACATTAAAGTAGAGCAGTTTTGACCATGTGCGGCTCCCCTATTTTTTTTGAAAGATCGTATTCGGCAGTGTGGCTGGTGAGGCGTGGCTACGAACGGGAGCCGACATACGGATTGGTGGCTTTTTCCATGCCTATGGTGCTTTTTGGCGCGCTGCCATAATTATGGCCGGGAAGCACCACGGTCGAATCAGGTAGTTTATACAGCTTGTTGCGGATGGAGGACGCAAGCTCCTCAAAGGAGCCACCTCCCAGGTCGGTTCTGCCGACAGCCCCCACAAAAAGCGTGTCGCCGGTGAAGACGACACCGTCACCGTAAAGGCAGATGGCTCCGGGGGAATGGCCCGGGGTATGAATGACCGACAGGCTCACGTCCCCCACCGTTATCACGTCGCCTTCCTTTACTGTCTTGCCCGCAGGAGGAGACGGCTCCGCTCCGAACATGTCCAGCATCTGCCGGGATTGGTGAGTAAGCGCATGAGCTTCTTTCTCATGAATCACGATTGTCGCGTTGGTCAAATCATGCATCCGCTTGTTACCCAGCATATGGTTGACGTGAAAATGAGTGTTGATAATGTATTTTATCTTTAAGCCGTTCTTCTTCGCCTCTTGGAGAATACGGTCCACATCGCCCGCAGGGTCTATCACAAGAGCTTCTTTCGTCCTTTCGCATCCCACGAGGTAGGCGAACACAGCCATCTGTCCCACTTCCATCTGTTTTACTATCAAGCGCTCCCCCGGCCTTCCTGGCCTTCCCGCTCTACCGGTCCATGGAGGAACCCGGCAGCAATCGTAGTGCCCCCGCGCTTGTCAGGCCGAAAATCAATCTTTCTTTGATTGCCTTTTTGCTTATCCTACGGGTAATGGACGGAGCTAGTCAAAACCTCGATTTACTATATTGCGTGAAAGCGCGCACGATGGCAAAACCTATTCTTCCGCTTGTGGGCCGGCCTAAAAAGTGTTGACAACCTACAATCCTAGCGAATAAATTGAGAACGTTTGAGCAGCGTGATGGAGGAGCCACGGCTTGAAACGTAATTCAACAATTGACTGCATCCGTGTTCTTGCGATCATCAAGGTGATCTCAGTTCATGTGGAAACCATCAAAAGTCTGCATCATGAATGGTCCGCAATCTTCATGAGCCATGTGAATTTTGCGGTAGCTTTCTTCATAGTCATATCCGGGTACCAGTGGGGCAAAAAGATTCGGGCAGGTAATCCGGTAGGTCAAGCTTATGCTAAATACAGTCTTGGTCTCTTGAAGCTTTTTGTTCTGTGGTCCCTGTTCTACATCTTTGTTGCCGATGGGGCGATATCTGAGTACACGCACTATGGTATCCTATCACCGCTAAAGATTTGTTATTGGAATTGTCAGCATCTGCTCTTAGGGCGGGGATCTTTGTGGAAGGGTGTCTTAGACATCTTTCTGGATGGTACTAAATATCACTTATGGTTCCTCATGGGTTTGGTGTGGGCAGCGACGATAACTGCAATCCTCGTGAAATTGAAACGCGAGTCCTGGCTCATTTGGGTCGGGCTCACCCTGTACGTATTCCAAGCCCTCGTCACTATCTTGTCGGAAACTTCTATCGGTTTTTCCCTGCCCTTTAACGTGATACATGGTCCATTTCTCGCCACTTTCTTCTTTGTCGTTGGCTGGCGACTCTCCTCGCGTCAAGGCACCTTCTCCCTGAAGCCGGCTATCGCCTTACTCTCAGCGGGTTTTGCTGTACTCGTGATTGGTTTGTTTGTCGTACGGAGTGGTCTTGGTTTCATGGCCGTCAAACCTTTTTTTGAAACGACATTGGGGATTGGCGCCGCAATGTTGGCGCTGTCAAGGCCGTCTCTTGGAGCTGACACTATCCTCGCATCGTTGGGACAACGTGTTCTGGGAATTTATCTCATACACCCTGTCTTCATAAATTTTCTTAGGCCCCTTTGGTATTACATTCCCAGTCCTGTTCGAGACATAGGGTTTACGGTCATGGTGTTTTTTTCTTCTGTCCTTGCAGTGCTGATTTTGCAACAAATCAGAATATTGGGACCGTTCTTCGCGACCTCCAAGATTGCGAAACCGGCGGATCAGCGGGGAACAGCTGTGGCGGCTATTGGATAAGATTGGTACCCAAGTAACGGTCAAAGGAACCCCACCCAACTAAACCACCACCTGGTGGTTTAGTTTCTTTCAAATGCCTTGTCTTGACAGCAATCCGAAGGGCATCGGCGATTACCTTATTGGCTGTTGGCCTGTAATGGGTACCGTCTTCGTTAAACAATTGAGAAAGGGATTCATTCGACGAAAGCAAGGCACGGTGTCCGTCGACCACGACAAAATTCCGCTCCTGTATTATCCGCAGCGTCCGAGCCACAGCCATCACGCGGAGCCTATTGACTTTAGAGGAGTGCTCGGAGATACTACCGTCTATGAGTGCGATGACGGGTCCGTTCGAGACGGATCAATACGATAAAACTCTAGACCTTTTGCTTCGGGAGCCAAGAAGATGGCTCATCACAGGCGTTGCAGGTTTCGTCGGTTCCAACCTTCTCGAGACCCTGCTTAAGTCAAACCAACAGGTAGTCGGTCTCGACAACTTCCTGACCGGTCGGCGGCGTAACCTCGAAGAGGTGAGAACAATCGTATCTCCCTTCCAATGGGAGAGGTTTCTCTTCATTGAAGGGGACATACGGGATATCGGAACATGCAGGAAAGCGTGTCACCAAGTAGATTACGTATTGCACCAGGCGGCTTTGGGGTCAGTCCCCCGCTCTGTCGAAAACCCGATTGCTACCAACGAGCATAATATCGACGGTTTTCTCAACATGCTTGTAGCGGCGAAAGACAGTAATGTCAGGCGGTTTGTGTATGCCACGTCAAGCTCCGTATACGGTGATCACCCTGATCTCCCCAAAGTGGAAGACAAGACTGGAAGACCGCTTTCGCCATACGCCCTGACAAAGCAAACAAATGAGGCCTATGCTGAGACGTTCGATCGCGTTTACGGTTTCCAAAGCATAGGCCTACGCTACTTCAATCTGTTTGGCCCACGTCAAGACCCCGAGGGCCCCTACGCAGCCGTCATACCGAGATGGTTCGCAGGGCTGATCAGAGGGGAGGGGGTCTATATTAATGGCGATGGCGAAACGAGCCGGGATTTTTGTTTCGTCGAGAATGCTGTGCAGACGAATATCCTGGCGGCATCTACTGCGAATGAGCATGCACTGGGACAGGTGTTCAACGTCGCATGCGGACAACGCACTACACTGAATGAACTTTTCGAGCTAATCCGAACCATAGTCGGGAAAACCCATCAGCATGCGAGGGAGGCGAGGCCAACTTATCGGGATTTTAGCAAGGGCGATATCCGTCACTCTCTGGCTGACATAAGCAAAGCCAGATTGCTTATGGGGTACAATCCTAGATATTTGGTTGGTGCCGGTTTAGAGAAAGCTGCAAAATGGTACATAGACGAGGCGAGCTTTGGAGCAGGCGCTGCCTGATTGAAAGGCTCTTTTTACCTTCCCGGTCGAGCTCTCTTCACGAGATGGGTTTTTCCGTTGCCCGCCGAGATGCTTCCGCTTCGTCCTTTTCATTTTCGGACCCAGCCAACTCATAGAACTTCTTCAGCGATCTTACCGCAGCTTACTCGTTACCCATATCGTCGTGGGCATAAAGGCAATTCTCAGGCGAGTTGAGAAGGGCTCCTCGCCTCGTCGAAAGGCGGCAGGGAAATTAGACTAAAGGCTTTGGATTACCCCTCCCCCTGACTACTATCCGAAAGGGAGCAGCGAAAGGGCACGACTCTTGTCCTCGTTTTTGTGAGGGTGCGGAACTACAATAGGGTATACATAATCATAAAAAGGAGGGGCACGGTGAGAAAACGTTTTCTCGTCGCTATCCTGGTGTCCGGACTTTTTCTCCCTGCATGCGGTGGTGGAGGGGGAGGGGGAGGGGGTAGCTCAGCCCCAGCGGCTTCGGTATGTACTGTAACCGAAGAGTCTCTTCCCTTCTCAGCCAGCTTTAATTGCCCTGCCTTTTCTACTAATGGCCAGGCGATATTACCATCTGGGTGCTCGGACATCTCTGATTGTGCCTGGTTCGGTGAGCCGGTAGACACGATTGGTTGTACAGATGCCAATGGTCCTCACTATTCTCAGTTGACGTCTGCTGCCAACAGGAGTGGCTCACCGGGATTAGGTCTTCGTCAATGGGTGGGTCCGGAGTATACCAATGGTTTCGGCATCAATTTCACTCCTGCCTCATCCGTGAATATCCGGTGGTACGAACGATACGATCCCGGTATCGACCTTGGCGGCAATCCCCACAAGGACGTTTACATAAGGAATACGGCATCGGATTGGACTAACTACGCAATTCCCGAACCAGAAAGTGAGAGCGGAAATTACCAAATCGCTATTCTGAGCGAAGGGAAAAACCTCTATGCCAATCCTCCAATAAGCATCCCCACGCTCATCGATGGGAACTGGCATTATTATGAGGTTCACTTGGACCCATCAAATGTGAAGGTCTATATTGATGGAACTCTGTATATCGATGAGTCAATATCAGTATCAAATACTTGGGGCGCGGTTGTCTTTGGCTCAAATACAGTTGGCCCAACCGTAAATACAGACTGTCTCCCCATTGATTATGACGATATCGCCATTACCGCAGGGACTTATATTGGACCGTAGGTGAGCAACTGGTTCAAACCAGACAGACTGCGGAAAAAAGGGAAGCAACCGTCGTCTCCTGGTGGACGCACGCGGCGTCCGGCTGTCTCTTTGTGAATCGCTCGTACAGCGTACGTAACTTTCCTTACTTCGATTTTTTGGGAAAGGCTTCCCCGAGGGCCTTGATCACCAAGGAAGCGGCCGGATCGTTCCACTGCCCGCGGTGGTTCTTGAGATACTTTGAAACGACCGCGATGATGTCCCCTTGTTTCGCGGCGGTTGGAATGCTGTATTGAGACTCGGTCGCGTCACATACGCCCAAAATGTATGCCCCGAAATGGAGCGCCTTTGCCAAATCCACTCGGGGGACATTAGCATACATTTTGTCCCATTCGGGCATGACTGCGACAAGATCGTTACCTGAAAAGAAGGCAGCTGGGGATTGTGCCGGTGTGATAGCCAAGATCAGGAGAACGAATAGCACCGAGAACAACAGACTGGTTTTCATTTCTTACTCCTCCTATCGCGTTTCTCCAAGAAACCGATCGTCCTATCGATGAAAATCCGTCTTCATTCATACCACCTATGGCCTATCTCAGCAAGCGAAATATCGGGTAGACCATAAGTCGTATCCCACGGATCGGGGCCTCCGGGCTGTCCTTTCATGCTTATGAATAAGTCACGGTATCGATACGCGATATACGACCCCGTAGAATAAGCACACCATGCAGAACAACGCAGCGAGCACAAAAATGATGTGCAGCGGGGAGACAAAGGTTGACCAGAAATGGTCGAACTTATTCTTATCTGCGTCACCGTGATAGGGACTCACGGTTTGATCCTCACTCCTATCATGACCATCGGCCCAAAGACTATTTGCTAAAAAAGCGATATCACCGTGTCTTAGTGATCAAACGAGGCTTTTTACGCCTACGGCCCTGCAAAACAGAACATAGAAGGCTATAGAATCGTTTTTACGGGCGAGGGTGGGTAGTCGTCCCTCCGGAAGTCAGAAACTACGTCTTACCCTATACGTCCAGGTCGCTGAGGGTAAGATACCAATTCGCCAGGTCTGTCAGGCCATCTTTCTTGTAATCCCCCATGACATCCAACGTCTTTTGGTCGGAATAATTGAACTTGAATCCGCACCGAGCAAGGTCACGGGCAAAAGGTCCGGTGGGGTTGATTAGTTCGAACCAAAGAGAACGTAGTGACCGCGATACTGCAAAACGCATGGCCCCTAACAGAAGAGCTATGACGGCATCGCTTTCCGGACGTACAAAGAACTCGCTTATGAGGCCGATGTCTCCCGAAACCTCGACCGCTGCGAACCCGCAGAGCCGGCCGTCGCGCTTCCTCGTCACGCCCAGCAATATGTATTTCCTGAAAGGGTTGTTGAGGAAGCGCCAACGGAAATACGATGAGTCGCGCACGCAGCATATCTTGAAAGAGGAGCTAAGCTCCTCAGAGAGAGCTTCGAAGCGCTCGTCAAGAGTGTCAATTTTCCGGACTTCGTACTCGGTTTCGGTCGACGAAGAAATTCCCGGGTGAGTGACTTTCAAGAAAACACTATCCAAAACCTCGAGCAGTTTCCCCGGCAGGAACCGATCCAGCCTTGCCTTCTTCAGAAAAGGCCTGGTGCTCAGAAGACATCTGGCAGACACGAAGTCCCCCGGAAGGCACGCCCCGGCTTTGCACTTAGCTCGAAGATTCTCGCGTAGAGGAAAGCCGTACTGCAGCATGACTCCATTTTCTTGCATGCCTGTTGCCGAGGCTCGATGCAAGGCCTCCGCGATCCCCTTGCGGCGCCACATGGGGTCAACGTATGTGTCGCCGCCAGCTGAGCCTGTTTCCGCATGGCCGTTCAGCCACATCTTTCTCGGAAAAACAGATGCGCATCCGACGATCTTGTTGTCCTGGGTGGTAACAGCCAGCCACGTTAGGGCTTTCCCGTGTGGGTTATCCTGATACATCCATCGGTAACGATCCTTGAGCGACACATTCGTCACCCAGGCGGATAGAAAGGAGAGAAAGGCTTCCGTGTCCTCAGTCTGTATCGGCCTGATATACCACGTCTTAGCCGGCTCTTCCTGCGTCTTTGCATCTTTTTCCTCCGGGTTCTTTTGCGCCGGCCGCATCATTGTTTGCCTTCCGTCAGCAGGTGATCACCATTGATAATCATAAAAACGTAGGCACCTCCGCACCATAGAAGCACGATCTGTTATGCTGTGATTACCACTACCACATCCTAATCAGGAGGGGCCTCATGAGATTGTAATGTGGAATCGATCTCCGTGCAAAGAGCGGTTACTTCGCCATCGTCGACGAACAGCGGAAAAGGATCTTCAAGGGAAGCGTCACCAGCGACGGGAAGGTCATCCCCGTACTCCTCGCTCCCTACGGGTCAGAGCTCCAGGGGGTGGGAGACCATGGAAGTCTCTCTCGTTTAGCGTCCTTCAGCTTCTTTCAAATACCTGGTCTTGACAACGGTTCGAAGGGCATCGGCGATTACCTTATTGGCTGTAGGTCTGTAATGAATACCATCTTCGCTTAAGAGTTGAGAAGCAGGTTGATTCGATGAAAGCAGGGCACGACGTCCGTCGACCACGACAAAATCCCGCGACTGTATTATCCGCAGCGTACGAGCGTATGCATCAGGCAGGAAGCGACGGACCCCCCGCCCGGCAAGATCTGCCTGTGCAACGCAACGAACACAACCTCCGCCCCATGTTTACGCGCCTCTTTCACCATTTCGTCCATCAAGGCCAAAAGAAGATCATTCCTACCCTTTTCCGGCATGAAATAGCTGGAGAGATTCGATGCCTTGTAAGCGACAAATTGATAGCAGGCGGCAAGCGGCGAGAAACCCGTTCTGCGGAACGCTATAACACTCCAAACGCCGAATGTGGGACCGCGCTGATTGTCGGTCCCCGTAGGTTATCGTCAATTGTAATACAAAGTATAATAGGTCTTCGACCATGTTGACGTGGGAAGATAGCATAAAGTGGAGAAGATGGACAAGGGCTTTAGAGTCAAACCGCCATTTTTCACTTTTAATGTGAAAAAATGAACCAAAAGCATCCAAGTAACTCCAAAAGCTCCTCAGCTTCGCACTCTCTGCCTGAAGAGCTGCCGAATAGAACCGCCGGGTAGCCACGAGCCCAACCGCCCCCCCCAAATAGGTCGGTCGTGATCAACCCGACAAGGCCGTAGATTTGCGTGAGAAAATCATGTAGAACTACGTGGTGTATTGCGAAGAGAGGCTCTGTGAGGTGATTCACGTGGGCCCCTTCGGAAAGATTGGTCTCACGAGAAGACCCGTTGATGAGGATCGGCCATTGGCTTGATCGGTGTGCGCATACTCTTTCGAAGGAGGCTTGATCGGCCGTGCCGGCAGCCCGTAACAGCATGTTCCTCTACCTCGTCGTCGCAGCATCGCTGGTTGTAGTCGCCCGCGCTGCTTTGATGCACCGGGACCAAACGGTCGTTGCCTCGACATCACTCACCGGTGCTCTTGCTGAAGCGGCAGGGGCGCGACAAGTAAGAATACTGACTCCCCCCGACGTGAAAGACCCGCCCGAGTACGAGTTGCGCCCTCCCGACATAGCCCAGCTCAATAGCGCGAGCGCGGTTGTCTATGGAGGCAATGAGAAAATGGCCCGAAGGCTCGTCGAAGTCTCGAAGGGCAGGGGCCTTCCTGTTGTGCAGGTCGATACGACAATCTCCCCCGACAACTTCATCGCCCAGGCGAGAAAGATCGCCGGTGTTTACCGTACCGGGAAGGCGGAGCAAGCGTGGGAGAAGGACTTTCTGGCAAGAGTCGCCTTTCTCAAGTCGAGGCTCACGCCCTATTCAGGGAAGAAGGCTGTGGTTCATTTGTACGCGCAAAGCTTCGCCGCGTGGGCCGGCCTTACCGTGGTTCAGGTGATCATGCCCGGCGAGATATCCCCGAATACGGTCGCCGAGGCAAAGGCGAAACAGCCGGACATCGTCCTGGACATCCTCGATATGCCTGCTGCAAGGATGATTGCCGAGAATGCCCGGTGCCCCTATGCGACGCTGATCACCTTCCCGGGGGCGGAAAAAACGGCGACGCTGGGGGACATACTCGAATACGATACGGTACAGATCCTAAAGGCTTTCAGGCAGTAAGAGAGACAGCGTCGAGCCACGGCTCCGTCGATTTCTCTTGACAAGTTATAGTGTAATGCTATATAGTGCTCTCGATGGATACTCCTTTCGGCCATCGGTCACCATCCTCGCCCGCGATCAGACGAACGAGAGAAAAGAAAATTCGAAAAAGAGTCAGATTTCGTCACATTTCGTCAAGTTGTCAGGGACGCACGAGGGCCATATCCCTTGGTATCAAAGGAACGTAACGTTGGCTATGGGTTGTGATCGGCAACTATCAAGGATATCGTCCCGCTATAGCTCGTGAAATAGCCGTTATTAAAGGAGGAGAGCTATCGAGGGCAAAGAGCGGCAGTCGCCTCAAGAAGCCCTCAAAACCGACTCTCAAGCCCGTCCAGCTCACACTCTCTGCCTGAAAACTGCCAAACGCGACCGAAGGAAGGCCGTCCAGCCAAACCGCCTTGCGAAAAAGGTCAATCGTGATCCGTCGGACAAGGCTGTAGATTTGCTTCAGGAAATCGTGTACAATTACGTGGTACGCCGTAAAGAGAGGGTCTATGAACCCCATAACCTCTCGTCGGAAAATCTCCGGGCTACCGAATAAATCCTTCTGGAATAGGCATGTGTGACGTAATAGTGATCGGTGCAGGGCACGCCGGCTGCGAAGCAGCGCTCGCCGCCGCAAGGATGGGGGCAAGAACGCTCCTCCTCACCATGAACCTCGACAGGGTGGCCTATATGTCCTGCAACCCGGCCATAGGAGGCCTGGGCAAGGGTCACCTCGTGAAAGAGATCGATGCCCTGGACGGCCACATGGCGAGGAACGCGGACGAGACAGGGATCCAGTTCCGGACCCTCAACATGAGGAAGGGGCCCGCGGTCCAGGCAACGAGGGTGCAGGCAGACAAGGCGCGTTACGCAGCGGCGATGAAGAAGTTCCTCGAAGGGCAGGAGAACCTGGACCTGAGGCAGGCTCAGGTGGAGCGGCTCATCACCGACGGCTCGCATGTGTTGGGCGTCGAGACCGCATGGGGGGAGAGGTTCGAGGCTGCCTCCGTCGTTGTTACCGTGGGGACTTTCCTGAACGGTCTCATCCATGTGGGGTTCGAGAGCTGCAAGGGGGGCCGGATGGGTGACTCCCCTTCATGCGGGCTCTCCGGGTCCCTGCGTTCCCTCGGGTTCGACATGGGGAGGCTCAAGACCGGTACGTGTCCGAGGCTCAATGGCAGGACCATAGACTTCGCAGGGCTCGAAGCCCAATGGAGCGACGATCCGCCTAAGCCTTTCTCGTTCATGACAAAGGAGCTGCCGCGGGAGGCTCGCGCCTGCTACCTCACGTATACTAACGAGGAGACCCACGCGTTGATACGCTCAGGGCTCGACAGATCACCCCTTTACACGGGCAGAATCAAGGGAACGGGGGTCCGCTACTGCCCTTCCATCGAGGACAAGGTCGTGAGGTTCGCCGGCCGCGACCGCCATCACGTATTCCTCGAGCCGGAGGGGCTCGATACGATCGAGTACTACCCCAACGGCCTTTCCACGAGCCTTCCTCTGGACATTCAGCTCCGCATGCTGCGGAGCATAGAGGGTCTCGAGAAGGTGGAGATCACGAGGCCGGGCTACGCCATAGAATACGATTTCGTCTTTCCCACCCAGCTCTTTCCCACCCTGGAGACGAAGCGGGTCCAGGGCCTTTTTCTCGCCGGCCAGATAAATGGCACCACGGGGTATGAGGAAGCGGCGGCCCAGGGCCTTATCGCAGGCATCAACGCCGTGCTGAAGACGAGAGGGGAGGAGAGTTTTTGTCCGGGCAGGGAAGAGGCATACATGGGAGTGATGATAGACGACCTCGTGACCAAAGGGGTCGATGAGCCGTACCGCATGTTTACGTCCCGCGCCGAGTATCGCCTCTTCTTGAGGGAAGACAACGCCGACTTAAGGCTCACCGAAAAGGGATATCGCTTGGGGGTCGTCAATCGAGAGCGGTACGAGGCAATGAAGGAAAAACAGTCGAGGATCGAAGAGCTGTCCGCTCTCCTGTCGGCGACGCGGCTCGTGCCCTCCGGCGCCACGAACGCCCGGCTCTCCTCCCTCGGGATGGAGGGGATAAGGAACCCGGTCAACCTCGGGGAGCTGCTGAGGAGACCCGGTGTCGCCGTGAGCGATCTGGCGGCGCTCGATCCGAGGATCGCAGGGTTCGACAGGGATGTTGCCTATCAGGTGGAACTAGACATCAAGTACCAGGGGTATACGGAGAGGCAGAAAGAGATGGTGGAAAGGGCGAGAAGGCTCGAAGAAAGGAAGATCCCCAATGATATCGCTTATCAGAGAGTGTCGGGCCTTTCGAGAGAAGTGGTGGAGAAGCTCTCCAGGGTCCGGCCCCTTTCCCTCGGCCAGGCCACGCGGATCCCGGGGATCACGCCTGCGTCGGTGACCGCCCTCCTCGTCCACCTGAAAAAGACAGGAGCGTGGTAGGGGAGATGGGAGTTTCCTAAAATGGCGGGCAACGCTTCGGTTCGGCTCACAGAGCCGACGGATTTCATCAGGAAGACTTTGGGCGACATGGGTGCCGACGTGATGGGTTTTGCCGACTTTGCGCGCTACGACAGGGAGATCATCGCACTCGGGGAGGACATCTCGAAGAAATACCCCATCGCCATCTCCTTCGGCCTTCTTGTTTCGAAGGGTGTGCTGGAGACCCTCATTGACGGCCCCACCTCGCTCTATCTTCACCATTACAGGCAGGTCAATTACCGCCTCGACATGATCGCTTATCTTCTCGCCGGGCAGATCGAAGCCCGGGGCCACAGGGCCCTGCCGCTGGCGGCTTCCCAGATGGTGGACTGGCAGCGCCAATTGGGGCACATCTCTCACAAGCACGTAGGCGTGGCAGCAGGAATCGGATGGATCGGGCGGAACAATCTGCTCGTTCACCCCCGTTTTGGCGCGAGGGTGAGGTACAACACAGTTCTCACGGACATGGCTCTCGTCACTGGAGAGCCTCTTTCAAGCGGGTGCGGCGTGTGCACGGCTTGTGCGTCCTCCTGTCCGGCTCAGGCCATAAGGGAAGATGCAGGAGGCTTCGACCATCTGGGTTGTTTCGAGATGCTCCAGGTTTTCAAGAATAAAAGGAACCTTGGCCATCACATATGCGGCCTGTGTGTGAAGGCCTGCGGAGGAAATGCATGAAAGCGTTGATCGCGCTCGAGGACGGGACCGTCTTCGAGGGGAAAAGTGTGGGAGTCGAAGGGGAACAGGAGGGAGAGATCGTCTTCAATACGAGTATGACGGGGTATCAGGAGATCATCACGGACCCGTCCTATAAGGGGCAGATCGTCACCATGACA
>Ga0326728_10016682_pt1 | contig 14911 bp, 9 predicted proteins | sample MB3enrmetagenome_FD_207602 | JGI IMG/M metagenome (GOLD analysis project Ga0326728, IMG submission 207602) | Lab enriched peat soil microbial communities from McLean, Ithaca, NY, United States - MB31MN | ecosystem: Environmental > Terrestrial > Soil > Wetlands > Peat | place: USA: New York...
GCGACCACCGTGAAGCCGGGATTCTTCCTCAGCATTCGCAAGCCGTAACGAACATCCTGGAAAAGGTTCTCAAGCCAATTCCATCCCCACATCTCACGACTCTCCTCTCGAAGAACCAGGTCGTTTCCAAAGCGTCTGTGCGCGGCGTAGTGGGCTCCCTTCGCAGAAAGGCCGCGCTCGATATGTTCCTGCTCGCGCAACTCGCGGTGCAGGCGCATTTCTTCATCCAAGTCAGCATCGAATCGCCTGCGACGAAGCAGCATCCACAGCCGTCTACCGATTTCGCAAAACCAATCCACGGCGCTTACCCCTCAGGCCGTCTGAATTGCCCGCCTGATCGCTTGCATGACTCTCTCGAATTGCGAGACCTCGACCTCGAGCTGCTTGCGGCCCAGCGCCGTGAGGCGGTAGTACCGCGCCCGGCGGTTTCCCGCCGTGACGCCCCATTTGGCAGTGACCCAGCCTTTGATCAACATGCGCTGGAGCGCGGGATAAAGCGAGCCTTCCTCCACTTGTAGAACCTCGTCGGAAACCTGCTCGATCCAATTGGCGATCTCGTAGCCGTGCAGTTCACCGTGCCGTGCCAGGGCTTTGAGGATCAACAGGTAAAGCGTTCCGGGAGGGATTTCGTCTTCGTGCATGCGCTTGCCTCCTTACCATAGTTAGACTATGCCAGCGAGAAAAGGTTAGCACCCCTCTGACCCTATTTCAACGCTCTGTTTTCGATTGCGTTCAGTCGTTGCAGGCCGGCGCGGCGGGGCGTATACTCGGGTCTAGCCCAAACAATCTCGGGGAACTCCAACGGAAAAGGAGACAGACCCATGCCTACCTACATCACATTGGGACGGTGGACTCAACAAGGCATTGAGAAGATCAAGGAAAGCCCGGCACGGCTCGACGCGTTCAAGCAACTGGTTAAATCTGCGGGCGGAGAAGTGAAGGGGTTTTACATGGTGACGGGGCAGTACGACATCGTCGTCATTAGTGAAGCGCCGAACGACGACGCAATGGCGAAAGTGGCGCTGGCGACAGCCTCGAGAGGCGGCGTCAAGGCCGAGACGCTGCGCGCCTTCACAGAAGGCGAGTACCGGAAGATCGTTGGGGCTCTGCCCTAAGCGCAGGCCGAGAGCTGATAGCTGACGGCTGAAGGCTGCTTCTGCTCAGTTAGGCCGCTGCTCGTTAACCACTTCGAGCACTTCCCGCACCTTGCGCACCAGGGCTCCGGGCGCAAAGGGCTTTTGGAGGAAGGCGGTTTTGGGATCGGACATGCCGCGCCGGGCGACGGCATCCGCCGTGTAACCCGAAACGTAGAGCACCTTCATCTTCGGGCGCTCGGGCTTCAGCCGCTCGGCCAGCTCGAGTCCGCTCATGCCGGGCATGACCACGTCGGTGAGCAGCAGATCGATGGGATCCTGGTTTTGCGCGCAGATGCGGAGGGCGTCGTCGGGTCTTTCAGCGCATATTACTGTGTAACCGGACTCTTTCAAAACCTCCAGAGTCAGGTCCCTTACCATTGCTTCGTCTTCAACCACGAGGATGGTTTCCGTACCCCTCGTATGATGCTCGATCGTTTGGCGGCTCTTCGCCGGTTCCGCCACTTGATCGACCCGTGGCAGATAAATCTTGAAGCACGAGCCGTTCCCCAATTCGCTGTAGACATAGATGTAACCGCCGCTCTGATGAACAATGCCGTGCACTGTCGCCAAGCCCAACCCAGTTCCCTTCCCCTGCTCCTTGGTCGTGAAGAAGGGCTCGAAGATATGCTTCTGGGTTTCTGCATCCATGCCGCAGCCCGTGTCGCTCACAGTGAGCAGGACGTACTCCCCGGGCCGGATGGGGTAGTGACCGGCGGCGCGAGCCTCGTCGAGATTGACGTTTTCAGTTTGCAGGATTAACCTGCCGCCGTGAGGCATGGCGTCGCGAGCATTCACCGCAAGATTCAGGATCACCTGGTCGATCTCTCCCGGATCGGCTTTCACGCGTCCCAGGCCTGGCCCCGGAACAATCGTCAGCTCAATATCCTCGCCGATCAAATGCCGCAACATGCGGTTGATGTTGGAGAGAGTGACGTTCAAATCCAGCACCTGCGGCTGGAGCACCTGCTGCCGGCTGAACGCCAGGAGTTGGCGTGTCAAGGTGGCGCCTCGATCCGCCGCCTTCAAGATCTCGGCCATATGGGGATACTTCGGGTCTTTCGGGTCCAGACGCCCCAGGACCAGTTGGCCGAAACCTGAAATTACCGTCAGCAGGTTGTTAAAGTCGTGGGCTACTCCGCCCGCCAGACGGCCCGCGGCCTCCATCTTCTGAGCATGGCGAAGCTGGTCTTCAAGCCGTCGATGCCGGGTGATGTCCCGGCCAATGCCCTGAACTTCCGGCGGCATCCCGGCTCGTTGGATGAGAGTCGTCCCCAGGTCTACACGCAGCCGGCTGCTCTTGTTGGTTAAGATTTCCACTTCGTAGGTCCGCTGTCCCTCCTCGCTCGCACCCTGTAACATCTCGTGAGCCAGGGCTGAGTATTCCGGCGCCAGAATCTGCGTGAGGTTCATCCTCAGAACGTCGGGGAGGTCGCACCCGACCATGCGGCGGCCAGCTTTGTTCAGAGAAGTGAAGTGACCTTCCAGATCGCAGGTAAATACCATGTCGTTGGCGTTCTCGAACAGCTCCTGATAACGCTCCCGCGCGGAGGCTTCGCGTTGCAGCGAATCGCGGATGCTGTCGGTTTTTTCCGCCACCTGCCGCTTCAGCAGAACTGCCCACAGTGTGGTGGCCAGTGCCACTAACGCCAGGATGGCGATAATCCTGAGCATGCGCTTGATGTCCCACCAGGGAGGGGGCTGAATCACCGCAACGTCATTCATCGAGCGGACAATAATCCGAAAAGACCGTGGAGTGTGATCTTCATCTGCTTGGAGAACGCAGATGCCGGTTAATTGAAGCAGACTTCCCGGCACCAGAGCTCCGAGGCTCTTCGGCGGCACGCGGTCTTCCACCTGCGCCAGAAAGAGGATGTTGCCCGACTCCATGTTCAAGGTGTTCGGACCCGGCGTTGCGTCGAGCAGTCGTGCCTGGATACGCACCAAGTCAGCATCGTGACTGCCATCCAGCGCCTGCCCTGCCGTGACGGAAACGGGGACAGGAGTCGGACCGGCCCCGATCCGCCGAAAAACCGCGTCCCGCAGGACCGCAGAGTACTCGCCCACGGCAGGAAAACCCACCGCCTCAACCAGATCTCCGGTCTGGACGGGAGTTGTCTCCAGCGTGTGAACCTGAAGGCCGTCGTTTTCTTCTTTGATGAACAGTGCACTCCCCGGTTGCTGAAAGGTGACCACGCCCCGCACTTTGACCCGGTGGCCGGATGCTCCTTGCGGGGTAAAGCGCAACAGGCTCGCGATGGGGCGGCGCGGGGCGAGAAACGCGTTGGTGGGGGCAGGTTCAAGAACGCGAAGCTGATTCAGACTGGGCGAGTAGAGAATCACGCCGGTTATCTGGTTCTTCTGATTGAATGCTGCGCCGCACACGCCTTGGATGCGCACCTTGGCATCGACAAGGAAACTGGGGACGGCGCCATGAAAGTCTGGAAACTCCACGGTGAGCCGACCGCCTTCCGCCGCCAGATCGAGCATCAGGGCCTCATTCCCTTCTGTCACTGTGCGGACGATGCCTTCAATTTCCACCCACTGGCTGTCCTCTTGGCTGGACGCCATTCGGCCGTAGGTGACTGGCCGCGCTGCCGGCAGGGAACCCTGGCCCAAAACGCGAATCTTCGGCTTATCAATCTGCGGCGCAAAGTCAGGAGTACCGCTGACGCCCTCGACTTCCACCAGTTGACCGGGTTGTACTGCCGGTTTGGCGCTTCCGATGTTAACCCAAATGCCTGCGGTGGAGTCCTCGATGAACAAGTCGTTTTCGGCCGGGTTGAAGTAAGTAACTACGGCGCGGACGAGAATGGGATACCCGAGATTCGCTTCGTCAGGCGAGAGATTCCTGATCTGCTCCACGCGGGTGAGCAAAGGAAGGCCTGACTTTTGAGGCGGAACCTGTCCAGCGCGCAGCGGCGATGTGCAGACCAAGCCCGACAACAACAGGCACAAGCCAAGAAACCACAGCAGGCCGCCAGCCGCCACACGTTCCGGAATGCTTTTAACGCTTTTGAGGATTCCTGATCCGCTCGCGGCGCCTGCCAGCGTGTTATTCTCTGTCCACTTGTCTGCCTTCAGTTCAAGGGGCCTTCCAGAATCCTCGAGGAGGAGGTAACCGGAAGTCCTCGCAGCATCAACGGACAGCGGTCGATGCTTGCCGCCTTCCTCGATTTTCCGCCGGATATCTTCCCAAACTCTTTCTGGAATAGTGAAGAAGGCCTTCACTACTTTGGGATCGAACTGCCGGCCCGACTCTCGCCTAATCTCGTCGTAAGCCGCAGGCCACGGAAGGGCGCGCCGGTAGGGGCGATCGGAAGTCATAGCGTCCAGCGTGTCTGCCACGGCGAAAATTCGCGCCCCCAGAGGGATCGCCTCTCCCTTCAGGCCTTGCGGGTAGCCAGTTCCGTCGAAGCACTCCTGATGCGCCAGCACAATTTCAGCCGCGGGCGCGAGGAAGGGAATATGGCAAACCAGCTCGTAGCCGGCGCGAGAGTGGGTCTGCATCACGGCGACTTCTTCAGGTGTCAACTTGCCCGGCTTGTTTAAAATGGCGTCCGGGATTCCGATTTTGCCGATATCGTGCAAGTAGGAGCCGCGTAAGATCTGGGTTAACTGTTGCGGCGAGCAGTTTGACGCTCTCGCAATTTCCAGGCAGTAATGGGCCACACGTTCCGCATGTTCCCTTGTTTCGTTATTCTTCAAGGCCAGTGCTGCCCCAAGCGCCTGCAACGTCTCGTCGTAAGTCTCCTGGATCTCGTCGTATGTCTGCTGGATGCTCTTAAGGGCGGCCCGAAGCTGTTCCGTCCGCTCCGTGACCATATCCTCGAGACGCTCGCGATAAGCTTCTACTTCCATTTGCAGGCGCTTCTTCTCAAGCGCGCGGTCCACGGCTAAGGCGACCGTCTCAAGCCGGAAGGGCTTCAGGATGTAGTCGTCCGCACCTTGCTTCATCGCATCGACGCCGACCCGGACATTGTCGACGCCGGTAGCGATCAGAAAACTCATCCAAGGGCACTTGGTACGCGCCGTCTCCAGAAGCGCTAAGCCGGAGATGCCGGGCATCCGCAGGTCGGAAATGAGCGCATCAAAGCGCTCGTGCTCCAATAGCCTGATCGCCTCGACGCCGCCTGCTGCAGCTTGGCATTCGAACCCCTCCGGAGTCAGCGCCGCGATGAGTAGCGCGCAGATTGAGGGTTCATCGTCGACAACGAGTATTCGCCCCCTGCGGGCGTTCGACGCCATGCGGCCTCCAGCTAGGAAACTCCTCTAACCCCAGACAGACGAAGACCTCGAAGTGCTTCTCAGGGGAAATGCTAATGTCGCCCCCCTAGCGTCACAAGGTGACGGGGGTACTAGTACTTCCGTACCGGAGCAGACCCTGCCCGCCTTCTGCCTCGTTTCGCTCCCAGGGCCGCCTGCCCTCACGCGCCGCCTGGGCCCTTCGGCCAAGTCGCAGTGAAATGGCATTCGGCCTTCAGGTGGGGCAGGTGCAATACAAATGCCCGCTGTGGTCACAGGTCCCCCTCGGCGCAGGTCCGCCGCGCCGCCGGTATTCCGAACCCAGAGGACTCACACGGACTCGAATTGAGCTAAAACTAACGTTTTCACGAGCGTGCAATGAATTCCCTTTTCGCCTATACTTAGATCGCGGGCCCATAGCTCAGTTGGTTAGAGCAGCGGACTCATAATCCGTTGGTCCCAGGTTCGAGTCCTGGTGGGCCCACCATCATGCCGATGGGCGACGGGCGCCGGTGGCACTCTCTCACCCCGGAGGAACACCATGAGGCCACGCCATTTCCTTACCTTTGCCAGCAAAGTCACGGCAGCGCACGTCATCACCTGTCTGGCCGCGGGAGCAATTGCCTACCCGCTGTTGACCAAAGAGTTCTACGTTGGGTCGAATCCCATCTTCAAAATCTTCCTGCGTACGGAGGTCGAGCCGGAGTTGTGGGGGCATGTGGCAGCCTGGTTTCTCCCAGCCCAGTTCCTCGAGGGACTTCTCATAGCAGCGGCCCTCTATCCTTTCTTCGAGACGCTCATGAGCTGGCCGTTCCGCAAGCGCTTCCTGACCATTTCCGGGCTGTACCTTGTGCTGGGATTCTGGGCGGCAACGGTTGCGGCCCCCGGAACGATTGAGGGCATGGTTTACTTGCGACCTGTCTTCACTCCGCTCGTTCATGTGAAAGTCCAGCCGGAGATCATCGGGCAGGGCTTGGCGCTGGGGGCGATGGTGGCTTTCTGGATGGGACCGCCGCGGGATTGAACCATTGAGTCATTGGGTCATTGGGCCATCGAGTGATTGAGTCATTGGGCCATTGAGTCATTGATTCAATAATAGTGAGTCTAGGTAATACTACGGAGGGATATGCCCATTCTTAATAATGGCCACAATGGCTCAATGACTCAATGACCCAATGACTCAATCACTCAATCCTTAGAGTCCCTGGTGTTCCGTGCGGGCGATGATCTCGTTCTGCAAAGCCGTGGTCAGGTCGCAGAAATAGTCGCTGTAGCCCGCCACCCGCACGATCAGGTCTCGATGCTTCTCGGGGTTTTGTTGCGCGGCGCGAAGAGTTTCAGCGGTCACGACATTGAACTGGATGTGGTGCCCGTCCAGCTTGAAGTAAGAGCGCACCAGGTGCGCCAGCTTGTCGATTCCCTCTTCGCCTTCGAGCAATTGAGGTGTGAACTTCTGGTTCAAGAGCGTGCCGCCGGTGCGGGCGTGATCCATCCGGGCGGCGGATTTGAGGACCGCCGTCGGCCCGCGCCGATCCGCGCCCTGCACGGGCGAGATGCCGTCCGACAGCGGCTCATACGCCTTGCGGCCATCCGGCGTCGCGCCGGTCACTGAGCCGAAATAAACGTGGCAAGTCGTTGAAAGATAGTTAACCCGGTAACTGCCGCCCTTGATGTTCTTTCGGCCGTTCACCTCATCGTAAAAGGCGTTGAACAAGTCCGTCAGAATCGAGTCTGCATACTCGTCGTCATTGCCGTACTTAGGAGTCTTGTTCAAAAGCATCTGGCGCGTCTTTTCGTGCCCCTTGAAATCGGCCGCCAAGGCATCCAGGAGTCCCGCCATCGTCAAGTCTTTGCGATCGAAGACGTGGCAGCGAATTGCCGCCAGGCTGTCGGTGCAACTGCCCGGGCCCACGGCCATAATGTAAGTGGTGTTGTAACGAGGGCCGCCGTCGTTGTAATCCCTCCCTTTGGCGATGCAGTCATCGATGAGCAGGGATAGGAACGGCGCAGGCATTTGCCGGGCGTAGATGCGCTCGATGATGTTGTTTCCTCGCACCTTGATGTCGATGAAGTGGTGCAACTGCTTGCGGAAAGCCTCGAAGAGCTCAGCGTAGGAACTGAAGTTCCGCGGATCGCCGGTCTCTAGGCCGAGCTGCTTGCCGGTGCGCGGATCGAGCCCGCTATTCAGTGTGACTTCAAGTACTTTCGTAAGATTGAAATATCCAGTCAGGATATACGCTTCCTTGCCAAACGCCCCCGTCTCCACGCAGCCGGAGTTGCCGCCGCAGCGCGCGTCTTCAATCGACTTCCCTTGCCGCAGCAACTCCTCAACCACCAGGTCGGCATTGAAAATCGAAGGCTGGCCCCAACCCTTGCGGACAATCTCCAGGCCGCGCTTCAGGAAGCGGTCCGGGCTCTTCTTGCTCAACTGCAAATTCGAGGAAGGCTGGAGCAGGCGCATCTCGTCAATCACTTCGAGGATGAGGTACGTAACCTCGTTGACGCCATCCGAGCCGTCCGCTTTCAGCCCTCCGTTGTTGATGTTGGCAAAGTCGGTATACGTGCCGCTCTCCGCCGCCGTCACACCTACCTTGGGCGGGGCGGGCTGATTATTGAATTTCACCCAGAAGCATTCGAGGAGTTCCTTAGCCTTTTCGCGGGTCAGCGTGCCGTCGGCCAGTCCCTTCTCGTAAAACGGCGCGAGATGCTGGTCCAGCCGGCCCGGGCAGAAGGAATCCCAGGTGTTCAGTTCGCTGATGACGCCCAGATGGATGAACCAGTAGGCCTGCAAGGCCTCCCAGAAATCCCGCGGGGCATGCGCCGGAACGCGCCGGCAGACTTCCGCAATCTTCCGGAGTTCAGCCCGGCGCTCGGGGTTCGTTTCCCGGCTCGCCATCTCCTCGGCCTTCTCCGCATGGCGTTCCGCAAAACGAATCACCGCCTCGGCCGCCGTCGCCATCGCCCTGAGTTCTTCCTGCTTCGGGAAAGCCTCGGGATCATTCAGGAAGTCCAGGCGGCGGAGACTCTCCTCAACTTCGCATTTCAGGTCCAGCAGACCCTTGCGATAGATGACGTCTCCCAGCGCCGTGTGGCCCGGCGCGCGCTGCTCCATGAACTCCGTATAAATGCCGGCCTCGTAAGCGTCTTTCCATTCCTGGGACATCTCCCGGAAAATAAGGTCGCGGATCGAGCGGCCCTGCCAATAAGGGATGATCTGCTCGCACTGGATCGCCCTGGCTTCGTCGTCCACGTGATACCAGATCTTGGGGCGCGAATTCAGAATGCGGAGGTCTTCCATGCTGTGGCAGCAGAGTTCGGGGTAGGTTGGGGTCGCCTTCGGCGCGGGGCCGCGCTCGCCCACAATCAACTCTTCACTGCCAATGTAAATGCTCTTTTTCTCCATCAGGCGCCGAAGCGCCTGCGCCCGCAGCAGAGGGACGGAAGCGGTGCGGGAATCCCGGTAAAATTCCGTGATCAATGCCGCCCGCTCGAGCGACAGCACGGGCTCAGCATCGAGGCTTTTATGCCGCAATTTCGCTACTCGCTCGTTCATCGTCAGCCACCTACTTTCACTTTGATGCCCGCTCGCTCAAACTCTCCGGCGATCCGCTTCATCAGGCTGGCGGGCGGGGCTTTGACATCTTCCAGACGCAGGCCCAAACCCAGCCGCTTGTACTTCTCGGTTCCAGTTTCATGGTACGGCAATAGATGAATCTGCCAGAGACGAAGCCGGGAGAGCAAAGCGACCATCTGCCGGACATTCATGCCGTCGTCGTTGATGAAGGGAATAATCGGGTAACGAACCACCACTCGCTTTCTTCTCTCTACCAACGCCTCCAGGTTCGCCAGAATCGAGTCATTCGAGACGCCCGTGTACTTCTTGTGTTTCTCTGGGTCGAGGATTTTCAGGTCGTACAAGAACAGGCCTGCCTTGTCACTGATCTCGAGAACCACATCCTGATTGGCCAGGCCGCAGGTCTCGACCACGGTGTGGATGCGTCTCTCCCGGCACGCATCCAGCAGCGACGCAAGGAAGCGCGGCTGCGCCAGTGGCTCGCCACCGGAGAAAGTAGCGCCGCCGCCGGATTGGTCCCAGAAAATCAAGTCTTTTTCTATTTCACGCATCACTTCCCAAACCGTCATCTGGCGTCCCGCCACTCTTCGTGCGCCGGCAGGACACGCCTCGGCACAGTTCCCGCACACTTGGCACGCCGAGGTGGTTTGGATTTCACCATTCAGGCAATGCACTGCCCCATGGGGACATATCTTGACGCACTCTGCGCAAACCAGGCAGCGGTTCTGAAAGTACATGAGCTCAGGCTGGGGACTCTGTCCCTCCGGATTGTGGCACCACAAGCAAGACAAAGGACAGCCCTTGAAAAAAACCGTGGTCCTTATGCCCGGGCCGTCGTGCAGCGCATAGCGCTGGATGTCGAACACCATGCCCACAGGTTCCGGCGACGAGGTTGGAGCTAGGTCACGGCTCACTTCGGGTTGGTTGGCGTCTCCGCTCATCTTCCTAATTGATGATCATTCACGCCCAGGCGACGCCTGGGTCCCGACGCGACCGAAAAGACAGTCTCACGCAAAGGCGCAAAGGGCGCCAAGGCCGCAAAGGCACAACCTGGCGTCGAGAGTTGAACATTTGAGCGTTCGTGGGCTGCATCACACATCCTGGTCAATCCCGCAAGGTTATTACCACTTTACCGCGCGCGTGCCCTGCCTCCAAGTACTGGATCGCCTCAGGGACGTTATTTAGTCCGTAGCGCCTGTCGATGACCGGCGTCAACTTTCCGGCTGCCATGAGTTCCCCAATAAGGGCCAGATCCTTTGCGCTCGGCTTGGCCATAAACATGACAAACTTCTGGCTCAGGAAAGGCGACAAGAGGAGGACAGCGGCGGTACGGACAAGAAGTCCGAACATCCACCGCCCCGTTGGCCCCCCGACCCCCACAAATATCCCCTTCGGATTCAACGCACGCCGGCATTCCGCCAACGAGTGGTTCCCAATACAGTCGAAGATCAGGCCGTAACACCGCCCCCGCTTGGTGAAATCCTCGCGCGTGTAATCTATGACCTCATCCGCGCCGATGGACCGGACTAAATCCACATTCCTTGTGCTGCACACCCCGGTCACCTCTGCGCCGAAGGACTTGGCGATCTGCACCGCGAACGTGCCCACGCCTCCCGCCGCGCCATTGATCAAGACCTTCATTCCCGCCTGAATCTTTCCCTGGTCGCGAAGACCCTGCAACGCCGTGAGCCCGGCGATGGGTACAGATGCCGCTTGCTCGAACGTCACATTATCCGGCTTCCTGGCCGCGGCTTGTTCGGGGGCGCAGGCGTACTCGGCAAATGCGCCGCGGCACATGCCGAACACCGCGTCGCCCGGCTTGAGCTGGGTTACGTTTTTGCCTACTGCTTCGACATCGCCGGCCCCATCCACACCTAGCCGCCTCTCCTTCGGCTTGCCGAGGCCGGCCATGAGGCGAATGAAGTACGGCAGTCCCCTCATGAAATGCCAGTCGTAGGGGTTCACGGAAGCCGCGCGGACTCTTATGAGAACTTCACCTTCCCCAGGGGTCGGCTTCTCAGTCTCTTCACACCTAAGATTTTCCGGCGAACCGTACTTGTCGTAGACGATTGCTTTCATCACGATGTCCTCAGCCGTGGAGTGTAGCGCCGACCTTTAGGTCGGCACCTTTCGGTCGGCAGTCATGGTGCTGACCTGAAGGTCAGCGCTACGTCGATCCTTTGTTTTCATAGACATTCTCGCTTTGTTCCCTCGATTCCCGCAGCGCCGACTTGCATCATCCTTTCCCGAGCGCCGCGAGAGGGCAGCCGGCTTCACCACAGCATTCTAGCCTATCACACTGTGTTTGTCAAGAGACAAGATGTCCGCTTGCCAGATTTTGCCGTAGATCAGGAAAACGAAGGCACCCGGCTGATGCATGATGGGCGAAGAGGAGGAGGCGCCGGGTGACCCCGAGGTATGTGTTAAGCGATTATGTTGCTGAGGCACTGGCGGAAGCCGCTTTCGAGAAGCTCGAGGATGGAAGCTACGCAGGTCGCATTCCATTCTGCACGGGAGTTGTCGCTTTCGGAACCACCCTCCGCGAGTGCGAGAACGAGCTGCGGCCCACGCTCGAGGATTGGCTTCCAGTGGGGCTTCAACTGTTGCTGTGGGGCATAAGTCCAGACGAATGGAACAACCTGCGGCAGGCAGCCGTGGGCGGGAGGGCGGCCACGAGGGCCGCCCCACAAAAGGCAGTGTTGCCGCTTTGCAAGGTTAGGAGGCCGCAGCCTTTCCTATCCCTTTGAATCGCGGCGCGAACTCTTCAGCCACAAAGGTCTCAAATGTGGTGGGCGTGGTGTTCTGCGCCGAGCGCGCCTCGAGGGGCACCATATAACCGGAATTCAGCGCTTCCGACATTTCCAGAATGAGATCCGCCATGTTCGAGGACATGCCGGATTGGAGCAGGGCCGGCTTGATCAGCGCCGACGGGAATTGCGAATAGCTAAGCGTCGGCCTGCCGATGGCCTGCCCTATCAGAGAGGCAACTTCCTTGTAAGTCAGGTCGCGCTGTCCGAGAAGCTCTCGCGCTTGCTTGCCGCTGAAGTTGAGCCTCAGCAACTCTTCTGCCGCCCACTCGCCAATATCCCGCGCCGCGATCATGGCCACAGGCAAATCGTCACGTAAGGGACCGCCCAACAGTCCGAAGTTCTGAATCACCCCGATCTGCGCCAAGGTGTTCTGCATGAAATAGCCGGCACGAACGTAGAGAGCGTTCAGCCCGGCGATATTGTTCAATTTCTGCTCGAAGTTGTGAAGTCCGACGACCGGGCCTGTCTTCTGCGGTTTGTCGGCGCCCACGCTGCTGAGAAGCGCCACGTGTCCCACGCCGGCCTTCGTGATCGCCGCCACGGTCGCATCGCTCACCCGCTCCTGGTAAGCGCTTATGTCCGGCGCGCCAGGGTTGGGGGGAATCATTGCATATACAGCCTTCGCTCCACTTAAGGCTTTGGTTAACGCCGCCGCATCAGTTACGTCGGCAACAAAGACCTCGGCGCCCTTCTTGACGAGACCTCCAAGCCGGCTTGCGTCACGGCCGATCGCCCGGACTTTCTCTCCGCGGGCCAATAGTTTCGTAGCAATCACACTACCTGTGTTTCCGGTTGCGCCTGTAATGGCATACATTGTGACACCTCCATAGATTTGGATGAAGAGCAGCCGTTATAAGTTCCGTCCGGTTAGGCAGTGTGCAGGCGGATAGGTAGGCAGATGGCGGCAGCAATCTCTGTGCCCTCCGTGGTGAGCTTCAAGTGTTACACTAGCAAGGGAGCCCCGATGCGCGAAGTTCCGTCCCAGCAGGAAGTCCTCAAACTCTTCGAGCGCGATCCGCAGCGAACGTTCCGCTTGCGTGAACTGGTGCTCGAGTTGGGGCTTCGCTCCAACCAAGCGCGCGAGTTGAAAAGCGTTCTGAAGGACCTCACCCGCAGCAACAAACTCGTTTACCTCAAGAAGAATCACTATGCATTGGTCCACAAGAGCCGATTCGCCGCGACAGACGCGACTGGACGCCGCATCCCTCCCGGGCACATAGAGCCGCGGACCTCAAAACCGGAGGTCCGCGCTACCCACCTCGCGAAATCCTCCAATGTGGTGAGTGGCCGCCTGATTGGACACCGCGACGGGTACGGCTTCGTTGTGCCCGACTCGCCGCTGGCGGGAACCGACCTCGACATCTTCATTCCCCCCGATGGCATGGGTTCAGCCTTGCATGGCGACCGGGTCGAGGTACACTTCCAGCGGTCCACGAAGGAGTTTAAGGGCGAAAGCCGGATGGAAGGCCGGGTCATTCAAGTTATCGAGCGAGCGCAAAAGACCGTCGTGGGGCAATTCCACGCGGGCGCACGCTATAACTACGTCATGCCTTTCGACCAACGAATTCCATTCGAGATCGTAATTCCCGATGCAGGGGCGGTTCGCGAACCGCCCCTACGCCGCGATCGGCAATTCGGTGGAGAATCTGAGGGACGCTCTGCTGTTGCGACGGCGGCCAGTGCCCAAACGAACGCGCGCGATCTCGACGGTCTGATCGTGGACGTGGAAATCACCAGCTATCCCCGTCCGGCAGCCTTGCCGCGCGGGCGGGTGATCGAAGTTCTGGGGCGCCGAGAGGACTTCGGCGTGGACGTGGAGATCATGATCCGCAAGTTCCATCTCCCGCACCGATTCCCTGCCGATGTGCTGGCGGAGGCGGACGCCGCCCCACAGTACATCCCCGAGTGCGACCGCGAAGGCCGCCGCGACTTTCGTGGCTTGCCTGTCGTCACCATCGACGGCGAAACGGCCAAGGATTTTGATGACGCGGTGTATGTGGAGCGGCTGGCTTGGGGCAATTACCTGCTCCACGTTCACATCGCGGACGTAGCGCACTACGTCCGGCCCGGCTCGGCGCTTGACCGCGAGGCGCGACTGCGCGGCACGAGCGTTTATTTTCCGGACCGCGCAGTGCCTATGCTGCCGCTCGAACTTTCGAACGGCATCTGCAGCCTGAACCCGCGCGTGGACCGGTTGGTGATGTCCGCGCTGATGGAATTCGATTCCGAGGGACGCCTGGTCGAATATGAACTGCTTCTCGGCGTCATCCGCAGCGCCGAGCGGATGACTTATACCGCAGTGCGCGACATCCTGGCCGGCGAACCTGCCGCCTGCCAACGTTACGCCGCCCTCGTCCCCGAATTCAAACGCATGGAGGAACTGGCGCGCCTCCTCGCCCATCGCCGCGAGGAACGCGGCTCGATTGACTTCGATCTCCCTGAACCCGAAATCGAGTTCGACGAGCACGGCCGCATGACCGGCATTACGCGCTCGGAGCGCAACTTCGCGCACCGGATTATCGAGGAGTTTATGCTGGCGGCGAACGAGGCCGTGGCGTCTTATCTGGAGAGTAGAGGCATTCCCTCGCTCTACCGCATCCACGAGAAACCCGACGCGAAAAAAGTAATCGAGTTCGAAGAGATCGCAGCCGGCTTCGGCTATTCGCTGGGCATCGAGCTGCCCGCCGCGCGCCGTACGCGCATGCGGCTTCGCGACGAGCGCGACCGCTACCCGCGCTATCACGAGGCACTCGAGGGCGAGCTGAAAATCACCCCCTATAATTATCAGAGGCTCACCCAGCGCCTGGAGGGCAAGCCTGAAGAGCGAATACTTTCCTACCTGATGCTGCGGTCGCTGAAGCAGGCCCGCTATGCGGAGGAAAACGTCGGCCACTTCGCCCTGGCCGCTCCGACCTATACGCATTTCACTTCGCCCATTCGCCGTTATCCGGATTTGATCGTGCACCGGATTCTGAAGGCCGCGCTCGCGCAGGAGGGCGGCCGCGTGCGCGTCGCGCGAAGTAAAGGAGCTGATCGCCCTCCCTCTGCGGGTGCCGAGCGCGGTTCTGCCGCCCCGCTAAGCGGAAAGCCTCCGGCTTTCCGGGTAGTTCCTTGCGCGGCTGCCTCCTCTCCGCGGGCCGGAAGGCTTA
>Ga0326728_10016683_pt1 | contig 14909 bp, 10 predicted proteins | sample MB3enrmetagenome_FD_207602 | JGI IMG/M metagenome (GOLD analysis project Ga0326728, IMG submission 207602) | Lab enriched peat soil microbial communities from McLean, Ithaca, NY, United States - MB31MN | ecosystem: Environmental > Terrestrial > Soil > Wetlands > Peat | place: USA: New York...
TGGCGTCGGGCGGCTATCCAGGAGCGTATGAGACCGGCAAAGCGATTCGCGGCATCGAAGCAGCGGAAGCAACCGGCACAACGGTATTCCACGCGGGAACGCGCATGGGCGCGGCCGGCCTCGAAACGGCGGGCGGGCGCGTGCTCGGCGTGACCGCAGCGGGGCAGGATTTGGCCGGCGCGATCGACCGGGCGTACGAAGCCGTCCGGCAGGTTCACTTTGAGGGGATGCACTATCGGACGGACATCGGGCGGAAAGGGCTGGAACGGTACAATAGGAACTCAGTGGGGACGTAGCTCAGTCTGGATAGAGCGGTCGCCTCCTAAGCGAGAGGGGCCGAACGACGGGGTCAAGTTGAGGATGGTTCAATAAGGCCCACCGTTGCCTGCACAGCCTCTTCAAGGACTCCGTTTGGATCTACCAACCTGGATTCCGGCCCTGCCTCCACGCTCCCACGCCTGCCGAGCAGCAAGGTAATATGATGAGCTTTGACTATTGTTTTCAAACGAACAGTGAACCGACAGGCTTCTAATGGCCAGACTTGAGGATCTCAAACGAGGTGCGACAGTCAGAGGAATCCTGCCCGATTGCCTCGTTACGGTAATTGACGTCAAGTGGTACGGTTCGGCGGCAATTGAGCTCACCTACAAAGACCCCGCTGGGAAACCCAACGTCGTGCTCCTTTACCGGGATCGCGAGCCCACCCTGGAAATCGGCGAAGCCGGTCGGCCTTGGAGCTTCGACGGTGACGGCAAGCTGTTCCGCCTGGTTTCTGAGGCGCACCGCATCAACCTCGCTCATCTGTTTGATCCGCTCCTTGCCATCCACACCTCGATGGTCGACCCGTTCCCGCATCAGATCACTGCCGTCTACGGCGAGATGCTGCCGCGGCAGCCGCTCCGGTTCCTCCTCGCGGATGACCCCGGCGCCGGCAAGACGATCATGGCCGGTTTGCTCATCAAGGAGATGCTGATCCGCGGCGACCTGCACCGCTGCATGATCGTTTGCCCCGGCAATCTCGCTGAGCAGTGGCAGGATGAGCTCTACCAACGATTCCAGCTTCCCTTCGAAATCCTGACCAACGACAAGCTCGAATCGGCGCGCACCGGCAACTGGTTCGCCGAGAACCCCATGGCAATCTGCCGGCTGGACAAGCTGAGCCGCAATGAGGACGTCCAGGCGAAGCTGGCCAACACCGACTGGGACCTTGTCGTGTGCGACGAAGCCCACAAGATGTCGGCCACCTTCTTCGGCAGCGAGGTCAAGTACACCAAGCGCTACCGGCTCGGCCAACTTCTCGGCCAACTCACGCGGCATCTGCTGCTCATGACGGCAACGCCGCATAACGGGAAACCGGAAGACTTCCAACTGTTCATGGCGCTGCTGGATAGCGACCGCTTCGAAGGCCGGGCGCGCGACGGCGTGCACACCGTCGATGCCTCCGACCTGATGCGCCGGCTGGTGAAAGAGCAACTGCTCAAATTCGACGGGACGCCGCTGTTCCCCGAGCGGCGGGCATACACCGTCGGCTATAAGCTCTCCGACGCTGAAGCGGCCCTATACAAGAGCGTTACCGATTACGTCCGCGAGGAATTCAACCGGGCCGATGCGCTAGAGAACGAGGGCCGCAAGGGAACCGTGGGATTTGCTCTGACCATTCTGCAGCGGCGGCTGGCCTCTTCACCCGAGGCGATCCTGCAATCCCTCCGGCGCCGCCGGGAACGGCTGGAGCGGCGACTGCGTGAAGAGCAGATCCTCAAGCGCGGAGCGGCTCTTCAGGACGACGACCAGCGCTTGCCCAGCCTCACCGAAGAAGACATTGACGACCTGGACGACGCACCCGACGCCGAGGTCGAGGAGACCGAAGAGGCCGTCGTCGATCAGGCAACGGCGGCGCGCACCATCGCTGAGCTCCAAGCCGAAATCGAGATTCTGAGAAACCTGGAAGCGTTAGCCCTGAAGGTCCGCCGCAGCGGAACGGACAAGAAATGGGAGGAGTTGTCGTCCCTCCTCCAGAACCACGCGGAGATGTTCGACGCTCAGGGCCACCGCCGGAAAATGGTCATCTTCACCGAGCACCGCGACACATTGAACTACCTGGCCGAGCGGCTCCGCGCGCTCCTCGGCGCTCCCGAAGCGCTCGTCACCGTTCACGGCGGGATGGGCCGTGAGGAGCGTTCCAAGGCCCAGGAAGCATTCAAACAGGACAAGGACGTTCTCATCCTGCTGGCCACCGACGCCGCCGGCGAGGGCATCAATCTGCAGCGCGCGCATCTGATGGTCAACTACGACCTTCCCTGGAACCCGAACCGCCTCGAACAGCGCTTCGGCCGCATTCACCGCATCGGGCAGACTGAGGTATGCCATCTATGGAACCTGCTGGCGGAAGAGACGCGCGAGGGCGACGTATACAAGCGCCTCCTCGAAAAGATCGAGTTGGAGCGGGAGGCGCTTGGTGGAGGAGTCTTCGACATCCTGGGTCAACTCTTCCGCGAGCAACGGCTCCGCGACCTGCTCATCGAAGCGATCCGGTATGGCGACCAGCCCGAGGTCAAGGCCCGCCTGCATCGGATCGTCGACAACCTGACCGACCGCAAGCACTGTCAGGAGCTTCTCGAAGAGCGAGCGCTGGCCAACGACAGCATGGATGCCTCCCAGGTCCAGAGAATCCGGGAGGACATGGAGCGCGCCGAAGCACGTCGCTTGCAGCCGCACTTTATCGAGTCGTTCTTTTTGGAGGCCTTCCGGATTCTGGGCGGTTCCATCAAGGAACGGGAACCACGCCGTTTCGAAATCACCTACGTGCCCGCCCTGATCCGCCAGCGGGACCGTCTGATCGGCACCGGCGAGCCCGTCCTGGGTAAGTATGAACGGATCACCTTCGAGAAGTCCCTCTGCGCGGTTCCCGGCCAACCGCTGGCCACTTTTGTTTGTCCGGGCCAGCCACTCCTTGGCGCAACCATCGATCTCATCCTGGAACGCAATCGGGACCTGTTGAAGCGCGGCACCGTTCTCGTAGACCCCGACGACCCTGGCGAAGCAGTCCGCGCGCTCTTCTACCTGGAGCACACCATCCGGGACGGCCGCACCGACAAGGCGGGCAACCACCGCGTGGTTTCCCGGCAACTGCAGTTCGTTGAGACGGATTCCACAGGCTCCACCAGGAACGCCGGATACGCCCCTTACCTGGACTATCGACCGGCGACGCCTGAAGAGCGGACCTGTATGGCGGTAACGCTGGAGTCGCAAGCCTGGCTAAAAGGCGATCTGGAGTCAGCGGTCGTCGGCCACGCGATTGCCAATCTCGTTCCGCTGCATCTCGCCGAGGTTCGTAAGCGCCGCGAGGACCTGGTGACCAGGACCATGGCCGCCGTCAAGGACCGGCTGACCAAAGAAATCACGTACTGGGATCATCGTGCCAACCAGCTCAAGGACCAGGAACTGGCCGGCAAGACCAATGCCAAAATCAACTCGGGGAAGGCCCGCCAGCGCGCCGATGAGCTGCAAGCCCGCCTTCAGCGACGGATGGCGGAACTCGAGCTCGAACGCCAGATTTCGCCTCTGCCCCCGGTCGCCATCGGCGGCTCACTGGTCGTCCCCATAGGGCTTCTCAAGAAGTTGCTCCCGTCTTCCGCCCAGCCAGGTGATGCCGCCGCCGATGCTGTGTCGGCGGAAGGCCGAAAGACGATGGAACTGCTTGCCATGCAGATGGTCATGGAAGCCGAGAAACGGCTTGGCAACGAACCGCGGGACGTGAGCGGCGAAAAGCGCGGGTACGACATTGAATCCAAAGTCCTGTCGGACGGCAAACTGCGGTTCATTGAGGTGAAGGGTCGGGTCGCCGGCGCCATCACTGTGACCGTCACGCGGAACGAGATACTGGCTGCTTTAAACAGGCCGGACGACTTCATCCTTGCCATTGGACAGATGCAGGATGACAAGCGCGATCTCCACTATATCCGCAGGCCCTTCCAAATGGAACCGGATTTCTGTGTGGAGAGCGTAAACTACAATCTGGGCGAGCTAATGGCCCGTGCGGAGGTACCGGCATGAGCAGTGTTCCATTTCTGCGGCGAGTGATTGTCAAGAACTACAAGAGCATTGCGGCTTGCAACGTGGAACTGGGGCCTTTGACGTTCCTTGTGGGCCCCAACGGATCGGGCAAGAGCAACTTCCTGGACACGCTCCGCTTCGTTTCGGACGCTCTGCGAACCACCCTCGATCACGCCCTCCGGGACCGCGGCGGAATCAACGAAGTGAGGCGGCGCAGTAGCGGCCATCCAACACATTTTGGAATGCGGCTGGAATTCGTCCTCCCCAATGGCACGCCCGGCCATTACGCCTTTCGGATCGGGGCCAAGCCCCGAGGCGCATTCGAAGTCCAGACCGAGGAATGTGTGGTTCGAAGCCCGGAGCCTGCAAGTTTTCGCGTCGAGTCTGGTGTAAGGGCCATGAAGGGTCAGCCGAAGGCGTTGGCCGTCGCGGCCGATCGCCTCTATTTGGTGGCTGCTTCCAGCGAAACGGAGTTTCGACCGGTCTATGACGCCCTTTCCCACATGGTTTTCTACAGCCTCAATCCAGACCGTATGCGGGAACTCCAGACTTCCGACTCCGGGGAGATCCTGGCGCGCGACGGAAGCAACGCCACCAGCGTCTTTCGCCTTCTGGCTGAGCTCCGCCCCGCGCAGCGGGCCAGGATCGAAGAGTATCTCGCGAAAGTCGTGCCGGGAGTTCGGGGAGTTGAGGCTCGCGTTCTTGGGCCACGAGAGACTCTCGAGTTTCGCCAGGAGGTCGCTGGCGCGGCGAGTCCCTGGCACTTCCCAGCCGCGAATATGTCCGACGGCACACTCCGCGCCCTCGGAATTCTGTTGAGCATCTTCCAGACGGGGAACGGAAAGCGCATCACCCTGGTCGGGATGGAAGAACCCGAAATCGCGTTGCACCCCGCTGCCGCAGGCATTCTGCTGGATGCGTTGCGGGAAGCCAGCCGCGAAAGCCAGATCGTGGTCACCAGTCACAGCCCCGACCTGTTGGACATCGCCGACCTCGCCAGTGAGTCTATTTTGGCCGTGCACACGGAAAAGGGCGATACCCAAATCGCTCGCATCGATCCGGCTAGTGTCGCCATGCTGCGCCAGGGCCTCTATACCCCAGGCGAACTGCTGAGGCTTGGCCAATTAGAGCCTGACACTCGGTTATTCGGGGAGAGCACACGGCAGTTGAGGCTCTTCGACGGAGAGCCGGAATCATGAACGTGCTCCTTGCGTGTATTGTGGAAGGGCACGGCGAGACCAGTGCCGTTCCAGTTCTTCTGAGGCGAATGGCTGCGGCCATCGATGCTCGCATCGAATTGCAGATTCCCCATCCGGTTCGCCTCGCAAAATCGAAGTTGCTCCGGCCGGGAGAGCTGGAAAAGGCCATTCAACTGGCCGCGGCCAAGGTCGCACCTGCCGGGGGGGTGCTGATCCTGCTGGACGCGGACGACGACTGTCCGGCAACGCTGGCTCCCGTTCTCCTGGCGCGCGCTCACGCCGCCCGGCCAGATCTGCACGTCGCTGTTGTCCTGCCGAAAAGAGAGTTCGAATCCTGGTTCCTCGCCGCTGCCGAGTCTTTCCGTGACCGCTTCCGGCTGCCTGAGGATCTTTACACGCCGGCGGACCCCGAAGGGATTCGAGGAGCCAAGGAGTGGCTGGAAGACAGACTGGCTGCTGGCAGATACTCGCCGACCGTGGATCAGCCTGCGCTGGCCGCCATCATCGACCTGCACCAGGCGCGCATTGCGCCGTCCTTCAACAAGCTGTGGCGGGAGATGGAGCGATTGTTGACCGTTCTCGGCGAGCCTCAAGCCGCGGAGCCGCCTGCATGACGCCGCCCCCCGAGCCGCCGTACGAACTTGAGGTCGCCCGCGCCGATCTTTTGCAGGCGGTTAAGGTTGTCGCTGCACTAATGGGAAAGCAGCCATCCGGGGTGAGCCTTCAGTTCGAGGATGGATGGCTGTGGATCGAGTCTGGCGCGGGAATCGCCAAAACCCCGGCTCGGGGGACCTGGCCGCTAACGATCATCGTCGGAAGATCGTGGGTCCGACGATCGGCGAAAAACATGCCTGCCGGCGATCCTATTCGCTTGCGAGTCGAAGAGGGAAGGCTGTACGCGAATCGGTACTCGGAACCGTGCGCACGGACGGCGGTGAAGCAGCCAATTAACCCCAAGCGTCCTCAAGTGGACGCGATCATGGAAGCCGCCAGAATCCTCAAGCCCCTGCTCATCACGAAATGGGATCTCGCAGCGCTGGTCGTAGAAGCACGTGAGAGAGGCCCAGCTTCGTGGTCCGAAGAAGACAAGAAGATGTTAGCCATGGTTGCGAAGGCATGGGCGCTGCTCGCGCCCCTGGGCATAGAAACGGCCGACCTTCGCCGACTGGTGAACGATGCAGTGCGGAACGCGTGGAACCGAACCCAAAAGACATGAAGAAGAAGCTCATCGAAGTCGCGTTGCCGCTGGAGGCGATCAACAAGGAGTCGGCGCGGGAGAAGTCGATCCGGCACGGGCACCCGTCGACACTGCATCTCTGGTGGGCGCGGCGACCGTTGGCGGCGTGCCGGGCCGTGTTGTTCGCTTCGCTGGTGGATGATCCGTCAAGCCTTCCGGAGCAGTTTCCGACCGAAGCCGATCAGGACAAGGAGCGGCAGCGGCTCTTCCGGTTGATCGAGAAGCTTGTGCTTTGGGAGAACTCGAACAACCGCGCTGTGCTGGATGAGGCGCATGCGGAGATCTTGAAATCCACCGGCGGCAATCCGCCGCCAATCTACGATCCCTTCTGTGGCGGCGGGTCGATTCCGCTCGAAGCACAGCGACTGGGCCTGGAAGCGCACGGCAGCGACCTGAACCCGGTCGCGGTCCTCATCACCAAGGCTCTCATCGAAATCCCGCCCAAGTTCGCCGGCCAGCCGCCAGTGAATCCGGCTGCGAAGAAGAAGATGAGCGGGAAGGGGATGTGGACTGGCGCCCGCGGGTTAGCGGATGACGTCCGCTACTACGGCCAGTGGATGCGCGACCGGGCCTTCGAGCGGATTGGGCACCTCTACCCGAAAATAGAGCTGCCGAACGGCGATGAGGCAACGGTCATTGCTTGGCTCTGGGCGCGGACGGTGAAGTGCCCCAACCCGGCCTGCGGCGGGCGGATGCCGCTCGTGCGTTCGTTCGTGCTCTCGACCAAAACGGGAAAGAGGGCGTGGGCAGAGCCCATTGTTGATCACGCGGCGAAGACGGTGCGGTTTCAGGTGCGCACGGGCGAAGGCGCACCGGAAGGGACGGTGAACCGGAGCGGGGCGCGATGCCTCATTTGTGGTACGGCTGTGCAGCTCGAATACGCACGATCAGAATCAAGGGCAAAGCGAATCGGCGACCAGTTGATGTCGATTGTGGCAGAAGGTCCTAGGGGAAGAATCTACTCCGCACCGGACGAAGCGCATTCCGCAGCGGCCAGATCGGCAAGTCCGTGGTGGCGCCCCGAGGGAGAAATCGCCGACAATCCAGGTCACACAAACGTCTACCGCTACGGTCTGACCACTTTCGGCGACCTCTTCACTCCACGGCAGCTCGTGGCATTGACAGCGCTCAGTGACTTGGTATCCAAAGCACGACAACAGACAATCACCGACGGGGCGAGTCCAAATCGAGCCAATGCTATCGCGACGTATCTTGCGTTCGCTTTGGATCGATCGGTAGACAGAGGGTCAACCATCTGCAGCTGGGATTCGAGCCCGAAGATGGAAGCATTGAGGAACACGTTCGCTCGGCAAGCGATTCCTATGACGTGGGATTTTGCCGAGGGATCCCCGTTCAGTGACTCGTCCGGCAATTGGATGAACAACATCGAGTGGGTAGCAAAGGTCGTTGATAATCTTTCAGGAAAAACGCACGCGACTGTTGACCAGTTGGACGCGACAACTCTGTCGAGGCCTGCGGCCTTCTCTACCGACCCACCGTATTACGACAACATCGGTTACGCTGATCTGTCGGATTTTTTTTACGTCTGGCTTCGACGCAGCCTGGGAGGCATCTACCCCGAGATTTGTAGCACGCTGCTGGTCCCCAAGAAGCAAGAGTTGGTGGCCACGCCATATCGCTTCGAGGGCAGTAAGGAGCGGGCTCACCAGTTCTTCGAGGAGGGCTTCGGCAGAGCCTTCAGCCAGATGAGACAGGCGCAAAACCCGGCCTTTCCGCTAACAGTTTACTATGCTTTTAAACAGTCTGAATCGGATGAGAACGATGAAGGCAGCGGGGCTGCGATGCAGGCATCGACTGGCTGGGAGACGATGCTGGAGGGCCTTCTTCGCGCTGGCTTTCAGGTCACTGCAACTTGGCCAATGAGAAGTGAGTTGACCAACCGGCCGGTTGCTAGCGGAGCGAACGCGCTTGCCTCTTCCATAGTCCTTGCCTGCCGCCCGCGCCCGGATTCCGCGACAATCACAACGCGCAAGGACTTCCTCTCCTCACTGAAGAAGGAACTCCCGCAGGCTCTGCGCAACCTGCAAAAGGGAAATATCGCCCCGGTCGATCTCGCACAGGCGGCCATCGGCCCAGGCATGGCCGTATTCTCCCGGTACAAGAAAGTCCTCGAAACCGACGGCTCGCCGATGCGAGTGCGGACAGCACTGGCGCTCATCAATCAGGGCCTCGACGAGGTGCTCTCCGAATTGGAGAGCGAGTTCGATCCCGACACGCGATGGGCGCTCGCTTGGTTCGAGCAGCACGAGTTCGGCGAGGGCCTGTACGGAGAGGCCGAAGTGCTGGCCACCGCGAAAGCGCTCAGCATCTCGCATCTCGCGGAGGCGGGCATGGTCCACTCCCGAGCCGGCAAGGTCCGCCTGCTGCGACGGGAAGAGCTTTCCGAAGATTGGGACCCGTCTGCCGTTGGCCGCCTCACGGTCTGGGAAGTCACCCAGCACCTGATCCGCAGCCTCGACCAGAAAGGCGAGAAGGAAACGGCGAATCTGAAAGCCAAGATCGGCGGAATGGCCGAAATCGCCCGCGACCTCGCATATCGGCTCTACACCCTCTGCGAGCGAAAGGGTTGGGCGGAAGAGGCGGGTTATTACAACAGCCTCGTGGTGGCGTGGCCATCCATGGCGTCGGAGGCGTTCGAACTCACCGGATCGTGACGGAAGCGGCGACAGGAACGATAATGGACTTGTTATGACCAAGCAGGAGACCATCGACGAGATTACCCGGCGGCTGGTGGAGTTCTATCAGCCGGTTCGCATCTACCTCTTTGGCTCGGAAGCGCGGGGGGAATCCGGACCGGACAGCGATTTCGATTTCTGCGTCGTGCTGCCGGACGATGCGCCGCCGAGCCTCTACCGCGACCGGAGCATTCACAAGCGTCTTTGGGGGCTGCAAGCTGCGGTGGATGTCGTTCGATTACCTCGTAGCGATTTCGACGCGCGCGCGGCCCACGTCGTGGCGTCTCTGCCGGCGACTGTAGTGCGCGAAGGGAGGCTGCTCTATGACGCCAGCCGAATTGCTGCGTAAAGAGGCGGCCAAGTGGCTCCGGGAGGCGGCGAAGGACCGGCACGCGGCGCAGATCCTGCTGGAGCCTGAGCCATCGCGCTCCCTCTTTTTTTGCCAGCAAGCCGCTGAGAAGGCCGCTAAAGCGTTCTTGACCTTTCATCAGATCGCGTTTCGGAAGACTCATGACCTGAAAGACCTGGGGTTGCAGTGTGTCACGGCGGACCCAAGTCTTGGGCCGATTCTCCAGGATGTCGAGGAATTGACGGACTATGCGTCCGCTTTCCGCTATCCGGATGCCCCATACGAACCGGATACGGCTGAAGCGGCGGGAGCTTTGGCGGTTGCGGCCAGGCTGTGCGACGAAATACGGCGGCGCATGGATAGCGCTCAGGAGCCCTGACGGAGATGGCTATCACGAACAGCGAACGAGTCGGCAAGGCTCTGGATGTCTTGAAAGACGGATTGCGCCCTTTCGTCGAGCGCGAGTTGAAGGCGACTTACAAGAACCGCTGGCTGGATACGGCGAAGCCCAGTTTCCCAGACTGGCAACAGCCAGGCAAGGACGGCGAGGGCCTGAATTGGGATAGCCAGGCCATCCTCCAGGTGATGTGCGACCTGTGGAATGACTGCTTCAAGAGGATACTCGGCCCATCGGAGAGGAACTTGGCCTTCGAGCTTCGCGACGTGCGCAATAAATGGGCGCACCAGAAAGCGTTTTCGACCGACGACGCCTACAGGGCCATCGACAGCGTGTCGCGCCTGCTAGGAGCGGTATCGGCGCCGGAAGTCGAAGCAGTCGAACAGATGAAGGCCGAGATCCTTCGCGTCAAGTTCGATGAGCAGCTTAGGAGTCAGAAGCGGAAGGAATCGAGCATCGCGGTCGAAGGCAAACCAGCGTCGGGTTTGCGGCCGTGGCGGGAGATCATTACGCCGCATCCGGACGTCGCCTCCGGCCGGTTCCAGCAGGCGGAGTTCGCGGCCGACCTGTGGCAGGTGTTCCTGAAAGAGGGTTCGGAAGAATACCGGGACCCGGTGGAGTTCTACCGGCGCACGTTCATCACGGAGGGGATACAGAAGTTGCTCGCCAATGCCCTGCAGCGGCTGGCCGGGCAGGGCGGCGACCCGGTGGTGGAGTTGCAGACTAATTTCGGTGGCGGCAAGACGCACTCGTTGCTGGCGCTCTGGCACCTGTTTGCCGGCGTGCCTGCAGGCCAGTTGCCAGGCTTGGAGACGGTTACGAAGATGGCTGGAGTTTCCCAGCCGCCCAAGGTCCGGCGGGCCGTTCTGGTGGGCAACCGCATGTCGCCGGCCGATGTTCACAAAAAGTCGGACGGAACGGTTGTTCGCACGCTGTGGGGTGAACTGGCGTGGCAACTCGGCGGCAAAGAGGGCTACGCGATGGTACGCAGCGCGGACGAAAAGTCCGTCAGCCCAGGCGACTCGCTGCGGCTTCTGTTCAACAAGTACTCGCCATGCCTGATCCTGATCGACGAGTGGGTGGCTTATGCGCGGCAGCTTTACAACAAGTCGGACCTGCCGGCTGGCGATTTCGACGCGCACTTCACATTCGCCCAAACCCTGAGCGAGTCGGCGAAACTCGCGGACAAGACCCTGCTGGTGGTCAGCATTCCCTCGTCGCAGAACGAAATCGGCGGCGAGGGTGGACAGGCGGCGCTGGAGCGGTTGAAGAACGTCATCGAGCGGGTCGAGACCTCCTGGCGTCCGGCCAGCGCGGAAGAGGGCTTTGAGATCGTTCGGAGACGGTTGTTCCAGCCAATCGCCGATCCCGAGCTGTTCACAGCCCGCGACGCCGTGGTGCGGGCATTTTCGGATGAGTATCGGAAGTTCGCGCAGGAGTTCCCGTCTGAGACTGGCAAGGCTGAGTACGAGCGCAGGATGAAGGCCGCGTACCCCATCCATCCGGAGTTGTTCGACCGGCTGTACAACGACTGGTCGACCCTCGATAAATTCCAGCGGACCCGCGGCGTCCTGCGCCTCATGTCTGCGGTGATCCATACGCTGTGGGAACGCGAGGACAAGGGCCTCATGATCTTGCCGGCGAGCGTGCCGGTGGACGCGCCTGCTGTCCAAAGTGAGCTGACCCGCTACCTGCCGCCGGTCTGGGACCCGATTATTGAGAAGGATATCGATGGGCCGAACTCGCTCCCTCTGAAGATCGACCGCGAGAACCCGATGCTCGGTCGCTATTCCGCGGCTCGCCGGGTGGCTCGCACGCTCTATCTGGGCTCCGCGCCCACCCAGGATTCGACGAAGAAGGGCCTCGAGGACAGGCAGATCAAGCTGGGGTGCGTACAGCCCGGAGAGACATCGGGGACGTTCGGAGATGCCCTGCGCAAGTTGGCCGACCAGGCGACCTACATTTACGTGGACGGGAGCCGCTACTGGTATGCGACGCAGCCGAGCGTGAACCGGCTGGCAGAGGAGCGCGCCGAACGGTATCACCTCGAGGACGTCGTGGAGGAGATCCGGCGCCGGCTACTGGAGGAGCCGAAACACAAAGGCGATTTCTCGAAGGTGCAAGTCTGCCCAATGAGCGCCGGTGAGGTTGTTGACGAGCCGGAAGCGAAACTCGTGATTCTGAGCCCCGTGTTTTCGCACAGCGCGAAGGCTGATTCGAGCCCGGCGAGGCTGGCCGCTGCCGACATCCTGAACCGTGGCTCGGCTGGGCGGAACTGCGGGAACATGCTGGTGTTCCTAGCGGCTGACAAGACGCGGCTCGGCGACCTGGCAGCCGACGGAAACAAGACTCCACGCGGCGACTTGGACAAGGCGGTCCGGTCATTCCTTGCTTGGCAGTCAATCGACAACGACAAAGTGTCGCTGAACCTGACACCATTTCAGGTCAATCAGGTGGAGCAGCGCTTAACGAGTTCTGATCAGGCCGTCAAGGCCAGAATTCCCGAGACCTATGTCTGGCTCCTCGTGCCAGGGCAGAAACGGCCGGAGCCTGGCCAGGCATTCCCTGCGGTCGAGTGGCAGGAGTTCCGGCTTCAGGGGAAGGAATGGCTCGCGGAGCGGGCATCGAAAAAGCTCGACAACGATGGGTTGCTGATCACCAGCATGGCCGGCGCCGTCCTGCGCTTCGAGATTGACCGGGTGCCGCTATGGCGCGGGAACCACGTCGGCGTGAAGCAGTTGGTGGACGACTTCGCAAAGTACCTCTACCTACCGCGCGTCAAGAATGCACAGGTGATTCTGGACGCCATCCAGGATGGCGCTGGCCTGCTCACCTGGGCGCAAGATACCTTCGGGTATGCCGATCTCTACGATGCCACTGCCGGCCGCTACCGTGGTCTCGAAGCGGGCCGCCGCCCGGCCGTCCAGTTGAACGCCAACAGCGTGGTGGTAAAACCAGAGGTCGCGGTGCGGCAACTGGAAGCCGACACGCCGCCGCCACCGCCTCCGCCGCCCGGGGAAAAGGGCGAGAAGTTGCCACAATCCCTTCCTCCACCATCGCCTCCGCCTCCGAAGCCCGCTCTACGCCGCTTCCACGGTTCCGCCAGGATCGATGCCACACGCCTCTCCCGCGACGTCGATCTGATCGCCAGTTCGGTGGTGCAGCACCTCACCGGGCTGCTGGATGCCAAGGTGACCATCACCGTGGAGATCGAAGCCGAAATCCCCTCGGGCGCACCCGACAACGTCGTCCGCACGGTCACGGAGAACTGCCGGACGCTGAAGTTCGATAATCAAGGATTCGAGGAAAGCTAGACTCGCGATCCCCCGGCCCCTGACCCCTGGCCTCTGCTCCCTGCCACCGCTACAATGATCTCAGTGGGGACGTAGCTCAGTCTGGATAGAGCGGTCGCCTCCTAAGCGACAGGTCGGCAGTTCGAGTCTGCCCGTCCCTACCACTCTCCATGGCGGCTTCCGCAGTCTACACGTTCGGGCCGTTCCACTACGACGCGGAACAGCGCTTGCTGTTCCGGCAGGGCGAAGTGGTTCCGCTCGTGCCCAAGGCCATCGACACGCTGCATGTGCTGCTGGAGCGGCGCGGGCGGATCGTCGAAAAGGCCGATCTCATGAAGTTGGTGTGGCCCGACACCACCGTCGAGGACGTCGGACTGGCGCGCAACATCTCGCTGCTGCGCAAGGCGCTGGACGACGAATCGGGCCAGTACATCGAGACCATCCCGCGGCGCGGATACCGCTTCGCCGCGGAGGCGCCGGCGGGCGGGCGCCGGATGCCACGCACACGGTGGCTGGTGTTGGCGGTCTGCCTTTTGGCGGTGGGCGGCGTCATTTACTGGCAGTTCTACACGCCGTCGAGATACCTGCCGCGAGGCCCTGATTTCGCCAGCCTGGCCGTGGTCCCGTTTGAGTCGCTGACTTACGAGTTGGATCGGTCCGCCTTCGCGCGGGGCCTTAGCGATCTGCTGGTGGCGGACCTGTCGAAGCTGGATCGGGTTCAGGTGATCTCGCCGAGCACGGTACGGCGCTACACATGGCTGGGAATCTCGACGGGATTCATGGGGCGCCTGCTGGGGCTGGAAGTCCTGGTGGAAGGGACGGTCCAGAAGGTTGGCGAACGGATCACAGTCACGGCGCGTTTGGTGGATGTGCATACGGGCAGGCTGATCTGGGCCGAGAACTACGATTATCCGGCGGCGGATTTGGGCCAGATCCAGGCCGAGGCGGCACGGGAGGTGGCCGCGCAAGTGGGCGCGCATCTGGCCATCCATGGGCAGTTTCCGCGGTCCGATCGCTGATTCCGGGCGCCGCGAAGCGTTTCCGCAGGGATTCCGAAGGGAATTCGAAGCTTCTTTCGCGCCGCGTTAGGCGATCCTGGTGCTGAAAGGAGTCCGATTTCATGAAACTTCTGAATCTGGGGGCGATCATGTTGATCCCGGCGCTGGCGCTTGCTCAGGCCCCCGGACAGACGGTCCGGGTGGGCACGTTTCACAAGGCGTCCATCGTGGTGGCGTTCTACGGGTCCCCGTTGTGGGCCGAAACCCTGAAGGCGAAGAAGGCGGAGATGGCGGCGGCGAAGGCGGCGAACGATACCAAGAAGGTTCAGGAACTGGATGCCTGGGGGAGTGCTCACCAGGAGACGGCCCACCAGCAACTGGCGGGCGAGGCGCCCATCACCAACATCCTGGAGGCGTTGGCACCGGGCTGGCCGGAGATTGCGAAGAAGGTGCGGGTGGCGATGATTGTGGCGGACTTGCCGTATGCCGATAGCTCGGTCGAGAAGGTGGACGTCACGGATGCGTTGCTGGTCTGGCTGAAGGCCGATGAGCGGACACGCGCGATTGTGCGCGAGCTACAGGATCTCAAGGGTCCATTGCCGCCGCTGCATTAGAAAGGAGCCAAGCCGTGAGTACTGTGGAGAGCGTCACGTGGCGCGCAGCGATGATTGGCCGCTGGACGGCGCG
>Ga0326728_10016685_pt1 | contig 14906 bp, 9 predicted proteins | sample MB3enrmetagenome_FD_207602 | JGI IMG/M metagenome (GOLD analysis project Ga0326728, IMG submission 207602) | Lab enriched peat soil microbial communities from McLean, Ithaca, NY, United States - MB31MN | ecosystem: Environmental > Terrestrial > Soil > Wetlands > Peat | place: USA: New York...
GCGCAGCAAGCCTTCGATGACATGAAGTCCAAGGGCTTTCAGATCATCGACAAAGCGCCTCGGCCCGGATCGCGCGGTACCACGGTTTTCTTCGTTCATCCCAAGTCGCGCGCCGACAGCCCATTTGGAATCCTGATCGAGGTCGTGGAAGATCCCCATGAGCACTGAGACGACTGCTGACGAAAATCTGCTGGAAGAATTCCCCCCGGTCTCCACCGAGCAGTGGGAGCAGGTCATTAAGAAAGACCTGAAGGGCGCGGATTACGCCAAGAAACTCCTGTGGAAGACGGAAGACGGCCTTACCATCAAGCCGTATTACCGGCGTGAAGACCTGGGCGGAATTACGTTTCTCGATGCCGCTGCCGGCGAGTTCCCGTACGTCCGCGGCAATCGCGTATCCGGCGGCTGGAAGATTCGCGAAGAAATCGAAGCTCGTAATCCGGAAGAAGCCAATCGCCTGGCCCGCGAAGCGCTGGCCGCGGGCGCCGAAGAGATCGCGTTCCAGAACGCTTCCCTAACCAGCCGCAAAGATATGGTTCAGCTTCTCGAGGGCTTGGGTGATGCCTCGGTTCACTTCAGTCAGGCAACGCCGCAACTGTTGCAGTTGATTGCCGAGTCCGATGCTGCGGCGAATGGATCGGCCGACTTCGATCCGTTGACCGATCTGGATTTTGCAGGGAAGTTACTGTCCAAGGCGCCAGCTTCGTTCCGTCCCTTCTCGATTCCGGTGCTTGCCATGGAAGAGGCGGGCGCTACGGCGGCGCAGCAGCTTGGTTACGGCATCGCCGCAGGCGTCGATTACCTCGACGGCGTGACCTCTCGCGGCATCGGCGTTGCTCGCGCTACGGCGGCCCTGTCGTTCTCCGTCGGCATCGGATCCAGCTATTTCCTCGAGATCGCCAAGCTCCGCGCGTTGCGCCTGCTGTGGTCGCGCGTAGTCGAGAGCTTCGGCGGCAAGAATGGCGAGGCCAGAACTGCGATTTTCGCTCGCACCTCGCGCTGGAACACCACCGTCTACGATCCGTACGTCAATGTTCTGCGTGCGACCACCGAAGCTATGTCAGCCGCCCTGGGCGGCGCAGATGCCGTCACCGTTGCCCGGTTTGACGAACCTTATGCCAAATCCACCGAGGCCAGCCGGCGGCTGGCGCGCAACACGCAGATCATTCTGAAAGCGGAAGCCCAGATCGCCCGTGTCGCTGACGCGGGAGGCGGCTCCTACTATCTCGAGACGAGCACCGGCCAGCTCGCCCGCAAAGCGTGGGAGATTTTGCAGGCGGTGGAAGCTGCTGGTGGCTTCACGCGCTTCAAAGCTGAAGGCAAGCTGCAGGTTGAACTCGACAAGCCGCAGACCGCGCGCGAGTCGGCGGTGGCATTTCGCCGGCGCGTGTTGTTAGGTACCAACCGGTATCCGAATTCCAAGGAGACGGCCGTCGATCGTGCCGAGCTTGACCGCGTCTTTGCAGTTCGAAGAGGCGCTCGTGCCTACGAGGAACTACGGCTGCGCACCGAGCGGCACGTGAAGCAGGGCGGAAAGAATCCGCTGTTCCTGCTGGCCGAAATCGGCGATCCCCGTATGCGCGCCGCACGTTCCGGCTTCGCCGCCGACTTCTTCGGCTGCGCCGGCTTCGCTTTGGCCACTCACCGCTACCAATCGGCGGAAGCCATCGCCGATGCCGAAGCGGACGTGATCGTGCTGTGTAGCTCCGATGCGGAGTATCCTGCGATCGTCGAGCAGCTGATGTTCTCGCTGAAGGGCAAGGGCCGCAATCGGGCCGTGGTAGTCGCCGGCAATCCGGAGTCTGCGGAGCAACTAAAGGCTGCAGGCGTGGTTGACTTCGTACACGTCCGCAGCAACCCGATCGAAACCCTTTCCCGCTGGCAGCGGCACTTCCAGATAGGACAGAGCTAATATGCGGCCGGACTTTTCCAAGATCGACTACGCACCACAGGTCGAGCACAGCTCCCAGCCCGAGCCGTCCGAGTGGCTCTCGCCGGAGCATATCCCGATCAAGTCGCAGTACACCCCAGCTGACCTCGAAGGCCTGCGCCATCTCGATTACGCCGCCGGGCTCCCCCCTTATCTGCGTGGTCCGTACTCGGCGATGTACGTGATGCAGCCATGGACGATTCGCCAGTACGCAGGATTTTCCACTGCCGAAGAGTCAAACGCTTTCTACCGCCGCAATCTCGCTGCCGGACAGAAAGGCCTATCTGTGGCCTTCGATCTTGCCACCCACCGCGGCTATGATTCCGATCACGAGCGCGTCGTTGGCGATGTCGGTAAGGCGGGCGTTGCCATCGATTCCTTGCTCGACATGAAGATCCTGTTCGACCGCATCCCGCTCGATCGCATGTCAGTCTCGATGACCATGAATGGCGCTGTTTTGCCGATCATGGCCTTCTACATCGTCGCCGCAGAGGAGCAGGGCGTGAAGCCGGAACAGCTGGCCGGCACGATCCAGAACGACATCCTCAAGGAGTTCATGGTCCGCAACACCTACATCTATCCGCCCGGCGGATCGATGCGGATCGTGGGCGACATCTTCCGCTACACCGCCGCGAAGATGCCGAAGTTCAACTGCATCAGCGTGAGCGGCTATCACATGCAGGAGGCAGGGGCGACCGCCGACATCGAACTCGCCTATACCTTGGCCGACGGCCTGGAATATCTGCGCACTGGCGTAAAAGCCGGTCTGGACGTCGACAGCTTTGCGCCCCGCATCTCGTTCTTCTGGGGTATAGGAATGAATCACTTCATGGAGATCGCCAAGATGCGTGCGGCGCGTATGATTTGGGCGAAGCTGGTCAACACCTTTCATCCCAAGAACCCAAAGTCGCTGGCCTTGCGAACGCATTCGCAGACCTCAGGCTGGAGCCTCACCGCGCAGGATCCGTTCAACAACATCGTGCGCACCTGCGTCGAGGCACTCGCCGCTGCACTGGGACACACGCAGTCCCTGCATACCAACGCTCTTGACGAAGCGCTGGCCCTGCCCACCGACTTTTCGGCGCGCATCGCCCGCAACACCCAGATCTACCTGCAGGAAGAAACCGACATCACGCGCGTGGTCGATCCCTGGGGCGGGTCGTACTACGTCGAGCGGCTGACGCACGAACTGATGCACGGGGCCTGGCAGCTGATCGAGGAAGTAGAGGAGGCCGGCGGCATGGCGAAGGCTATCGAGACCGGATTGCCGAAGATGCGCATCGAAGAGGCCGCCGCCCGCAAACAGGCTCGCATCGATTCCGGACGCGACATCATCGTCGGCATCAACGCTTATCCTTCGCCGGAAGAACCGCTGATTCCGGTTCTCGACGTGGACAACGCCGCGGTGCGCGAGTCGCAGGTGCGCCGCCTGCAGGAGTTGAAGCGGAGTCGCGATAACGCTGCTGTGACCGGCGCACTCGGCAAGCTGACAGCTTCTGCCAAGACAGGAGAGGGCAACCTGCTTGACCTTGCGGTTGACGCCGCTCGCAAGCGCGCTACGCTCGGCGAAATCTCCTTTGCGCTGGAGGAAGCTTGGGGTCGTTATGCCGCCACGACGCGTTCTATCGCGGGTGTGTACTCGGCCGAGAACCAGAGCAACGAAGAATTTCAGAAGGCTAAGGAAGCTGTGGCGCAATTCACGGAGAGTGAAGGCCGGCCTCCACGAATATTAGTTGCCAAGATGGGACAGGACGGCCATGATCGCGGCTCGAAGGTGATCGCTACCGCTTTCGCCGACTTGGGATTCGACGTCGACATCGGCCCGTTGTTCCAGACGCCTCGCGAAGTTGCGCAGCATGCCTCCGACAACGACGTTCACGTCGTGGGTGTCTCGTCGCTCGCCGCGGGACACAAGACGCTGGTGCCGCAGTTGATCGAGGAACTGAAGAAGATCGGACGTGGCGACATTCTGGTCGTGGTTGGCGGAGTCATTCCGCCACAGGATTACGAGTTCCTCTATAAGGCCGGCGCGATTGGCATTTTTGGACCAGGAACGGTCATCCCCGCGGCGGCCCAGCAGATCGTCAAGGCGCTGACGGCGAGCCTGGTCACCGAGGGAAATTGAGGCTTGGAGCCGAAAGACAGCGCGTTGCGGGTGCAGCCGGGAGTTCGCATCCCTTCGCCGCCTGCCAGCACAAGCGTTCCCAAACGGCGCAGCAGGCTGACCCGCGAGCAATATATTGATGGAGTGCTGTCGGGCGACCGCAAGATGCTGGCCCGTGCCATCACCCTGATTGAGAGCTCGCGCGCCGACGATGCCGAACTCGCGCAGGAGATCCTGGAAGCCTGTTTGCCTCACACCGGCAACTCCATCCGTCTCGGTATCACCGGCGTTCCTGGAGCAGGCAAGAGCACCCTGATCGACGCGCTGGGTATGCACCTCATTCGCGAGCAAGGGCAGAAGCTTGCGGTGCTGGCCATCGATCCCAGCAGCGAGGTCTCCGGCGGCAGTATTCTGGGCGACAAGACGCGCATGAACGCGCTCTCGCAAAACGAAAACGCATTCATTCGTCCTTCGGCTGCGCGCGGCGCACTCGGCGGCGTAGCTCAGCGCACCCGCGAAGCCATGCTGCTCTGCGAAGCCGCAGGATTTCAGCGCATTATCGTGGAGACCGTTGGCACTGGACAGTCGGAGACTGCCGTGCATTCCATGGTCGATTTCTTCCTGCTGCTGATGATCTCAGGCGCCGGCGATGAACTGCAGGGCATGAAGCGCGGCGTCATGGAGATGGCCGATGCCGTCGTTATTAACAAGGCCGACGGCGATAACCGCATCAAAGCGGAGCAAACACGGGCTGAATTTCAGAATGCGTTGCACTATTTCCCGCTTCCTCCGACCGGGTGGACGCCCTGCAGCCTGATGTGTTCGGCGCTCACCGGCGAAGGAATTCCGGAGCTGTGGAATTGCGTTTGCGAACACACGGAACTATTGAAGTCGAATCAATGGTTCGAACGGATTCGCCGCAATCAGCTTAAGAAGTGGATGTACGAGGTGATCGAGCGCGGACTGGTGCGCAACTTTCGCAACCATCCTTTGGTGAAGCAGAAACTGGCGGAGTTGGAACGCGAGGTCACGGAAGGCCGTGTCACCTCCTTCCGCGCTGCCAATCGTTTGTTGGAACTTTATACCAAGCACGGAACCTAAGATCGCGCGTGCCCGCCCAGCCCGCGCCGACGCCAGGGCTGGGACTACGGCCAGTTCGAAAAGCTTGGTTCGTACGCGGGAAAGCCCGGAAATCCCGATGGTGTGCAGTAAATCACCGGTGCGCGAGATTCGTTGGTCTATGAAAAAGCGCGAACAGAACAGCGGTGATAATTTCGGCGGGTATTGCTCCTGTGGTCTGCGCGAGAACCGGCAATAGACATCCGCGGAAGAGTGATCCCTCAAGCAATGGTCCGAGAACGAGTCCGAGGACCACCAACTCGACGACCGGAATGGGCGGTATGATCTGGTTGCGAAGCCGGAAGTAAAGTACAATTCCGGATGCAAACGATGTTCCCACAATAAGACTGGTGACGACATGGGCCATCTGAGGTACTACCCAACCTAACGGCTTAAGCACTGGTCGCCGGTAGAGGAACCTGAGAGCGGAATAGAGTCCACCGCCCACGAACACGACCACTGCCGATTGCAACCCAACCCTTGGATTCATGGCGGCTGGACTTTTGGCAGCGTATCGGTATTTCAAAGCACAGCGGGGAGCGAGGCGATGGAATGTCGAATGATGAAGCTTTTGCTTGGATTCAGGAATTTCCCGGAGCCGCGACCGCCTGCGATAGTGAGGGGATAATTTTGGCAATGAACGACAAGTCCATGCGGACTTTTCAGGATAGCGGCGGTGCCGCGCTGATCGGTTCCAATCTGTTCGATTGCCATCCCGAACCCTCGCGCACCAGGTTGAAGGAGTTGCTGGGCGCTGGGCGCACCAACGTTTACACCATCGAAAAGAAAGGCAGACTGAACAATGACTACAAAAAATGTTTTGTTATAGCGAGGCAATTGCGGTACACTCGATGGTCAAATGTCTACTATATAGATGGGATTACTATTATTACACCGGGGGAATGCTCGAATGAATCGAACCTCGATACACAGTAAGTCTCTACTCTTCATGCCAGTGCTCGTGGCCTCGGTCATTCTACTGGGCCTGGCGCCGACATTCGTCTATAGCCAGATCTCGGCCGGCTCTATCCAAGGTGTCGTTAAGGACTCTACCGGCGCTGTAGTCTCAGGCGCCGGAGTGACGGTTGTAAATGTCAATACCCAGCTGACGCGCAATGACACAACCAACGCCAGCGGACTGTTTTCCTTTAACGGTTTGCCCATCGGCCAGTACCAGCTGACCGTGCAGGCAAAAGGATTCTCCAAGTATTCGGAGAGCATCGAGCTCCTCGTGGGAGCCCACCTGGAAAGGGAGATCGGCTTAACTGTAGGCAGCGAAGCCACCACCGTAGAAGTCGCCGGTGGGACTGTGGCGGAGGTGAACATTGTCAACCAGGAAGTGTCTTCGGTTGTAAACTCCACGGAAATGGCGGAGCTTCCCACCCTCACGCGCGATCCTTACGACTTGGTAGCGACGGCGGGGAATGCGCAGCAGGATTCGCAGGCGGGTTTTGGCGACGGCAGAGGCGTCGGATATTCACTCAACGGACAGCGTTCGGCCAGCACCGGCATCATGTTGGATGGCGCCGAGAATGTGGACCAGTTTTCGGCTACCGAGGGCCAGACCGTGCCGCTCGACTCCGTCGAGGAATTTCGTGTCGTCACCAATGGCATGACCTCTGAATACGGGCGCGCCTCCGGCGGCGTCGTGAACGTGGCCACTAAATCGGGTACGAACACGTTCCACGGCACAGCCTATGAATACAACCGCGTGTCTGCCCTTTCCTCCAACACTTTTAACAACGCTGACAACGACGAACCGAGGGGAGAATTCACCCGCAACCAGTTCGGTTTTTCCTTGGGCGGTCCGGTTGTCAAGAATAAGCTCTTCTTTTTCGAAAACTCGGAGTGGATTCGCGTGCGCAGTTCCGCGCCGCAAACTGCGTATGTGGCCGATCCGGCGCTGATCGCGGCGTCCGCTCTAGGAACCCAGACTTACTTCAGTCAGCTCGGGACACCTCGACCCGGTCTAACCGTATTGGGCACTCCCATTACCGTCAGCCAGTTGTTTACGGATGGCATTACACCAGGGCCGCTTCTGACTGTCTACGGAGGCCCGAGTTGCTCCGCCTCCAACAACTACGCCAACTGCCCCACTCCGGCTTTCGATCTGGTGAGCTGGAAAGCCGCAACCGACGCGGGCGGTGGCGCTCCCGAGAACACTTTGGAGACGGTCGCCAGGGTCGATTTCAACCTGAGCGACAAGACCCAATTGTTCGCTCGATACTCTTATTACGGAGAGTCTGACTTCGTCGGCTATGTCAGTACCAGCCCATACGTGGGGTATGACACCGGCCAGACCAATAAAGACAACGCCTTCTTGTTGTCCCTGACCCACTCCTTTACTAAGAACCTGCTCACCAACGCGCGTCTGGTCTTCACCCGCTTGAACAACTTGCAACCGTTGGGAACGCAGCCAGCCGCACCCGCGCTTACGATCTCCACCGCCTACGCTGGGTCAATCGGTGGTACTTCCGTCGATTATCCAGGCATTGGTGGGGGCGGCGGGCTTCCCTTTGGCGGACCGCAAAATCTCGCCCAGTTCTATGACGATCTAAGTTGGGTCCACGGCAAACACACCCTCCGGTTTGGTGGTCAGTACATTTACACCCAGGACAACCGCACATTTGGTGCGTATGAGGAGCCCTCGGAATCGCTCTCCAGTCAAAGCGGCGGCTACACGGAAGCATTCGACAATTTTCTCGCTGGCCAGCTTGATAGTTTCGAGGGTGCAATCAACCCGCAAGGCCAGTACCCTGGGGGAACTGTCAACCTGCCGGTCGGCCCCCCATCGTTCAGCCGCAGCAATATTTACAACGACCTGGCGTTCTACGGCCAGGACACCTGGAAAGTTACTTCCCGGTTTACTTTGGATCTCGGCCTCCGCTGGGAGTATTACGGCGTCCAGCACAACAAGAACCAAAACCTCGATTCCAACTTCTACCCCGCGACCGGTGCTAACGTCTTCGAAGGTATCGCATCGGGCACGGTGCAGATCGCTCCCAAGAGCCCGGTGGGCGGATTGTGGGCGCCACAGAAGCACAACTTCGGTCCCCGCATCGGATTCGCCTATGACCTTTTTGGCAACGGCAAAACGTCGTTGCGTGGCGGCTACGGCATCGCCTACGAACGTAACTTCAACAACGTCACCTACAACGTAATTCAGAATCCACCGAATTACGGCGTAGTCTCAGTGCAAGCCGCAAATCTCAACTTAACGTCTCTTCCGATCTACACGAGTGTCGCTGGGCCGCTCGAGGGCGCTAGCGGCTCGGTGACTCTCCCTCCCGTCGAGTTGCGTTATGTGGACAACCACATCAAAACCGCCTACACCGAGCAGTGGAATCTGGGTCTTGAGCATGAACTCGGCCGAAGCCTGGTTTTCGATCTCGGATACAACGGTGCGCGCGGAATTCACCAGTATTCCATCTCCAATGTCAATGACGATTATTTCGCGCCCGAATATCTCGGCATTACCACCAATGCCTATGACACGCTCAATACCCAATACACCAACATCAATGCGCGCGGTTCGAAGGGCGACTCGTATTACCACGCGTTGGTCGCAACCCTCCGCGGCAAATTGAAGTTCGCTACCCTCAACGCCAACTACACCTGGTCTCACTCCATCGACACCCTGAGTTCCACCTTCAGCGATGAAGTGGCCAATAACGGCCTGGGTTATACCGATCCGTTTCTGCCCGCCGTCGACAAGGGTACCTCGGATTACGACGCCCGCCATCGCATTGCGTTGAGCGCGGTTGTTCCCCTCCCTTTCTACAAGAACTCCTCCAACAAACTCCTGAAGGAGGTAGCCGGGGGATGGCAATTCGCTCCCATCTACACCTACCACAGTGGCAATCCCTTTACCGTGTTTGACTGCGCATACTCGCAGGCCTATTACAACTGCCCCCGTGCTGATTTAGTGCCGGGTTACGCCGTACCGAAGGGCGGCTCGGCTGGCCAGGACATTGGCGGCAATTTGTTCAACTATATAGTTGTTCCCGCCTCAGTCCCCACTGCTCCCGACGGAGGAGCTAACGAATACACTGGCCCCCCAACGATTCCCGGCACGAACACTCCGTTCCCAGCCCCGGACTCAGCCCTTCCGACCTGCACAGGTTTATTTGGCCAGGGTTGTGCGTACCCCTCCAATATGGTGGGGCGCAACTCCTTTGTCGGCCCGGGAAACTGGAACCTGAATTTTGGAGCCTACAAGGAATTTCCGCTGACCGAACGGGTCAAATTGCAATTCCGCAGCGAGTTCTACGATCTCACAAATCATAAGAACTTCTATCTGCTCGGATTTGGATTTGGCGGCGCTGATGCTCCTTTCCAGCCGACGAATTCCGATGGCTTCCCGATCATCCAGGCAAAAAAGGGTGGCTTCGGATATTCGGCTGACGACCACCGCAACATTCAATTTGCTCTCAAGCTGATTTTCTAAGAGCTCTGCGGGAATGGGGACGAACCGTCCCCATTGCCAACCCTTTAGAGGAAACAGGGTCTGCGGGAGACGCGGACCATATCTCGGCCCACTCGTTTTGGATGAGGTCCGCGAGCTGGTTTCCCGCAATCTCTCTCGCCTCCAAGCAGAGGGATGCTCAAGATTGATGGTCGCACCGTAACCATTTCCAATTGGAAGGCCCCGGAAGCCGAAATGGCGGGTTCATGTTGCTAACACCTTCGCGTACCGCACCACCGACCAAAACCGTCTAATCGAAGTCGCTGCCCCCATTGGCCCCGACAACGGTGCCCACACGCGAGAAGGCAGGACGGGGTGCGTCAGGTGGCAGATGTTGCGAGGTAAACCGTTCGCTCAGGGCGAACGAACAACACCCCCAACTTGCACCGAGCGAACAAGCTCGCTCATCGAGAGTGCGGATGGAAGGGTGGCGACAGTGGCGACTCGGCGGGAAGAAAAACCTCGTCCAACGGAAAAACAAAAGAACCAACTTGACTCCGACCGGTCTTTTCATGAAGTTATCAAGCTGATTCATGGCAATGGCGAACGTTCCGCTGTGCAAGAGTGGTTGGTGTTCCGCGAGAAGAACGGCCTTAGCACCGAGAAGCCGGTTTTCGCGGCCGGAGGCATTTTCCCCTCTTCAATCTGTCGCACTTTTTTCTGCACTTCAGTATCAGGAACACGGAAAGCAAATACAGGTAAGCGCCAAGACCTGCTCATAGGAAGGAAGGCAGTCGTTGGTCATTAGTCGTTAGTCGTTGGCGTGCAGGCACCTGCTTTCCGGCGGATGCGACAAACCGCGAACGACTAACGACCAACGACGCCCTAGAATGGTGACGGCTCTCGTCCCACCTGTTCCCGCCATGACCGAAGCCAACCACGCCGCGATCCGCGCTTACTACCACACGTTGTTTTCCGCCTGGGGACGGCAGCACTGGTGGCCGGCGCAATCGCGCCTGGAGATGATTGTTGGTGCGTACTTAACGCAGAACACCTCCTGGAAGAACGTGGAGAAGGCGCTCGGCAACCTTCGGAAAGCGCGGGTGCTGACGGTCAGCGGAATCCGGCGCACTCCGCAGCCTGAGCTTGAGCAGTTGATTCGTCCGGCGGGTTACTTCCGGCAAAAAGCGCAGCGGCTGAAGATATTTGTGAGTTTTCTCGATGAGCGTTATGGGGGATCGTTGGCGCGGATGTTTGCGCGGCCAACGGGCGAACTGCGCGGCGAACTGCTCGCGCTCCATGGTGTAGGGCCGGAGACTGCGGACTCGATTCTGTTGTATGCCGGCAACCACCCGGTCTTTGTGGTGGACGCTTACACGCGGCGCATTCTGGAGCGGCACCGGATTGTTTCGAGCGCGGCGGGCTATGACGAGATTCGACTGCTGTTCGAGCAGGCGCTGGGCGGACCACCCCCGCCCAAGCAGAGCTTGGACGGGGCACCCTCTGCGCCCGGACCGCGAGGCTCTTCGCATCGGCCTTCGCGCGTGAGCACAGCCGAGCGCACGGCGCTGGTTCAGGTTTTCAATGAAATGCACGGGCTGATCGTCGGAGTAGGTAAGAATTACTGCCTAAAGTCACAACCGGAGTGTGAGCAATGTCCTTTGCAGAAGTTCCTTCCTGAGGCAAAGTGAGGCATTGAGGATGACGGCAGGAGAGTGAAAACATGAAACGGCGAGCGCTCGTTCTTGTTTTGGCAAGCGCGGCTTTTTGCCTGGGATTTGACGTTGCTGCCCCCGAGCAATCGCTGCGTGAGGCGGCACGGAGTTCTGGAATGCTCATCGGCACGGCGGTGAGGCCGGCGCAACTTTCCGAAGCGGCGTACGCCTCCACGCTGGCGCGTGAGTTCAATATGATGGAGCCGGAAGATGCCCTTAAGTGGGAGGTGGTGCATCCGGAGCCGCAGACTTTCGATTTTTACCCGGCGGATCAGATTGTGGATTTCGCCAGCAGACACGGTATGAAGGTGCGAGGTCACACGCTGGTCTGGCACCAGCAGAATCCAAAATGGCTGACGCAAGGAAAATACACGCCCAGCGAGCTCGCTGAAATTCTTGAGAAGCACATCAAGACCGTGGTCGGACATTACCGGGGCAAGATATTCGCGTGGGACGTGGTCAATGAGGCCTCCGACGAAGTGCACCCGGGCGAACTGCGCAGCTCGATCTGGCGGGATCAGCCTGGAATCGCCATAGCTACGAGCCGCGAGCTGCGAGCTGCGAACGACCCGGCTCGCTCGGAGCCGGAAGGTCGAAGCCCGCAGCCGAGCTACGCCTACATTGAGCAAAGTTTCCGCTGGGCGCATGAAGCCGATCCGCAGGCCTTGCTGTTTTACAACGAGGGGGCCGATACGGAGGTCGTGAATCTCAAGTCGGACACGATCTACGCCATGGTTCGCGATTTCCGGCAGCGTGGCGTCCCCATCGATGGCGTGGGACTGCAGATGCACATCTCGAATCTGCATGCCGATATTGCGTCCATTTCCGCCAATATCAGCCGCTTTACGGCTCTGGGAGTTCAGGTCCACTTTACCGAGATGGACGTCTCCCTGCCCGTCGATGCCAACGGTAACGCCAGCCCGGAAGACCTGCAAAGGCAAGCGGACATATACCGCCAAATCGCAGGGGCCTGCCTCGCTCATCGCGGATGCACGGCGATCCAGACATGGGGATTCACGGACAAGTATTCCTGGATCGGATCGCACTCGAAGCACACGCTAGGCGCGGCGCTGCTCTTCGATCGGAACTATCGGGCCAAACCTGCGTATTGGGCGCTGCGGAATGAGCTGGAGGCGTGGCGCCGTTAGCCGATCGCGATCTTCCGGTGGAGAGCCGGGCGACGTCCGTCGGGACATATCCAGGCTGGCCGAGGAGGGCCTCCGTCGCTACATCAGTTGTGTGTCGAGGGAGGCGATGAATTGAATTCCGGGCACGATTTTTCCGACCAGCCTTTTGTCGTTGGTCAAGAAGAGGTCGGTGCCAGCCTGGGCAGCGGATGCCAAATGGATGGCATCTGCCGGAGTAATGCCAGCGGTTCCTCGGATCTGCGCATAACGGTCGGCGGTTTCGAGGGTAAATGGCACTACCTCTGCCACTACCTGACGCAACAAGCGACGCGATTCGTCCGCCAATAGCGGAGCACCTTTGCGATAGGCCCCGGCGAGCACCTCTCCGAAGGTAAAGGCACCGGTGATCAATTGGTCGCGGCGCTGTTCCATTCGCGAGTGAATTGCGTCCACCCTTCGGGCGTACTGCGGGTGATCTTCCAGCCAATAGATGAAAAGCATCGTGTCCCAATAAACTCGGCTCACTCCTCCTCCTTCATCGGGTAGAAGTCGCTGCGCTCGGCGCGAAGATAGGCTTCACCGCCGCCAAGTTCGGCGAAGACATCTTTCAAGGCGCCATGCAAGCGTTTCCAGGAATCTTCCTTCGGCGGAGAGGACTGCTTGGCACCTACAAATTCGTAGGTGTAAATGACGGTCGTACTTTGGCCGGATCTGGGGCCACTTGCGCCGACCAGCTTCAAATCGTTGCTTTGATGGAACTCGCGGGTCTTCAGCGCGCTGCAGACTGCAGGGACGGCACGATTCATTTTTAGTTCACGAACGACATCCCCCACTCTGATAGAAAAGCGTCTCTGTTTCCGTTGACGTGCCGGCAAAACATACTTTTCCCTGGCAAACTCCCGAATTCTGTCGGCATCTCTCATTTCTTATTTCCGCCTTTTCAAAGCTGCTTCTATCAATGTAGCGCAGTATAGCATAGAATAGCATACTATGGAATGCAATAGAATGTCATAGCAGACATAATTGAATGCTCGATGAAACCGAAACGCGTTAGAAGGTGGATCGCTAAAAGAGCGGGGAGTTTGGCGTCGGCTAAAGAGTGGCGCGGCGATCCAGCATTAGATGGGATGATGCGAAGTGTCTGGCGGCTGCCGAGACGGGCAGGACGCAGGTCTCTCCACGGAACCGCGCCCTGCCCGCTCTATAATGATTGAGCAGTCAGAGTCTCCTTGTCCGCACCGAATCCAATTCGCGACGAAACCAAGACCTCCAGTCGCCGGGCGTTCGTAATCACGCTGGCGGTCGGCGCGTTTCTGCTGCTCGCGATCCTGGTGTCGCAAGCCTCGTTCAATCTGAAGTTCATCAGCCCCGACAGCAATGAGCAACTTTTGTTTTTTGCCGGACTGAGCGGTCTGATTTTCTTCGCCTTCGTGGCGCTGACGATCGTTCTTGGACGCAACCTGCTGAAGCTCTACGCGGAACGGCGACGCGGCGTGGCCGGTTCAAAGTTCCGCACGCGCCTGGTGGTGGTCAGCCTGCTGCTGTCGTTTTTGCCCGTGATTGCGATGTTCTGGTTCTCCTACGGGCTGATGAACCGCTCGATCGACAAATGGTTTTCGCAGCCGGTCGAGGAAGTACGGGCGGATACCGCGGCCATGTCGGCCCTGCTCTACGATTACGCGGGCGAGAATGCGGCCTCGGAAGCGCAATCCATCGCCCAGACAGACGAATTTCAAAGAGCCTTTGCCAGCGGAAATTTTTCTGCCGCCACGGCAGAACTTCGCGAACATATTCCGACGCTGCAGGGCGGATTCGTTGTGGCCCTGGCGAACGGCAACGCGGCCGCCAGTCTGAATACCCCCGCGCCCTGGACCGAGATGAAGGCTGGATTCCCGCTGCAGCCGGCGCTGCGCGGAGAGCATCCGCATTTCCCGTGGGGCCAGACGGACTACATTGTCGCGGCGACCCCGCTCCAGCAGGGCGCTGGGGTCGTCCTGGTTGCCATGCCTCTGCCGCCAAAATTTGCCCAAACCGCCAAACAGATTCAGGAAAGCCAGAAGCGCTACATCGAACTGGCCGGAAAAAGGAAGCTGTTTCGGCGGACTTACATCGGATATCTGCTGCTGCTGACGGTGGTGGTGCTGTTCGCTTCGACTTGGCTCGCGCTCCTGCTTTCGAAGTTGGTCAACCGTCCGGTGGCGGCGCTGGCGGCGGGTACGGAGGCCATCTCCAAAGGGCAACTGGACTATCGCGTCGATATCCGCGCCACCGACGAACTGGCCGAACTGGTGCAGTCATTCAACAGCATGGCGGAACAACTGGAATCCAGCCGGCGCCAGATTGACACCGCCAGCCGCGATGTGATCGCCGCGAACGAGGCGCTCGAAAGCCGGCGCCGGTACATCGAAACGGTTCTCGAAAGTCTGCCGACGGGAGTGATTTCGATTGACGCGGAGCGCCGTGTGACGCTGGCAAACGCCGCATTTTCCCGCATGTTTTACCTGGA
>Ga0326728_10016686_pt1 | contig 14906 bp, 11 predicted proteins | sample MB3enrmetagenome_FD_207602 | JGI IMG/M metagenome (GOLD analysis project Ga0326728, IMG submission 207602) | Lab enriched peat soil microbial communities from McLean, Ithaca, NY, United States - MB31MN | ecosystem: Environmental > Terrestrial > Soil > Wetlands > Peat | place: USA: New York...
TTCCCTAAAAACCATATCCATGGCAATGGCGCTCGCTTGATGCAGCACCACCAAGTCAATTTCCCCGACGGTAACCTCGGCCTGGCGGAACAAGGAAGTGACGGCGCGCGGCAGTTCTCTCCTGAAAAAGTCCAGGACGTGGGCGCCATTCATTTGAATCCGGTCAGCACTTCGGACATTACCAAAGGCATCCATGACAGGCCGGCTGGTTTCCGCCGAGTGGGGCAGGCGCGCTCCGCCGGCGGGAATCCTGAAGCAGGAGGCCTCACCGCCATCCGTGCCGACAATAAAATGGCCCATGCGCGCGCTAGCGCGGGAGATGAGCGTGGCAGCCGCGCCGTCTCCAAACAGGGTTGTGGGACCGCGATCATCCGGGTGCATTAGTTTGGAATAGGTATCGGCCGTCACCAGTAAGACCTGCTCTGTGGAACGCGCCCGCACCAGGGCGTCGGCCAAATACAGCCCATGTACGAAGCCGGAGCAGGCCAGGGAATAATCGAGCGCGGCGATCGAACGCGGCAACCCCAGGCGGTGCTGCAGCAGGCCCGCATTCGGCGGCATAATGTAATCGGGAGTTTGCGTGCAAAACAACAGCGCTCCGATCCGGGACAAATCAGCGCGGGACGCCAACTTCCTGCAGGCCCTTTCGGCAAGGTCGAGTGCGGTTTCGTCAGCTGCGCACCAATAGCGCCTGTAAACCCCAGCCTTGAGTTGCACTTGCGGCATATTCCAGGCGGGATGCAAGGCCGCAAGCTCCTCGTTTCCCACCGAGCGTGCCGGCAGTTCATACTCGATGGCCGTGATCTCTGCGCCAACACCGTCAGCAGTGAACGCACGCATAATCAGGTCGATTCCCGGCCGGTGGCGGAAGGGCTCGCAGCAATGGCGGTGGTCTGCTTCTGCCACCATTCGACCGCCTCGGCAGCCGGCCAGGGAGCGCCGTGCCCAGGCAGAATCAAGCTGCCCGGAGAAATTGCCGCAAGCAGCAGGTCAATGGATTTGTGCAAAACCGCGGCATTGCCTCCAGGCAAATCCGTACGGCCGACACGTCTGTTCAATAACGTATCGCCAGTTACAACCGCCGTACCGAAGCGGTAACAGACACTTCCTGCCGTATGCCCCGGAGTCAACAGGGTATCGACCGGCTGGCCACCCAGCACCAGCCCCGGACGGTCGGCAAAGGTTTGAATGCTTTCTGGAATCTTAAAGAGCGGTCCGCCAAAGCGCAGGCTGTACATCGGAGCATGACGCAGCAGGCGGGCATCGCCGACATGGATCCAGCAGGGGGCGCCGAGGCTCTGACACACTCCGGCGGCGCCCGCAACGTGATCATGATGGGCATGGGTAAGAATCACGCCAATCGCTCTCCCGCCCAGTTTCTGGAACTCCTGGACGATACTTTCAGGGCTGTATCCCGGATCGATAATTACGACCTCCCCGGTGGCGCGGTGCTGGACCAAATAACAGTTTTCGAACCAGCGGCCGGTGACAAGGGCCGCAATGGCGAATGGATCAGCCAGAATGTGTTCCGATGAGCCCATTTCCTCCACATCAGCCGAGGCAAATGAACGTTCCGCGAGCGGCACAGATACGCTGCACCGTTGACCCGGCCAATCCCACTGCCTAACTTGCTCGTGGGGACGCCTAGTCCACGGCGAGTGAAGCGATATGCCGTGCGACCATATTGGCCGAAAGCGCGGCACCGTCCTGGTTAAACTCGTGAATCTCACCCAATTCCAGATACAGTTCTTTTCCTGTGGCCCGGTTCAGGCGATCTTCGAGATCGGTGAGAAAGGTGGCAAAAGCCATGGAATCGAGCGGCGATCCGGTGCCCAGCAGAATTGTCTCCCCGCTCAGGACAATACCGGCAGGGAGAAATCCGGAACGCTGCAAGCTATCCAAGGATTCCTGCACCAGTTTGTACGCCTGATCCTGAGACAGCATTCACCCAACCCCTTCCATAAATGTCGATACTTATTCCCCCAACTCCGGCGTCTTGGGGTGAAAAGACAAAATCCCCTTCGCCATCTGCAGAGCAGGGAAACAAAAAAGTATACCACGATCTACAAGGATTACGTGCCGCTTTCAGGGGCTTACCGCCGCTGCCAATCTTCCACGAAACCATTGGAAACATTGCATATTTCGCCTAGCTCACGTCAGGGCGTGTTTCCGAAGGCGCCGTGGCCCGTCCGGAGCACAAGGATATTGCTGGCGCCGGCCGGGGTGGTAAGCCGCACCGGGGCGGCGCCCGGCGGCGCCTGCTGACTGATCCAGCCGCAGGCCTGGGCATAGTGGCCGGCCCCATAAGGCGCACCCGGATCGCTCCACACCTGATAGGTGACCACGGGCTCATCTCCGACGAACAAAGTGGAGGTGTTCTGGTTCGCCCCAAAGTTTTCGCCGTAAACGCAGATCACCGGGCCCCCGGTTTCCGGTCCGGATTCCACGTCCAGGTAGTAGAGGAGGGGCGCGGGCGTGGAAGGATCATCCGCAGCCGGCGCATCCGCCTCCGGCGAAGGGAGAGCGCTGGCAGCGCCGGCGTCCGCCATCGCGTCCGCGCCGCCGGCATCCGTCGCTGAACCTGCCGGCCCCGCCGTCCTGTCCCAGTTAACGTCGTTCCAGTGGTTCACCAACTGCGCGCCATCGACCGAGCCCAGCCCGGTGGCCAAGTCGTATCGTGCGCCCGCGACATAGCCCGTCACGCCGGGAACAGTGTTGTCGCCGGCGGAGATGTCGTGAAAGATCGCCGTTCCTTCCGGTAGTTGTTGTCCATTCGCCAAAGCATAGAGCACGGGGTTGGTACTACCCTGCCGCGCGCCGGCGGCTTGAACCACCAGCGCCATCAAAGCCGCAAACGAGGCCGAGGCCGCGCCCGTGCCGCCGGTAACGAAAGCGCTGCGGTTGAGGTAGATGAGATATCCGTCGTGGCTGGCCGCCGTCAACGCCACATCCGGCAGCGTCCGTTTGCCATTGCCGGAGACACCGCCGACAGCCTGCCAGGAAGGCTGGGTATAAATGCTGCTGGTCCCGCCTCCGCTGGACCATAAACCGGACTCGGCGCTCTCATTCCAGACGTTTTCCGGGATATATCCCAAAATCGAAGCTTGCGTCCCGGAGATGTTCGCCGACGACCAGTAGCGGCCCGGATCCGCCGCATCATTCAGCTCCGTGCCGCCGACGCTGGTGCTGTAGGCCGGCGAAGAAAGACCGTTGACCGCCGCTCCCCCCACCGCCTTGGCGGACGCGGCATCGTCGCAGTCGGCAGCGCCGCTGTTGCCGGAAGACACCACAACGGTCATGCCCTGGGCCGCGGCCTGCTGCCACAAGCTATTCAGAAAACTGTTTCCGGCCGCGCCCAGCGCGGCTTCACAAAGACCGAAACCCACGCTGAGCACCGGCGCCAAATTCCGGTTCACGATATAGCGGGCCGAGAGGAGCACCCCGTCCGTGGCGGCAGTGGAAGGAGAGACCACAAATTTGATGGTGGCATTGCGGGCGACCGCTCCGGCCCACTCCACGTCCAGCAGCGCTTCGGCCTCCTCGTCCGGCCCGGCCACGCTCGAATCGGCGCCATTGACGATGATCTCCGGGTCCTTTGCCGCCAGACCATAGGATTGGCGAAAGAGCCGCACATCCCGCACATCGAGGCTGCTGCGGCCGGCAATGGCTATGCTTTGCCCAGTCCCATCGATTCCGGAGGCGTATAAGGGCAAAAGATTGTACAAAACCGCGAAATCCGCCGGCGCCAGAGAATGAATCCCGTCCTCCGCAATGCGCAAAGTGGTATGCATGGGTTGCGTCCGGAAATTGTGCAGCGAAACCACGCCGTCCACCACGGCGCCCAGCGCCGCGGGAATCGCGGGATCAGCGGCATTGGCGTAATACAGTTTGCCGCCGTTCTCATAAATGTGGATGGGAGTATGGAAGGCCGCCTCCACCTGCGCCGCCGTGCCGCTGAAGACGATGGAACGGCCGCTTCGCTCCTCTATCCGCAGGCCATGACTCTGCAGCCAATTCACGATCTGCCGAAGATCGTTGCCCGACACGCCATAGTGTTGGGCATAAGCCGCGGGAGTGAGCCAATGGTGATAATAGGAAGAGCTTGGGTCGTTCTGCGCCGCTACCAGGGCATCGAGATCCTGCTGTTGGGCGGCGCTGGGCCGCAAGGTCAGGAGCATTCGCTCCATGCGGAAAGCGGGCGTTACCGCCCCGCGGTCATGCTGCGGAGTGGCCAGTGGATGCCGGTTCCCGGAGAGCACGATCGTCTGCTGGCCGTTAACCGGCGCGGTGATACGGTCGAGAGCCTGAACCTCCATGAGGCTGCCGCCAGCCGGAGAAACCTGGGCGCTGAGCGTACTGCCGGCCAGGATCCCCGCTAACAGCAGGGCGTACGTCGAGAACGCTTGACGCCGCATATCGTTCCTCGGTTGAAGGTTCGGTCGTGCGCGCCCGAAGGGCTTACGACCTAATCTGGACATCGGCAATACCAAGGACTAGCCTGAGAAAGAATGAAAATTTACGGTAACGTCGGTAATCGGGCGGGTTGGTAAGGACCGGCCGGGATGCCGCGGCGCAGAGCAGGCAAGACAGAGTGAAAGACCTTTACAATCAATCAGATATAGCTAAAATCGCGAGGCATCGCGGCTTGCTGCCCAGCTATCACCTGGTGCAGGACGGCGCGGGATATGTGTACAGCACATCCGGCGAGCAACTGGAAACACACCTCAAGCTGCTGGTCTCGTTGGCGAGCAGCCTTCCGGACTTTCTCTCTGCCCCCTGCCTGACCTTTGACGACGGGCACGTCTCGCAGTTTCGCTATGCTTTTCCGTTGCTGCAAAAATATGGAGTGCGGGCAATTTTCTTCGTGATCGCCGGATGGATGGGCGGGCGTCCAGATTACATGACCTGGGCACAGTTGCGGGAACTCACCGCGGCCGGGCACGAAGTGCAGTCGCACGGGCTCACCCACCGTTTTTTGACCCGCTGCACGGACTCCGAGTTGGCGCAGGAGTTGCAGCTCGCCAGAAGTGAATTGCAGCAAAGGCTGGGAGCGGGCGTGGATGCGATTTCGATCCCCTTTGGCCGATGGAATCGGAGGGTGCTCCAGGCTTGCGCGGATGCCGGCTACCGCCGGATCTACACTTCGGATCCGAGACCGGCCGCTCGCTCGGGCGAACAAATCCAGGTATTCGGCCGATTTATGGTGCGTTCTTCGACCACGGAGGACGAGTTTCGCCGCGTTATCCTCGCGGACCGCCGTACGCTGTTATCGCTGGAGGTCAAGCACCGGTGCAAGTTTTGGATGCGCACCCTCCTAGGCGATAATCTCTACCATCGTCTTTGCGGAGTTTTAGGTTCCCGGCACACCTTGGAAGAAGTACGCGGCGAATACGAGTCGCAGGCAAAGCTGCGATGAGGGCACTTTGGCTCATCGGCAGCTTCGAAAACGCCACTTTACCGCCCGGGCAATAGCCCGCGGCGCATGCGGTCGCGGCCCCGCCGCGGGAAGCCGCGGCCGCCCAGGTTCGCGGACAACGAGCGCGTTTTGGTTGCCTGGCCTCATACCAAAAAATCGGATTGACCTGATTTCATCCGGCGGCTTCGCAGCGGGTGGGCGGTTCTTGCGGCCATCTTCGAGCATTGCAACAGCGGCAATAGCCGGCGCATCTCAATTTGTGACCGGATGTTTCGTGTCGTCCCTCGGGGTTAGTTCGGCAGTTGGCACGGGGTAGCGGTAGCCGTAATGGCCTTTGCCGGTTTCCGGCGGCGCAACGCCACAGATTACGAGCATGGCTCTCCCCAGGCACTTAACCGGGAGGGATCCTGAACGGAGGCCGCCATGAGTCGCACTCTCCCTGCTGCCGGGTTCAGCCCGAGCGTGGCTGTACTTCTTCCATGGTTTCTCGTGTTCCTGGGAGCAACCGCTCTGCTTTTCAGCCTGCGGGCATTCGCGCAGAGCGAGCCCCTTACCGCCGGTTCCGGCGCTTCCCTCGAGCCGGTAAGAGCCGTACACGACGGCAGCATCCGCGATCTTGACGCCATCGGCAGCCGCAATGTGGGCTGCGGGCGCGGCCTGGGCAACTGGTATTCGCTCGAGACGCAAATCGCCGAAGGCAAAAACTTCGCGCAGGAGATCGAGTCCAGCTCGAAAATGGTAACGGACCCGGCCATTACGGAGTATGTGAACCGGCTGGGGCAAAACCTGGTGCGCAATTCCGATGCCCGCGTGCCCTTTACCATCAAAGTAATCGATTCCGATGAGGTAAATGCCTTTACCTTGCCCGGGGGTTTCTTCTACGTCAACTCGGGTTTGATTCTGGCGGCGGACAACGAGGCGGAACTGGCCGGGGTGATGGCCCACGAAATCGCGCATGTCGCCGCCTGTCATGCGGCACGCGGGCAGACGCGGAGCCGGTTGGCGAACCTGGCGACGATCCCGTTTATCTTCGTGGGCGGCGGGCTCGGATATGCCGCCCTGGAGGCAGTCAGCGTCGGGCTGCCGATGTCGTTTCTGAAGTTTTCGCGCACCTTCGAGGCTCAGGCCGATTTTCTGGGCGTGCAGTACATGTATGCGGCTGGCTACGATCCGCAAGCTTTTGTCGCCTTCTTCGAGAAAATCGAGGCCAAGGAGAAAAAGAAGCCGGGAACGCTGGCCAAAGTGTTTGCCACCCATCCCCCCACCCCGGAGCGCATGAAAAAATCCCAGGACGAGATTGCGACGCTGCTTCCCGAGCGCGCGCAATACATCCTCGACACCTCGGAATTCGACGAGGTGAAAGACCGCCTGGCGGCGCTGGAGAATGGCCAAAGAATCCGCAGCCCGCAGGACCAGGGCCGGCCTACGCTGCGCCGCGGCCCGCAGCCCAAGGACGCGGATGACGGCCCAACCCTCAAGCGGCGCAACGATGAGGGCGGAGCGAGCGGTTCGCAATTCCGCTTCTGACGGCCGCCGGGCAAGTGCGGCGCGAAAACTCAAGAAGAATCCCTCCGGCTGGGAATAAGGCAAAGGCCGTATTTTGCGCAAAATTTCGCTGCGGCCCCCGTACCCCGGTCATCGCAAGAGTTAACTAGCCCAAAAGGCCCGCCGTATGTAGAATGACTCCTACGGTGCCCGAGAGCGCCGATCCGACAAGCTTTAGATTATTGAGAGAGAGGAAGAGATGAAGGGATTAAAAACACTCCTCGTCCTTGCGCTCGGCCTGTGCATTATCCCGGCCGTGTGTGCGAAGGAAGGCGGCGATCAATATCCGTTCGGCGCCGAAAACTGGTTCACGGGAGCAACTCCGCCCCCCGGCCTTACTTTCATAAACTACGCCGGTTACTATTCAGGAGAGCTGAAGAACAGCTACGGCGGCACGGCGCTCATCAACGGCGCCCCGGCCAAAGTGGACGCGAGTTGGGATGCGCTCCGCTTTGTCGAAATGACCAACTACAAATTTCTGGGCGCGGACTGGGGAATGCACATAATCATCCCCGGGGTCACCCAGTCCATCAACATGGGAGGTGAAGGTGAACGCAGGAACGTGTATGGCCTCGGCGACATAACCGTCGATCCGTTCGTCCTGGGCTGGCATCATCCGCAATGGCATATGGTGACGGCTTTTGACGTTGACCTTCCGACCGGGCATTACATCCAGGACGACCCGCGGACCAGCATTGGCGCCCATTACTACAGCTTTGAGCCCCTCATCTGCTTCAGCTACATGCCGAAGACGGGGTGGGAAGCCTCCATCAAGCTGATGTACAACATGAAGACCACCAATGGGGACACCAATTATCATTCCGGCCAGGAGTTTCATACAGACTACGTGGCGGGCAAGCACGTCGGCAGATGGATGCTCGGCGCCAGCGGTTATGCGTTGAAGCAGACCACCGCCGACACCGTGAACGGCGTGACGGTCCCGGCCGCGTTCGGCATCTACGATCAAGGCCGGGAAGGCCAGGTGATCGCGCTCGGTCCGACCGTGGGATACGAAGCCAAGAACCACATTATGTTCAACTTGCACTGGCAGCATGAAATGGAAGTAAGGAACCGCTTCGGCGGGGAAAAAGTCTGGTTCAAGCTGATTGTCCCGATCACCATCTCACCGGCGAAGAAATCTTAGTCCGCACATAGCTGCGGCAGGAAGTCATGCCCTGATGCGAGCCCCTGGGACAAGAATCAGCCGGGCACTATCAGGGCATGAACTTTGCCGTTTTTGATCCACGCGGATCATTGAATCATTGGGCGGCGAGCCCGTATATGGCATAATCCTGGCCGCGAGCCAACAGATCCAAACGATACGACTTGCTCTGCTGGAGGACCGCCAATAGGGCGCGCGAATCCGGTTGGCGGAATCCCTTTCTTTCCTCAACCACCAAAATACCGATATGACGCTCCCGGACTATAGACGCCACCAGCCGCGGATCGGCCGTAGCCGGAATCGGCACCAGCCTCCGTCCTGTGAGCCGGTGCAGGATCGCTGTCTGCTCGGCCATGATCACCGCATCGGGCGGCGTGTGGTCTTCGATCCACCGGCTCGCCAGAATTGACGGGTAATGGCGCAGGTGGCGCAGATCGGGGTGCATGGCCTTGGCGGCCGAGACGGCGTGGGCCAGAAAACTGCCGGCGATGAAGAGGGCGAACAATAGGACTGCGGCCACGGACCAAGGCCGGCCTGAGGAATCCGGTTGAACCTCCGTCCTGCGGCGGGGCACGAGGAACATCAGCAGAGTTCCGCCAAGGGCCAGAGCCAGCCAGAAGAGGATCGCGAGAAGAACCTGTTTGCCCGGCCTTGTACCCCGGGTGAGCAGAACCGCAGCCATGGAGACGAATACCGCCACCGCGCCCAGCGCGGTGACAAATCTCGCGAACCGCCCTGGCTTCTCGCGGAAGAGCTGCAACAGCCAACGCGCTCCTCGAAACGCCTGCAAGGCCACCAGCGGGAAGATGGGCAGAAGAAACCGCTGCCCATCGTCACAGAACCACCAGGGCAGCAGGATGAGCAGGGAGAACACCAGATACCAGTCGCAACCGTCTCCGCCGGTTTGCCGCATTGCCTGAACCAAGCCGATCAATACTAGAAGACAAGGAATCGTGACCAGGGGATTCCAGAAATAGGGCGCCACCCAGCCGGAAGAAACCGACAACTCAGTGGCGGCCGCGCCCGCGCAGCCGCAACTCGCCACCAGCCGTTGGGCCAAATCGGCAACCGCCGCCTTACCGGCCGCGGGACGATGAAAATCTTTCATGAGCAACTGGGCGACGTACTGATCGTTGAATTCGCCTTCATACTTCGGCGCGCGGTGCGTGCCGGACCAGTGGAACCACAACCCGAGAGCCGCCGCGGCCACGCCCACCGGGAATAAAAGAGAAAGAGTTCTCTTCCCGCCACCCACGCCGCGCTTTAACCGGCGGGCCGCCATGAAGACAAGGATCGCCGGCAAAAGGGCCACGCCGGCGGTCCGGGTGAAGACGGCGAACGGCAAGCAAAGGGACAGGCCCACGATCAGGAAAGCACGCACCCGCGGAGATAGCGCATCGAACCACAGGCGATCGGCTTGGTAAAGGCAGAAGAATGAGAACGCAAAGTAGGGTATGTCCGACATGGGCACGGATCTGACGGAGGTGAAAAAGTAGGCGCTGGACGCGAGGAGAAGGGTGATCCCCAGCGCCGCACCCTCGCCCGCGCGGCGGCGCAATACCAGATAGGCCGCAACCAACCCCAGGAAGGCACAAACGCCAATGGTCATCATGCGAACCTTGTAACCCACGCCGAAGACGAAGCCCACCAGGGTAAAAAGGAAAGGCAAGCCGGGGGGATAGAGGGTGTGCGGCTCGAAGTTGAACTGGTAGCCCTTTCCCGCGAGCAGGTTTGCGGCCAGCCCGGCATAGACGCTCGGGTCGGCTCCCGGCGCCTCGACCCGCTGATAAAGCGCCATCATGCAGGCCACCATGACCGCCAGGATGGCAATCGGCAGGGCCGGATTCCATGGGCGCGCGCTCAGGGCCGCAACCCGCCGCAAAAACGAGTCGATTGTGCGCATTTCTCTGTGTCTCCTCGACGCCGCGATCGCAACGGAAAAGAAGCAGTTTTGCCGCGCCGAAGTTCCTCTCTGGATTCGTGAATGGTGCCATTGTACGCCTCCGGCGCCGGTGGGCGGCATGGGAGGGTTGAATGTAGACCGGATTTTCACCGCGCCGCCTGCCGGGGCGCGCTTCGATTCGCATACCCGTCCGGGGGTTCCAGCCGCAAAGCGGGTTTCACGCCCGGCTAGGATTCTCGCCGCCGCTGCGCGGCGGAGGTTTATGGCAGACCGAATAAAACTGACTATCTGTGTTTGCCTTCCCGCAGAAAAGTCCCCTGACGCAGTTCCTCGAACGCCTGCTGAAGCTCCGATTGGGTATTCATGACAATTGGGCCGTACCACGCCACCGGCTCTTCGAGCGGCTTGCCGGAGACCAGCAGAAATCGAATCCCGTCTTCTCCGGCTTCCACCCCTACTTCATCACCGCGGTCAAAGAGGATGAGCGAGCGGTTGTCGGCTTCCGAAGGAGGCGTCGTCTGCTGCCACCACCCGACGGGTTCGGTAGGCACGGCAAGCGGATCGGAGGCATTGCAGAATTTCCCGCTGCCGGCAAACACGTAAGCGAACGCATGCCGCGTGGTCTCCACCGGCAGCGTTTTTCGACGCCGCGGCGGCACTGTTACATCGAGATAGACCGGGTCGGCGGCGATCTGGTCCACGGGTCCCGTTCTGCCCCAGAAATCGCCGCTCACGATGCGAACCTGGGTGCCGTCATCATCGGTGACCATGGCAATGTCGCCCGACTTCACTTCCTGATAACGAGGGGAAGTCATCTTCAACGACGCCGGAAGGTTGGCCCACAACTGGAAGCCGTGCATACGCCCGGCAGGATCGCCCTTGGGCATCTCCTGATGAATGATGCCGCTTCCGGCGGTCATCCACTGCACGTCGCCCGCCCCGATGGCGCCGCTATGGCCCATGCTGTCGCCGTGCTCGACGGTGCCGGCCAGGACGTAGGTGATCGTCTCGATGCCGCGATGGGGATGCCACGGAAAACCGGCGAGATAATCCGCGGGAACGTCGTTGCGGAAGTCATCGAGCAAGAGAAAGGGGTCGAAGTCTTGCGTGTTGCCGAATCCGAAGGCCCGGCGCAAATGAACGCCCGCTCCTTCCAACGCCGGCTTCGATTTGATGAGCCGTTTTACAGGTCGAATCGACATAATTACCTCACATACCTGGAGCTGTTTCACCGGGAAGGCCATCGATGGCCCCGGCCCGAGTTCACGATTTGACGGCGGCTGCGGCATCTCTATCTGGCCAAAGCATCGTCAAGACAAGGGCTACCGCAATGCCGACGGACACCTCGGCGAAACGATGAAGCGCGATCCGCCACGGAGGTCCCGTACGCGGCACCAGCAGCACTATCGCAAGGGCAATGCCCGCGAAGCGATATGCGCTTCGGTCGGAACAGATCATAGCGCAAACCGGCCCCAGAATGAGCACGCCGAGGCCGAATACCAACGCGTGTGGCGCAAAATGACTCGCCACCATGGCGCCGAAGGCCGCTCCCAGGACGGTTCCGAGGAAACGCTGCCACGAAACCGTGAGGGCCGCGCCCAGAGACGACTGGGTGATCACCAGCGTTGTAATCGGCGCCCAGTACGCTTCCGGGAGGCGGAGCAGGCGAGCGGCCAACAGGGAGACCACACCCGCGACGGCCGTCCGCACGGAATGCACGAACACCGGCTGCGTCAGTCGGAAGCGATTGCCCATCAACGGTGGCCCAGATTTCAAGTCTTTGTCGCCAGATTGGTTCCTCACGGGCGCACGAACTGGAGCAACGCCAGGTCCTTCTTGATACATCAATCGAGGGATGCTATAGCCAGGTGTCTGGTTTCCCGGATCGGCTCGGCTTTCCGGAGATTACTAACTTTCGATTCGTAAGAGAGCGTGGGGGGCCGGCTTCAGGCCGAGGATCATGAGGTCCACCTTCCGGGCTGCGGCCCACTTTACGATTACGAGCGCAAGAGAATTTTTCAGCGGCAGCCGACGTTTCCTGGCCGGCCGGAGGGCTGCGGTGGGAGGATATTTTTTGAGCAAAGCTGAGTTCTAGAGACGTGGCGTGGTTGCGGGGAGGTGTTGGGTTCAGGCTGGCCCCATTCACCGAGATTTCCAAATTTCCCCAAAAGCGCACCATTTGCTGGGTTCTTGACCAGTTCGAATCGGTTTGCGGCTCATTGCTCTCCGGCGCCTGTCCTCTGCACTGCCGGGTTAAGGCGGAGCAGCAACTCCCGAAACAGGGGCTCCTGCGCGAGGGTACCGGAGTCCACGAACCCCAAAAACAAATCGGCGAGGGTTTTTGGGTTGAGATGGCCGTAGCCTTTATGTTGTCTGATGTACCAGGCGAATGTCCGCGCCAAATCGTGCCCGTGGATCTGCATTCGAGCGTCCGATTTCAGTTGCTCCCGCTTTTTTCGAATCATATTTTCAAGGCGAAGGCACCAACTCCTGTCCGTGTACCTCTCGAAAGCCTTGCTGATGTATTCCCGGGCTCTGAATGATGCTACGGCTTTGTGCTTGTCGAACGCGCAAAAGGATGAGTGGTCGTCGGGGTAGTCAGGTGCGAGCCTGAGAGCATCCGCTGCAACACGAACGAGAAATGACTCCTGCAACAGGTCCGAAAGCTCTTTGATGACCTGCTCCGCGTTCTTCGGAAAGCCTTTGAGCCCTACGTGCAAAACTCTGCGCATGACGGGGGGACAAAACACGTATAGTTCGACCGAACTGTAGTCGGTCAGGATCAGAAGCGGATATGGGTACCTGACTTCCTTGAAGTGGTCGAGGTCGGCGTCGGCGATGCAAACAACTTCGTTTCTCGCTACTCGGCCAGACAACAGGGCCGCTAGGGTAATGACTCGCCCTTTCTTCCCGAGTGCGAGCCCAATTCTTACGATCTCCCCATCGGGCACGAAAACGGTCCCAACCTCAAGAACGGCTACGCTCGCGAGACCGTGTTCAGCAAGGAATGTCTCATAGAAGCGCTTGTCTTCGGCGCCTTCGACAAAGACCTCTTGCAGCCGCGCATGCTCTCGCACGTGCAGCTGAACAATTTCATCGATTTCGCGTGTGGGTAAGGACACGTGTTTCTCTTACAACGCAAACATTAGCTGCTGCGTGTTCTCCAGATCGCGGACGAACTTGTTGTAGCGAGTTAGGAGCTCAATGGAATGCGTAGCAAGCACAAACTGAATGTCTGAATCGACTGTGATAGCAAGCAGTGCCCCCAAAAGATGCCTTTGCCATTTGACGTTGAGTGAAATTTCCGGCTCGTCGATTATGAACAGCCGCGCCCGCTCCTTAGCAACCAGTGTGCTTGCGAGAAGGTAAAGCAGTTGTCCTTCTCCCGAGGACAAAACCGACGGAGGGAGCAGATCGCCGGTAGCCGCCGTGATCGTGAGGCCGCGCGAGATATCTAGTTCCACGTGCTTGTTTTGGTAGAAGGAGTTCATCGTATCGACGAAGGTAGCCAGCTGTGTGCGGACGGGTTCCAGAGCGTCCAGCCGTGCTTTCAGGCCCGTTATGTACGGCTCGAGCACGGCAACCATCGTGTCACGCACCGGGGTATCTGCGGCTCGGAGGTCGGCGATTATTTCATCGACTTTCAGTGGCTTCATCAGGCCGAGCCGGACGAATTCGGGCGACCGACGGCCTTGTTCCTGCAGGGCTTGGATTAGCTTCTCACTGTCCGTTATTTGCGTGAGGAACTGGGGGGCATTGGCCAGTCGTTTCATGATTTCGGCATAGGCTGAATTGACATCTTCTTCGCCCTGGGTCGAGCCTCTGAATGCCTGTCTGGCTGCCCATGCTGATATTTGCTCCACGGCCATTGACATGGCGCTACGATCGGGGGGCTCCCCTGTTGTTCTCCTGGCGGACCGCATAAACACTCGCATGTCGTGCCCAGACTCACCGCGCCCGGTCATTTCCGGGATGGTGCTGAGGACACGCCGGTCGTCGGTAACATAAATTGTGCCAAGCTTAAGGTTCTTCAGAGCGCTCAGGACCTCGCGGTGTGCGGCCTCCCTGGCGGCGGTTTGCTCCCCATAGCGAATATAGTCTTCGACGTTCATCCGCGACGGGTCGGGGGGATTAGGATTGGGGTACTCGCAGGCCGCCACAGCGCCGCCCTCGCGCATTATGCTGAGCAGATAGTGGGGCAGGTTCTCTTGCTCACGTTCGGCGACCACGGTAGTTCCGTCGGCAAACTCGACGCCGAATCTTTTGAAACGCACATTGGAGGCGCTTGTTTTGTGACCCTGGGCGTCAAGGTGGGACAGCACGAAAAATAGAAGGCGCAAAATCGTCGTCTTCCCGCTACCGTTGTCCCCGTACAGCATCAGCAACTTGGTTGCGGTGCGCGGTGGCAGGTCTCTGTCAATTAGGTCGTACGTAAACTGCCCGAACAGGCGCTCCACGAAGATGCGGCGGATACCGGTGCTCAGCAGTGTTCTCGGATTCTCAGCTGCGGTCGACATCATGGTTTCCCCGGATTTGCAGATTACGTGAGGGCCAGCGGCCCGGCGAGGCCCAGTGGGCTTCCAGTGTACCCCGGACGCTGGCCGTTAGACATCTGCCGGCTCATGTTCCGGTGTTCGACCGTCGGCAACCGAGCTTCATCACCCCACCGGCGGCCTTGCGGTGCACCTCTGTGTCATTCACGTGCGGGTAGTTTACGCCCGTCAGGGCCGGACTTCCAGCCGCAGTATTTTCCGTGTCAAACCTCGTTAGAAATGTCCCCATTCTTAACTCATTAGAAATGTCCCCTTTTGTTGTTTGTGTATTTCGCTGGGGAGCGCTCTGGAGCGAAGCCCTGCGCCGCTGGTTTTGCGGCGCTTAGG
>Ga0326728_10016690_pt1 | contig 14901 bp, 9 predicted proteins | sample MB3enrmetagenome_FD_207602 | JGI IMG/M metagenome (GOLD analysis project Ga0326728, IMG submission 207602) | Lab enriched peat soil microbial communities from McLean, Ithaca, NY, United States - MB31MN | ecosystem: Environmental > Terrestrial > Soil > Wetlands > Peat | place: USA: New York...
CTTCGGTCTGCCTTTCGATCTCGTAGGCGAGGGCCCTTTCGATAGACCTGAAGGAATTGAGGTTTTTCAGCTCCGCCCTGGTGCCAAGCTTCTCATCGCCCTTCTTCCGGACCGACACATTTGCATCGCACCGGAAACTCCCCTCCTCCATATTGCCGTCACAGATGTCGAGGTAGATGAGCACATCCCTCAGCATCTTGAGGTAGGAAACCGCCTCTTCAGGGCCGGCCAGATCGGGCTCACTCACAATCTCGAGAAGCGGCACGCTCGACCGGTTGAAGTCGACAAGGCTGTAGGTACTCGTCTCGATCGCCCCTTCATGGAGCAGTTTCCCGGCATCCTCTTCCATGTGGATCCTTTTTATCCTGATACGCTTCTTACGCCCCTTCGAGAAGACGTCGAGGTACCCGTCCTCGCACAGGGGCTCCTCATACTGAGAAATCTGGTAGCCCTTAGGCAGATCGGGATAATAGTAATTCTTGCGGGCAAAAATACTTCTTCGCTTTACCGTGCAGTTCGTCGCGAGGCCCGCCCTGATCGCAAAATCGACCACCCTCTTGTTGAGTACGGGCAGTGCCCCGGGCAGACCCATGCAGACCGGGCACGTATGGCTGTTCGGCTCTCCGCCGAACTCGGTCGAGCTGCTGCAGAAGATCTTGCTTTTTGTGAGGAGATGGGCGTGTACCTCAAGTCCGATCACCCCTTCAAACATATCCGGCATAAGGCTCCTTTTCTCACCGGCACCCCCGGTGTTCTCCCATAAGCTCTCTTTCTCGCTTCCCACTCTCAGTATCCATTTTGCCACAACCGACCCGGTTTCGCAAGGGCTAACACGCGCGGCCAGCGCCACGTAAAATCCACCTCATGCGCGGCTTTCCCGAAAAGGCACGGTTTTCGTCCCGAGCCGCGTAATTGCCGCATATTTCTATTGACGATCAGGGGCAAAAAACGGTAAGCATGATCGGGAGGCCGGAAAGAATGGTTGTGGCTGTCGTCTGGATAATCCTTTCATATCTGCTCGGCTCGATCCCTGTCGGTCTTCTCCTTTCAAAAGTGAAAGGCCGGGACCCGCGGAAGATCGGGAGCGGCAACATCGGGGCAACGAACGTGATGAGGACGGCAGGAAAAACCCTCGGCATCGTCACGCTTTTTTGCGACATGCTGAAAGGGTTCATTCCCACGTGGCTGGCTATTTACTGCGGGTTGCCGACAGGCGCCATCGCAGCCGCCGGCCTTGCCGCCTTCGCAGGCCACCTCTTCCCCCTCTATCTCAAGTTCAAGGGGGGCAAAGGCGTCGCGACAGCCCTGGGCGTCTTCCTCGCGATGAAGCCCCTCGCGGTGCTCGTTGTCTTCATCGTCTTCCTTGCCTCCCTCTTCATCTGGGGATATGTGTCGCTCGGCTCCCTCGCCGGCGCGGCCCTGATACCCCTCGTCCTTCTGGCACTCAACGCCCCTCGCGGTTTTGTGCTCGTGGCCGCGATCATGGCCGTTTTCATCTTTATGAGGCACAAAGGCAACTTAAAGCGACTCCTCGCAGGCGAGGAGCATCGGATCTTGCGAAAGACCAGGTCGTTAAGCAAGGGACAGGGGAAACCGCGGTAAAAAGAGGTGAAGCAGAAGGAGGCTCTCGCCACTCCGATCTCCGGGGCGGCGGCTAGACCGCTCTCTTCCGGTTTTGCCTTTTTCCGGTCCTCAGGTAGTCTTCAATGACGACCTTCCCGAGGTCTTTCGGCTCTGCAAAAAAAACCCTCCCCAGGTTCCGCTTCGCGAGGACAGAGGCGAATTCCCGCAGATGGGGCGTCGAGTCGAGCATGATGATATTGAGCGTTATCCCCTCCCTCTGGTAAACGAGTGCCTCCTGCAGGACGCCAAGGGTGGCTTTCTCGAAACCGATGTATTTTCCGTCCTCGCAGTTCGGTTCTGTATCGGTGATGAGGTAGACCTGCTTTTCCGCGCGCTCCCCCGCGACCGCCGTCCTGAACCTCTTGAGCGCGCTCCTTATGTCTGTCGTGCCCCCGGAAAAGGTCACATTGAGCATATCCCAGCAGCCCATCTCCCGCACGTGGCTGGAAAAGAGGAAAAGCCTCATCCTATCCCTGGCGTTTCTTTTTATAAGCTCGGAAAGGGCAAGGGAGATATCCATGGCCGCATGGATCTTATCGCCGCTCATGCTGCCGCTCTCGTCCACGATCAGGCCGACACACAACTTCGTATCGATAACCGTTTCCCTCACCCGCAGGTCTTCCTGGTCGAACTCTATGCGGCCTGCCCGACCCTTGCCCTTTTCAAGGGCAGCAATCAGGGTCTTTTCCATGTCGATTTTGAAGAACTCGTCGCCGTACTCATACTTCCTGCACGCAAAACCGTCGCTCATGCCGAAGCCTTCTTCTTTTGTGGCATGCGCGCCTGTATGGGCCGCAGCAAGGTTCTCCCAGATCCGCCTGAGCACGTATCTCGCAAGCCTGCCGGCGCCCTTCGGGGTGATCTTGACCCCTTCCCCGTCGAGCTCTATCAGGTCCTTTTCCACATATTCCTTCAGGCTGTCCCGGATGTCCTCAGGCTCGACGGTCTCTTCCATCTGGTCCATCGCGGCAAGCTCTTCTTCAAGGCGCCTCCGGGATTCGTCTTCTCTATACTCGTCCAGAAGCTCATCGACGACGCCGCCGGCCGCGAGCTGCTCCAGCAGCCTGTAGGAGAACGCTTCCTTCAGGTCCTGGAGCTCTCCGCTCTTGCTCTCAATCGTGCCACGGAGCCTTGAAAGCCTCCGCTGCGCATGTTCCCGGGCCTTTTCTTGCAGCTCCTTCACGCTGTACCGGCTATCGTGCATGAGACTCGACAGGGTCCGGTCGTCCATATGCGCAAGGTCGTAAAGCGTCCGTTCATCGCTGCCTCCTGCGCCGCACCCCATGCAGCGGTCGCACAGGCCGGCTATCTCCATGCGCCCTTCTGCGCCCATGAAATCTCCTTCGGCATGTAGACGTCGGCCCCTTCCTGCACGTATATCCACTTCTTCCCCGCGCAGACGTTCACGATGAACTCCGACGCCGACATCAGGTACTCCTCCTGCACCTCAGGGCTCCTTTCGACTTCCCGCAGCATGTCCTCGTTGTCCGCAACAAACGCATCGAGCATGAATCGCTCTTTTCCCCTGCTCTCGATCTCCTGGAGCCTTTCCTTCAGAAAAGCCGAATCTCGCATGAAACGCGGCCGTCCTTCCCTGGGCAGACCGATCAGCCTTGTCACTTCCTTCTCCATGTTCTCCCTATCCCAACCGCTTGAGACCTCATTTCCCAGATCGTAGAGACCGTTCCGTACAAGGTCTTCCGATAACTCGTCTATCTTCCGGATAGTCTCCCCCGGGTTTTCAAAGTCCACCAGGTCCTGGCGAAGCTGGACACGGCCCCGCAACGCCAGCTTCAGGCCGTCGGTCACGTCCCGCAGCATCGCCACCCGGCGCTTTGCCATTTCCGTGGAAGAGTAAGTATGGTCGATTGCCCTTGTCGTGCCCCTGATGCTCGCTTTCTTATCGAGCCAGCGACAGGTCCTGCTCTGCCTCACCGCCTTATTGATAAGGGACAATATCCACCACGGCGCGAGCACGCGCCGCTTCGCGTCTTCCATAGAAGGGAATTCCACGGGAAGAACATCAGGCTGTCCCGACCCGTCTTTCCCCCCAAAACGCTCCATCATCATGATGGTAAACTCCACGCCCTCATCGGGCAGGTCCATGTACACGGTCTCCAGCCTGTCGAGGAGCGGCCTCGGCACTTCGTTCACATGAGAAAACCCTTCAGGATTCCCCGTCGATACCACAAGAAGGTCGAGGGGATATTCCCAGTTGTATTCTTCAAGTATCGCCTTCTTCTCCTCGATGATCGGATGGAGCAGGACCTGCACCTTTGTCCTTATTGCGGGCAGCTCGTCGATGAAGAGCACGCCCCTGTTCGCCCTGAACACGCCCGTTCCCGCAAAGGCGAGCGGGTCTTTCGGGCTCATACCCCGCGCTATCGCCTGGATGTCCTTTAAGCCCAGGAGCTTTGCCTCGTTGGTATACTCGTTCCCCTGAATTCTTGAGAACCTCTCCGGCCCGCTTATCCACTCGACGCCGAACTCGGTTACCGGATTCGCGCTCTCCCGGCATCGCGGGCACAGGCGGGCCTTCGGCCATTTCGGGTCATCGTTGTAAGGGCAGCCCCTAATCCTCGGCACGGGAAGGAGCAACTTGCTTATCGACCGCGCGAGCCGGGTCTTGCCTGTCCCCTCCTCGGAAACAAGATACGGTTGCGCGCCCGAGAGAAGGGCGCGCACGACATCCTCTTTCACCTGCTCCCTGCCCTGGATCTCGTCCAGGACGTCCTCTCCCCTTTTAATCCTTTTCAGTATGGAGTATCTTAATAGGTAAGAGATGGGGATCGACTGGTAACGCTCCAGGAGCTCCATATTTTCATGCGCGGTAAAGTTGATCATGGCACCTATCGTGACACCTGCATTTTGACTATCGTCTTTAATATAAATTGATGAGAGGGCCAAGTCAACCGGTGACAAGCTTCAATTCTTTGCTCGACCTGCCCGCCATCCCCCGCGTCCTCAAAGTCCTCCTGCATCACGGGCAAACGGGGACCAGGGAAGACTCCGTCATCGAGCACCTCCAGAAGAGGGCCTACGCCAAAAAGGCCATAGAAATGCTGATCGGCCGGGGCATAATAAAAAGGGAGAACGGGCTGCTCACCATTGTGGAGGGCGAGGAGAACAGCCGCCGGGTCAGCGGCATCATGCGGTTTTATGACGACGTCGACCGGACGGTGAGGAGAAAGCTCCTCTTTCGCGGCATCCTCAACGCCGTTAATTATGCGTACCTGGTCCACTTCAAGACCTTCACGACCCTTATGGAGACCGACGGTTTCAGCCGGGAGGACGTGGACGCCGTCCTCGACGCAGACGGGAGGGAAGGCTACGTCGAGCGGCTCAAGGTCATGTATCGCGCCGGGGAGGGTCTGGAGTACCGGTGCTTCCCCTTCATCCCACTGCACCACTATCCCCAATTTATTATGATGAAGCCGGACGACACCGGGCATCTGCGGGAGAGGCTCGGCAGCATGGGCGTCGTGATGGTCGAGGAGGAATACCTCCTCGGTCGCTACCCAAAGGAGATCGCACGCCAGTCGCGGGAGTATGTGGTCAGGGAGAAGGAGCACATCAGGGAGAAGATTAAGAATGATGCGTTCGATGTGTGGTGGTATTACCGGTTCTAAGGGGAGGGCGGCCGGGCGCTCCGTTCGTAGCCCTCGCCACATCGCAACGGGGGCATCAACGGGAAGGATGATTATCTGTTACTGACCACAGAAGAATTCTATCTTTTTGGAGCCGGCTATGAAATGGGGTTTCCGACGGGTGCCCATGTGGAGCCTCCAAAAGGGTTAAGGCTTAGTGCTTGAGCTCGGGACGGTCAGCCGGCGCACGCATCCGATAGCGCCGAGAAAACGCGTGCACTCCCTGGGTGACGGAATCATAAATATGATCTGCACCGATGGCTGCTTCCACCCCCATCCGCCGCAACATCTCCCGTACGGAATCCCGCACCCGGGCCAGGCAAAGGGTGATACCAACTCCTGCCAATTCGGCCTGGAGCTTTACTATCGTATCAGCCGCCGTGGTATCCACAGTATTGATGGTCTCATAATCCATCAACACTTCCTGCACCGGCTTCGTCGCTTCGCGGATGGCGTGTTTGACCTGCTCGGCGCAATAGGCGGCGTTGGCAAAAAACAGGTCACCGTCAAGCCGGAAGATCAGCAGGCCGGGAATCGTCTTGGCCTCGGGGCGCCGCCGAATGTTGCGGTACACATCCAGCCCCGGCGTTTTGCCGAGCACCGCAGTGGAAGGATGGCTGGCTCGATAGATCAAGCCCACCAGGGACAACACGACCCCCAGCGCCACACCCGGAAGAACGCCGAGTATGAGCACACCGAGGAAAGCCGCCAGGGCAAAGCTTAATTCCAGCTTGCTGATAGCGCCCAGTCGCTGAAAATAACCAAAATCCAGCATCCGAATCATGGCCCCGACCACAATGGCGCCCAAGACGGCATCAGGCATATTCTTAAAAAGCGGCATCAGGATCAGCAAAGTGAGGGCTATAAAAATGGCATGGAACAGTCCCGCCATTTGGGTCTTGCCGCCGGCACCCATGCTCACCGCGGACTGTGACAGGCTGCCGGCCACTACGAAGCCGGAACAGAAGCTTGAGCCAAGGTTGGCCACGCCGAGACTCACCAATTCTTGATTGGGATCGATTTCCCCACCCGTTACGAGAGCCGCGGCTTTGGCCGCTCCCAGTGATTCCGAGTAGTTGAGCAACACTATGGCCAAGGCCCCTTCGATGAGGGTGGAGAGGTGCGAGGGGGGTAGGTGCGGAAGACCGATGGGTGGGAAATTTGTGGTAATGACACCCACAATGGCCACCCCCCGTTGGTGCAGGTTAAAGACTATGACCGTCAGAATGGCGCCCATAACGGTGGTTAAGGCTGCAGGAAATTTTGGCAGGAAGTGCGTCAGGGTTAACAGCACAAGGAGGCTGCCCAATCCCACTACCAGGGTCAAAAGATGGGTATTCGGCAACTCCAGAGAGAGGGCCCAGAGCCGCTGAAAAAACTCACCGCCGACACCTTTTACCCCGCACATCTTGGGTAATTGGGTCATCATGGTCACCAGGGCCAGACCCTGAATAAAACCCTTCATTACCGGTTGCGCGATGAAGTTGGCCAGCCAGCCCATTCGTAAGATGCCGAAGCCCAGAAAACATACCCCGACGAGCAAGGCCAGCGTCGAGGTCAATGCCTGATAATCAGGGGAACTTTGCGCCACCAGAAGGCCCACGGTGTGTGCTGATAACAGGGCTGTGGCAGAATCTGGTCCAACGACCAGCGAGCGAGACGTGCCGAAAACTGCGTAACCGATGAGCGCCAGTGGCACAGTATACAGACCGACCACGGGAGGGACGCCGGCGATACCGGCGTAGGCCAGGGCGGTGGGCACCATTAACGCCCAAACGGTGAATCCGGCAATGAGATCACTTCGCAGCCAGCCTAGCCGGTAGTGGGAGGTCCAGTTCAATAGAGGGATGAATTTATTTAGCGAACAGGAATCTTTCTTAGGGTTGGTCCGTGTTTTGATGGCAATCACCTGTCCGAACTACCCCGCCGACTCCTGCGCGCCGATCTCGTCCAGAGCCTTCTGAAAGGCGACCCGATCCGGTTGACGTCCTCCACGGATACCTTCCCTGGGCATGCGAACCTCACCCTTAACCGACGTTCGCATGCCCTGTAGCTATCATAGCAGACCGCGTGGATATTGGCAACCGGCCCTTTCGGCCGTGGCGGAGAAGGAACTGGCGGAGACAGTGCGGAGGGTACCGGACGGGGGAAAGGAATAAGGTTTTTTTGGATCACCCGTTGCATCTTCTTCCCGGAATGATTATCGTGTAAGAACAGCCCCATTAAAATGGGGGGGTGTGGGCGCGTCCGACGTGGATACGTCTCTAGATGCGGTTGAAAAAGAGATCGACGATACAGTCCGCAAGATACCCCTCCCAAATGGGTAACGGGGGCTGCCTTCATCCGGCCGGTAGAGTTGCCCGGCGAAAGCGAAATAGAAAGCGCCATCTTTTCGGGATCGTGTTAACAACCCATAGGGGGGTGATGCAGTGACAGATGACAAAAGAGAACCTGGTACCGGAAATAATGTGATAGATCGGCTTCGCTCATTTTTCGCTCCCCGGGACCCCCAGAAAAAGAAGGACGGCCTGCCTCCCAAGGCACATTTCAGCATCTGGTACTTCCTGATTATGATGCTCCTGATCATGTACTTGCAGCAACACTTTCTTTCCCAGAAAGTTGAGACGATTCCCTACAGTCAGTTCAAACAAGAACTGGCTCAGGGCAACGTGGATAAATTGACCGTGGGTCCGGAGAATATCACGGGAACACTGAAAGAAAAAGACAAAAAGCCGGGCCGGCAGTTCGTTACCATCCGGGTGGACGATCCCGGCCTGGTCAAAGACCTGGATGACCATAAGATCGCTTATTCGGGACTTTATGAAAGTAAATTCCTAAGCGGCATCCTCTCATGGGTCCTCCCTATCGGCATCATGCTCCTGATCTGGCGGTTTGCGATGAAGAAGATGGGACCGGGGATGGGGGTGATGTCGTTTGCCAAAAGCAAAGCAAAGCTGTTCGCAGAGAACGAGACGAAGGTCACCTTCGCCGATGTCGCGGGTATCGATGAGGCCAAGCAAGAGCTCCAGGAAGTAGTCGAGTTTTTGAAGAATCCGGAGAAATTCCAGAAACTCGGAGGGAGGATCCCCAAGGGAGTTCTTCTCCTCGGCGCGCCGGGGACCGGCAAGACCCTCCTGGCCAAGGCCGTGGCCGGGGAGGCAAAAGTGCCTTTCTTCAGCATCAGCGGCTCCGAGTTCGTCGAAATGTTTGTCGGCGTGGGGGCATCCCGCGTGCGCGATCTCTTTTCCCAAGCCGCCGCTCAAGCCCCCTGCATCATCTTCATCGACGAGTTGGACGCGTTGGGGAAGGCCCGGGGCATAAATGTCCTTGGCGGAAATGACGAACGGGAGCAGACGCTTAACCAGCTCCTGGTGGAGATGGACGGGTTTGAATCGAATAAAGGGGTGATCATCATGGCAGCGACCAACCGGCCGGAAATCCTCGATCCCGCCCTGCTGCGTCCAGGGCGGTTTGACCGGCAGGTCGTGGTCGACCGCCCTGATATAAACGGACGGGAAGCGATCCTGAAAATCCACTCACGACATGTGCTTTTGGGTCCGGATGTCGACCTCCGTAAGATCGCGGCCCTGACCCCGGGCTTTGTAGGGGCCGACCTCGCCAACCTCGTCAATGAGGCTGCCCTTCTGGCTGCCCGGAATAATAAAGAAACGGTGGGTTCGGCTGAGTTCGATGAGGCGGTTGACCGGGTGGTCGGCGGCCTGGAGAAAAAGAACCGGGCCATGAACCCCGGGGAGAAAGAGATTGTGGCCTTTCACGAATCGGGCCACGCGATTGTGGCTGAATCGGTGAAGTATGCCGACCCGGTCAACAAGATCTCCATTATTCCCCGGGGAGTTGCGGCTCTCGGCTACACGCAGCAGCGGCCTACGGAGGATCGCTACCTGATGACGCGCCTTGAGTTGCTCGACCGGCTGGCCGTTCTTTTAGGCGGCAGGGTAGCGGAGGAACTGGTTTTCGGGGACATCTCCACAGGCGCCCAGAACGACTTGCAGCGGGCGACAGACATTGCCCGGTCCATGGTCGCGGAATACGGCATGAGCGACCTCCTGGGACCGGTAACGTACGAGCGCCCCCGTCAGCCCGTGTTCCTCCCGGAAAATTATGCTCCCGGCAAAACCTATAGCGAAACGAAGGCGACTCAGATTGACGAGGAGATCTCCCGGGTGATGGAACAGGCCCAGGAAAGAGCGAGGAACATCCTTTCGGAACGCAGAAAAGTCCTTGATGATCTGGCCCGGCTCCTTACCGAGAAGGAGGTTGTACAGGGGGAGGAGCTGAGAAAGATGCTGGCCGAATACGCACCGGGAAAAGCCGCGAAAGAGGCATAGACGAAAGGAGACGATGTGGCGGCATCACAGGAGTCGGTGGTTGTCCTGGTCGATGTAGATAATACGCTGCTTGACAACGACCGGATCATACATGATCTCAAACGCCATATCGAGCAGCAGTTCGGGATGCAGACCAGGGACCGCTATTTTGCGATATTTGAGGAGTTGCGTGCTCAACTCGGATACGCAGATTACCTGGGCGCCCTTCAGCGCTATCGACTTGAAAACCAGTGCGACCCGAGGCTGCTGCTGATGTCTTCATTCCTCGTGGACTACCCGTTTACCGACCGGCTGTACCCGGGCGCGCTCGATGCCCTTGAACACGCGCACACGTGGGGGAAGACGGTCATCCTGTCCGATGGAGACGTAGTCTTCCAACCACGCAAAGTGGAGCGATCCGGCCTATGGGATGCGGTGGAGGGCCGGGTGCTGATCTACGTCCACAAGGAGCAGATGTTGGAAGATGTCGAGCAACGCTACCCCGCCGGGCGCTATGTAATGATAGACGATAAGCTGCGCATTCTGACGGCGATGAAAAAGCTCTGGAGGGACAGGCTCACCACTGTGTTCCCGCGCCAAGGACATTACGCCCTCGACTCCAACGCTATCGCCGCCTATCCGCCGGCTGACCTCACAATTGAACGTATCTGCGATCTGGTCAATTATGACTTACCCGCCTTGCTCGACGCCTTCAAAGCCGGCCACGCGCAATAGGAGGAACCATGAAAACGACACAACAGCTGCATGATCTCGGTCAGAGCCTCCGGCTCGACAACATTACCCGCGGGCTCCTGACAAAGGGTACTCTCCGCCATTATATCACCGAACTTTCGGTGACGGGCCCTACCTCGAACCCCACGATAGTTGATCACTGGAACGAAAGACCCCAAGGCCTCAGATGTCCTGTACATCAAGGCATTGGCAGCTCCAGACACTAGTAACACCATGCCTGAGGAGACATTACTCGCTTTCACCGATCACGGCAACGTGAACGACGTGTTGCCGGTTGATGGCGGGGATGCCGAAGGCCTTGCAAGCACTACAGATGTGAAGGAGAAGCCATGAGCACACAAACTCCTGTCGGCAAGCCGATATGCAGTCTCTCAGATACGGACGTCGAAGGGGTCGATTCGCTGGCGGAGCTCGCCCTTAATATGCGCTGGTCGTGGAATCACGCCACCGACGAAGTGTGGCGACAGCTTGATCCCGAACTGTGGGAAATTACCCATAACCCCTGGGTTGTCCTGCAGACGGTCTCACGCGACCAAATCGAGCGCGTGTTGGTCGATCCCGTTTTTCGCAAAAACCTTGATGGCCTGGTCGAGACCAGGCGGCAAGTGTTGGAAGCGTCCGCGTGGTTTCAGCAAGATCATCCACAGTCGCCCCTGACGCGTGTCGCGTATTTCAGCATGGAATTCATGTTGAGCGAAGCGCTGCCCATCTATTCGGGGGGGCTTGGCAATGTGGCCGGCGATCAGCTCAAAGCCGCCAGCGACCTGGGTGTGCCGGTGGTCGGAGTGGGGCTGCTCTATCAACAAGGCTATTTTCGCCAGGTAATTGACAGGAACGGAGCGCAACAGGCCCTCTTCCCCTATAACGACCCGGGGCAGTTGCCGATCACGCCGTTGCGCCAGGCGAACGGCGAATGGTTGCGGCTGGAGTTCACTTTACCCGGCTACTCGGTCTGGATACGCGCCTGGCAGGTCCAGGTAGGCAGAGTAAAGCTTTACCTGCTGGACAGCAATGACGCGGCGAACTTCCCCGCTCATCGGGGGATTACCAGCGAACTGTATGGCGGCGGGCCGGAGCTGCGCCTCATACAAGAACTACTCCTCGGAATCGGCGGATGGCGACTGCTTGGCGCACTCGGCATCCAGCCGGAGGTCTGCCACCTGAATGAGGGGCATGCGGCCTTTGCCGTGCTGGAACGGGCGCGCAGTTTCATGCAAGAGACCGGACAAGCCTTCGAAGTCGCACTGAGCGCAACACGATCCGGCAATCTCTTTACCACCCACACGGCAGTAGCCGCCGGCTTCGATCGTTTCGCCCCGTCTCTCATCGAGCAGTATCTCGGCGCTTATGCCGAGCAGAAGCTCGGCATAACACTCCACGATTTGCTGGCCCTAGGGCGCGCGAACCCGAACGACTCTTCCGAACCCTTTAATATGGCCTACCTGGCGGTGCGGGGGAGCGGAGCGGTTAACGGGGTGAGCCGCTTGCACGGGAAGGTGAGCCGACGGATTTTTATGCCTCTCTTTCCGCGCTGGCCGGTCGACGAGGTGCCCATTGGCCATGTGACAAACGGGGTTCACATGCCAAGCTGGGACTCGGCAGAATCTGACGATCTGTGGACGGAGGCCTGTGGAAAAAACCGCTGGCTGGGGACAACGGGAACCTTGGAGCAGCACATTCGCCGCGTTTCCGACGCCGCGCTCTGGCAACTTCACGCCGCCGCCAGCAAGTCTCTTGTTGAATACGCCCGCGAGCGTTTGTCCCGACAACTGGCCGTCTCAGGCGCATCGCCCGAGGAGGTTGACGACGCGAAGCATCTGTTTGATCCCAATGCTTTGACGCTGGGCTTTGCGCGCCGTTTCGCGACCTACAAGAGGCCGAACCTGCTGCTGCACGACCCCGAGCGACTGCTTCGCCTGTTGGCCAATCCCGGGCGACCCGTGCAGCTCATCATCGCCGGCAAGGCCCATCCGGCAGACCAGGAGGGACAGGCGCTGATTCAGGAATGGACGCATTTTATCCGGCGGCCCGAGGTGCGCCCCCATGTGATCTTCCTCAGTGACTATGACATGCTCCTCACGGAACACCTCGTGCAGGGGGTGGATGTCTGGATCAACACACCACGGCGGCCCTGGGAGGCGTGTGGAACGAGCGGCATGAAGGTACTCGTCAATGGAGGCATCAACCTGTCGGAGCTGGACGGCTGGTGGGCGGAAGCCTACGCGCCTGACGTGGGGTGGGCATTGGGGGACGGTCGGGAACATGGCGACGATCCGGCATGGGACGCGGCTGAAGCCGCGGCGCTCTATGACCTGCTCGAAGGCGAGGTGATCCCCGAGTTTTATACCCGCGATGGCAACGGCATCCCAACCGCGTGGGTGGCGCGTATGCGTGAAAGCATGGCGCGGCTGACCCCCCGCTTTTCCGCGAACCGCACCGTGCGCGAATACACCGAACAACACTACATTCCCGCAGCCGCGGCCTACCGCCGGCGTGTTGCCGATAAGGGCGCAATGGGCAGGCAACTCGTCGATTGGCAGCACAGTCTGGAACAGAAATGGGCCACGCTGCGCTTCGGCGAAGTGAAGGTGGCGATTGACGGGGGAAATCTCGCATTCGAGGTTCGGGTTTATCTGAGCAGCCTTGACCCGAATACTGTGCGCGTAGAACTTCACGCCGACGGCGTAAACGACGGAGAGCCGGTCCGGCAGGAGATGATACGCGGTCAAGAACCGGCGGACGCGTCGGACAGCTACGTTTATCGTGCAGCCGTGTCCGCGGCCCGCCCGGTGACGGACTATACGGCCCGAGTGATACCGCATTGCGACGGCGTTGCGATTCCCCTGGAAGCCGCTCAAATCCTGTGGCAGCGATGATTCGACCGACGGAAAGCAAAACGATGAAGAAAGGGACTGTAATTACGTAAGTGTCTCCGGATATGGCGGTGTCCGGCTCACCGACGGACGGGATCATCATGCCCGCAGGCGGGCGACAACGAACTTCACGTGCGGAGTCGGCTCTACGTGCGTGAAACCGGCTTCGTTCGAATTGCGAAAATGACGAAGGAGTCATCCATGAAACCGGCTAACCCATGCATCCTCACGATCAATGGCGGCTCGTCGAGCATCAAGTTCGCGCTCTTCGAGGCCGGCGACTCGCTCCGACGGATTCTAGAGGGCGAAATTGAGCGGATCGGGCTGCCGGAGGCGACCTTTGCAGTGAAGGGCCTGCATCAAGCCGATACCTTCTCCCGCCAGGTTGCTGCGCCGGACCACATGGTGGCGGTCAATCTCCTGATGGACTGGATAGAGGAAGGCGTCGGGGTCGGCATGTTGACCGCGATCGGCCATCGCGTGGTGCATGGTGGGCCGAAGTATGGCAAACCACAGCGAATCACCGCGGAAATGGTTGAGGAACTGCACCGGCTCAGTCCATTTGATCCTGACCACCTGCCGGAGGAGATCCTGTTAACCGGGGCGTTTCATCGCCGGTTTCCCGACCTGCCCCAGGTGGCGTGTTTCGACACGGCTTTTCACCATGGCCTGCCGCGCGTGGCCCGGCTCTTGCCGATCCCGCGCCGGTACGAAGCAAAAGGGGTGCGGCGGTACGGGTTTCACGGGTTGTCGTACGCGTTTCTCATGGGAGAGCTGGCCCGCCTGGCCGGACCGAAAGGAGCGCAAGGTCGGATCATCCTCGCCCACCTCGGCAATGGCGCGAGCCTTGCGGCGGTGCATGGTGGGAAAAGCATCGACACCAGCATGAGTTTCACCCCGACAGCCGGGGTGCCGATGAGCACCCGCTCAGGCGATCTCGATCCCGGGCTGCTTTGGTATCTGGCGCGCACCGAAAAAATGAGCGCGAAGGAATTCAACAAGATGGTCAATTTCCAGTCCGGCTTGCTCGGCGTTTCTGAAACCAGTTCCGACATGCGCGACTTGCTCGATCGTCAGGCGAAAGATACCCGTGCCGCCGAAGCGGTGGACCTGTTTTGCTATCAGGTCAAGAAATGGATCGGCGCATTCGCAGCGGCGCTGGGAGGACTGGATACGCTGGTGTTCGCGGGCGGCATCGGAGAGAAGGCGGCCGTAGTCCGGGCCAGGATTTGCGATGGGCTCGGATTCCTTGGAATCGAACTCGAAAAAAAGCGGAACGCGGCTAATGCCGGTGTGATTTCCACGGATGGAAGCCGGGTCGCTGTTCGCGTCATTCATACGGACGAGGAATGGATGATCGCAAAAACGGTCTGCGCCATTTTAAGTCTTACAAGTAAAAAGGGACACGATCATGAAAACAAAAAAAGCGTCTGAAAGAAGCATAGTCATGAAGGTAAAAAATGGGGTTAAGGAGCGCATCGCCATGGAAACGGAGAAGATGAATAAAGCGGACAGGCCGTTGTCGCCCGATTTGCAGCGATTGATGAACGCCTATTGGAGGGCGGCCAACTATCTCTCGGTCGGGCAGATTTATCTGTACGACAATCCGCTGCTGAAAGAACCGCTGAAGCTGTCGCACGTGAAGCCCCTGGTGGTCGGGCATTGGGGCACAACGCC
>Ga0326728_10016691_pt1 | contig 14901 bp, 10 predicted proteins | sample MB3enrmetagenome_FD_207602 | JGI IMG/M metagenome (GOLD analysis project Ga0326728, IMG submission 207602) | Lab enriched peat soil microbial communities from McLean, Ithaca, NY, United States - MB31MN | ecosystem: Environmental > Terrestrial > Soil > Wetlands > Peat | place: USA: New York...
TCCAGAAGAAGGGGGTCCGCGTCGCGCTGGTCGCCGCCGACGTCCACCGGCCGGCGGCGGTCGATCAGCTCGAGCAGCTCGCGAAGAAGATCGGCGCCGACTTCTACGCCGACCGCGGCGAGAAGAAGGCCGAGAAGATCGTCGCGCAGGCGCTCTCCGCCATCCCCCCGCACGTCGCCACGATCGTGGACACGGCCGGCCGCACCGGGCTCGACCCGGACCTGATCGCCGAGCTGAAGCGGGTCAAGGAGGTTCTCGCCCCGGAGGAAGTGTTCCTCGTCCTGGACGCGACGATGGGCCAAAGCGCCGGTCGCAGCGCGCAGGCGTTCCACGAGGCCGTCGGTCTGACCGGGGTCATCCTGACGAAGATCGACGGCTCGGCGAAGGGCGGAGGGGCCCTCTCCGCGGTCGCCGCGAGCGGGGCGCCGATCGTCTTCCTCGGCACCGGAGAGCACATCGAGGAGCTCGAGCGGTTCGAACCGACGAGGTTCGTCTCCCGCCTCCTCGGGATGGGCGACATCCAGACGCTTCTCGAGCGGTTCGAGGAGCTGTCGAACAAGCAGGCCGCCGAGGAGGCGGCGAAGAAGCTGATGAGCGGGCGGTTCACGCTCCGCGACATGCGCACGCAGCTCGAATCGCTCGGGCAGATGGGACCGTTCTCGAAGATCGTCTCGATGATCCCGATGTTCGGCCCGGCGAAGCTCGACGACCATCAGCTCGACGAATCGCAGCGGCGGCTCCTGCGCTTCCACGCGATCCTCGACTCCATGACCCCCGCGGAGCTGGACGATGCCCAGCTGATCAAGGCCGAGCGGGTCCATCGCATCGCCCGCGGGAGCGGCCAGCGCCCCCAGGAGGTCCGGACCCTGCTCAAGCAGTACGAGACGACCCGCAAGGCCGCGCACGGCCTGGTGTCGAACCGCCGGTTCCGCCGCCAGATCGAGAAGCAGTTCGCCGGCAGCAGCGCGGGGCCGCCGGGGTGACCGGACGGTCGGATGGATGCGCTCTCCGTGGCCGAAGCGGTCGCCGGGGGATGCCTAGTGTTCTTCGTCCCGGGATATACCGTGGCGAAGGCGGTCTTCCCCGAGCGGCGCCTCTCCGGCCCGGAGGGAGTACGGTGGGGGATCGAGCTCGTTGCCCTCGCCCTCGTGCTGAGCGTCGTCCTCACGGTGACGGTCGGCTACCTATTGCTCGCGGGCGCCCCGGGCGGGTTCAGCGCGAGCTGGAGCGACCCCCTGCTCGAATCGGTGCTCGGGGCAATCGCGCTCCTCGCGGGGGTCGCCGGTTGGCTCGAAGGGGCGTACGCCCGAGTCCCACCCGCACGGGGGCCGCGCCAGCCCGAACCGGGAGGCACGGGAGCTTGGGAGCTCAACGTGGAGCTCGACCGGCTCCAGCGAGAGCGGCTGGGCCTCGAACGCGAGCTGGGTCGCACTGGCACCTCGGAGGTCGAGGCGCGGGCCGGACTACGCGCACGGATCGACCAGGTCGTCGAGGCGGAGCAGACGCTGCGTCGGCGTCGGGAGGTGGAGTACGAGCTCTAGGGCCACCGCCGGCCAAGGGCGGGATCACAAGATGGTCGTGATCGTCCGTGGCGAGCTCCGCCTGACCTCCGGGAAGGCGGCGGTCCAGGTCGCGCACGCCGCCGTGCTCCTCGTCCGATGGGCCGAAGTACACGCGGCGAAGGAGCTCGACGTGTGGTGGGCCGGTGGACAGCGGAAGGTCGCCCTCCAAGTCCCCACGTTGGGCGACCTCGAGGAGATCGACCGACGCGCGCGCGCCGCGAGAATCCCCTCGGTGTGGGTGGAGGATGCCGGGTTCACCGAGGTGGCGCCCGGCACCCGCACGTGCCTCGGGTTGGGACCGGCCCCCGACGCGGTCCTCGACCCGATCACCGGCACGCTTCCGCTGCTGTAGCCCCCCCTCAGGGCGGCCCCTGGACCGTCCCCTTAGGTCTTCGGAGGGGCCGAACCGGACGGCGGGGGCGTCTCGCCCCCGACGGTCGGCGGTTCGCCGGTCCACGATTCGGGTGGTGTCGCGGGCCGCTTACGGCCCGCGTAGCGGGCGGCGAGGGCGAACCCGAGGATGGCGAGCACCGCGAGGACCCCGATCAGGACGTAAGCGAGGCCGCTGAGGTACGTCCAAGCGGGCGAACTCGAGGACGACGTGAAGGCGATGGCCATCGTCACGTTCTGGCCGCGGACCAGGACCGTCCCGCCGCTCGGGGAGGCCGAGTAGCCGGCCGCGGCCACCGCGTACGTCCAGCTGCTGTTCGTCACGGCGAACGACACCGACGAAGGACCCACCCCGACCTTCTCCTGGCCCGCCAGGTAGACGGTCCAGGTGGTGCTGGAGGAGAGACCCGAGGCCGTGAACGTCACCCTGTAAGTCGGACTGATGAAGATCAGCACCATCAGGGGGGCACCGGTCACGACGGCCGTGCCGAACGCGACCGTGGCGGCGTAACCGGCGGCGACGCCGACAGTGTAGTTGAACGTCCCGTTGAACTCGGTGAAGGTAATGGTCGAGGTGTCAGAGGAGGCCGAGTACGTCGATCCCGCCGGACCGATCGTCACCGACCAGCCCATCCCCGCCGGCAGGCCCGTCTCGGAGAACGTCATCGTGTAGGTGAGGCCGAAGAACCCCTTGTACGTGACCGCCACGCCCACCGGGGACGTGACGACGCTGACGCTGCCTGCCTTCGGTGTGAAGTAGCCCAGGACGGGCTGCGCCTGGTAGGGGTAGCTCGCCGAATTCGGCAGGGCAAAAACGAGGCTCGCGGAGTTCGAGCTCTGGGCCCCGTAGCCGGCGACCACGACCGACCAGGTCGTATTGCTGGCCAGCCCGGTCTCGTTGAAGTAGACGTCGGAGGTCGCCGTCGCGACCGTGCTGTACGCCACGTCCTGGACGACGTTCGCCCCGGAGATCGTGAGGGTCCCGTTCGACGGGGACACGCGGTATCCAGGCTGGAACGACACGCTGTAGTTGTACGTTCCGTTCGACCGCGACGGGAAGACGATCGACGTGCTGGTCGAGCTCAGGGTCGTCGGGCCCACGGTCGCCGACCAGCTCGTCCCCGTGGCGAGCCCGGATTCCGTGACCGTGGTCGAGTAGAGGGTCCGGTACTGAATCTGGAACCACACGATGTCCCCTCCGCCGCCGATGACAGGGTTCTCATTGACCGACGCCGGGTCGATCCAGGGGGCAAAGCCGATCAGCTCGTTCGCTTGCCCGTTGTAGACGTAGATGCCAAGATCGTTCAGGATAAGCTCGATCAAGTTGTAGTCCAGCACCCTTTGCGGCCCGGCGGGAAGGGCGCCGGCGGCCGTCATCCAGTAGGAGGCCACGTTGTACGCCACGCCCTGGCAGGAGGAGTCGAGCGTGCCTAGCGCCGGGTTCTTCGCCTGATTGGCCCAGTAGGTCAGGTTGACGTAGGCGGCCGATACGCTCGCGAGGCCGTAGTGCCCGCAGGTGGCGTTCTCCTCGTATTGCGGGAGGGAGAGCTGCTGGCTGAACGTGTCCGGACCGGTGTAGGCCCCGTTCGGCTGTACCATCGGCGCGATGTAGTCCGTGGGGTCAGGGTAGTCGGGGGCCCAGCCGAAGCCTACATCGGAGACGAGCGGACTCTCGTAAGGTCCGACGAGCAGATCGCTCAGGAACTGGGTGAACGTCACGGCCAACGGCCACGGCGACAGCGTGTGCCCGCTGAGGCTGTAGATGTCGGAGGCCCAATCGTCGATCAGGGGGAGGTTGGCGGGGGCCCCGTCGAAGTAGCCGATCGGCCAGGTGCACGGGTTGCTGGACGTGCACTGCGTCACTAGGGCGGCGTTGTAGTACGGCGAGCTCGGGGTGGTGAGCTGGGCCCACCACCAAGCCGCGCTCCCGGTGACGGCGGCGCTCTGGGTCGGGTCCCCGAGGAGGTACGGCCATGAAACGTTGCTGGGGTAGTAGTTGCCCATGTCGACCGGGATGGGACCGCCGGCGTTGAAGCTGAACTGGAGCCCGTCGACCGTGTTGATCGTGTTCTCGATCGTGGTGTAGGGGTAGGCCGAGATGTAGAAGTTCCGCAGGCCAAGGCTCGTGAACGCCGTGGGGTTGATCGGGTTCGATTCGAGCGGCGTACCCGCGAACGTGGTGTTGTAGGCCGAGTAGGAGACGCCGAGGTTGATCGGCGTGAACGCGTTGCTGAGCGTGGGGAACAGGACGTACTGCCAGAGCCCCGAGTGGACGTACCCCAAGAGGGTCGTGGTCTGGGTCGTGTAGATCCCGGCGAAATCGGCCGTTCCCGCCTCGATGGCGTCGGTCCCGAGGCTATCCCCCTCTTTCTCCGTTTCCCACGTCACGTCGATGTTTGGAATGTACTTTCCGGGAGCGGGGTCGCAGTACCCCGAGTAGACGGCGAGGCCGGCCGCCCCCGAGCACCCGGAGGGTTGGTGGTAGGCCGGGTTCGGAGCGAGCGCGTAGCTCAGCCCAGGACTGATTGAGGCGTAGTAAGGGCCGGAACCGACCATGCTCCACTGGACCTTGGGCTGGGGCGCGGGGTAGTTCGCGTCCATCTTGATGAACCCGTCCCACCCCTTAGGGGAAAGGGACGCCAGGTACGGTCCCCACGCGCTATCGTCGGTCGTGTTCTTGCCGTCGGGGAGCATGCAGGAGCCGTCACCCGACGCGGCGTGGGTGCCGGACCAGTTCGAGACCCCGGCGTTCTCGAAGGTGAACCAGCCACAAGGTACGATGCTCGCGCCCAGGTTATCCTCGACGAAATCGAGGAACTCGGGCCAGACCTGGCCGCTACCGTTGGCCACGAACGTGATGCAGCCGTTTCCGTGGACGCCGTCCACGGCCTTGGCAGGGCAGTAGGCAGTGTCGTTGATGAGCATCGAACCGAGAGCTATTCCGGGCGTGTTGTTGTACGGGTCGTGGATGCCGCCGTCCCAGGCCGGGTTCCCGATCGGCAGAAGCGCTTGGGCCAAGATCCAGCCGGCGGTCCTCGTGGCATATGGATAGGTCGAAAAGGCGAGCGTTCGCGCGACCGAGAACATCACGTCGGACGGGTAGACCGACCACGATGCCTTCGTGCTCGGATCGTAGAAGTGCGCCCCCGGGTCGATGACGAATGTCCAGTACTTCGGGGCGCCGTTGGACCCGGTGAAGTTCTGGCCCGTGACGTTGAAGATGCCCGTGAAGCCAGAGCCATAGTCGGTCGCACACTGGTCGCCCTGACCCGGCACGCAGGTCGCGAGAGTCGGTACGAACGTTTCCGTGCTGCTACCGTTGTAGCTCAGCAGCGTTTGATAGACGTTCAGGATCGGCTCGTAGCTGGTCGTGTCGTAGGCTACCGCCGGATCCTCGGTCGTCGCTCCACCCGGTACCGGCTCGTAGGACTGAATCGTTCCGGGATGAGGTCCTGACGCGGAGGGCGACACGGCGCTGAGCGGGTCCGTGCTGACAGAGTGCGTCGTGCCTGTGGCGAGTGAGGTCGTCGTGGAGGTCGGGAGATACGCGGCTCCGGCCGTCGAGACTCCGATGGACGACGCGGAATGGGCGCTCCCAAGGAGCCCCCCTGCCAAGGACGCGCCGGTCGCCATGATCGCGACGACAACTATTGCCCCAACTCCTGCCCCCCATACCTTCCGGTTTGCTTGCATTCCAACTCCTCGGATCAATCCACGAGCTGGCTCTCGGGCCAGCCTCGGGTTATTACAGGGTGTCGAGGAGGTTTTTACGTCTTTCGAACCACAGGGTCCTGTCGAGATTCCGACGAATCCGCCCGAGCAGGCCGTCCGGAACCGCATTCGACCTCCGCAAAGGTGGGCTCCTCGAACGCGGGCACTGGCCTCGCCGTCGGGCTTGCCGCGACCGCCGTGCCGAGGTCGCGGTCCGCCCGTCAGCTCCGACGGGTGAGGCCCTCAGGCCGCCGCGCGCGAATCCCCGACCTCCCTCCAGCCCATTCCCTCCCGCGAACCGGTCCGCCCTAGCGAGCCAACTCCAGGCCGTGGGGAGCGACCGAAGCAAGGGGATCGAGGCCAGGGTCGACTCCCGACGTTCCAGACCTTGGGGACGATACCGGTCAGTTCACGCGAGGTGCCGCGACCCAAGCTCGGGTCCCGATGAGCGTCCTCCTCCGCCTTCGCAAGCGCTGAGGAATCCCCCCGGATTCGAGGGTCCGGGCTGGGCCGCTCCCTCGAGGGAGGACCCGAGGGGTAAGGGACCCCTGCGCTCCCGGACTGCCCGCCGAGGGACCCGGGTCGTCCGGGAGGCCGAGGTCTTGGACGCCGCCTCGTGCGGTTTCTCCGTTGGGGGATCGGCGATCCAATCGACCCCTTCGATGTGACACCATTTATAGCACCCCGCCGCCTTGAACTCTCGGTCTCGCGACACTGCAGCGCGACCGGGGACATCCGCCATGCAGATGTGGACGTATGTCGTGCGCCGCGCCCTGCTCATTGCCCCGGTGCTGATCGGCGTGGTCACCATCACCTTCGTTCTGTTCGCCGCGCTTCCGATCCAATACCAACTCCTCGCCCATTTCGGTAGCCCTACCGTCAAGCAGCACTGCGGCTACCAGCCGCAGTGCTCTTGCGCGACACTCAACCCGACGTCCGTGAACGGCAACAGTTGCACCTGCATCTCTCCCCCGACGGTGACGATACCCACCGGAATATGTGCCAATCCGGTGTTCCAGGAGTACAAAAATCGACTTGGGCTCAACCAACCTATCGAGGAACAATGGCTGACCTACGTTTACCATAGCTTCACTTTCCAATGGGGAACCGTATCGAACTACAGCACGGTCGCCGCGGTCTATCCCCAACTCAAGGGGATTCCCGTCGCGACCGCGATTGCGTGGGAGCTCCCCTACACGGTGGAACTCGCTCTCCTCTCGCTGCTGATCATTCTCGTGATCGCGATCCCGCTGGGGAACGCGTCGGCGGTGTACCGAAATCGCCCGATCGACCAGTTCTCGCGCATCATGTCGTTCTCGGGGTATGCCCTGCCTGCGTTCCTTCTCGGATCCTTGGTGGTCATGGGGGTCGTCCTCGTGATGCTGCCCCACACCGGGTTCCTGGTCAAGACGCCGTGGTGTCATCAGGGAGAGCCGATCGACGAGGAGTTGACGTACTCGTTTCCTCCCACCACGGCGTGCTATCCGGGGTTGGGCTTCGGGAACAGCTACCCGGCCTGGGTGGCGAACGGGGTCCAATCGAGACCTACCGGTTTCTTCACGATCGACGCCGCGCTTCACGGCAACAGTTGGCTCGCCTTGGATTCGTTTCTACGGATCCTCCTCCCGGCCCTCGTTATCGCGTACGGGACGGTCGCCGGACTCCTGCGCTTCGTCCGGAACAGCATGCTCGAGGTGATGAACCTCGATTACGTTCGGACGGCCCGATCCGGCGGTGTCCCCGAGGCGACGGTGGTCGGACGCCACGCCGGCCGTAATTCGCTGAACGTCACCATCACCGTGCTCGGCCTCACGTTCGCGGGGTTCCTCGGGGGCTTCCCGATCATCGAGGACGTCTTCCACCTGAATGGTATCGGGGAGCTCCTGGCGATCTCCGCCAACCCGAATCCGGGGCTGGACTTCGCGGTGATCTTCGGCTCGACGATCCTGTTCACGTTCCTCATCGTCACCGCGAACCTCATCGTCGACGTCCTATACGCGTTCCTCGACCCCCGCGTTCGCCTCGGGTAGGAAGAGATGGAGGTCACTTCGGAGGCGGCGACACCCCCTCGGCGTCGCCCCCACCCACACCTCGACCAGATGCGACGGACGTGGTACTTCTTCCGTCGGAACACGCTGGGCCTAGTGGGACTCGGGATCGTTCTCGCGATCACCGGCATTGCCCTCTGCTCCGCGGCGTTGCCGATACCGTGGACCAGCGTGCCGATCTGGTGCGCGACGGATTATGGTCCAGCCGATACTCTGTCCGGCTACCCGGGGAACTACACTCAGATCTGTCCGACGAACGGGCCGATCATCTGCACCTACGAGGTCAGCCCTCCTCCGAACGCGGCGAACTTTTGCGGCGACCTTTGGTACAAAGACATCGTCCGGTCCAACATCTCCTTCGCATCGATCATCCCGCCGACGCTCAGCATTTCGCCGGTCTCGGCCGGACCGATGCCGCTCGGAGGGCTCGCGACCTCGTCCGGGTCACGCACACCGATCTACAACGTCGCCGCGATGCTGGCCCGGGGGTCCGATTGGTCGCTCCTGTTCTCGGTCTCCATCGTCGGGCTCGGTGCGCTCGTCGGGCTCCTGGTCGGCGCGATCGCCGGGTTCTACGGGGGCCTGCTGGACGAGACCCTGATGCGGCTTGTCGACATCTTCCTCTCCATCCCGACGATCCTCTTCGTCATCGTCGTCGTGGCCGTGATCTCCGTAAACCTTCCGAGCGTCGCGGGAGGCGACGTCCTCGTCAAGGTCATGGCCTTGATCACGGGATTCGTCATCGTCTGGTGGCCGTTCTACGCCCGTATCGTCCGAGGCCAGGTGCTCACGGTGCGGGAGCAGAAGTTCATCGAGGCGGCTCGGGCCTCGGGAGCTTCCAAGCGGCGGATCCTCCTACGGCACATCATTCCGAACAGCGTGTTCCCGGTCTTCATCCAGTTCTCGCTCGACGTTGGCACGATCCCCTTGCTCATCGGATCGCTGGTCTTCCTTGGCTTCGGCGCTCAGCTCTTCCCCTCGATTCCGTTCCCGGAGTGGGGCGCCGTTTCGGCGCTCTCCGTCACGGACCTGCAAGGGGACTTCCTCAATTCGTGCTACACGCCCGCCATAGGCTGCGTCATCCCCTGGTGGCAATTGCTCTTCCCCGGCCTCGCGCTGTTCTTCTTTGCGATCAGCGTCAACCTACTCTCCGACGGGCTTCGAGATGCGCTCGACCCGCGGCTACGGCGATGAGCGCAGCCTCCGCCACCCTGCTCGGCGGCGGGGTCGGAATTCCGGCCTCTCCCGAACGGCCGGCCGCAACCACGGAGCCCGGCCCGCCCCCAGCGGACCGGCCCGCGGCTGCTCCCGAGGTCGTCCTCGATGTCCGAGACCTGCGAACCTACTTCTTCACCTACGAGGGCGTCGTCCGAGCGCTCGACGGCGTGACGTTCCAGCTCCGCCGGGGGGAGACGACGGGCCTGGTCGGCGAGACAGGTTGCGGGAAGAGCGTCACGGCCTTCTCCATCACCCGGCTCGTCCCCGATCCCCCCGGGCGGATCGTCGGGGGACATGTCGTTCTCCAGGGCACCGACCTCCTGCAGGGGCTTGACATCGAGGCGAGGTTTCGGCCGGTCAAGGGGACGAACCGGGTCCGGGTCTCGAGGCGGTTCCGACGGATTCTCCGTGCCAACGAGCGGATGGAGGCGGTTCGGGGCCGGCGGATCGCGATGATCTTCCAGGAGCCGACGCAGGCGCTGAACCCGGTCTTTTCGATCGCCAACCAGGTCGGGGAGATCCTCTTCCTGCACCGCGGGGGCGAGATCGTGGACGAGATGCTCTCGGCGACGCCCGACGCCGAGGAGGTCTCGCCCGCGATCGAGGGGCTGATCCGGGCGATGGTCGACCAGCGCCCTGACGGGCTGCGACGCGCGGCGGACGACCTCGGGCGGGCCGCCCACTCGTCGCTGATCGGCACGGAGGCGTTCTACATCGCCCAGGCCGGGGGCGGGGCGCCCGACGTTCGTCGCCGGCTCGCGCACGCTCTCGCGCGACTACGCCTCAGTCCCCTACAGAGGAAGTACCTCCTCCACCGCCGTCGCCTCTTCGAACTCCGCCAACGGACGAATCGGGCCCGCCTCGCCGAGCTCCAGCGGGACCCGACGGCGGCCCAGGCGCGCCGCTGGGCCCGGAGGCGCACCACCGTCGAACGACTCACGCACGTCTACTTCGGGCTCTGGGGCCTTCGGGGCTGGGTCCGCCGACCACTCGACCGCGCGCTCCTCTGGAGGGTCGTCCGCCTTCTCGAGGAGGTGCGGATCGCCGACGCGCCGCACGTCGCTCAGGGCTATCCCCACGAGCTCTCGGGCGGCATGATCCAGCGCGTGATGATCGCGATGGCGCTCTCCGGCGAGCCGGATATCCTCCTGGCCGACGAGCCGACGACCGCCCTCGACGTGACGATCCAGGCTCAGATCCTCGAGCTGCTCGACGCGCTCCGCAAGCGCGTCGGCACCGCGATCCTGCTGATCACCCACGACCTCGCGGTCGTCGCGGAGGTCGCCGACCGGGTCTGCGTGATGTACGCCGGCCAGATCGTCGAGCAGGCGCCGGTACGGGAGCTGTTCTACCGGCCGCTCCACCCGTACACCCAGGGGCTGCTCGCCTCCCTGCCCCGGATCGACCAGCCCGGAAAGTCACTCCACACCATCGCCGGCTCCGTGCCGGGCCTCATCGACCCCCCCACCGGCTGCCGGTTCCATCCAAGATGCGAGCACGCGATGCCGGTCTGTCGGGGCAAGCGACCGACCGTGACCGACGAGGGAGGCGACCATACCGTCGCTTGCTATCTATATCACGGAGCTCCGCTAGGGGGCTAGGCCGGGAGGGAGGGCACGTCGATGGCGACTTCGGAGGCGCCGATCGTGATCTCGGCCTGGAACGTCCGCAAGTTCTTCCCGATCCACGGGGGTCTCTTCTCCAGCAAGATCGGGGACGTCCGCGCGGTCGACCGCGTCAGCTTTGACGTCCGCGAGGGAGAGACGGTCGGGCTCGTCGGGGAATCCGGGTGCGGGAAGACTACCGCCGGCCGGCTGCTCCTCCGCCTGATCGAACCGTCCTCCGGCCAGGCGTACTACCGGCCGCCTCCCGAGGTCCACGCACGGCTCAACCAGCTCTACGCGTACATCCGCACGTTCACCGCGACCGCGGATCAGGGGGGGACCCTCCCGCCCGAGGCCCGGGCGGCGTTCACCGAGCTCGACCAGCTCGCGAACCGCTACTCGCTCTTCCGGATGGGGCCCCGGGCGATGCGCGAGCTCCGGGGGAAGCTGCAGATCGTCTTCCAGGACCCGTTCAGCTCGCTCAGCCCGCGGATGCTCGTCCGCGACATCATCGCCGAGCCGCTCGAGATCCACGGCGTCGGCACCCGCGCGGAGCGGCGTAGGCGGGTCAGCGAGCTATTGCGCGAGGTCGGCCTCAATCCCGAGCACGAGTGGAGGTTCCCGCACGAGTTCAGCGGCGGCCAGCGGCAGAGGATCGGGATCGCCCGGGCCCTCGCCCTTCGCCCCGAGTTCATCGTCCTGGACGAGCCGACCAGCGCGCTCGACGTCTCGGTGCAGGCCCAGATCCTGAACATCCTACGGCGGCTCCAGGCCGAGCAGCGGCTGGCCTACCTGTTCATCTCGCACCACCTGTCGGTCGTGCGGGCGATGAGCCAGCGCGTTGTCGTGATGTACCTCGGCAGGGTCGTCGAGCAGGCCCCGACCGAGGCGCTGTTCCAGCGTCCGCTCCACCCCTACACCCAGGCGCTCCTATCGGCGATCCCGATCCCCGACCCGGACCTCAAGCGCGAACGGATCGTGTTGCAAGGGGACGTCCCGAGCCCGGCGGCGCCCCCGCCCGGCTGCCATTTCCACACCCGGTGTCCGGCGGTGATGCCGGTGTGCTCGAAGGTCAGTCCTCCCCTCCTCGAGGTGCGCCCCGGCCACGTCGTGGCCTGCCACCTCTATCCGACGCCCTACACCAGCGCGGCCCTCGAGCCCATCACCGACCAGGCGTTGCCGTCGTCGGCCCGCGCGGAGGCCGACGCCCCGGCATCGTAGGGCCCGATCGTGGTACCGCCCCGGCCGGCCGTCGGCCCCTCGGACAACTCGGCGGACATCGAGCTCACCCCCGAGGAGCAGGCGGCCTGGCATGCCGGTGTCGAACGGGTCGAGCAGGAGAAGCGCGAGGCGCTCCGCGCCCCGGGACCGTCCTGGCGCGAGTGGTTCTTCTACGACCACGCGAGGTGGTGGGTCGGGCTCCTCTTTCTGATCGTGGACGTCTGGGTCTTCAGCGCCTGGGCCTACGGCGGGGACTTCGCGGCCCTGAACGTGGTCGGCCTGACCCTTTCGCTCGCGGTCGCCGTCTACCTCGAGTTCCTCACGTGGGGGTACCTCTGGCGGAGGCCGTCCGAAACGAGCGAGCGGAGGTACGGCCGGTTCCGTCCGAGCTGGAGGGCGCTGCGCGAATTCGGTCGATGGACCCCGGAGGGCGCCGGCCTCCAGGACCGATCCGACCTCCCGACCCCGGAGGACGGCTCCCCCAACCCTCGCGAGTTCCTGTGAAGGCCCCGCCCCGCGCGCTGCGAAGGCAGTAATACCGGGCCCGACTGGCCCCGCCGTGCGTACCGCGCGAGGTCTGAGGCTGGCTCCGTCGCTCCTGAGCGCGGACTTCGCCGACCTTGCCGGCGCGATCCGGGAGGCCGAGACGGGAGGAGCCGACGCCTTCCATCTCGACGTCATGGACGGCCACTTCGTGCCCAACATCTCCTTCGGGCCGGCGCTCGTGAGCGCGGTCCGGGCCCGGACCCGCCTACCGCTCGACGTCCACCTGATGATCGACGAGCCGCTACGGTACCTGGAGGCGTTCCATCGGGCCGGCGGCGACACCCTCGTCTTCCACCTCGAGGCGCGGAGCGCGCCGGAGGCGGTGGTGAGGGAGGTCCGTCGGCTCGGAGGTTCGGTCGGTGCGGCGATCCGGCCGGAGACGCCGTTCTCGGCGGTGGAACCGCTCGTCGACCGCCTCGACCAGGTCCTGGTGATGAGCGTCCACCCCGGGTTCTCCGGGCAGAAGTTCCTCCCCGAGGCGCTCCCGAAGCTCCGGGCCGCCCGGGCCCGGCTGGACGAGCTCGGACTGGACACGGACGTGTCGATCGACGGCGGCGTGACGTGCGAGACCGCGGGCGAGGCGGCCCGCGCCGGCGCGACCTTCTTCGTCTGCGGCAACTCGGTCTACAACGGAGGCCCGGTCCCGGAGAACCTCCAGCGGCTGCGCGCCGCCGTGGAGGACGGAGCTCGCCGTGCGGTTCGCTGAGCTCGCCGCGGCCTACGACCGTCTCGAGGCGACCAAGAGCCGCCTCGAGATGCGGCGCCTTCTCGCCGACCTCGTCCGTCCGTTGCGCGACGGGGACCTCGAGAAGGTCCTCTACCTGTCCCAGGGCCTGCTGCGACCGGAGTACGAGGGGATCGAGCTCGGCGTCGCGGACTCCCTCGCACGACGCGCCGTCGCGCTCGCGAGCGGGGAGGACGACGCGGGCGTCGCGCGGCGGGCGAAGGCCTCCGGCGACCTGGGCCGGACCGCCGAAGAGCTCCTCGCCGGCGCCCGGCCGGATCGCGGGGACCCCCTCACCGTCCGGGAGGTCTACGGCGCGATGCGGTCGATCGCGGACGCCACCGGCGAAGGCTCCCAGGAGGTGAAGGTCCAGGCCCTCGTCGGCCTGCTGCGGCGGGCGTCGCCCCTGGAGGCCAGGTTCCTGGTCCGGTTCGTCCTGGGCACCCTTCGCGTCGGGGTCCGCGAGATGACGATCCTCGACGCCCTCGCGGAGGCGTTCGCGGACGGCTCCAAGGACGCTCGCACGAAGGTCGAGGCGGCGTTCAATCTCTCGAGCGACCTCGGACTGGTCGCCGTCGCCCTGGCCGGCGGGGGGACGGCCGCTCTCGGCACCATCGGGCTGGAGGTGGGTAGGCCGGTCCGCCCGATGCTCGCCGAGCGGGAGCCGACGCTCGAGGCGGTCCTCGAGCGGATGGGGGGCCGCGCCGCGCTTGAGTACAAGTACGACGGGCTCCGCGTCCAGGCCCACGTCGGCCGGGACGGGCGGGTCCGGCTCTTCTCCCGCCGCCTCGAGGAGATCGGCGGGCAGTTCCCGGATCTGGTCGCCGAGCTGCCGAAGGCCGTGCGCACCCCGCCGGCGATCGTCGAGGGCGAATGCGTCCCGGTCGACCTCGACACCGACGAGATCCTCCCGTTCCAGGACGTGGCCCGCCGGCGCGGCCGCAAGCACGACCTCGACCGGCTCCGTGAAGAGGTCCCCGTCTGCCTGTTCCTGTTCGACGTCCTCCTCGACGGCGGGACGCCGGTCTACGGCGAAGACTTCCCCCGGCGGCGGGAGCGCCTCGCTCACCTCCTCCGGCCGACCGAAAGGGTCCGCCTGGCCGAGCAACGCATCGTCTCGAGCGCGGACGGGGCGAAGGAGTTCCTCGACGAGGCGATCAGCGCCGGCGGCGAGGGCGTGGTGGCCAAGTCGCTGCGGGAGGGAAGCTCCTACCGGGCGGGGGCCCGGGGCTACTGGTGGATCAAGTACAAGCGCGACTACACGGTCGGGCTCAGCGACTCGATCGACGGCGTCGTGGTCGGGGCGTTCCAGGGCCGGGGCCGCCGGGCCGGCCGGTTCGGCGCGTTCCTGCTCGCCGTCTACGACCCCTCGCGCGACCGCTTCGAGTCGTTCACGAAGGTCGGGAGCGGGTTTGACGACGACGCCCTCGCCGAGATGCCGCGCCGCCTCGCCCGATGGGCCGCGGACGAGCGCCCCAAGGACGTCGAGACCGGTGTCGTGCCCGACCGTTGGTTCCGCCCGGGCGTCGTGCTCGAGGTCCGGGGGGCGGAGCTGACGCTGAGCCCGGTCCACCGCGCCGCTCTCGGAAGCGTCCGCGCCGGAGCCGGGCTCGCGCTGCGGTTCCCCCGCTTCACCGGCCGCTACCGTGATGACAAGGGACCGACCGGGGCGACGACGTCCAAGGAGCTCCTCGAGATGTACCGCCGGCAGGTCCGCCAGGTCGCGTCGGAGCCGCAGGACGACCTGGCGGGCCCCGAACGGCCGCCGGGCTCGCCGGCCGGCGGGCGGACGGTGCATCTCCGCCCAAAGGCATAAGAAGGTCATCGGGGCTCGCCGACCCCGGGAACGTGCCATGCTGGTCGAGATGACCGAACTC